>VFSW01001257.1_pt1 | contig 38551 bp, 36 predicted proteins | sample 5358111 | NCBI WGS metagenome assembly VFSW01 (sample SAMN11554181, study PRJNA540505) | mine drainage metagenome | isolation source: sediment from site ElyBrook_90M | place: USA: Ely Copper Mine, Vershire, VT | collected 2017
AGCAGTTCAAGATGTTCTATTAAGAAGTTCAAAACGTTTAATCATAACTCAGTTCAAACCGCTCAAAACGTTTAAACAGTTTAAGCCGATTAAACCGTTTGAACCGTTTAAACTTTATTTTTTAGATTCATTTCTTTCACAATCTCATCTACTTCTTCTTTCATACTCTTTGGTACAGGTACTTTGTATTTTGAACCTTTCAACGGACTTCTTTTAAGATAGTCTATAAAATTGCTGATCATAATGGAGATGCGCTTGCACTCATCTATGAGAGATTTCAATTCCTGTTGTGTAAGATAAGCCTGATCCCCGGCAATATATAGCTGACACCTCACTTCCCCGCATGAACCTTTGGCTATTGCCAGAAACTGTACTAATTCTTGATTACCGCCGCGTTCATAGCCTTCCGCTATGTTGGACATGATGGAAACAGAGGCTCGTCTTATTTGATCTATAAGACCATAATCTTTTGAAAAAGAAGGATGTGCATTGGTAATTTTATAAATTCTGTTGGTTAATACCCTTGCAGTCTTCCAGACTTCCAAATCCTCAAAGTACATGTTTTCCTCCCTATTATAAAATCGTTTAAGAAGTTCAAATCGTTTAAACCGATTAAACCGTTCAATCATAATTCAGTTCAGTCCGCTCAAAACGTTTAAACCGTTCAATAATAACTCAGTTCAATCCGTTTAAACCATTTAAGACGTTCAAAACATTCAAGCAGGGGAATAATACTACAAAATAGCGTATAAAGCAAGGGTTAATTATTTAAAGCGTTTTTATTTATGAAAGAGATCAATTCGTTCCAGCAGTTCAAACCGTCCTATTAAGAAGTTCAAGCCGTTTAAACCGATTAAACCGTTCAATCATAATTCAGTTCAATCCGCTCAAAACGTTTAAACAGTTTAAACCGATTAAACCGTTTGAACCGTTTAAACTGCTTGAACGGATTTAGTTGTTCGAATCAATCGTCTTTATCAACTCTGAGGTGAAGTCGTACGCAAGGTTGACGGCCGCAGGCTGGACGTTCTCGAAGATATCGGTTTCCCAGTGCCAGTTGGGCAATATCCCCTCATGGTCAAATGCCATGATGCTCATCGACTTATATCCCCTTGCCAGCGGCACGAGCGCATCCGTGGACATGGTTGTAAAGACCCTCGGTTTGACGTTTTCAAACCCCTTTTTCCGGAGCTGGTCTGCCATTGCGACCAGGCCGTGTTCTGCAGGATACTTTTTTATCATCCCCTCTTCGACGATGTAGGCGACCTGCCCGGCACCGCAGTTGTCTATATTGATGATAAGCGCATCATTTAAGAGCTTCTGATTCAGTTTTACAAATGCTGCCATGCCGACCATGCCGACCTCTTCCGCCCCTGTTGCTACAAGGTAAAGTTCTGTATTGGCAAGCGGCTCTTTCTTGAATTTTTCCGCTATACCGAGGAGTACGCCGACACCGGATGCATTATCGTTCGCACCATGAGTATAATCACCTTTTATCTCTCTATGGATCAGCAGTCCGACTGTTACAAGGGGATCAAGCGCCAGGATACCAACAAGTATCTTGAGCCATACAACGTGGGTAATCCAGTACATGGCTGTAAGAATGAACATTGAAAAAAGGGATATGACAAGACCGATAAACGTATTTCTGAAGCCCTTCACAAAGCTTGGCGAGAACATGATACCGGAACGGGAGGAATCATAATGTGCAGTTACTATTACCCTTTTTTTATGCCCTCTCGCGGCAGGGATATAGCCGATTACATTGCTCGACGTCCTTTTCGGCAGTAACGATGCCACGAGCTCAAACGATGTGTTCTCCAAAAAGAATGTCACTGCTCCGATACCGGTCAGGAGGATCGAAATAACCGGACGATGCAACAAGAGAAAGATCGCTCCGGCAACACTCGTAAGATAGATCAGGATATAGGGATACGAAAAAGATGTGATTGTTTTGAACCGCTCCGTGGAATTCCGGATACCCATGCGGTCAAACGTATCCTTGATATAATCCCGCGCCCTGTATTCCCCTTCCGTCGCAGTCCCGCGTTTTCCGATCTTTACGGAAAGGTTATAAATATGATCTATTACAGGCATCATGGCTTTTATCTATCACAAACCCATGAGCCTGTCCATGCGGTCAGAGGGACGTATCTTTAATGATCTCGACGAGCGTTCTGATAAAGCGGCAGGTCAGCCCCCATATGATACGGTTGTTGTAGTTGTACCCGTCCACGGTCAGATCGTTTCCACGGATGACCACATTCTGCGGGGTGTAGTTCGACTCATCGAGAAAGAACTCAAACGGTACGGTAAACACCTCTTTTACCTCTGATGCCTGAACCTTGAAAACCGGTTTTGTTTTTAAAAGTGCGGCGTAGGGCGTAACTATGAATTTACTGATCGGGACCGAATCGTCGTGAAACCTGCCGATTATTTCAATGAATTTTTTATCGATGCCTATCTCCTCTTTTGTTTCCCGCAACGCCGTCTGGATCGTCGTTTCACTGTCTTCGACCGTACCGCCCGGGAACGAGATCTGGTCCGAATGATACCCGATATCCTGAGCCTTTCTGGTAAGAATAAGCTCCGTATCGCCATGAGCATTGGAAAACAAAGCAAGAACAGCCGCCTTTTTCATTTTTTCAGAAAAAAGCTCCCTGGGCTTCAGACTGTTTAGTTTTTCTCTTAAGAGAGCTGTATAATCAATCACATTCTTTCTACTATCAGGGCAACGGCTTCTCCGCCTCCTATGCAGAGCGTAACAAGCCCGGTTGATTTGTTCATATCCTGCATTGCATGGAGGAGCGTTACAAGCAGTCTTGTCCCTGATGCACCTATAGGATGACCTATGGAAACAGCCCCGCCCCTGACGTTCACCTTTGCATGATCAAGACCGAGTTGATCCATGGCAACCATGGTAACGACAGCGAAGGCTTCGTTGATCTCATAAAGATCTATGCTGCCTGTTGACATCCCCGCCTTTTTCAGGACATTCTTGATTGCATCCACCGGGGCCAGGGTAAACCATTCCGGGGCTTTTGCAGCCTGCGCTGATGCCACGATCCTTGCGATGGGTTTCAACCCCAATTCCTTTGCATAATCCTCATCAACAACAGCAACGGCACCTGCGCCGTCGTTTATCGTAGAAGCATTCGCCGCTGTCACCGTGCCGTCTTTTATAAAAGCGGGCTTTAATGAAGGGATCTTTGCAAAATCAACCTTTGCCGGCTCTTCGTCCTGATCGACAATCACAGCGCCCTTCTTTCCCTGAATCTCTACCGTTACAATCTCCTTCTTAAACAAACCCTGGGCTATTGCATGCTGAGAGCGTTTATAACTTTCTACGGCAAACGCATCCTGCGCTTGTCTCGTATAATGGTATTCCTTTGCACATAACTCAGCGGCATTACCCATATGAAAATTATTATACGGATCCCACAACCCGTCCCAGATCATGGAATCTATCAGGTTGCCGTTGCCCATCCTGTAGCCTGACCGTGCCTTTTCAAGGAAGTACGGTGCACTGCTCATATTCTCCATACCGCCAGCAATAATTATTTTTGCGTCACCTGTACGTATAATCTGGTCCGCAAGCATAACCGATTTAACACCGGATCCACAGACCTTGTTTATTGTTAATGCACCTGTGTTGTCCGGTATGCCCGCATAACGCATGGCCTGGCGTGCAGGCGCCTGGCCCTCGCCGCCGGTCAGTACATTGCCCATGATTACTTCATCTATCTTCGAAGCATCGATACCTGCCCGTTTAACAGCCTCTTTTATTGCTATACTGCCGAGCCGCGGTGCGGCCACACCGGATAGAGATCCCAGGAAACTGCCTACCGGAGTTCTCGCCGCGCTCACAATTACACTTTTTTTCATTTCCTGACCTCCCTGTTTCGCAATGTCTTTTTATTCTCCTCCCTTCTTAGATTAAGCAGAGGATTCTTTTGCGTTATCCCTCTTAGGTTAAGAGGGAATTAAGGGAGTTACGGATTCTTCTTGTTTCATAACGCCCCCTGCTCCCCTCTTATCTTAAGAGGGGGGGACTTCGTTACTATACTTCCGAACTCCCGACACATATTTTTTTTATTTTCTTTACAAATTTGTCCATTTGCTCTTGCGTATGCATCTCCGTGGCATTGACCAGCATGCACTCTTGCATATCCTTATAGTAAGGTTCAAGCATCACACCGGGCAGGTACCCGCCCTTTAACAGGTCATTGTAAATATCGTTAAGATTTTTAATCCTGACAACAAATTCATTGAAAAATGGACTATTGAATGGAAAGCTTACACCGTTTAATCCTTCGAGCTTGCTGTGCAGATAGACGGTATTCTCATGATTAAGGCGTGCCGTGTGCATAAGCCCGCTTTTTCCGGCAAGTGCCAGGTATATCGCCACTGCTATTGCAAGCAATCCTTCATTGCTGCATATATTCGACGTGGCTTTTTCCCTGCGGATATGCTGCTCCCTGGTCGAAAGCGTGAGTGTGTATGCCCTGCTGCCTTCCTTATCCACGGTCTCACCGACAAGCCTTCCGGGAAGCTGCCTTACAAATTCTTTCCTTGAGGCAATAACGCCGATGTAAGGTCCCCCGAAGGAAAGCGGCACACCGAACGACTGACACTCCATTGCAGTTATAGCGGCACCAAGCCTGCCGGGCGGCACCAGGAAACCGGTTGACATCGCTTCTGTTATAACCGCTATAGACAGGGCCTTTTTTTCTGCGGCCATCCTGAAAAGGCTGTCAATGGGTTCTATGATACCGAAGAAATTCGGATAACCTGCAACAAAGCATGCGGCCGTTTCGTCCAATGCAGTATTGAGTGCGGATGCCGAGGTAATCCCTGTTCCGGGATCATACGGTATATACTCGATATCCACATCCATACCCTGCGTATAGGTATTGATCACTTCCTGGTAATGCGGGTGCAGCGCCTTTGAAACCAGTATGCGCCGTTTCCCGGATATACGCATTGCCATCAGCACGGATTCCGCACACGCAGAAGCACCGTCGTACATTGATGCATTTGCCAGATCCATACCGGTAAGCATCGCGATATAGCTCTGGAACTCAAAAACGGATTGCAGGGTGCCCTGGGCTATCTCCGCCTGATAGGGGGTATAGCTCGTAACAAACTCGGAACGGCTGAGTACATAGTTCAGTGCCGATGGAATAAAGTGTCCATAGGCACCGCCGCCTGCAAAGTTTATTTTCTGTACGGTTTTACCGTTCTCTTCTGCTAATGCACGGAGCTCTTCAATGACCTCCGGTTCAGGGAGGGGTGATGAAAAAGGATGTGAACCCTGAAATGCCTTTTCTGCATCCTTTCTTATGGATTCCGGAATACCGGAAAACAGTTCCTCAATGCTTTTTACGCCAATGGCATCAAGCATCTGCTGCTTTTCATGCCCGGTTATAGATATAAATGGCAGTTTCATCGTTAAATCCCGTTCCAATCGTTCAAACCGTTCAACCGGTTCAAACCGTTAACCTGCTTCCTTGCAGTACTTTTCATAAGCATCCGCATCCATCAATTGAGACATCTCATCTTTAACTGCATCCGCTGCGAGCTTGATCATCCACGCCTTTCCGTACGGGTCTTTGTTGACGTATTCGGGGTGTTCAAGAAGATCCTTGTTAACATCCGTTATCTTGCCGCTGAGCGGTGAGAACAGGTCTGAAACGGATTTTACCGATTCTACGGTGCCGAACTTTTCACCCTGCTTTACCCTTGTTCCTCCGTTCTCAATCTCTATGAATACCACGTCGCCAAGTTTATCCTGGGCATAATCCGTTATACCGACGGAAACTGTAGCGCCTTCAACACGTGCCCATTCGTGATCCTTTGTGTATTTTAAATCCTTTGGTACCTGCATAGTTACCTCCATCTATTTTTTTATAAACGGCAGCTGAACCACGGCCCCGGTATGAAGGATGCTCCTGATGTCTATGCCGACTTCGTTGCTCTCAACATCATTATCGACATACGCCATTGCAATACCGCGGGACAGCGAAGGTGAATACGTGCCTGTTGTCACCTCGCCGATAATCCTGTCCTTCCATTGTACAGGGTTCTGATGCCTTGGAATGGACTTTCCGTTCATGATAATTCCTACAAGCCTTTTGTTAACTCCATGTTCGACAACGGATTTCAGCGCCTCACTGCCGACAAAGGGGCCCTTATCAATCTTGATCACCCAGCCGAGGTTTGCCGAAAGCGGTGTCGTTGTATCATTCAGTTCCATACCGTAGAGCGGATACCCCATCTCTGCACGCAGGGTATCTCTTGCACCGAGTCCTATCGGCTTTATGCCGTAGGAAGCGCCGCTTTCCATGATTGCATTCCAGAGATCCACAACAACGGGATTATCGACAAAGCATTCATAACCATCCTCACCGGTATAACCGGTCCTTGACAGGTATACCTGCCTGCCTTTATAGGTATCCGTCTTAAAAGTGAACCTCTTGACGTCGTGTGCATCACTGAAGATCGGTTCCATGATTTTACCGGACAATGGACCCTGGACCGAGATCAAGCCGATATCATCGGACCTGTTATCGATAATCACCTTGCCCTTCTTATGCGATAGTATCCAGCTGTAATCCTTGTCCGTATTCGATGCGTTAACACAAAACATAAAAGAATCCGAGTCCAGCCTGTAAATGATCAGGTCGTCTATCACACCGCCCTGCTCGTTGAGTAAAAAGCTGTACTGGGCCTGACCCGGGGAAAGTCTTGCTACATGATTGGGCGTTAACCACTCACAAAAAGCAAGCGCGTCTTTCCCGCTGATAAATATTTCTCCCATATGACTCACATCAAAAATACCGGCTTTATTCCTAACCGTAAGATGCTCATCGATAATACCGGTATACTGGAGGGGCATATCATAACCGCCGAATTCCATAAGCTTTGCTCCGAGTTTCCTGTGCGTTTCATAAAGAGGTGTTCGTTTCATATCAAATCCTTTCAAGTACTGTGTGGATATCCTTTTCCTGACCCACGGTCATTATATGCACACCCTGGGCAATTTGTTTCAGATTGCCGATAAGTTCGGCCGCTATAGCTATCCCCTCTCTGTGCGGATCAGAAGCTGTTTCAAGCCTTTTGATTAAGGGATCCGGAATTTTTATACCGGGTACGTGGGCGTTCAGGTTCAATGCCTGCTCTGCTGAGTGCAGGAGCAGTATGCCCGGCATAACAGGGATATTAAATTGAGCTGTTTTCGACATGAAGGACGCAAATGCTTCTGTGTCAAAAACAGGCTGTGTCTGGAAAAATTTTGCACCGGCATGTATCTTCCTTTCCATTGCCAGGAGGACTGGCTCAAGAGGCTCTGTCTGAGGGGTGAGTGCCGCACCTGCAAAGAAATCCGTAGCTCCCTTGAGCGGATGGCCGTTCAGATCAAAACCGGTGTTTAATTTTGTTATGGTTTGCAAAAGGGTCGCTGCATCGAGATCGAACACGGGTTTCGCCTCGGGAGCGTCACCGGCAGACGGGTGATCCCCGGTGAGCGCCAGCACGTTCTGTATGCCGAGCGTTGCCGCACCGATAAGGTCGGACTGGAGTGCAAGCCTGTTCCTGTCCCTGCAGGTAAGCTGATAAACGGGTTCCACGCCTTCCCTGAGAACAAGGTATGAAGCTACCAGGGAACTCATTCGCATCACAGCCCTTTGATTGTCGGTAATATTTATGGCATGTACTTTATCCTTGAGGGCGTTTACCGTTTTAATAAAATTGGAAACAATGGTGCCCTTTCTTGGAGAAAGCTCTGCGGTAATCACAAATTCCTTGTTTTTAAGTGCTTCGCTGAGTTTTGACATTATAGTGCCTTTTTAGAAAGCTTTTTGGGCTCTACCTTTTGATGTCTTATGTTGCCGTAAGATTTTGGTTTGTTTACCATAGTAAGTATCTTTTCTTTATTCCTGGACTTTAACCTTTCGTATATTTCAACCCATACACATTTCATATCGCTGTCAACCTCGCACTTGCCGTTTACCATACCTCCGCACGGACCGTTCAGCAATCCCTTTGGACAGCGGGTAACAGGGCATATACCCGCTGTAGAGGAAAGCACACAGCTTCCGCACAGGGAACAGTACTTTAAGAACTCTCCGGCCCTGTAGGTGGTACCGAGAAACATGCTGTTCAGACCTGCGACAACAGGCTTATCCGTTGCTGCGGATACAGCCTGAACCCCTGCACCGCATGACAGGACGAGGAACACATCGGACCCGGCAGCCGGTTCCGACTGCCGCAGCATGCTTTTTAAAAGGAACACATGGCATGTTTCCTCGGGTATGAAATGTCCCGTGGGCTCTTTGCCGTTCTTTTTAAGCTCATCGACCCACTCCCTGCATTCATCCTCACCGCCGGTCCTGCTTGCCGCAGCACATGAGCCGCAGCCAATCACAAAAACCTTGTGATAATCTTTCAGTGCATCGAGAACTTCCTGCCTTGGCTTTTTATCGGTAACAATCATTACCTGATCTGCCTCTCGGTCGCTGCGAGGGTGTTCTTCATGAGCATGGCTATGGTCATGGGCCCTACCCCGCCGGGTACCGGTGTTATGAACGATGCCCGCTTTTCGGCCTGCTCAAATTCGACATCGCCGGTAAGTTTGCCGCTCTCGTTCCTGTTGGTACCCACATCGATCACAACCGCACCCTGCTTGATCCACTCTCCCTTTATAACGCCCCGCCGGCCGGCCGCTGCGACCAGGATATCCGCCTGTTTTATTATTTCGGACAGGTCCTTTGTTTTGGTGTGACACACCGTGACCGTTGCATTCGCAGCAAGCATCATCAAAGCAAGGGGCTTACCGACAAGATTGCTCCTTCCGACAATGACAGCATGAGCACCCGATACCGGTATGGAATACCTCTGCAAGAGCACCATTATCCCGAGCGGGGTGCACGGATACAGCGCTTCCTCTCCGATCGCGAGTTTTCCGATGTTCGAGGGCAAAAGCCCGTCTATGTCCTTGTCCGGGTCTATCATATTTAAGAGGGCTCTTGAATTCAGCGGCTTTGGCAGCGGCATCTGTACCAGAATACCGTTATATTGCGGGTTTTTGTTCAGCTCGCCTATCAGTATCTCCAGCTCTTTTTGCTCCACATCGGATGCAAAGCTGAATGTCCTCGAATGGATACCGACATCGTCGCACGCCTTTTGTTTGTTCCGGACATAGACGGCTGATGCCGGATCATCGCCGACAAGGATCACGGCAAGGCCCGGTGTTACGTTATACTTTGCCTTAAGCCTTGCGACCTGCTCTTTCACCTCAAGTTTTACCTGAAGCGCTACATTTTTACCGTCTATTATCTGTGCCATATAATTCCCGTAATTCCTTTCCATTTAACAGGGTGTCCTCCAATCCCATTTCGTCATTGCGAGCGACCGAAGAGAGCGTGGCAATCCCTTGGTATGCCAGGAGATTGCTTCGTCATTCCTTCCTCGCAATGACATTGTCGGACAGCCTCTTAACATGAATAAATTCAATAGAAATATTTGGGGGCGATTTACCCCCGCTCTACAGCAATATATCGATTAGAAATTAATCGTTGTCAATACTTAAAGGGGTTTGATTGGTCTCATGTCCTTGTTTAATACGTAATTATGGGCTATATAGTTTGGATTAAAATAAAGGGTTGTTTTTATCACACACATGAAAGACTGGCTTTTAAGAAAATGGCACATAGTCATCCTTGTAAATGATGCTGTCGTTATATCGGCTTCATGGTTTGCCGCATACTTTATACGTTGGCTTGCGACGCCGCTCTTCGGTTACGCAATAAACCCTTTCCATATATACCTTGAATCCTACCCGGCTATGCTTGTTCTGTGGGTTGCCACCAATAGCGTATTCGGCACCTACAAGCCCGGAAAGCTCAAGAAAAATCTTGAAGAAATCCAGGCGGTTGTCCGCGGAGTCGTACTTGCAGCCCTTGTTGTTATGTCGGTTTCATTCTTATTTAAAGAGTACGATTTCGCACGGTCCGTTCTGCTGATCTTCATCGGCCTGACCTTTCTGGTGACCGGCATCTCCCGGGCAATCCTTTTCAGCATCCCGGACAGGCTGAGAAAATCGGGATACGGCACGATACGGTGTATCATTGTCGGTGCCGGTACAACAGGCATTCGTGCGTTACAAAGCATTTCCGACCACCCTGAAAAAGGGTACGACGTTATCGGGTTTCTGGACGATGCCCCGGACAAATTAAAGGCAACCATTTCAAAAAGGCCCGTACTCGACAGGGTTGATACGATACGCGAGATAGTGGAACGTTACCGGATTGAGGAGGTTTTTATAGCGATACCTGCTTTATCTCACAGCCGTATTATGGAGTTGATCATGAAGTGTGAGGGCATACCCGTAGGCTTCAGGATAGCGTCCGACCTGTTCGGGGTCATTGCCCACAATGCAGACATAGAGTTTATAGAAGACTTCCCGGTATTCGACCTGAAAGAAGAAAGAGAAAATCTGACCTATACTTTTTTGAAAAGATTCATGGATATCATGATTGCAGGTATTCTCCTTGTTCTCCTCCTCCCGTTCTGGATTATCATACCGATCCTGATCAAGATGGACTCAAAGGGTGGTGTCTCCTTCGTTCATGAACGGATCGGGTTGAACGGCAAGCCGTTCAAGATCTACAAGTTCAGGACAATGCATACCACAACAAACCCCTATGACTATTCACCGGGCAAACCCGGCGACCTCCGCATAACGAAGGTCGGCAAATTTTTAAGGCAAACAAGCCTTGATGAACTCCCGAACCTCCTGAATGTGCTGAAAGGTGATATGAGCATTGTCGGTCCAAGGCCTGAAATGCCGTTTATCGTTGAAAAGTATGAGGAATGGCAAAAGAAAAGACTCACGGTTAAACCGGGAATAACGGGCCTGTGGCAGATACTGGGAAGGAAGGACATCCCCCTCCAGGAAAACCTCGAATATGATTTCTATTACATTAAAAACAGGTCTTTTTTGCTGGACATAATAATTCTTCTGAAAACTATTCCGGCAATTCTATCAAGAAGGGGTGCATACTGATATCATGGCAGACAAAATAAACGAGAAACTGAATGTTGAACTGCACCCGCTGTTAAAAAGCATAAACAATTCCAATAAAAATCAAATCGTAAAAAATTACATCGTAACACTGCGCTCTCTCTTGAATGAGTTCCACAAGTCAGGCCTTGGAGGTTATGATTTTGCGGTCATATTCAGCGACTATATCGATTTGCTCCTGGAGAGGCTTTACGCCCTGTCGGGCAGCGATCAGAACAGCACATCTACCCTGGTTGCCATAGGCGGGTACGGCAGGGACGAGTTAAACGCTTATTCCGACATCGATCTCCTGTTCCTGTACCAGGACACGCTTTCGGAAGGCTTTCAGAACAGCATGCTCTATCCCTTATGGGACACAAAACTCGAGATAGGACATAGCTCCAGGACCGTGGACGAGTGCATAGAAGATGCAACGAAAGATTCCACCTTCCTCACTTCGCTCATGGACCAGCGGTTTATTGCCGGAAACTTCAGCCTGTTCGATTCCCTCCACACCAGACTTTGCAGCATGGTGCGGGGCTCGGCGCAGAAATTTTTTAATGAAAGGGAACAGGAGCTTTACGCCCGGCGGACAAAATATTCAACACCGGTTTATACTCTTGAGCCGAACATAAAGGAGGGACCCGGAGGGCTGCGGGACGTGCATACCATGCTATGGCTCACAAGGCTTTTCACGGATATCCCCGACATCACCGAATTTAAAAATTCACCGTTCTTTGATGCCGATACGTACGACCGGTTTATCATGAATTATAATATACTGATGCGGATGAGAAACGAGATGCATTTTTTCAGCGGCAGCAAGAACGACCGGCTGACCCTCGAAGTGCAAAAACATCTCTCGACGTTTTCGGGTTATGAAAACGAAGAAGACGTCCTGGGGGTAGAAAAATTCTTGAGCAATTTTTACGAGACCACACACCAGATAGCAGAACTCGCCGACGACTATATACGTTACCTCAAGGAAAAACATATTCTTCCCGGAAGCACGCAAACGACGGAATACATAAACGAATATTACATGATAAACCATAAACAGCTGATGCTGAAGGAAGACAGCACTGACGTGTACTCGAGAAAACCGGAGGAGTTGATACATACCTTTGAAATCCTGGTAGACCGGGATGTAAAACCTGCCATTGCGCTCAAGAACACGATAAAAAAAGAGACGTTCAGGCTTCAGGAAGACGGACGGATAGACAGGCTGTTCCCGGCATTTCTGTCTCTCTTCGAGAGGAAAAACCTGAGTAAGATTTTATTCCTGATGAACGATTACGGCATACTCAGCAGCGTGATAAGCGAATTTAAAGCGATATCCAACAGGATACAGTACGATATGTACCACATCTATACGGTAGGCATACATTCCATAAAGACCGTGGAAGAGATCGAAAAGGTGAGAGACGGGAACAATGACAAGTTTTTGCAGTCGCTCTTTAACCAGGTAAAAAATAAAACCGTTCTTCTGCTGGGAGCATTCCTGCACGATATCGGGAAGGGACACGGCAAGGACCATGCGAGAAAAGGAAGTGAAATGGCATACAACATCGCTCTCAGGCTTGGTATGGCTCAAACCGATGCCGAGCTTGTATCCTTTCTCGTCAGGAACCATCTTATTCTTTCCGATACTGCACAGCGGAGGGATATCAACGACGAGAAATTGATCTATGAATTTTCCAAGCTTGTAAAAAGGCGGGAAAATCTGAAGATGGTGTACCTGCTTACCGTTGCGGACCTCCGTGCAGTATCGTCGAATGTCTGGACCGAGTGGAAAGGTGCGCTCATCAACGAACTCTATAAGAGGTCGGAAGAGGCCCTTGAACAGGGGCTGGACATGGCAAGGCTTACGACAGAGAAATATCATGTCGCAAAAGAGAAAGTAAAAGCGGACTTGCAGGATATCGCCGACAACAGCATCATCGACGAGTTTCTCGACGGGTTTAAGTCACGGTACTTCACAACCTATTCGGCGCAGGAGATCCTGGAACATTTCACGCTGATCAACCAGTTCAAGACAGACGGTGTTCTTGCTGTATCCGGGACCGTCAACCAGCAGCACGGTTATACAAAGATCAGTGTTTGCACAACAGACAGGCCGGGCATTTTCTCGACAATAGCAGGGGTACTTTCATCGACGGGTGCGAACATCATGGATGCGAATATTTCCGTGAGAAAAGACGGTATTGTAATAGATGTTTTCAGGGTCGAAGACATAGATAAACTCCACCCGTACCCGGAATACAAGCTCCAGAGGTTCATCAACGATCTCCGGGAATGCCTGTCCGGGAAAATCAACGTCGAGTCCCTGTTATCCGCGCGATTTAAACCATCCATACTGAAAGAGAAGGTCATCAACAAACAGCCCACGGAAATCATCGTCAATGACGATGTCTCCGATATCTATACTCTCATCGAGATATACACCCAGGACAGGCAGAGACTTCTGTACGACATAACCCGTACCATATCAAGTTTCGATCTGAATATCGTCATCGCCAAGATTACAACCAGGGTAGATCAGGTAGCCGACATCTTTTATGTCGAAAAGATCGGCGGAGGAAAAATAACGGGCACACAGGACACAGAGCGGCTGGTTTCGGAATTAAAATCCATCATTCGGAAAGAGGACGACGGTTCATAGAAAGATGAATATAGATAACGCCATAGACGGCTTTATAAATTATATAGCCTCTGAAAAAGGATTATCCAGGAACACCGTTTCCGCCTACAGTGCGGATTTGAAGAGATTCTCGGATTTTTTGAATGAATCCGGTATAACCGATGTCCGGGACATAAAAACGGATAAGATACTCGGTTTTCTGAAATCATTGAAAAATAATAATCTAACATCATCTTCGGTTGTAAGATATCAGGTGAGCATAAGGAATTTTTTCAGGTTCTTACTCAAAGAAGGTATTCTTAAAAAAGACCCCGTCCACATACTTGAACTCCCGAAGAGAGACAGAAAACTTCCCCAGGTGATGAACGAATCGGAGGTCGAATCCCTTCTGAACAGCCCGTCCATGATACGGGACAAGAAAAGACAGATAAGGGACAAGGCCATGCTGGAGGTTATGTATGCAACGGGACTGCGTGTATCCGAGCTTGTTGGAATGACGCTGAATTCCATCGAAATGACCGTTGGCTATATAAAGGTCAAGGGCAAGGGCGGTAAAGAAAGGATCGTCCCCATCGGTGACGCGGCAAAAGAGGCGGTTGCACAATACCTTGATGAAAGCAGGCCGGCCTTTTTAAGGCGAACAACAGACTGCCTGTTTTTGACCCAGCAGGGTGATTGCTTTACGAGGCAGGGCTTCTGGAAGCTCCTGAAAACGTACCTGAAGAAGATAAAAATAACAAAGCATGTCTCGCCGCATACCCTGCGGCATTCCTTTGCCACACACCTGCTTGAACACGGTGCTGATCTTCGATCCGTCCAGCTCATGCTCGGACACTCGGACATATCGACAACCCAGATCTACACACACGTAAATACAGAGATGCTGAAGCGGATGTACGACAAATACCACCCCAGAAGCTAAAAAGCGAAGCTGGGTCGGAAGGATTGGGAGATCTACCAAATCCCCTCTACCCCCCTTTAGAAAAGGGGGGTAGAGGGGATTTGTTTTTTCGAATATTCGAAGAATACCGCTACTTTCAGCCTCTGGCTCATCCTTTATTGCTGGCTTTCCTATTGCATTGGGGGGGATCAATCGTGCTCTTTGAACGCCTTTTCCTGTTCTGGATCGTGCTTCCTGATCCACTCCATGAGCATTGCGGCATGTTCTTTTTCCTCGTCCCTGTTGTGTGACAGAATATGTTTCAACTCCGGATCCTTGGTAGCCGCTATCCTCTGCTGATACCAGTCTATCGCATCAAATTCCTCTGTCATCGATACGCGCGCCCGTTCAAGGTCCTTGGATAGATCATCGAGCTTGTCCCAATCGTTGTGGGTAGAAGACATGGATACCTCCTATTTCAACTCTTTCCTTGTATAGTCGAGGATCGCCCGTGCTACGACAAGCCGCTGGATCTGGCCGGTACCCTCGAACACATCGTAAACCTTTGCGTCCCTCATCCATTTTTCGAGCAGGTGCCTTCTCGAATAGCCCTCGGGCCCGTAGAGTTCTATTGCCTTCTGTGTGATCTCATCAACAACAGTGCCCGCCTTTGCCTTTGCCATGGAGGCCTCTTTCAGGTTCGGCAGACTATGGTCGAGCATCCACGCGGCCTTCCAGGTGAGTAATCTCGCCGCACTGATCTTTGCCTCCATGTCCTCAAGCACTGTTTCTATGTATCCTCTTTTATGCAGGGGCTTGCCATAGTTTATCTCCAGGCCGTTCTTCACAACAAAATCCTCATACACGTAATCATAAGCAGACCTTGCTATACCTATTGCCATGGCTGCAACCATGGGTCTTGTTGCATCAAACGTCTGCATAGCCCCTTTAAAACCTTTTTCTTCTTTCTTTTCACCGCCAAGAAGGTTGTCCTTATGTACGCGACAGTCCTCAAGTACCACTTCTGCCGTGTCCGAGGCCCGTATCCCGAGTTTGTGTTCCAGCCTTGCCATCTTAAGACCGGGTGTTCCCTTCTCGATGACGAATGCCTTTATACCCGCCCTGCCGAGGTCTTTGCCAAGCGTTGCCCAAACAACATAGAGATCTGCCATATCACCGCCGGTAACAAAGATCTTGGTTCCGTTGATTATATAATAATCACCGTCTTTAACCGCCGTTGTAGCCACAGCAGAGGCATCGGAACCAAAGCCCGGCTCGGTCAGAGCCATTGCACCGTAACTCGGTTTCGGTCCGTTCAGGATCTTCATAAACCTCTTCTTTTGTTCCGGAGTACCTGCGGCCATGATCGCGGCACCACCGAGGCCCGGTCCCGGAATCCTCAGGGTAAGACCCGGGCACCCCCATGCGATCTCTTCTATTGCAATGGCGCCGAGCAGGTTCATTTCCATTTTCGGTCTCTCATGCTTTTCTTTGTGTTCGGATTTCTCTTCTTTATCACCGCTTGCATTTGCCGTCGAAAAACTAAAACCCAACGACCTGAACATCTCGTGGGTCTTCTGTATGAATTCTGTAGGCTCCACATGCTCCTCTTCGTCGTACTTCCTTGCAATGGGTCTCATAACATCACGTGCGTAATTGTGAGTAAACTCTTTTGCCATCTTCATTATCGGTGTGAATTCAAAATCTATCATTTAAGCCTCCTTATACAATCGCCATAAACTCTGATACTGCAAATGACCGTGCATCCCGGTACCACATCTCAACCGGATGCTCCCGTACAAAACCATGCCCTCCCAGGATCTGGGTCGCGTTCCTGGTTATAAACATGGCAGCATCCGCCGCATACCTTTTGCCAATCGATGCCTCTTTGTACGTGTCCATCCCTTTATCGAGCATCCATGCCGATTTCCACGCCATGAGACGCATGGCATCTATCTCCATGGCCATCTCTGCAAGGGTAAAGGCAACCGACTGTCTCGAAGCGATCGGCTCTCCGAAAGCTATACGCTCTTTTGCATAGGCAAGGGCATATTCGTATGCTGCCCTGCATACCCCTGTTGTAAGGGCTATTGAGGCTGTCCTTGACCGCGCGAGCAGGTTTGCAAATCCGCCCGAAAGCTTCAGCACTTCATTGCGCGGCACCCGAGCACCGTCAAGCGATATTGAAAACTGTTTTAAGGCCCTTAATCCCTGATTTTTTTCCCTTTCCTTGACGGTAAACCCGCCCGATGGCAGTATAAACCCGTCAATTCCTGCAAGTCCTTCGCCGCTGCCCTTCTTCGCAAACACGAGTGTTGCAAGCGCAGAATCCGCAATTGTAACAAAGGCCTTATCACCGTTCAGAACAAAATCATCAACATCATCCACTGCCGTTGTTTTTAATGCTTCAGTATCAAACCGGACAGAAGGTTCGACGAGTGCCGATGTAAACCCTTGAAACTGGTCCGGCTTGTTCATGGTGAAATACTTCTTTTTTTGTTCTTCCGTACCGTACAGCATCAGGGGTATGTTAAACAACGAGGGTGCGAGAATATTTACGGTCATTGAAAGATTGCCGTAGGCAAGTTCTTCCAGTACGATAACACTGTCCAGCGCAGAAATCTGCCCGCCTGCCCCGCCGTATACCTCGGGGATGTATCCCGTTGTTAATCCAAGCTCATGTCCCTGTTTTATAATATCCGCCGGTATCTCACCCGATTCGTCTGCCGGCCTGTCTTGCTTTCGCATTATTGTCAAAGCAAAATCCCTGCAGGTATCCCTGAGCAGGGTTTGTTCTTCGCTTAATTCAAAAGAAACCATAGTGCCTCCTTTCTTCTATTCTCAGATGTATAAATATCTTTTTGATTAGGATGTCAATAAACTTTGAACTGGGGGCACAAAGCATGACCTTGAGAGGCTCAAACCGTTTAAACTGTTTAAATCGTTCAGAAGGTGGATAATATGCCGCATTCTTCCGTGCAGGTGCTCAGAACAAACAAACGGAATTTATTATTGCAGTTTTTTGGTTAAGCCGAGAACATCGCTCATACTGTAAATACCGGGTTGTTTGTGAGCAGCCCATTGAGCCGCGAGTAATGCACCGTTTGCAAAGTTTTCCCTGCTCGTCGCCCTGTGCGTTATCTCGAGCCTTTCTCCCGTACCTATAAACATGACCGTATGCTCTCCGACAATATCTCCTCCGCGCAGGGTCTGGATTCCAATCTCGCCCCTGGGCCGGACACCTATCTGCCCATGGCGTTCATACCGTGCTGTATCGGTAAGCCGCTTGTTGTAGGCATGGGCAATGATATCTGCCAGTTTAATCGCGGTGCCGCTCGGTGCATCGATTTTATTCTTATGATGCGCCTCTACAATCTCGGCGTCGTAACCGTCTCCAACAACGTGTGCGGCAAGTTCAACAAGTTTAAAAACCAGGTTTACCAGTACACTCATATTGGGAGATATGACAATGGGAATCTCTTTCCCTGCCTGATTGATCGTTTCTGTCTCTTCCTTGGAAAATCCCGTGGTTCCGATAACCATGGCTACTTTTTTCTTTCTTGCATACTCAAGGACTGCCAGTGTCGAAGCCGGTGTTGTAAAATCTATAATGCAATCCAGTTTCGTCTTTATCATCTCCGGATCATCCGTGACTTTTACTTCGGAATTCTTTCCCTGAAGAAGCGTCCCGATATCGACGCCTATCGACGGATGGTTTTTTCTCTCTATACCGCCGGCAATTGTAAAAGACGGATCCTGGTACAACAGCCGGGCTATCTGCAGGCCCATCCTTCCCATAATGCCGTTAACGGCAACAAAAACCTGGTCAGGCATTGATAAGCCCCTGTCCTGCCAAGGCTGTTTTAAGCTTATCCAGGTTTGCACCGGTCATGGGCGTTAGGGGGGGTCTTATCTCACCGGATATCCATCCCATAAGATGTGCCGCTGCTTTAACGGGTATGGGGTTGCTCTCTATGAACATGGCATTGTGAAGCGGCCACAGCTTTAGATTAATGTCTATGGCCTTCTGCATGTTCCCGCTCTCATAAGCCCTGAACATCTCCACCATCCCGGCCGGGACTATATTCGATGTTACGGATATTACCCCTTTCGCTCCGACGGCTATGCTCGGCAGGGCGGTAAAATCATCGCCGGAAAGTACCATAAAACCTTTCCTGCACAACTTCATTGTTTCGGTGACCTGCTGCAAAGAACCCGTTGCCTCTTTTATGCCGATTATATTCTTGATCTCCGAAAGCCTCGCAACGGTCTCGGGCAGCATGTTCACGCCTGTTCTGCCGGGTACATTATAAAGAATGAGCGGAATATCGACAGCCTCTGCAATTGCACGGAAATGTTCGTACATACCGGTCTGTGTCGGCTTGTTATAGTACGGCGTTATACTCAGTGCTGCATCCGCGCCGGCTTTCCGGGCATGCTCCGTTAACCTGATTGCCTCTTTCGTGTTGTTGGAGCCTGCACCGGCTATAACGGTCAACCGGTGATTGACGATCTCCAGCGTATCATCTATCAGCATTTCATGCTCATCAAAGTCCAGCGTTGCGGATTCTCCGGTAGTCCCGCACGGAACAATCCCGGAAATACCCGCCTTTATCTGCATTTCAACAAGTTCTTTGTAAGCCTTCTTATCGACTTTATTCCCTTTAAACGGTGTAATTATGGCTGTAATTATACCTTTCATATTTTTCGTGTCAGACATCTATCTCTCCTCTAAAAACTTCTTCGGCCGGACCGGTCAGATAAACGTGGTTATCCTTTGTCCATTCGATCTCAAGGTCACCGCCTCGTAAATGTATCAATACGTTTTCCCTGCTTTTGTTGTTCAAAACACCTGCAACACCGACTGCACAGGCTCCTGAACCGCAACCGAGCGTCTCCCCGCTGCCGCGTTCCCAAACACGCATTTTAAGTTCATTGTCGTCTATCTTTTCGACAAACTCCACATTCGTTTTTTTAGGGAACATCTTGTTGTTCTCAAGGGCAGAACCGTATTTCTGGACATTAAACTTGTCTATTTTGTCCATAAATATAACGGTATGTGGATTACCCATCGAAACGCAGGTGATCTTAAAATCCATGTCTTCTACCTTTATTGCCCTGTTGATGACCCTTCCGCTCAGCCTTACCGGGATAAGCTTTGCATCGAATATCGGTTCACCCATATCAACCCTTATTTTGTCGCCCTTTATAACCGGTTTTTTTATGCCTGCGAGTGTCTCTATCTCAAGCTCTCTCTTCTTTGTGTATCCATGCTCAACAAGATACTTTGCAACACACCGTATGCCATTACCGCACATTTCCACTTCTCCACCGTCCGCATTGAATATCCGCATCCTGAAATCCGCGACTTTTGAAGGCAGTATCATTAACAACTGGTCCGCACCTATACTGAATGCCGGGGTACACAGCCTCTTGATCTGCTCGGGAGAAAGCTTTTCTTCCTTTTTCAGAGAATCTATTATGATAAAGTGGTTGCCTGTTCCTTGCATCTTTGTAAATTTTATAACCCTTTTAGACATGTTTGCTCCTTATCTTTATAAAGGAAGGAATCCCTTCACCCTTTATGAGATCATTGTTTGTTTCCCTTTTTCGTACAACATAATATTCCTTATCGTTCACCAGCACCTCTGCCACCCTTTTTCGTGAATTGTAGTTGGATGACATTGAAAATCCATACGCTCCAACGCTCATAAGGGCTATCGCTTGTCCCCTTTCAAGCAAAGGCAGACTCCTGTCATGTGCAAAAAAATCACCCGATTCACATATAGGACCGACAACATCCTGTTTAAAAAGTCTTGATTGTGTTTTCTCAACGGGGAGTATTTCGTGATAAGCATCATAAAAACTTGGCCGTATTAAATCGTTCATGCCTGCATCCACAATCATGAATTTTTTCATTCCGTTCTGTTTTCTGTATAGCACCTTTGCTGCGAGAATGCCAGCATTACCGACAAGTACCCTGCCCGGTTCAAGGATAAGCCTGCCGCGAAAATCTTTTAACGCACGTTCTATTGCTCCGGCATATTTATCCGGGGACGCTGCTTTTTCATCTTTATAGGTTATGCCAAGACCGCCGCCGATATCCATATACTGTATGTCTATCCCATTCTTCCTGATATCTTTTATGAGTCCCTGCACCCTTTTTAAGGCATCCACGATAGGGGAAACCTCCGTTAACTGGGAACCGATATGCATATCGATACCGATAACCTGTATATGGTGTTTCGACTTTGCCAGTGCGTATGCCTCCTGAGCGTACCGGATATCTATGCCGAATTTATTTTTTTTCATGCCGGTCGATATGTAGGGATGGGTATGAGGATTTATGTCGGGATTCACCCTTATGCTGACAGGGGCTTTTACACCCATCAGTGCCGCTGCCTCATCCACGGCCTCGAGTTCCTCTATCGATTCGACATTGAACATGAGTATATCCTCTGCCAGGGCATAGACTATTTCCTCCGGTGTTTTCCCCACACCGGAATAAACTATTTTTTTGCGGTTTATGCCGGCTCCGACAGCCCTGAAAAGTTCCCCGCCGGACACGATATCCGCACCAGCACCCATCGATGAAAAGAGCGCGATGACCGCCATGTTGGAATTCGCCTTCACCGAAAAACAGATCAACGGCTTCGTTCTGACGAACGCGTTCTTAAAAACATTGTAATGCCGTTTCAATGTCCTTGCGCTGTAGATGTATACGGGCGACCCGACCTTTTCCAGTATGGTCCGCACCTTTACGTCCTCGCAGTACAGTTCTCCGTTTTTGTAGCCAAAAAAATTCATCTCTATCTCCTGTCCACCCCGTTAGAAAGACACGGCTTTTGACCGCTTTCTTCCTCTCAGGGATTCAAAATTTATGCCGTTACACGTCCTTTGTATTTTATAGTGGACATTGTCCGGTAAAGCTACAGTTTTCGTGAGCGATGCACCGGTGTTTATCGCATTATCTCCGTCTTCAATGACCGGACATTCTAACGGGGTAAAGTATTTTATATCTTTCCGAAGGCGCACTTTCATTATGCATTTCAGAATTGTCCACAGCCGTTACATAATATGTATTATAACCTCTCTGTGCACCGGTGTCCACATACGTTGTCCCGGATACCGGCTGTACATTCAATTGCTTGAATACTTTGCTGTTCCCGGACCTCCGGTACAGGCGATACCCGAGTATATCCGATTCTGTATTCGACTCCCAGCTCAAAGCAATGCCGTTTTTCAAAGGGGCTCCTGCCAAGCCGTACGGCCTTGCAGGAGATACAAGGTCAACCGGTACTGCCATTATCTCCGCAGAGGGGACACTTTCAACCGCTGTATCGCTAACCTTGGACACACCGGTAACCTCATAAAAGTAAGGGACATTATCCTGGAGATCCCCATCGATGTACGTCGTACCGGATATGAGTGCCGGATTTATCGGAAACAGCGGGAAATTATCCATCTTCAGACTTCTATAAAGATTATAATAAACGGTTGTTCTTATTTTTGATCCGTCACTGTATGATTCCGGACGATCCCACGATAGTTCTATAAAATGCGAACCTGATTGTGCCCTTATATGCGAAGGGGGCATGAACGGCTTGTCCCAGGAAACCACAACCGGATTGGAAGGATCGCTTACAATGTCGTTCTTCGTAACAGTAAGTACGAGATATGAGTACCGGTAGCCATACTCTAGATCCGTATCGTTGATACTCATGTAATGATCGCCCGATTTATAATCATATCTCCACTGTTTGTACACCTCTTTTTCGTCCGTGCCTGTCCGGCTTATGGGAATACCCGCCCGTACAAGATTAAATCCTTTTATGTCTTTCAGGGCCGAGCCATCGGTGTTTTTATCGGGAATTTTCCATAACAGCATGATGCTCTTGCCCCGTGCCATTGCAGTGAGATTGGTTATGGCAACCGGCTTTGCAAGGGGATAGGGTACGGGGGGCGCCTTTAAACCGCATTGCAGGAACAGCAGCAGCGAGATTATGAAAGGGCCCAAACAGTATTTAAAGTCTTTTGAGAAGATCTCCATAATGTTTGATCTTCTTTCCCAGCCTTTCCATGGCATTCCTCACCTGCTTCTCGGCTGTGCCTCCGGGCACAGCCCTGCTGTTAATAGAGGTCTTCATATCGAGCATAGAACGAATTTCAGGCTTGAATACCGGAGAGAAAGCCTTAAAAGTCTCATAATCGAGTGAAGCGACATCAACACCTTTTTTTACTGCATACAGCACTATCCTGCCGGTAATCTCATGCGCCTTTCTGAACGGCATGCCCTGGCGTACAAGATAATCCGCAATATCTGTGGCGAGAAGGTTCCCCTGTAATAATGCTCCTTTTAATCTTGCGGTGTTGAACGATAAACCGCTGATGAACGGTGCCCAGACCTCGAGGACAATCTTTACGGTATCCACCGCGTCAAACACTGCGGGCTTATCCTCCTGCATGTCCCTGTCATAAGCAAGCGGTAACCCTTTCATCATGGTCAGTATGTTGATCAGCGAACCGTACACCCTGCCTGTTTTTCCCCGTGTAAGCTCTGCAACATCGGGATTTTTTTTCTGAGGCATAATGCTGCTGCCGGTTGTGAATGCATCCGGCAGGGAAACGAATCCGAACTCATCGGTAGACCAGAGAACAAGCTCCTCCGAAAGCCTGGAGAAATGCATCATCAGCACGCTGACCGCGTAAACCGTGTCTGCGGCAAAATCCCTGTCCGAAACCGCATCGATGCTGTTTGCGCTGATGTCTTTAAATCCCAGGAGTTTTGATAATGCCTCCCGGTCGATATTGTATGGCGTTCCTGCAAGTGCCCCGGATCCAAGCGGCATACTAGAGGCGGCATAATAAGCATGGAAAAGCCTTTCGATATCCCTGTTGAACATTTCCGTGTACGCCAGGAGATGATGACTCAGTAATACCGGCTGGGCATGCTGGGTATGGGTAAACCCCGGCATGGGAACACCCTGATACTTCGATGCCTGCGAGCGGAGTGCAGTCTGCACATCGAGCAGCCTTGAAATAATAACCTTTATCTCGTCAAGCAGGTACAGCCTGAAGGCCGTAACAACCTGATCGTTGCGGCTCCTGCCTGTATGGAGCTTGTAGGCGGTATCGCCGATATGAGCGTGCAGCCTCTTTTCTATGGCCGTATGTATGTCTTCATCGCGATCGTCAAAAGCAAACCGCCCTGTTTTGAACTCAAGCTCAATCTTATGCAGTCCCTGCTTGATGCGGTCGCATTCGGTAGGATTCAGCACGCCGGCGTGTAATAATCCTTCGGCCTGTGCAACACTGCCTTTTATATCATACAGGGCAAGCCTTGAATCCGTCAGCAGGGAGTTGGTAAACCTGTTGACGACCTCTGCGGGCTCCTGTTCGAACCTGCCTCCCCAGAGCTTAAACACGTTATTCTTGTTCTGTTCCTTATCTTTTTTCATATCCTGTGTTTATACTACATTCCTGCTGCCGGAAACAAGGTTTTTCTGGTTTGCAGTCCTGAAATCGACACGGAAAACGCTTTTGAAAATGAAGCAGGGGAACTTCTCCATCGGTATTTTATAGCAAGGGCAGGCCCTGCCCTTGCTAAGTCCTTTTTTAACGGGGTTTATTTCGATGTTATGACAAACTCCACGCGCCTGTTCTCGGCCCTGCCTTTTGCCGTTCTGTTGTCCGCTATGGGTGATGCCATGCCAAAGCCCTTTGCAGTCATCCTGCCGGAGGAAACACCTTTATCCGCAAGATACCGCATGACAGCCTCTGCCCTTGCCTGCGAAAGCCTGAGGTTTGTCGCCGGCCTGCCGATGCTGTCCGTATATCCTTCCACACGGATCTTTATATCGGGATTTTTTATAAGCAGGCCTGCAAGTTCATTGAGTATGCCGAACGAAACAGGCATGATCTTCGACTTGCCGAGCTGGAAGAATATCTTCTCGGTTATCACGATCTTCTTTTTATCTTTTTCTATAAATACCCTTTGCTTCTTCATTGCAACAGGCGGAGGAGCGGCCTGTTCAGGCTCCATTGCAAAATTAACCGCTGTCTTGAAGCCTCTGTCGATATGGATGTTCTTTGTCTGTGCCTTATACCCTGTCATGGAAGCAGAAACAGCATAATCCCCTGCCGGTAATTTTATAAAGAACCCGCCGGTTGCAGCATCTCCGGTAAGCTGCTGGCTTGTCTGGGACATACCGCTTTCCCGGGAAAGTGCAGCAGTGGTTATCGTTGCCGGCAAGGGACTGCCCTGAAGGTTCGTTACCCTGCCGTAAGCAGCACCAAGCGTAGATTCCTTTTCCAGTCTGATTGTCGTTGAGACTGCTGTCCCGGCCTGCACAGTTACGGTAACGGTATTTGCAGTATATCCTTGTTTATTCGCAGATAAGGTAACAATACCCGGCTTCAACCCCGGGGTTGTAAAACTCCCGTTCATCGGATTGGTAGAGAGATCGGTCATACCCGTATCCACCATCTCAACGACAGCCCTTCCGAGAGGTGCCGATGTTTCTTTATCAACAACCTGCCCCTCTATCCTGCCGGTGTATACGTGTGCCGGGGAAGAAAGTGGAATAAATTTTTTAACGATTCTGACTCGATCCTGTTTGTTAAATGTATAGGTAACCATACCGATAAGATACGGTATATCCCGTATGCCTGCCTCTGCACTTATGATAAAATCATCAATTCTTATGTTAAGCCCGATGGGTATATAGATCGTGGGAAAAGGTAGATAATATTTACCTATCTGGTTTTCCAGGTCCTTTACCTTTTGAAGGTCAACGGTAGGGTCTGTAGGCGGACCCCAATGATACAGGTGAACAATACCCCAACCCATGCCTATACCGGTGTAAAGGTTTACGGGCGAGGAGGGAAATATCGTAAGGATCTCCGCCACATCAAACATAAACATATCCGCATGCTCTGCAGTGAAATCCTGAGTATTGGGAAGTGTACGATAATGGCTGTACGCAAGGCTGTACCTGCTCGAGAAAACACCTTTCGGACCATCACTTCCATATGAAATATAGCTCACCCCAACGGTATATCCTTCCATATTATACGTGCTGTCCGTACTCTTGATTGCACTTTTTACAAAAGAAGGCAGTCCTGTCCAGCCGGAGTATATAGATATGCCGCTGCGTGCAGTGGGGTCTGCCCTTACCCCGGAAACCGGGATCAGCAGAAGCACAGCTATAAACGATAAAAACATTACACAACAGTTCTTCTTCATGAAAACCCCTTTTTAAGGTTATTGTGATTTTATTTAGATTTTGTTTTCAAGGTCTGTTGCTCATTGCGGGCCTTCATAGTGTCTACCATGTTTTGATACAGGAAAGTCCCCTGCTTATTCCCGTCTTCATATGCCCCTTTTATTTTCCCGAGGTCTCCTTCCGGCACATAGCAATCATACAGTACCCAGCCCACGATGTCGCCGTCATTGCGTGCATTATAACAGTTCTGATCCCGCAGTGTTCCGTAGTACCAGGACACATCAGGGATCGTATTCAGACAGCTTCCCATAACAGTCCATTGGTTTACATCGCTCATCAGGGACGTGCGCTGACAGTCCCGTATATCCGCCCTTACCTGCGGATTGTCGGGTATTTTATAGTAAAAGACATGCAGTGTTGGCACACATCCGCTTCCTATCAAAAATATGCCTGCACCGAACAAAAGAAATAAAACTCTTTTTATAAGACCTATCCTCTTCTTCTCTTTTGATATACCTCTCATTTCCATAACCTGCCTCCTTGTGCGATGTATCTTTCTATAAATGTTCTGTTTAAAAATATCAAGGAAACACCAAGAAAGCCCGATTTGATGGTTTCAAAAGTCTCCCCGGAGAAATCAATCAAGGCTCTGATACTGTCTGACCAAGATAGTCCAGTAAGATTGTGTTCAGCCGATCGGCCGCATCTAATGGAATCCAGTGACTTGAGCCTTCAAGCTTCTCATAGCGCCAGTCCCCGTCGACAAACCTCCCGCTGTTCTTCATCTGATCCTGTGAAAGAAACCGGTCACCGGTACTCCATATTCCGAGGACGGGAACTTTCGCATTCGGGAAGTCTCCGAACAGTATCTTGAGCGCATTCGCCCGGTACCAGTTCAGACCGGCCGTTAGCCGCCCCTCTCGCGATAAATCCTTGAACCAATGGTCATCCTCGGAATGGTCACCGGTCATCCTGCGGAATACATACCAGTCGAATGCACGCACCGTTTTTTCCGAAACAAAGGGGAATTGAAAGCCGAGTGCATACCATGCACGAAGCTTCTGTTCGATGCCCGAGCGGTACGCTCTCGGATGACCCACCGAAACCGCCACGTAACGGAACAACCGTTCGGGATGATGGATAGCGAGCAGCCACCCGACGACCGCTCCCAGATCGTGGCCGATGACCGACACCTTCGTGATGCCCAGGAAATCCAGGAGCGCTATTACATCGCTCGTAATGACGTCGAACGTGTAATGACTCTTACCCGGCGGAGCATCGGAATCCCCGAAGCCCCGCAGGTCCGGGGCAATGACCTTATATCCGTTTCCGGCCAGTGCACTGATCTGGTTGCGCCACAGGTACGCTGAATCCGGAAAACCATGGAGCAAGATGACCGGCCGGCCTTCTCCCTCGATGACTACGTTGAGCGAAACGTCATTGACCTTGATTTTTCTCCCCGCGAGGCCCATTTTTGACCTTCCTTCCACAACGGACTATTTGATCAGGGTGGCGATTGTCCGGGTCATTGCAAGGGGATTGAATATGCCCGTGTAGACCGGCGGGACCTTCTTGTCCACTTTCAAAAGGGTGTTCACCGCAATCTTTGCACACCGGATCGAAGACTCAACCAGCATGACACACTCCCCGCTCTCGGTAAACTGCCCCATAAAAGCCAGGTTGGTTGATCCCTGTGGTACGACCTCCGGCCGGTCGCTGCGCTTCCTGGGAAGGAAATGGCTCATGACATACGGCAGCATTGCCGGTACGCAGGTCGAGGTCTCCAGGATGTGCGGCAGCTCGTCGACAAAACCGAAATGACGGCACACCTCGGTCATTATTTCCTCACCGTTGCATTCGGACATCTTTTTCTTTACAAAGTTTCCCTTTTCAAACGGAACAAATCCGCACGCAGCCCATATATACCTGTCCTTCGGCTGGCTGCGGAAGTGCGGCTGTGCCGGAACGAGGACCGATGAATGCCAGTTGGAATCCGTAAAGGTCACCATGTTCGCCTGCCCGGGCTTATTGCCCGTAAACTGTTCGTACAAATTTATGAACGTCCTGTCCCTGCTGTCGACTATGAAGATCATCCATGCGGACTTGTCGATATGGCTGTCAAAGTTAGCGGGGTTGCCCAGCCCGGAACCGGGACGTTTTTTTACGATATTTTCCCACAGTGTCCATGACCCGTCCACCTTCCCCTCTTCAAGGGCCGCCGGCTCTGTCCTGGAACCCCTTCTGAGATCCGCGATCATCGATCCCGTAGTGGCAAAGACAAAATCACCGTCCTTGATATCGATTTTTTCATTTTTCCCGTTTTTGGAGAAATACAGCCGCTCAACGGTCAGCTCTTCGCGGGAGGGCTTGAAATCGAGGTCCGTGACCTTGCAGCCCATCTCGAAGTTGACACCTTTTTTTTCCAGCCAATTCCTCATGGGCTCTGTCATGGAATTAAAATTGTTGTACGGCGTTACCACCTCCGCCCTGCCGCTCACCATCCGATGGACATCGTGCATAAATCTGCGCGAATACCGCTGCATCTCCACAAGATCGTTCCAGTACTCAATGGCAAACATCGAAGAAAACACCTTCCAGAAATTCGTGGTAAAAAACGCGGGATCAAACCATGAATCAATCCTGCGGTTCTCAATACGGCTTTCCGGTGTAAAGATGAGCCTGACCAGTTTTGCAATATCTTTCCATTTCAATCCCATGGATTCGACATTGTCGGCAGTATGGTTCGCATGGATCAACCGCGACCGGGCGTTCTTCTTATGCTTTTTGTTGTATTGAAGGATTTCCTCGGTTACCGATATGTCCGGTCTGTCCAGTGAAGGAATCTCCGACAGAACATCCCAGGTGCAGTTATAGACCTTTCGATGGAACTTCCAATCACCGAACGTAAAGTAATTTGTATCCGGTGTGCCTTCACCGTACAAGCTTCCGCCGACGCTGTTCCGCGCCTCGAAGATATGAACGTTCTTCCCCGGTATATGTGCGTCCCTTACGGCGAAAATGGCAGCGGAGAGTCCGGCCATACCGCCTCCCGCAATATAAACTTTCGTCCTGTCCGTTACTGCAGGTGCTTTTTTAAGAAATCTTTTCATACAACTTCCCCCTCCCTTTTCAGGTCTTTGTCGATTTTTTTACATTTTCTCCATGTCCAGGGTGTCCGCTGTGATCCCCTCTTTTGACAGGACACCCTTGATCACCCGCTGGGTCTCCGTCTTGGGCAGTTCGGGCATGATGCGGAAATATCGCGGGATAGCGAACTTCGCAAGGTGGTCCTTCAAGAATTCGCGGAGTTCTTTTACGTCGATTGCAGTGCCCGCCACCGGCACTATCGCTGTCATGACTTCATCCTCCCCCAGCTCCGACGGCACGGCGAATGCGGCACATTCCACAACCTTCGGGTGCTGGAGTATTGCATGCTCCACCTCATAAGCCGAGATGTTCTCGCCCCTGCGCCGGAGTGATTCCGTCTTCCTCCCGACGAAGTAGAGGTATCCCTTCCTGTCCGCATAAACCATATCCCCGGTGTACAGCCAGCCGTCCCTGAGCTTTGATGATGTTGCATTCTCATCCTTGTAGTATTCCACGGCCTTATTGGTTTTTTTCCCGGTAGAGAAGATCAATTCCCCGGGCTGACCGGCCGGTACGTCCTTGTTGTCGCTGTCAACGATGCGGTACTTCGAACCCAGGGGTTTGCCCATACTGCCTGCCGGTGCCTGTCCGTAGTTCATAACAATGACACCGCCGCCGTCCACCGCGCCGTAGCCCTCGATGATCTGCACGCCGAACCTCTTCTCGAATTTCTCCCACATGTCCGCTGGACACGCGGCAGACAGTACCCGCTTCACCGAATGGTTGCGATCGCCGGGTCTTTCCGGCTGCTTCATCAGGATCGGGATTATACCGCCTATGGTATTGAAAATGGTCGCCCCTGTCTCCCGTACCTCGTCCCAGAACCTGCTTGCACTGAACTTCTCCCTGAGAGCCACCTGTGCGCCGACGTTCATTGCACTGGTAACGGTGAGGATAATGGCATTTGCATGGAACAGGGGAAGACACGTGAAATAAACATCGTCGCTGTGCAGGAGCGCCCGGCTGAGCAGGTTCATCATCCGTATGCTGGTACGGCCGTAGTAGGTCGGAACGCCTTTCGGAAGTCCGGTTGTTCCGGACGTGTAGAGGAGGAGACAGGGATCGCCTTCCCGTGGCACTACCGCGGGCTTCCCCGTACCTGCGCCCTGTTTGTATGCCTCATCCATGGATACGCAGGCATTCCCGGCCCTGAAACCCTTTCCGCCGGAGGGTGAATTTACCATGATCAGAGGCGGGGTCAGGAGTTTGTCTTTTATAGTTTCATAAAACGGCAGAAGCTCTTCATCGATGCAGGCATAGGTTGATCCGGAATTGTTGAATAGGTGCGACAGCTGGTTGCCGCGCAGGGCTATATTTACCGGGACAGCACACATACCGAGTTTCTGCGCCCCGAAGAACACATCGAGCCAGCGCGGCGAGTTCTTCATCATGATTGCGATTGCCTTGCCGGGTCCTGCTCCAAGTCCCTGCAGGTAACGGGCGACCCTGTTTGCGTTTGCATCCATTTCAGCGTAGGTGAAGCTCTGTCCATAGTAGTTCAGGAACCGGCGGTCCCCGTGCTTTGCCGCCTTCTCTTCCAGAAGACCGGCATGCGAGACATCGTGCGCCACGGTAAGCCTGCCCTTTTCCCGCGTCAGCCGCAGGGTATCACGCAGGGTGCCGCGCCTGAACTCATTCCACAACAGGAGGATAGCTCCCTGGGATAATTTGCCGATAAGTTGAACGGTCTTCATCGTCGAATCCCTTATGCTTTCTGTTTTTCCAGAATGTGTATGCAGAGTGCGGCCTCCTCGTTGCCGAGCGCTCCTCCGCCGTTTTCAGCCAGTGCCAGGCGGGCTCCCTTTACCTGTCTTTTGCCCGCTTCACCCCTGAGCTGGGTGACAAGCTCGTTGATCTGCGCAAGCCCGGATGCCCCGATGGGGTGTCCGCGCGACAGCAGTCCTCCGGACGTGTTGATCGGTTTTTTGCCGCCGACCCTGGTCTCGCCCTTCTCCGCGTAGATGCCGCCTTCTCCCATGGGGAAAAAGCCGAGTGCCTCTGTCTGATGGAGTTCACCGTACGCGGTCGCATCATGCACCTCCGCGAGGTCGATATCCTGAGGCCCAAGACCGGACTTTTCGTACGCGATTTTACCCGCCCTCTCTCCGATGTCGGGTTCGTCCTGCGTGCGCGCCCGTCCGGAAACGAGCAGGGATGTGCGTACCCTGACGGCCCGTGACGAAACGCCGAGCCGCTTCACGACATCCTCCGAGGCGAGGACCGCAGAGGCGGCCCCGTCGCCGATCGGTGCACACATGGCCCTGGTAAGAGGATAAGAGACCATACGATCGTTCAATACATCGTCAACGGAAAGATCGAACGTGTACTGGGCATTGGGGTTCATGGTGGAGTGCCAGTGGTTCTTTGCCGCTATTACCGCAAGCTGGCGCATGGTGCTCCCGTATTTCTTCATGTGCGCCCTTGCTGCAAATGCGTAAACGTCCATAAACGGGGAATGGTCCGCGCCTGCGCCCTTGCCCGTCGTTTTCATGCTTTTCAAAAGCTTTTTCAGCGGTCCGTACCCCATGCTCTCGCCGAGGATAACGAATATGGCAAACTGGTTCCAGTAGTCGTTCAGTCTTTGACGAAAACTTTTTGTCTGTTTCCTTGCCGGCCGTTTGTGTACTGCACCGGGCACGTTGTGCGGAATCTCCAGCATCTCCGGTGCGGTAATCTTTATGTTTTCGATCTGATCTGATATGCCTTCTACATCGAGTCCGCTCATAAACCCGGCGAACATCGCGTACTTGTTGAGAGCATAAACCTTCTCCACCCCGATGGCAAAAGAGATGTCCACGAGACCGGACGCCACGTCCTTCCATGCACCGTGAAACGCGGTGGAACCTCCGGCACATGCGTTCTCGACATTGGTTATAGGGATAGAGTCTATCCCCAGGGGCCTCAGGGCAACCTGCCCGCGGATACAGTGCTGATAATTCCTCATGCCCCAGCCTGAATTTGAGAACCATACGGATTGTAGGTCCCGTTTCTCTATCCCGGCGTCCTTCAGGACGCCTGATGTGGTCCATGCCGCAAGGTCCTTGATACCGTTCTCAAGGTACTTGCCGAACTTTATGGTATGCGAACCGATTACGTATACATCCCTCATGAATCGACTCCTTTTAAAATTTTCTCGGGGGCCCGGCTTTGCCCCGGTCGAGATATTTGAAGTGGAAGTTAAATTGCAGAAAGCTGACAATCTCCATCGCATCTTCCGGACATATCGCGACGCAGTCCCCGCATGCTATGCAGTACGGCATGTCTTCAACCATACGCGCCTTTTTATCCTTCACTTCAAGTACATGTGCCGGGCATGGCTTGATGCAGTAACCGCAGCCGTTGCACGCGTTCCGATCGATGGCAACAACGCCAAACGTAACATCCTTCCCTACCTTGTTAAAACTCTCGATGCGAATCCTTTTTTTTACCGTCAGGTGTTCGGTCATGGTATCTCCTCAGTATACTACTTTAAAAGTCCCGTTTTCGCCGAACCAGTCGATGGCCTGTGTTTCCCTCGAAACCTGACCATCCGGCGTTCCGCGCGGATATCCGATGGCAATGGAGGTAACAAGCTTGTAGGGATAACGGATACCGAGCCGTTTCCTCCACTTGCGGTACATCGAAAGCGGTGTCATGAAGCTGACCCAGCATGTGCCGAGTCCGTAACTGTGCGCGGTAAGTACCATGTTCTGTCCTGCAATACCCGTATCCAGCGAAGGGTCACCGGGAGAACGCTTGTCCGCGAGTAAAATGAGAACGGTCGGTGCACCGTGCCATAATCCGAGTTTGCCTTCGGTTATGAGTTTCATGGCCCCGAACGGTACCGGATGGAACATGTTCGGTAAAAACCTCATAAGAAGGTTCGCTACCCATTGCTTGTATTGCTTGTAAGGTACCCAGGTATCAAGGTACCATGCAAACCGCATGACCAGTTTCAACTTTTTTATTACATCGTCTTCCATTTCTTTGATCATGGCCTGGTCCTGTACCACGATAAATTTCCATGGCTGGCCGTTGCCTGCAGACGGCGCATACCTTCCCGCTTCAAGGATCCTCCGTACCAGGTATTCCGGTACCTGCTTGTTCTTCTCATAGAACCGGATACTCCTGCGTCCGTAGATTACATTTTCGACTGCATTAAACGCAGCCCCGGACTTCGGAAGGTTTGTTTCTGTCTTGTGAACATCGGGATCATCGTTCAAATTTATCATATTTGTTCTCCCCGCAACATATTTTTACCCCGTTAGAAAGCCCCACCATGTATGGCAGGAATACTATAATAATTTTTAAATTCCTTTGAGAAAGGCCTCGGTTTAAAGCCACGTCCTTTCTAACGGGGTTCACCCCTTTTAATTTTTAACTATCGAACTCACCAGTCCAAGCTTCCGCAGGGGATACAACCCCAGCAGAGCCTGTATGTGTTTGGCGTCCCGGAAACGTTTTTCCTGGCCGTAATCCTTCATGTACCCGTTGCCGCCCAGAACCTGTATGCCGTCCGTCGTCAGCTTACATGCGAGTTCGGAAAGATGCAGTGCAGCTGCCCGTGCGGAGATCTCCCACTGCGGGTCCTGCTGTTCTGCAGCCAGTGCTGCACCGGCAACCACCATGTCCGCTATCCTGACCTGCACGACCATGTCGGCAAGCAGCATGCGCAGTGCCGACCAGTTGATGATCTCCCAGCCGCCCTGAAAGCGTTCCTGGCTGTACGAAAGGGCCTCCTGAAGGGCGCCCTTCATAATACCGCACTGCATCGCTGCCACTGCAGCATGCATACGGTCGGCTGCATGATCGAAATACTCGATTCCGCCGCCTTCCCTGCCAATCAGCGTGCCCGGAACGTCTATAAACGTCATATCAACGGCAGGGCATGCATGCAGGCCCAGACTGAATATAGGGGCGCTCTTTGTAAGTCCCTTGGCCCCCTGGTCAATGAGAAAGAACGAATATCCGTCCTGTGACCCGTTCTGACCTTTGATGCGTGCGGGCGCCAGGGTATGACCGGCAATTCCGCCCAGAACTACATACTCCATGGTGCCGTTGAGGATATAGGTATTGTTGACCTTCACTGCCTCAAGACTGCCCGGGGTTTCCCGTGGATTACAGAAAGCAGGATAAGCGATCAGTGCAGACCCGGCATTGGCCGCCTGTCCCATGATGTCTTTCAGGATCCCTTTCGACCCGGCTTTCAGCATGATTTCCTGGGCAAGGGCATTGGTAAAAATAATACCGCCCGGACTGGCATCCACCGCGCTGATATGGTCGAGGATGACACACAGGGCACCGATACCCTGGCCAGTACCGCCGCACTCTTCCGGTAAGGTTATACCCAGCAGTCCGACTTCATAAGCCCTGGCCAGCACGGCATCAAAAAAAGGCCCGAAAGGGTAGCGATCGTTCGCCTTCCGGTTTGCGGTAAGTTCCCTGACTGCGAAATTATGCGCCAGGTCTTCAAAAGATTTCAGCTCGGATTTTAGAGTCGTTGACATGTTTTCCCCTCCTATTCTTCAAATACACGGGCCTGCGGGATGGAACTCCCGATCAGGTTATTGAAAAGGTTGATACGGTTCAACTGATTGGTACCCTCGTAGATCTGCAGGAGTTTGGAGTCCCGCAGGAACTTCTCGGCACCGCGCTCATGCCGCAGCCCGGCCTGCCCCATCATCTCGAGGGCCATCTGGCTGTTCTTTACGCCCATATCCGTTCCCACGATCTTTGCCAAAGACGCCCATCCGGAACAGCGCTGCTGCTCTTCCAGGGACTGGCCGTCCACGAACAACTTATAAAAGATCCATGGGGTAATTTTCAGGTTCAGGAGCGGGCTTACAAGGTGATCGAAAATAAATTTCGGTGCGTACTTCTGGTAATAATAGACCGGCTTTCGCTGGAGGATGTTGTAGATCCCCCCTGGCAGCCCGTTGGCATAGTTTGCCTCGGTATAGCTGAGCCTGCCGATGACGACGTTCTTATACATCTCGGCAAGCATGGCCTGCGCCCATTCGTGATTGATGAGAAGTTTGCCTTCGACCTCTGTCTCGCTTGCAAACTTGAGTGCCGTTTCATATGCCCCTCTGGCCACACCGGTACCGAATGCCCCCACTGCCGGCCTGGTGACTTCGACCACGAAATGGATATACTGTTCTATCAAAGCCGCGATTGAACGTGTCCTGAAAGCCGGCAGTGAACGGGAATCTCTCAGGACGTATTCATCCGGTATAAAACAATCTTGAAAGATCAACTCGCTCGCCGGGCATGCCCGCTGGCCCATTTTGTCCTCGTGCTTGCCGAACGTAAATCCTTTCGTGCCCGTCTTGACGGCAAACGTCACGGTGTTTTCCGAGGGCTTCTTCAGGTCCGTGTATGCAATGAGACAGCACCATGTGGACATATGTCCCATGGAAATGAAGATCTTGCTGCCGTTCACGATATACCCGCCCTCGACCTTCTCGGCGTGGCAGCTCAGACGGGCACGGTCGATCAGCTCGTTCTCTTCCACATCCGTACCCGCGTTGGGCTCGGTAATGGCCAAGGAGATGAGACATGGTTTGCCGGTCTTCTGTCCTTCAGCGACCTCCCGGAATATCTTATTGGCCAGGGCCACATTCCACGAAGCAAGGATCCCCGCCACTCCGAGATAGTGGACAAAGACCACGTTGGCTATGCCGACGCATGCCGAGGAAAGCTCTTCGACCACGTATGCGCTTGCCGGCATATTGAACCCCTGACCGCCGAACAACTTCGGGATAAACATGGTGTAAAGGCCCCATTCATTGGCCTTTTTGACCAGGTCCCAGGGAAGATAGTCCGGGTCAATATGCGTCTGCAGGTCAACTTCCAGCGCTTGCGGCCGGATCACTTCATCGTTGAACCTCCGGGCGAGGGCGACGGCCTTTCTGGTTTCTTTCAGCATACCTTTGGGAAGTTTCGGCATTGCCTGCAGACTGAACAGGCCTTCATCAAAACTCCGCTCTTTGTCCGGCAACAATTTACTTTCTTTCGGTGAAACCATAACCCCTCCTTTGAACTCAGTCGTCAATGAGGTTCCTCGGCGGAAACAGGACCATCTCATTGACCGGTATATACTGGAACATGAGCGGCTTCCTGCTCAAACCTATGCTGTTCAGTTCCTTGGCTATTTTGTGGTCATTGCCAATATCGAGTGTTACTGCATGCCTGTCCATGGTCTGCTTGAATTCCATGGGATTTGTATAAATGTTCGCACAAAGGGGTACGCCGTCTTTCACGGAATATGTCTTGAACCTGAGCGTCTTTGCCTGCGAGGCGTTTTGTTTTTTACCCCTGAGTGTCAGGATCTTTTTACCTTTCTCCGAAAGCGTGCATTCAAGATAGTCCTTTTCCCTCTTGAAAACTATGTCCGCTATGAACTTTGGATAACCGTAAAGCTCCACGCCTGAATAACGGGCTATCTCCGTTGTAACGGGCAGGTGCCAGACATAAGCATGGAAGCAGCGCCTGCCCATGTCCGATAGTATCGAAATGCCCGGTATCGGCTTTTTGCGGAAGCCGATAATGATGGAAATACTGAACTCGTTGTACGGATCGATGTCCGTTTTCCGGTACTCGAACGCCGAGAACGCGACAAGACACCTTCCGGGGAATACCTCTGCGGGATGCATATCCGGATGCGGCAGGTATTTCTTCACCTTTTTTGTCGAGGCCGTGAATATGGCTGTCATGGATGTGTTGTCATAATAAAACACAGGAATCTTGCCTTTAAACCCCGAATCGTTCTGAACCTCCCATTGAACAATACCCTTGAAGAGATCACCTTTCATATCTTCCTCCTTGTGTTATACCTTCAGACTTTCCACCATCTCAAGAAACGCCTCTTCAGCCGATTTCGTCGGCTTCCAGTGCAGCTCCTTTTCCGCTTTTGCACTGCTGATATTCATCGGATACCTGCCCAGCTCGACCCAATGGCTTGAAAACCTCGTAATACCGAGTTTGAAATTCAGGTCCGCAAGTATCTTTGCAATACCGTAGGGAATACCCACTGCTCTTTTATTCAATATTTCGGACATTCGCTCTATCGTCAGTGCACCGCTGTGGATATTGAAGGCACCGGGATGGTCCTCGAGTACTGCCGTAAGAAACGCACTGCACACATCGCCTTCATACACCAGCGGTAATCCGTACGAATTCCCCCTGACATACGCTATGAGCGGTAACTTGACCACATCGATGAAAAAATTATTGACGTTTTTGCCGCAGAAAATAGAGGGACGCATCCTGGTAAGTATCGTCTTCGGGTTTTTCTTCTCAAAATCATCGAGCATCCCTTCGACGATCCTCTTGGTGTCGGAATAATAGGATGCTTTATTTCCCTGGAGCGGTGAATCTTCGGTAATGATATCATTGCGCTCGACACAGCCGTACGCAGCAACACTGCTTGCGACGACAAGCTTCCGGGGATTATTTTTTCCGCATGCTGCAAGGAGATTTTTTGTGCCGTTGATATTGATATCGTACGTGAGCTTCTTGTCCTTGATCTCCTGAACGATAAAGGTGAGGTGCACCACCGTGTCGCAGCCCTTCAGCGCCTGTTCGAGTGCCTTGTCCCGCACATCGCACCGGACAAATTTGATCTTCTGATGCTTGAACAAAGGCTCTTTCAGATCGATACCGGTTAACGATTCGACTGTATCGCTCTCGACCAGGGACTTAGCCAGAAGCCCGCCCAGATACCCCGAGATACCCGTAATACCTATATTCATTGTACCCCACCGCCTTTCCTGATCCCGTTGATGGTAAAGTCTACAAGGATGCGGATGAGCTTTTCCCGATCGTGTGAATCGGTTATATAGAGTTGTGCAACCTGAGAGAGCATACCGACCATTGCCCATGCAATGATTTCCGATTCTTCGTCGGTCATCGGCTTTATGGCACGGAGCCGTGTTCCGGTTAAAAGCCTCCGCCGGGTACCCTCAGCGAGATTTTTATAAACCTCCCAGAGTATGTCTGCAAATTCTTCTTTGTAACTATAGCCTTCCCTGAAAAGCACGATGAACTGGTTTCTGTACTTATCAACATAGTCAAAAAACGTACTGTACATGATGGAAAGTATGGTCTCCACTTTTTTAGGACTGATCTTCGTTCCCTCCATCGATTTAAGCTTCTTCTGAAATATCTCGTCCAGATAGTTCTTCAGCATGGTACCGACCGAGATAATAGCTTGAATAAAGATGTGGGATTTATCCTCGAAATATAGATAAAAAGTGCCGGTACCGACACCTGCTTTTTTTGTGATCATCGGGACGGTCGTTTTCCTGAATCCATTTTTCCCGATGACCGTAATGGCTGCATCTATCAGACGCTTCCTGATGATTTCTTTTTTAGTTACCATACAGAGTACCGTGGGACTGCGCCGGAAAGACTGTTGCTCTGTTTTCTTTGATTGAAAAAGAATACCCTTCTTGGACCAACCATTTCACTACCCCGGGAGAAAAGTGCAGCTTTATACTTTTTTCCATTCACACCCTCCGATAAAAGTAACATGCACACATATTTTATTTCATGTCAAGAAATATTTATTCATTATATTTATCTTATTATATGTCATATAATACAATATGTTATAG
>VFSW01001258.1_pt1 | contig 38546 bp, 36 predicted proteins | sample 5358111 | NCBI WGS metagenome assembly VFSW01 (sample SAMN11554181, study PRJNA540505) | mine drainage metagenome | isolation source: sediment from site ElyBrook_90M | place: USA: Ely Copper Mine, Vershire, VT | collected 2017
TGCGCCTCGGCGGCAGGGTGCGTCATGACAAATTCGGCGAGGGGATTGTGCTCAGTCTCGAGGGCCGGGGTGAACACACCCGGGTGCAGGTAAACTTCGCGGACGCCGGCGCCAAGTGGCTGGTGGCGGCCTATGCCAATCTGCACCCGCTATAGCCCGGAATGCGCGCCGCATTGACACTTCGCCGACGGCAGGCCAATCTGTAGTTATTACTCATGTTAGGCCCGAACGGACGATCGGGTGGAGATGCCTTCGGGCACCGGAATCTTTACACCAGGGCGGGGTAAGCTCATGCCGAGTCAGAATTTGAAAACATCCAGCGGGTTGCTGTCGAAAACCCTGTCGCTGCTGGGCGTTGCTTTGGTTACCTTTGGCGCGGCGACCGCGGTCATTCTGTTAATCGTCTACGCAGGGGAAGCGTCCAGGCCGCCGCTGGTCATGATCATTGCCGGTTCGGCCCTGATGGCAGGGATTCTCGTACCCACGAGCTACGGGCTCATGCTAAGGCCGATGGCGCGTGACTTCGAGCTACGCCTCAAGGACTGCGGCATGTCTGACGCCAACCGGTCCGCCGTGACCGATTCGGTCACGCGCCTTGCAAACCGGCGCGGCATTACTTCGAGCCTGCTTGAAGCGATGGCGCAGGCAGAACGCTACGGCGACCCGCTGTCGGTGGCAATGGCAGAAGTGGGCGATTTCAAGCGCCTGACGGAGTCCCACGGACGCAAGGGCAGCGAACAGGTGCTGCAGACCGTCTCCGCCGTTCTGGGAGAGACCCTGCGCATGCCTGACCGGGCGGGTCGCTATGGGGACAAGGAATTTCTCATCATTCTGCCACACACCGCGCTTAAGGATGCTACAAAAATCACTGAACGCATCCGCCGCGGCGTGACTGCAGCTGCACCGGTGTTCGGAGGCAAGGAGATCAAGATCAGCGTGACACTCGGGGCAACCCAGTTCCGCAAGGGCGAGGACCTCGAACAGCTCTTTACTCGGGTCGCGCAAGCGCTGGGTGATGCCGGCAAACCTGCATCCGGCCGGTCGAGCGGCAAGAAGTCCGCCTGAGTCGCAGTCACCAGCCCTGCGACTCGTTTAAAGCATGGCTTCCACCACCGCGGCCCAGGCGCGCGCCAAATTGTCCCGGTCGTAGCCGCCGCCTCCCATTGCCACCATTCGCCCTTGACAGCACTCGTCAGCGAGCTTGCGCAGGCGCGCCGCGACGTAGCCGTGCACTGCCGGTGTATATAGCATATGCGTGAGCGGGTCACCGCCGACGCTGTCCGCTCCGGCCTGAAGCAGGATGATCTGCGGCTCGCCAGCCAGCAAAAAGTCCTCTATGCGCGGCCACACGCGGTGAAAGGCGGCATCATCTGCTCCCGGATCCATGGGAATATTGATCTTCGTACCGCGTGCTGCGCCGGCGCCGGATTCTTCCGCACTACCGGTTCCCGGGTAGAGAAACCGGCCATCCTCGTGCACATCCGCAATCTGCACGCCGGGGTCGTTCTCGAAGGCATAAAAAACACCGTCGCCGTGGTGTGCGTCAATATCGACGTAGGCGATGCGATGAATATGGTGCACCTGCCGCAAGGTCTCGATGGCGACACCAACGTCATTGAAGACGCAGAAACCGGCGGCGGAATCGCGTCGCGCGTGATGTAAGCCGGCAATAGGAAGGAAGCTGCGCGGCTGCTTTCCGGCAACCGCCTGGCTGACTGCCCTGACTGTGGATCCGACGACGCAGGATGCGGCTTCAAATACGCCGGGAAAGGCTGGGGTGTCACCATAATCGAGGTAACCGGTGCCATCAAGTGACTGCCTGCGTACACGCTCGATGTACGCCAGTGTGTGGAAACGGAGCAGTTCGGACTCGGTAGCACTGACCGGTTCGGCGACATCGCAGCGAGCATCAAGCCCCCGCTCCACGCAAAGCTTCCAGAATGCTTCGAGCCGGTCCGGACCGAAAGGATGACCCTTTCCGAAACCGTAGCGCGCCAATGCCTCGCCGTAATACACCTCGAGCCGCATGGGGCCTCCATTCATCGTTCGATCTCGCCCGGACTCATCCTCGCAGCCGGGTCATCTAATAAAACGGCCACCGAGAGGTGGCCGCAAAGACAGTACTGCTTTGTCATTATTGTTAACCGAACGCATCCTCGTAGCTGCGGTAGAGGCCGCCGACAAAAAAAGGCAGCGTCAGACACCCGAGAATGAACAGAACCAGGTAATCCTCCGGAAAATCCAGGGCAAAGTACAGCAGATCGGCGACGGTGTTCACGATCGCAAACGGCAGGCCGAACACCACGAGCGCCATCGCATTATGGGTGCAGGCGCGGAAACTCTTTTCCATCGCGGCCAGCGGGAACTCCTTGCGAAATAGCACCAGCGGGATAGCGTAGAAAATGGTCATTGCCAGCATGATTTGCAGGACCAGCACTATCATCAGGCTGAGAAGCGCAGGCAACCATATCGCCGGCCCGACACTGCCTGCGAACATGGCCGAGAGTGCCGGGCCGCCGACCTTGAGCAGCTGCGCGAGAATCTGGATGATTACTACGGAACCGAGGGTGAGTGTGCTGATTACCATGATAGGAAGCACTTCCTCTTCCCTGCCGAAAGCGCTGAAGAGCTGACGTACGGCACGCGTCATATGGCCGGGCGCCGGCTTTCCGGTTTTTTCATGCGCATTTTGCGCCTGCGTTTCAAGTTCGCGCGCGGTATGCAGCACGCCGGCAAGAAGGATCGGGCTGATCAGCGTCAGGATCAGAACACCTATGAACGGAACCATCTTGAGTCCGATGGCAATCACCATGTAAATAACGGTCATGCCAAACCACAAGAGGCGGTCCCGGCGCAGCAGGCCCCAGCTTGCGACAATCCACGACAATCCACGCCGGGCTTCCAACTTATTCATCAATGTCAACGCTGCATCTCCTCAGGCACGGGTGCTGCGGAAGAATACGGATCGCATTTACCACGTCACCCATGCCCTGTCGGTTTCGGGCCGTCAGACCAGGGATCACGCGCTGCGAGCTCGTTTTCGACGCGGTTCGCAATAATGCTCCTGAACACCTCCGTTTCTCCGCTGCCGGTGGTCTGAGCGCGCGGGAAGTGCGCATCGTATAGCCGGGACAGCCAGGAGCGCAAGGCGGCGGTCTGCAGCAAAACCTGCGGCGCCTGCAACGTTCCCCCTGCCGGCATCGCGCCTAACGGGCACCAGGAAGAGCATAGATCAGCTTCCGGTCCGGCGCTTCTTCGAAGCGGTCACAGCGGTCATCCTCGGACGAGAGCCGATCCGCGAGCATCATGGCGGCGCCTTCCGGGTAATACCGGCAACAGCGGCGGCCCGCGCCTTTCAAAAGCGCGAAGCAGAATTGGCAGTGCCGGCGGGAAGGGTCAGAAACGCTTGATTATCCACATCGGAGGCGATACACGCGGGGCAACATTGCTGCGATGGAACTGGCCACTGCCCTCCTTGTCGATGAGGTAGTAAGGCGGACCCATTGCCGGAATCACCTTGATCATGTAGAGCCTGCCGCCGATCCGATATTCCTCATAGCGGGTCTTCCCTTGGGTTTTGATGCTGATGTCTGGAGCGGGTAAGCGGTCAGTGGATTCAGCCGGTGGTGATGGTGGCCGGTAATTTCTGGGCGGTGGTGGCGGTGGTGGCAGCGCCTGGAACCCGGAATTGGTCTTGTCCTGGTCGCCGGCCTGCGTGCTTGCACCGGGGATGATCAGGAGTGCCAGTAACAACCAGTGCGCGCGCATGGAAAATCCGGCCTTGTGGTTCACAGATTGAGCTCCTTCTCGCGCTCTTCGGCAGATAGTCCGAATCCGCCACGTCCTTCATAATAACGGAATATGGCATCGAGGACATCTTGCGGCCGGTCCGCGAGCACAAACAGGTCGAGGTCGTCCTTGCCAACCATGCCCTCGGCGACCAGGGCGCTTTTGAACCAGTCGACGAGCCCGCCCCAGAAGGGTCGGTGTACGAGGATGATCGGGATGCGCTTGCCTTTGCCGGTCTGCACCAGGGTGAGGATCTCGGCAAGCTCATCCAGCGTTCCGAAACCTCCTGGCAATACCACATATGCAGAGGCATATTTCACGAACATGACCTTGCGCGAAAAAAAGTGACGGAAACTCAGGCTGATATCCTGGTAGGGGTTGGTCTGCTGTTCATGCGGGAGTTTTATATTGAGGCCAACGCTCGGAGATTTTCCGGCGGAGGCGCCCTTGTTGGCAGCCTCCATGATCCCCGGGCCGCCGCCGCTTACCACCGAGAATCCGGCGTCGGACAAGAGGCGCGCGAGCTCTTCGGCCATGACGTAGTACGGGTGCCCCGGGGCAATGCGTGCCGATCCGAAGATGCTTACCGAAGGGCGGATGAGCGCAAGCCGCTCGAAACCTTCCACGAACTCGGCCATGATCTGGAATACCTTCCAGGATTCCCGTGACAGTGTGGACGACGACGTGGTAAAGGATTCGATCGATTTGGGAGTCGCGGAGGAGTTTTCATTCATATGTTTTCTTTGTAACACAAAGCCGGAGATCCTCACAGTATGATCGAGCTCAAACCGCTGGTGTTGGTGGACGGTTCATCCTATGTCTACCGGGCATTCCATGCCATGCCCAATCTGACCAATTCGCGCGGCGAGCACACCGGGGCTGTTTACGGCGTGGCCAACATGCTGCGTAAACTTCTCAGAGACTACAATCCGCAGCATGTCGCGGTGGTATTCGACGCCCCTGGCCGGACGTTTCGCGATGACATCTACGCGGAGTACAAGGCGAACCGGGCCGCCATGCCTGCTGAATTGATCGCGCAGATCACTGCGATCCATGCGATCGTGGACGCAATGGGCCTGGTACGGCTTGTGATCGAAAATGTGGAGGCGGATGACGTCATTGCATCGCTTGCCGACCAGGCCGTGGCGCATGGAATGGACACCGTGATCTCCACCGGAGACAAGGACCTGGCGCAGCTTGTAAGCGACCATATCACCCTGATCGACACAATGACCAATACGCGCTACGACCGCGCTGCCGTCATTGACAAGTTCGGAGTACCGCCAGAGCGCATTGTCGATTATCTTGCGCTGGTGGGTGACGCCGTTGACAACATACCCGGGGTGCCGAAAGTCGGCCCCAAGACCGCCGCACGCTGGCTGCAGGAGTACGGCTCGCTCGATGGCGTTATTGCCCATGCGGCCGACATCGGCGGAAAGGTGGGGGAAAGTCTGCGCGCCTCGTTCGGTGCGGCACGACTTTCCTATGAACTTGCCACGATCAAGCGCAACGTCAAGCTGGACTTGGCTCCTCAGGACCTCGCGCGCCGGCCGCCGGATACCGAACGCCTGGGCACGCTGTACCAGGAGTTTGAGTTCAAATCGTGGCTGGCCGAGCTCGGCGGCACCAATCGGCAAGTTGATCCGCAGACAAACGCTGCGGCTGCCGAGTACGTGACCGTTTCCGGAGTCGCGGAACTCGACGCCTGGATCGAGCGCCTGCGCGGCTGCGAACTGTTCGCCTTCGACACCGAGACCACGGATCTCAATGTCATGAATGCGAAGCTTGTCGGCCTGTCGTTCACGGATCACAGCGGCGCAGCCGCCTACGTGCCACTCAAGCATGAGTACCCCGGGGCTCCCGAACAGCTCGACCGCGACCTTGTTCTGCAACGACTGAAACCGCTGCTTGAGGACAGGGATTGCAGGAAAGTCGGACAGAACCTCAAGTACGACATGAGCGTGCTGGCGAACTATAACGTGGAGTTGCGCGGCATCGAATTCGACACGATGCTTGAATCCTACGTGCTGGACAGCACCGCGTCCCGGCATGACATGGACAGCCTGGCGCTCAAATACCTGGGTTACAAGACCATCAAGTACGAGGAGGTTACCGGCAAGGGCAAGAATCAGATCAACTTTCGGGATGTCCCGATCGAAACCGCCACGAAGTACGCCGCCGAAGATGCCGACATCACGCTGCGGCTGCACCAGAATCTGTGGCCACGGCTCCAGCAGGTACCGACGCTGGGGCGCCTTTTCCGCGAAATTGAAATGCCGCTCGTGCCGGTGCTGTCGCGCATTGAACGCAATGGGGTCAAAATCGACATCGATATGCTGCGCCGCCAAAGCAGCGAACTTGCACGCCGCCTGCTTGAACTGGAACAGGAAGCCCATCGGCTTGCGGAACAGCCGTTCAACCTTGCTTCGCCGCTGCAGATCCAGGAGATACTTTTCGGCAAGCTCAAGCTTCCGGTGCTCAAGAAAACCCCGAAAGGGCAGCCGTCCACCGCGGAAGACGTGCTGCAGGAGCTGGCCCTCGATTTCCCGTTGCCACGCGTCATACTGGAGCATCGCGGCATCGCCAAGCTCAAATCGACCTATGCCGACAAGCTGCCCGAAATGGTCAACCCGCGCAGCGGCCGGGTGCATACCTCCTACCACCAGGCCGTGGCGGCTACAGGCAGACTGTCTTCCTCAGATCCCAACCTGCAGAACATACCGGTGCGCACCGCCGAGGGCCGCCGCATCCGCCAGGCGTTTGTACCGGAGTCGGGGTATAAGCTCGTGTCCGCCGACTACTCCCAGATTGAGCTGCGCATCATGGCGCACCTATCGGGTGACCGCGGGCTCCTGGCAGCCTTCGAACAGGGCTCGGATGTACATCGCGCCACCGCAGCGGAAGTATTCGGCGTGGCGCCTGACCACGTGACAGACGAAATGCGCCGCAATGCCAAGGCCATCAATTTTGGACTGATCTATGGCATGTCGGCCTTCGGACTTGCGCAACAGCTCAAGATCGACCGCAATGCTGCCCAGGACTATATCAACCTGTATTTCGCGCGCTATCCGGGAGTAAGGGACTTCATGGACCGGACGCGCGCCCAGGCGCACGAACTCGGCTATGTGGAAACCGTGTTCGGAAGACGGCTGTACCTGCCGGAGATCAATGCATCCAACCAGGCGCGCCGCCAGTACGCCGAACGCACAGCGATCAATGCGCCCATGCAGGGCACGGCTGCGGACCTTATCAAGCTCGCGATGCTGGCCGTGGATTCGTGGATACGGGACTCAGATACGGGAACAAGAATGATCATGCAGGTGCATGACGAGCTCGTTTTCGAAGTCCCGGACGCAGAGCTTGGGAGCGCAACGCACAGTATCCGTCATTGCATGACCGATGTTGCACGCCTGGCAGTGCCCCTGGTTGTGGATATCGGTTCCGGCACAAACTGGGACGAAGCCCATTGACGCAAACGGCTGGCGTTGGAACTTTTTTGGGCAAGCGGGGTCCATGCATACATGGACGCTCATTGCGTCCTACCCGCTCCTCCTCCCTGAGCGGGGACAATCCCGGAGACATCTTCGGGATTACTTACCGGCCCCGGACTCTCTCCCCTTGTTTCCGGGGCTTTTTTTGTCTTAAGCCTGTATTTCGAGCCAGCCCAGGACCACCCGGCGCGCCTCATCCACACCCTCACGGGTGTTGGCCGAAAAGAGCTGGGCGGATCCAGCCATTCCTGATTCATCCAGTTGCCGTCGCAGCGCCTCAATCGCCCGGATGCCCGCGGAATGGCTGAGTTTATCGCACTTGTTGAGGAGCAGATGCACCGGCATCCCGGTCCGCTCACACCACCGCAGCATCTGTTCGTCCAGGGGTGTCAGCAACTGGCGGATGTCCAGAACAAGGATCAGACCGCGCAGGCAGCGCCTGTGCTCCAGAAACACCGCCAAAGACTCCTGCCAGCTCTCCTTGACCGCCGCGGACACCTTGGCATAGCCGTAGCCGGGTAAATCCACCAGTCGATGCAGCGGATCGGCGGCAAAGAAATTGATAAGGCGCGTGCGCCCCGGGGTTTTGCTCTTGCGGGCAAGGGCCCGGCGTCCGGTGATGGCATTCAGGGCGCTTGACTTCCCGGCATTGGAGCGCCCGGCAAAAGCAACCTCGTTTCCACTGTCTGAGGGCATCTGATCGGGGGTATGGGCACTCGTGACGAATGTCATCGGTGGAAAAAAAACTTCGCTAAAAGACTTACGCAAATTGACCTCGAGTCAGGGTCTTGGTATATAAGGCGGCGCTAATCGGACCTGGTTAGCTCATTCCGTTATTGGCCACCCTTGCTGGTGCCTGAATCGCGGAAGCTTTTCGAGCTGCGGGCGGGCAACCGGTGTGCGGAAGTGTAACATCACCGGATGGGTTCCGACCCGGTCAGGCGGATGCGGTGGTCCTGGTGCGGACAATGAAGGGGGTAAAATGCATAAGCATAAGCAAGTTACACTGATTCTAGGTCTGTTGGTCGTCTCTTCGCTGGGCGCGGCTCATGCCGACGGCAATGCGGCAACCGGCAAAGTCAAATCGGCCGCCTGTCAGGCATGCCATGGCGCCGACGGAAACAGCGCCAATCCGCTCTGGCCCAAACTTGCAGGCCAAAGCGCCGGGTACATCGTGAAACAGCTTTCGGACTTCAAGGATGGCAAACGCAAAGATCCGATCATGTCGGGCATGGCCGCATCACTGTCAACACAGGACATGGAGAATATTGCGGCCTATTTCTCGAGCCAGAAGACTTCAGCCGGCGTGGCAACCGCGGATACGGCAACACTCAAAATGGGCGAGCGCCTCTACCGTGGCGGCGATGGAAAATTCGGGATCCCCGCCTGCATGAGCTGTCACGGCCCTGCCGGACATGGCATTCCGCCGCGCTTTCCGCGCGTTTCCGGGCAGCACGCCCCCTATACGCAGAAACAGCTCCTGGCCTTCAAGAACGGTGATCGCACGAACGACGGCAATATCATGACACGGATTGCATTTGGCATGTCGGACGCCCAAATCAATGCGGTTGCGCAATACATCGAAGGTTTGCATTAGCCCGCGTCCTTGCCGGCTACCCCGGACCTGCACCGCAGACTCGGAGTAGCCGGCAACCCTCCTCGAGACCGAGAACCGCAACGAACCCCCGCTGTTCGGTCCTGCTTTTGTCATATCTCTCCTGGCACCGCCGCTGGTGACCTCCGTATCTGCCCACAGGCGTCACCCCTGGGCTGCCGTGCGTCTCCAAAATCAGATCTGTTGTCGGTCCCGTTGCGAATAAACACGTTATGAAACAGAGATGTATAGACTATCTCGATTGTGGCACAGCTCTTGCTCCTATCTTAGACAAAGCGGTCAGGTGACGCGACCGGGCGAAGAACGGACAGGAGTGACGAACATGCTTAGCTTTATAGTCAGCCTAGTTAGCAACTACGAACAGAACCACGGGGTACGGCCCAATCTGGTCTACATGAACGAGACCCATTACGGCTACCTGCGTGAAGAGCTTCCGGGCGTCCGGGATCATGACGACGTGACCGCCATTCTCGGTGTCGACATCGCCCTGAATGACGAGACACTGCGCCCGCACGTGGCGGCGGTAAAGTACGGAAACGAATACATTCTTTCAAGCTGAGTCAGGGAACAAGGGGAACAAAAACCAGGACCAGCAAATTGGGGTGTGGGCCTAAAGGTCGGGGGTAAACTCCCGACCTTTTTTTTATTTAACGGCAGCGAAAACGCGCTCGCTGGCGTTAACGGTTGCTTCGATATCAGCATCACTGTGGGCGGCCGACAGGAACCCGGCTTCGAAGGCCGAGGGCGCAAAGTAGACACCGGAAGCAAGCATGCCGTGGAAAAAGCGGCGGAAACGGTCGACATCGCAGGCCATAACGTCGGAAAAGCGCGTGACCTGCTCGGCTGGGGTAAAAAAAAGACCGAACATGCCGCCGACGGCCTGGGCCAGAAAGGGTATGCCGGCGGCGCGGGCGCGCGACTGCAGTCCGTCGGCAAGGGCGCGGGTCTTGACTGCCAGGGCCTGATGAAAGCCCGGCTGTGCCACGGCTTGCAGGGTGGCAAGCCCGGCGGCCATCGCCAGAGGATTGCCTGACAGGGTACCTGCCTGGTAGACCGGTCCCTCCGGGGCAATCCGGTCCATGATGACGGCACGCCCGCCAAATGCGCCCACCGGCAGCCCTCCGCCGATGATCTTGCCAAGGGTAGTCAGATCAGGCTTTACGCCGTACAAGCCCTGGGCACCCGCCAGACCGACGCGAAAACCCGTCATCACTTCATCGAAGATCAAAAGCGCGCCATATAGGTCACAAACCCGGCGCAGTTCTTCAAGAAAACCCGGAACCGGCGGCACGCAATTCATGTTACCGGCCACCGGCTCAACAATCACGCAGGCAATGTCCGCCCCGACCTCGCTGAATACAGCGCCAATCTGCCCGATGTTGTTGTATTCGAGAGTGAGAGTTTTCGCGGCGAGCGCCGCCGGCACCCCGGGGGATGTTGGAACCCCGAGGGTAAGCGCGCCGGAGCCTGCCTTGACCAGCAGCGAGTCCGAATGACCGTGATAGCAGCCTTCGAACTTGACGATGGTGTCGCGTCCGGTGAAGCCGCGTGCCAGGCGGATCGCGCTCATGGTTGCCTCGGTCCCGGAGCTAACCATTCGGATCTTCTCGATTGATGGTACAAGCGAACACACAAGTTCCGCCATTTCGGTTTCGATCCGCGTAGGCGCGCCGAAGCCGAGACCATTTTCCGCGGCTTTTTTGACCGCCGCCAGCACGCCCGGGGCGGCATGGCCAAGAATCATCGGGCCCCACGATCCTACGTAATCGATATAGCGCGCGCCGTCTTCATCCCACAGATACGGGCCGCGTCCCCGGGCGAAAAATATCGGATCCCCACCGACCCCATTGAAAGCGCGCACGGGTGAATTCACACCGCCGGGTATGCGGTGGCGGGCCTCTTTGAAAAGCACGCTCGAGACACTGGTTTTGGTCATTGGGTTTTGAACATCGGGTTTGTCGTCAATTCGGCAGGAACAGGCGCGCGTAGGCGCCGGCGGCCGCATAAATATCCGGCTGGCCAAATACACCCTCAATCACGGCGATGGCATCGGCACCGGCCGTGATCACGGCGGCGCCATTGTCCGGGGTAATGCCGCCGATCGCAACCACCGAAACCGCCAGCTCGGCCCGGGCGCGACACAGCAGGTTGAGGCCGGCATGCACGGCCGCAGGTTTGGTGCGCGAAGCGTAAACGCGGCCGAAGGCAACATAGTCGGCGCCCGCGGCGGCGGCACGCTCGGCGCGTTCAAACTCGTTGTAGCAGGACACGCCGATAATTGCGTTCCAGCCGAGGAGTGCGCGTGCATCCAGCACATCACCATCCTCCTTGCCGAGATGCACACCCGCCGCGCCAACCCGCAACGCGAGCGCTGGATCGTCGTTTACGATCAACGGCACGGCATAGCGATCGCACAGCTGGACCAGCGCAAGCGCGCGCCGTTGCCGTTCGTCGTGAGCGGCGTGCTTGTCGCGATACTGGATCAAGCCAGCTCCGCCGCGCAGCGCCTGTTCGACGCTGCGCGCAAAATCGCGCGTACCGAGACAGCCGCCATCGGCAATGGCGTAAAGACCCTGTACGCGCCGATGATCGACGCCGGGCACACTGTCAGGCGCCACGGTCATCATCCGCCTTATCCTCGTCCAGGCGCGCCCAGTACAGGCGATCGGGCAGGAACTGCCCCATCCCCAGACGCTGCCCATGCTTGATTGCGTTCCAGGTATAGTCTTGCGCCTCGGCAATCGCATCCAGCGGATCAAAGCCGTGGGCGAATGTCGCGGCGCAGGCCGATGCCAGGGTACATCCGGAGCCGTGATAGCTTTCCGGCAGGCGCTCCCAGGAAAAACTTTCCAGCATTCGCCGGTTTCCATAGAGGCGGTTGATTACCTGTGGGGTGTTCTCGTGCGTGCCCGTTATCAGCACGAACTGGCAGCCGACTGAAAGAAGTTCCTGGGCACAGGCGTCGAGGTTGTCGGCATCCGGTGCCAGACGCCGTGCCTCCAGGCTGTTCGGTGTTATCAGGGTAGCCTGCGGGATCAGCAGGGCGCGCAGCGCCTCCTCGATGGGCTCCTCGGAAAGTGCATCCCCCTGGCCGGATGCCATGACAGGATCTACGATCAGCGGTATCTCCGGATAGTCCTCGAGAATGCCGGCGATTGCCGTTATGTTGGCGATGCTGCCGAGCATGCCCGTCTTGAAAGCCGCCACCGGCATGTCTTCGAGGACTGCGCGCGCCTGGGCGATGACCAGACCGGCTTCGATAGAAGTGAATTGCTTTACGCCCACCGTATCCTGAACCGTGATTGCGGTAATCACCGGCGCAGGATGACAGCCGAGGCTTGCCAGGGTCTGGATGTCGGCCTGGATACCGGCGCCGCCGGTCGGGTCGTTGCCTGCGAAGACCAGCACGATGGGAAGAGGTTGTGTAGTCATAGGTTCTGTGCCTCGGCAAGAATGAGCTTTTCCATGGCGCGTATCAACAGCGGGTGGTCATTGAGTGCCGGCACGACCCGATAGTGCTCGATACCGGATTCCCGGGCGAGCTTGCCGTACAGAATGCCGAGTTCGTACAGCGTTTCGGTGTGATCTGATACGAATGCGATCGGATATATCAGCATCTGCTTTACACCCGCGTTGCCCTCAGTCCGGATGACGTCGTTGGTGTAGGGTTGCAACCACTTGAGCGGACCGACCCGGCTCTGGTAGCAGAGCGTCACGTGCGGCCACATGAGCTTGCGACTGAGGGCCGCGAAGGTGCTCTGGATCTGGCGTTCGTAAGGATCACCGCGATCCACGACTTTCTGGGGCAGTCCATGGGCCGAAAAAAGCAGTGACACGCGCGCGGGATCCGAGTCCGGAAACCTGACAATCTCATTGCTGATGCTGTCGATGATCGCCTGCTGGTAGTCTTCCGAATCATGCCATTGCCGAATCAGTCGTATTAAAGGGTGGTAATTCTGGCGCGCGCATTCGCGCATGAATTCGTTGTATGAGCTGCCGGTCGTGGTAATCGAATACTGCGGATAAAGCGGCAGGAGCAGCACGCGTGCATACCCCTGCTGCTTGAGGTTTCCGACAACCTCACTGGTCAACGGGTTCCAGTAGCGCATGCAGACAAAAACCTGAAAAGCACCATAGGCCGCAAGCGACTTTTGCAAGGCGTGTGCCTGCTTGCGTGTGTTATCGAGCAGTGGCGATTTTCCACCGATCGCGGCATAACCGCTGCGCGCCTCCGGCGTGCGCCGGGCAGAGATTGCACGGGCGAAAAGACGCTGTGTGAGAAACGCAAGCGGCAACTTGAATATGTCAGGATCGGAAAAGAGATTGAAAAGAAACGGCTTGACCGCATCCAGCGAATCCGGTCCGCCCAGATTGAAGAGGACAACTGCGGTTTTGCTTTCCATGGGCGGGCAGGGTGTGCGGCTTGGGGGCGAGCCGGCATTGTACCGCGGCCCGCCAATGCATTTCACCCATCGGAAAAACATGCGAAAATTTGGGCTATGGGCGAATATCATCCCGCTGTTTTTTGTGAGAGCAAAGCCCGCTCAATTATCTATCCGAGGGAGAACATGAAGGCGTACATGTGCGTAATCTGCGGGTTCATTTATGAAGAGGAGAGGGGTATACCGGAACAGGGGATAAAACCGGGAACTCTCTGGGATGACGTACCTGTGCTCTGGAAATGTCCGGACTGCGGTGCAGCGAAAGACGAGTTCGAGTTGATCGAGATCTGACATGCGCTCGTTTTTCCATTCCCTGTCCGAACACGACGAACTGGTGGTGAACGGCATCACCCTGCGCTATCAGCTGCGTCGCAGTGCGCGACGCGCGACGCTTTGCGTGCAGATTGTTGGAGATGGCGGCATCCGGGTGGCGGCGCCCTTCCACGCCCGGCGCGCACAAATCCATGCTTTTTTGGCAGAGAAAAGCGGCTGGATCCAGACGAAACGCGGAGCTCTGCTTGAGCTGGCAAAACACAGGCGAGTGATGGCAATTGCAGAAGGCTCCGAACTGCCCGTACTCGACGAAAAGCTGATCTTGCGCCAGCAAGTGGCTCCGGGGATCAGGCCTGCCGCCTTCCGACAGGGGCGCGAACTGATTGTGTCTGCACCGGCGCCAGGGGACGTGCCGGCACTGGTGCTGGCCTGGTACCGGAGCGCGGCACGCCGCCATGCGTCAGCACGGGTTCAGCATTACTCGCCTGTGGTTGGACGTGCGCCGGCGCGATTAAGCATTCGTGGCCAGAAAACCCGCTGGGGAAGCTGCTCGGCACGCGGCACCGTCAGCCTCAATTGGCGGCTGATGCAGGCTGGCCCGGAAGTATTCGATTACGTCGTCGTACACGAACTCTGCCATCTCCTGCATCCAAATCACTCGCTCCGGTTCTGGGGCGAGGTTGGACGCGTGCTGCCGGACTACCAGAGACTGCGGCAGGACTTGCGCACCTTCGGGCTTTGTCTCACGTTATAGATTGCCGGTCACACCCACGCCGATTGCATTCGTATGACTGGAATAGGTTCCCTCGTAGACATGGGTGTCTCCGAGGCCCGCAAGGTTGTCCTGGTTGGTCGCCGCAACCGAGCGCTGAAATCCGTAGATGTACTGATATGCGACATCAATCTTGATGCCATTCGAAAACAGATAACTGGCTCCCAGTCCAAAACGCACCGTCCTAAGCATGCTGCCGATCGGGGTAACATCCTGGTCGGCAACCGGGCTCGGATCATAGGCAAGACCGCTGTAGAAACCCGTGTGCGGATCGTAATTCCACTTCAACGCCGTACGATAGGAAAGAGTATTTCTGTCATGCAAGGTATTGGTGAGCGGATTGGCGACAGTGCCGTTCGCCTGGATGATTGTGAGCTGATCCACGTAAGACCAGCCCATCCAGTCAAGATCTGTCTCCCACCACAGGTTCGGCCCGACTCTGATCGCGGCGCCGGTTTGGAGACGGTCGGGCAGAAGATAGTGCACACTCGCCGCCCCGGCAATGAGACTGGCCGCGGCCGGATTGATGTTTGCAAGCGAACCGGTAAGCCTGGTATTGGTTCGGGTTGTATAGGAGGAGGCGAATATCATGTCGGGCCTGCGGTAGGTGACGCCGAGCTGAGCGCCGCCCGTCATCCCTGTGGCATCCGCGGTATACAGGTCATTTTCGTCACGCGCATGCACAGATTGCGCGAAGATGCGCGCGCCAAAATTCCAATGCCGGGTCGCCTTGAAGGCGATTGCCGGGCCGAAACGCAAAACCCTGAGCTCGGCCTTTTTGGCGATATCCGCGGTTCCGAATGGTCCGAGATTGACGTCCCAGGTGTGATCCGGCCACTCGATGGTATCCCCGTAGGGCGAATCGGCGGATAGACCAGCGCTCAATCGCGGCGTAAATTGTCGACTGATAGCGGCGGCAGGAATCACCGGATAGCCGGTTTTGTTGTGGTAATTGCCGGGTGCAGCGCCGCCGCCGGCAGTGGCTGGTCTGGAATAGTCCATCGAAGAAATACCGAGAAGGGAACCCAGGGTCCAGCGATTACGATCGGCGCTTTCTTCGAGCATGTTTGCGGGATTGATGAACTGGGCTGCAGGTCCGTGTGCAAGCGCGACATCTGCATCGGCCATGCCCAGCGCCTCGCCGGTCGCGCGCGGAAGGGCATAACCGCTTGCTAATGCGAACCGGGTATGAAGACAGAGCAGAAGGGCCAGACTTGACAGTTTATATTCGGTTTTTGACATTTCCAGGATTCCGCCTCGTTAGTTGTGGCGTTACGGACCCATCCCTGGACACACTTTGGAAGTAGGACAATATTAGGCAGCTGGCCTATATTTTGCAGCTTAATGTAGCGAATATAGGCTATGGAGGGTAGTGAATGAAGGCTGAACATCGCGAAACGATCATCAAGCAGCTGCGTCATCCCGGCTGCAAGGCCGATATGCTCATTGAGCGCCATCTCGGATTTCCGAACGGCGCGAACGGTTGCAAGCCCTATACGCAGGACGTTGAGGCAGCCTTGAGCCTGTTGCCGCGCGCAGTGTTCTTTCACTGCGGGCGCTTCGAGGAAGGTGGCATGTACTGGTGCGACGTCGGTTTTCGTCCGCAGGTACAGGGATGGGGAGATAACCTCGCTGCTGCCGTTGCCGGAGCGATCTTCGCTTACCTGACTTACCCGGATGTTGATCATTCCGGGCAAAACCTTAAGCCGCATCAGGCCGGCGCCTCCGACTAATTCTTTCCGCCTGCCCTTGCCATCCCCGCTGCATGTGTCGCCCTGGCGGGCGACGCATTCAGTTGTGCTTGCCGATGGCGTAGCGCTCGAGTTTATAGTGCAGGGTATTCGGCCGCAGACCGAGCAGGCGCGCAGCTTTTGATTTGTTTCCGCCGCAACGTTCGAGGGTCTGCGTAATGATGCGCGCCTCAAATTCCGCTACGCAATCATCGAGCGTCTTGTCGGTGATCTCCGCTCCAACAGGAGCCTGCTCGCTCGCGTTCCCTGCGTTTCCCCGCAATCTGGTGCTCAGCCGGGTATAAACCGACCATTTCAGGTTGGCGACGTTTTGGGGATAGCTGGAGGCGAGAAGTTCATCGACCTCGGACTGGCCCAGATAGAGACTGGTTCCGCTCTGAAGATTGAACTGCAGGGTGAAGTAGTGAATTAACAGTGGAACATCGGATTTTCTTTCGCGCAGGCTGGGCATTTCGATAACGAATGGCCTGAAACCCTGGACCAGGCTGGATCGGTCCTCGCGCGCCGTTGCATCGCTGACTGCGATAACGCGGACATCTCCGGCGCTGGCCGCGGTATTCAACAGTTTCGCGAGCTGTTCCGGGGAAAACTTGTGTATCTGCGGAATTACGAGGCTGCCGTTGCTTGCTTCATCTGCGAGGGCCGCAAAATCTGGCTGGTCAGCGTTGATTCGTTCCGGACACAGGATGCGCAGCAGTCCTTGGCGGCCGCTTAAGACATGCACCCTCGCGGCGAGGGCCACAGCCTGGTCCGGATCTGTGCTATTGAGCAGCAGAGGCTCGTTGAATCCGGCGAATTGTCGGGCGGCGGCCATCTGCTCCGCAAAAACCTGGCTATGTCCCACCAGAGGCTGGTCCGCTCCCGGGTCAGCATGGAATGCCTCGCGCAACGCGGCAAGTGCGCGCACCCGCCGAACGACCAATTCCTCGGTGCTGTCGTCGGGCATGACTTCGATCAATCCACCAAGCAACGCAGCCCTGTTTGCAACTACGAATTGGTGAGCTGCCGGTCCGTACAACAGCGCGGCAGTACTTTGGCGATGCTGTGTCAGATATTCTGACAATTTAACGGAGGTTTTGGGGTCAACGCCATCGATGCAGACAACCAGGACATCCGCGGCGGTCTGTTGGCGGAAACCGGCCGACTCCACGCTGACGTAGCTTGCAACCTGGGAGAATCTGGATCGCAGGCGTTTCAGCATTTCTTTGTCACGCGCCAGGAGCGTTATCGCTGCAGCGAACCGTTCGCTCGATAATATTGTTTCGGACGCGACGCCGGTGAACGCGGCCAGGCTGTCGATCGGCTGTTCCCTGCGCAACTGCGCGTTTTGCTGCAACAATGTTTCGTTCTGACGCTGGAGTGTCGCCAGGTTTGCCGTCAACCCATGATGCTGGTTCTGCAGGTCGCGGATGCTGCGTGATGCTTCGGCCAGCTGACCGCGCATAGTGAGCAGCTTGTCCAGAAAGAGATCGGCCATTCTGTCGAAAAGCTGCTCCACGACTTCGAAATCGAGCTTGGTATAGACATGCTCGCTGAAGGACTCGCCAAGCAACAGCCAGCCGGCCGCATGCTGACTGTGAGGATGAAAAGGCACCACGGCTGCTACACCATGGTGTTGCAGTAGGGTGTGAAAGTCTGGGCAGGAATCGGCAATCTCGTTTGCTACTATGATGCGATCGAAACGGCGCAGCGTGGCTTTCGGTATTTCCGCCATAAAACGCGAGCCGCCAGCCAGTGCAAGAACGGGCTGGTCGACCCCGACCAATGCCACCGGGCAACCCAGGGCACTTGCGAGACGATCAACAACCTCGCTTGACGATGTGAGATCAGCGATTTCGGCCACCAGCTTACGTATCCGCCCGTAAAACGCCGTTTTGCGTTTCCGCACCTGGGACCACGGCAGATAGAATTGAATATCAAACAGGCGATACTGATGAACTGCGTAAGTTGTTACGATCAGGAAGAACGTTACAGTTAGCGGGAAATTGATCGGGGTGTTGATCCAGTTGATTCCGAAATGCATCAGGATTACGTTGACTTCCACCAAAATCGTCATTGGCAGCATGCCGATAAGCATGAACTGGCTTTTTACCCGCTTGCTTCTGCTGTTCTGGCGTAGGGATCCATAGGCGAATAGTCCAATGCTTGCTGCAAAACTTGCCAGCGCAAACACCTCGAACAGCGGATAAAGCTTGCCGGGTATGCGGTAGTAACTGACGCCCAAAGGTGCAAAGCCGGAAACGAGCCAGGGAGTAAAGAGCAACAGCACCATCAGAACCGTTGCATATCCATACAGTATCCAAAGTACGTTCGTCCTGGTTTGAGCCGAGAGGGCGTCAAGGGTTAAAGACAGGGCCAAGTGCAGCAAGAACGCGAGAATCAGGATGCTGGCAGCGAAATAGAGATACCCTTCCATCAATGGCGTGCGGCCACCATGGCTGACGAAGTATGAAGAGATTTCCGCGATGTTCTGCAGGGATAGTGCGAACAGAAGGAAGAGAAAGATTTTTGTCTGCTGATTCTGTAGTGCAGACCGGCGCGCGGAAAGCAGCAATATCAGCTTGAATATCAGCGCGACGGTTGCCGGAAGACTGACTATAAGTAGGTCCATGTCCATTGGTATCTTCGTTCCTGGTTGTCGTGTGGGGATCTTCAAGTGATCCTGCCCCCCACGTTGGAAATATATCGAATTGACCGCTTTGGTGCCAACTTTTACTAGGAACTCAGCAATTTCCGGGCCAAAACGTCCCTAGGTGAGGTGTGTGTTTTTGATATGAGGCATGGGCAGGCTTCGAATTAAGTGAGAGAGGATGCTTTGCAACAGTTTGATGTATAAGCTGTAGTGGCCAATTTTGGCGGGATAATCGGATATTTTGAGCGGATAAGGGCCCCGGAGAGCGCGGTCTCCGGGGCAACGATCACTGTCTTTTTGGCCTGATTTGGCCGGGGAATAGCGTCAGGCCGCGTCCCAAATTAATCCAGATTGGCTCAGGCAGATTCCACTTCCTGTTCCTGAAAGATAGATTCTGTCCGCGCTGGAGAACTTTTTTCGTTCGGCAAGCAGGTGAATATTGAGCGGGATGGTAGCTGAAATAATGTTGCCCAGGTAGTCAACCGTAACCGGGATGCGCTCTGGTGGAATATTCACAAGCCCGGAGTGGATTTTTATTGATTTAAGACCGACCTGGTGCGGGATGTAGACTTTCAGGCTGTCGTTTTGCCAGTCTAATTTTCCCATTAGCTCGTTGTACATTGGTCTCACGAGTTTTGAAGTCTCTTTTACAATTTGGGTCACCTTTGTAATCAGCGGATCAGCGTCATTCTCGTTTGCACAGGTGCACAGATCGTAGAATTCCGCTTGCGAATGCATCACAAAGCCCATGAAGCCTGATTCCGGATCGAGTTTTGGACCCATAATCATCGCCGCACCGGCGTCTCCCAGCGTAAGGCCAGCTATCAGATCGTCAAAGCGTTCCCGGGAACCTGCTTGCGTGAGGGCACGAATTGCGCGTTCTGTGTACGCATAACCCCGTTCTCCGGTCACCACCAGTCCACGGCGCGCCTGTCCCGTGGCGATCAGGGAATCCATCAGATGCATCGCGCTCATGAACCCAAGACAGGCGTTGGACACGTCCAGAGCTATTGCGTTTTCGGCGCCGATCTTGTGGGCGACGATGTGTGCGGTTGCGGGCTCGAGGAGGTCCTTGATGACTCCCGCATAGATGATTGCGTCGATCTCGCGCGGCAGGATCTGCGCTCGTTCAATCGCGTCCCTGGCGGCTGCTGCTGCCATGTCGGAAGGTTTGATGTCAGGCGTCGCTACACGGCGCTCGCGTATTCCTGTAACCCGTTCAAGCCAGTCAGGTGCGAGACCGAAGCGGTTCTGGGAGTCGATTTGTTCCATAAGGTCGCGCGAACTAATGCGCTGTTCGGGAAGGAAAATGCCGGTGCTGATGAGTCGCGAATGTCCTGGCGTATACATGCTGTTCTCCTGATCGACGCGTTTAGAGATTGGGTGCGCACCCCGGCCCCCAGGAAGAGAGTCTTGCAAGACGCTCATTCTTCCTGAAATCCGGCAATGCAAGATCGCGGTCGGGTGCATTACATCTTGCTAGTCCCTTCCGCCACGCCAATCATTCAAAAGTTTGAATAACTTTCATAGTGATAGAATTTCTTCCTTATAAAGCAAGGGGGTTACGTGCAACGACCGGACCGGCGGTGATTCGATTTATGGGTACATTGGTTGGGTGGGGAAGAAAGGACAATTTATTTGGCAGACGAACGGACGTGTCGCAGGGGTGGTGGTAGATGCTCGGAGCGGATGGAGTGGCCTTTTTGAAGAAAGCCTTTTGGCGGGATCTGTTATGGAAAATGCAACTTGGGCCTTTGCGATCCGGTAATTTCCGCAGATTCATATGCGGAACATTGTGGCTGTAAATGGCGGAAGGGAGTCGGATTCATTTTGTAGAAATTCATCGCTCCCGACCGGCAATCATTTTTCAGCTGGCATCTTTCGATTCGCGCCTAGGCGCTGAACCCGGGCCAACCGAGTAGCATCGCGATCACAACGGCGATAATCAATGCCGCGGTAAGTTTCCACGGCGCATGACTGTCGATACGCCGTGTAATGAAAAGCAACGGAATCAGAATCGCGAGCCAGGTGATCAAAAGCAGCCACCAGGACCATAGCTGCTGTGCTGAAAATGCGAAATAGACAACAATTGCCAAGCTCATGCCAATGCCTATTAACAGCACACCGATTATCCGGAGTGCGCTAAGCAGCAGGATCGAGATCTTTGGTGGAAGCTCCTTGTGAGACAGGCCGAGAAAGCGTTCGTGGTAGGGCAAGATACGAGGCGTGAGGAGGTCGATGAATCCGTATACGACCGTAACTGCGGAGATGCCGTAAAGGAGGGCGCAAGCCAGCGTGAGTCTAGTCATGAATGCTCTTTTTTTGATTTTGCCTTGCGAATTGGCTCACAATCTTACCCGAAATTGTTATTTATCCGTCTTCAGGATCTTGGGATGCCAACGCTACGGTGCTTGCGCTTTTAATACCACGGCGTCAGGCCGAAGTCCCAGCCATGCTGAAACATGCGCCAGCTCCGGCACCGGCAAGGGCCGGCGGGCCAGCTGAAGAAGTATCCGCGCAACTCGTCACACTGATGATTTCGTGCCGCGACAGGTTTGGATGAATACCGCCCAGCGCGCATATCCGGATAAAGCCCTGACTGCGAGGCAAAGGTGGGAAGGCACTTGCGTCCTCGCGGCCGGAGAATCCCCGTGAGCATCAAGCCGCAGGCGCATATCAGCCGAACTGCCTCGGACGACAGCCGATCTTTTCAGGAATGTCTTGATGGTCCTTGTCAAAGGATCAGCCGTCGTCCGCATGCGGGAAGTCGCTAGCTTTGATTCGAATGACGTTTGAAGCCCCGATGCATGTGCTCGAGCTCCGTGTCGGCAATGATTTTCTGATCGGGCGTCAGCTTTTCATAAAGCTTCTTTGCTGCCGTGTCGATATCCTGCATGTCGACGAGTCGCTGTTTCATGATTTCGTCGCGCCTATCGAGTTGTTGCGGCAGGGTCTGGGGGCGATTTTCCATCAACTGCTTGCGAGCAGCGATTGCGCGTGTTGCGACTTTCGTGACAGTTGATGAAAATTCCTGCCAGTCGCCCTCCTGGGCCGGCGTGATCCTGAGGTCGACCTTGATCATGGCAAGGCGTCGCTGTAAGAGGTCGGCGGCGTCGCCGTGCTGCATGGAGTTGGCGCCGGCCCTATCGTGGCAGCCTTTGCCGTCGGGTCCGTGGCCGAAGGCAGTGACTCTTGCGAGGCCAATGGCGCCGGTAACGAGAAGCGCGGCAATAGCGATTTTGTGAGAGCGTTTCATGCTAAATCTCCTTGGAATCGGATTGATCAGGTTCGTTGATGACGGTGCTATTGCAACGTGGTGGTGTAACCGGCGCATGTCGCGAAGGACGGTTTTTGTAACCCAATGTGACAGGCAGGGCGCAGGCAACGGGGCGTTACAATTTTCTCTCCGGGGACGCGCGGTCGCGGTATAGAATCGAACCCATGGAGACACCAGATCGCATCCTTGTGGTCGACGACGATGCAGAAATTCGCACGCTGCTTGGCGAATACCTGCGCAAGAATGGCTACTTCGTGACCGCAGTTGCCGACGGCAAAGGCATGTGGGAGGCGCTTGAGAGCGGTCCGACGGATATTGTCGTGCTCGATCTCATGCTGCCCGGCGACGACGGACTTGCGCTTTGCCGTAAGCTGCGCGGCCGCTCGAGTCTGCCCGTCATCATGCTGACTGCACGCGGCGAGGAGACAGACCGTATCGTTGGACTGGAAATGGGAGCCGACGATTACCTGCCGAAGCCCTTCAATCCGCGCGAACTGCTGGCACGCATCAAGGCGGTGTTGCGCCGGGCACGCGCGCTGCCCGCGGACAAGGATGCGAGCGAGGCGCGCCTTATCGACTTTGCCGGATGGCGTCTTGATACAGTGGCGCGTCACTTGGCTTCAAAAGGTGGCGTTATTGTGCCGTTAAGTGGCAGCGAATTTCGGCTGCTCAAGGTCTTTCTGGAACATCCCAACCGCATCCTGAGTCGTGACCAGTTGATGGACTTCACTCGCGGACACGAAGCTGAGCCGTTTGACCGGAGCATCGACGTACAGGTGAGCCGCCTGCGCCAGCGCCTTGGGGATGACGCGAAGGAACCGATGATCATCAAGACCGTGCGCGGTGAAGGCTACGTGCTGGCGGCGCGGGTTGAATCGGAGCACTGATGGGCTTCCTTCCGCGCTCCCTGTTCGGCCGCATGGTGTTGATCATGCTGGTCGGCCTCGTGGCGGCACAGGTTGTGAGCGCCACCCTCAGCCTCTACGAGCGCGACAACTATCTGTACCGGGTTCGACGCAGCGAGGCGGCCCAACGTATCGCAGAGATAGTCAGGCTTCTTGATTCCTTTAGCCCCGCGGAACGACGCCGGATTGTTGAAGTTCTCGACACGCCGCGCGTGCATATCGTGCTGGACAGTGCGGCCTTTGCAGATAAGGGCCGTGGCGGCGGAAATGGTACCGGGACCGCACCGTTTGTGGCGAGTCTGCGCGCCCATCTGGGAGCCGAGCGTTCCGTCAGCGTTGAGCCGGCTGATTCTGCGGCGTCAATCCCCAATGTGCACGTTCGGCTGCCTGACGGTACCTGGGTCAGCTTTTATCATATTCCGCGCGTTCGCATTGTCTGGCCGCGTCGCCTGCTGCTGAATCTCCTGATTCTTCTTCTCGTCACGGTTTCGCTGCTGCTCTTTGCCGTGCGCTGGGTAACGCAGCCATTATCGGTACTTGCCAAGGCGGCGGAGGAGTTGGGCCGGAACATCGACCGCCCGCCGCTGCGGGAGAAGGGTCCGCTCGAGGTACGACGTGCGGCGCGAGCTTTCAATCAGATGCAGGTGCGGCTTGTGAGCTATCTTCAAAGCCGCGGTCGTATTTTGGCTGCGATGTCGCACGATCTCAAGACACCCATCACGCGTCTGCGTCTGCGCACGGAGCTGCTTGAAGACGTCGAGCTCAAGGAGAGGTTTGCGAAGGACCTTGAGGAGATGGAGGCAATGGTGGGCTCGACGCTGGATTTCATGCGCGGGGTCGACAAACACGATCCGGTGCAATCCGTAGACATGATGGCGTTGCTGGAGAGCCTTCAGACCGACGCGCAGGAATTCGGGCAAGAGGTGGTGATCAAAGGGGAGGTAGGTGCGCCCTATGCCTGCGACCCGCAGTCGATGAGGCGCTGCATCTCCAATCTGATGGACAATGCGGTGAAATACGGCAAATGCGCCAGAGTATTTGTGAATGACAGCGGTGCCGGACTGGAGATCATTGTGCGCGACGATGGTCCCGGCATACCCGAGAATAAGCTCGAACAGGTTCTCGAACCTTTTGTTCGGCTCGAGGGGTCGCGCAATCGCGAAACAGGTGGCACCGGACTTGGTCTCACTATTGCTCATAGTATTGCCGAGGCGCATAGCGGGAAACTTACGTTGCGAAATGCGGAAGGCGGCGGTCTGGAAGTGCGGCTGTTTCTGCCTAGGATCCAGGACAGGTGATAACCTTTGCTATTCTGCTCTTCGCTTCGCACGGGCGCAGCGCCTATGTGGCGGAGTCATTGGGGACGAATTGATGGTTACATGTTTCGGCGGCCTGGTACGTTCTTGCCAGGCAGCGCGCGACCGGCAGGTCATGCTGAAGTGACCAGGCGGCTCGTTACAGGCGGAACTTCAGAAGCGCGGTGCGGGACCGGATGTCCGTTCGCGGTCGGTATTGGATCGACGAACGGACTTTTCCGGATTTACTAATGGTTGTTATCGTTGCGGTGTCCGCCATGATCGCCACGCTCATTACCGCGATCGTCGCGGCCTCGGGAATCCCGCTCCTGATGCGAATCACGGTAGTCATGCCGGTCGCGGTGTCCAGGATAGAAAACCGGGTGCGCGCGATCCTGGCCCTGCCGAAAGTTTGTTTGCGCCTCGTGCTGATATCGACCCCAGTCACGGTCGCGGTAGGAGTGAAGCGGGGGCGGAAGCAGCCGCGAGTCAACCCGGCCCCAGGGGCCGCCATACGATTGCGCAGCAAACCAGGCGCCGCGGTCACGCACGTAGTAGCGGCCATCGCGGAAGAAGATCGGCTGTGGCGAACTATGCGCAACGTAGATGCCTATGGATGGCAGCCACACCATGGGCGGTGGCGCTGGTAAAAGGATTCTGGGCACTGGCGGCGGGGAAATCCGGATCACAACGCCGTCGGCATGCGCGCCGGCTGAAAGCAGGATGGCAGCGGTGAACGCTGCCGCGAGAATACCGGATCGAATACGCTCGGTATACATATTTACCTCCTCTATAAGACTAGTGGCCGAACTTGCGAGCCCTGGTTGCGGGCAGCGGTGTTGGCGTGGAGGATAACGCGTCGGCCCGACTTTTTGATTAACGATGTTGCTCTCGGGTCGGCTCACGGACTGGTGAGGTGGCGCTTTACCTGTAAACCTGGAATCAGTGTACTGCGGCGCTTGTCGCGTTGATATGTCAATCATCAGCAAATTTGTAAGCCGGTGTGACAGGCGGTATGCAGGTTACGGCGCGTTACATTTTTTTGGTCGCCGTCTTGGATTTCACCGATACAACGTGGGTGGTGCAGGACTTCGTGCACAGCTGTCCGCGCGCCGCGGGTTTAACCGTCCTGTGCCTGTGCAAGGAACGCGCCTTGAGGGGGTCCGGTAATCCTTTGGAGAATGGGTAATTGGCGGCGACCCGTCACGCGGCCAAGCCAGGGTCGTTTAGGATAATAAAGGTTCTATCGGGCGTGGGGGGGCGCAATGCGGCGTTGAAGCAATGCCTTGACGACTCAACAGGCGCGCGATATAATTAAGTTATGTAACTAACTATGTCTATAAAGTATTGATTGCACATGGAACATAGAGACAATAGTAAGCGTTTGCGCCTTCTGGATGCGGCCAACAGACTGGTGCACGCGCAGGGTTTCAACCAGACGACGCTTGCCGATATCGCGCAGGACGCGGAGATTCCCTTGGGCAATGTCTATTACTACTTCAAAACCAAGGAAGACATCGGTAATGCCCTGATTGACCAGCGTGCAACCCATTATCGCGGGATCATGGAGTCGTGGAATCTTCTGCCGGAACCGAAACTGAGAATCCTCGCGTTCATCCGCATGGTGTTTGACGAACGCACGGTCCTTGCCAAAAGCGGCTGCCCCATCGGAAGCCTGTGCCAGGAACTGCACAAGGACGGCGGACCACTGGCAGATAGATCCGCAACCTTGCTGGCGGCGATGCTGTCCTGGTCGGAGCAGCAGTTCCGCGAGCTCGGCAAGGGCGAGGAATCAGCCGACCTGGCCGCGCATCTGGTCTCGGCTCTCCAGGGAGCGAGCCTCCTGACGCACGCCTTCAATCAGCCTGATCTGGTCGCGCGCGAAACCGCACGCCTTGGGGAGTGGGTAAATTCTTTATGACCACAGGCCGTCAACACCTGTGAAACCGTCGGGAGAGGCTATGGACAATAAAAAGCGGATTCGTGTTCTGGTAACAGGCGCCACGGGCTTTTTGGGAAGCAACATTCTGAAGGCACTTGCCGCACGGCCCGATGTCGAAACGGTCGCGGGCTGCCGAAATCGCGACCGGTTGGCGCGAAGTTTTCGTGGAGAGGTGCGAACTGGTGATTTGCTGGACGCCACATACCGGCGCGAAGTGGTCAGGAATGTCGATGTGATCTGTCACGCCAGCGCCTGGGCATCGATGTGGGGTCACCGGGAGCTGGAACGACGCCGTTTTCTGGAGCCGACGCGCGACCTGATCGAACAGGCGATCAGTCAGGGCGTGCGGCGTTTTATTCAGGCGAGTACGGTCGCGATCGGTGCCGTCGGCAAAGACAAAAGGCCGCTCGATGATTTTTCTCGCACGCGCCGCACCGACTTCTGGCCACACCTTGATTGCCTGGTCGACCTGGATGAGTACATGCGGGAGAAAAGTCTCAGCGGCACGCAGATGGTAACCCTGCGGCTTGGCCACTTTGTCGGCAGGGATAACCGCATGGGCATATTGCCGGTGCTTGTGCCGCGTCTTCGGACCTATCTCGTGCCATGGCTTGGTAGTGGGTCAAAACATCTGCCACTGGTGGCCGATTCTGACCTCGGTAACGCGTTTATGCTGGCAGCAGTTGCCGATGGTCTTAAAAATTATGAGTCGTTCAATATCTGCGGATCCGAATTTCCGTCGCTGCGCAATGTGGTGGAGTTCATTTCCAGCGAAACCGGTTTCCCCAAGCCGCTTTACAGTGTTCCCTACCCGCTGGGTTATGCCTTCGGCTGGCTGATGGAGACGCTTAAACCCGTCCTGCCGGGCTCCTCACCTTTCCTGACCCGTTCGATCGTGCACCTGTGCGAGAACTGGGATTGTCCGAACGATTACGCCGGAATGAAACTCGGCTATGTGCCGCAAAAAGGCTGGCGCGCGGCCGTGCGCGAACATCTGGCCGACCTCAAGAGCGCAGGCTATCCCTGGCCACGACTCTGCCAGGCTATCTGAGCGGATTTTCGGATCTCTTCAGGCTGATATAGGAAGGAGAAAAAAATGGAACCAGCCGCAATGGAGGACGCCTTCTATGCCGTGTTCCGCGGAAGTTTTTCCGGGGTGTTGAGCTGGAAGGATTTGGATACCTTCTGGGAAGTAGTGCGCAGCAATGCCGATGCCGGCTGGTATATTTATGCGGTCGGCGAAATACCGCCCACGGCGCCATCCAGCGCCGAGCAGGCCAACACCTTTGTCGCCAAGATCGATGCATTGTTGCGGCATGAGCATCAGGAAGACTACTGCGGCATTGTATACGTAGACAATGTGGCGGCGCCGTCATTGATCAAGATCTTCGACCCGAACAATCTTGACGTGCAGTGCGGGTTCAGCGACGGCCCGCCCCTGCCAGGCTGGATCATGAGCCGGCTGCCACCATGTGGCCTCAAGGAAAGGCAGCTGCCGGGGAACCGCCGTCGCTGGTGGAATCGACTGTGGGCTTGAGGTAGAGATAAAGCTCGGTCACCCCCGCGAGACAAGCTCACCTACCCATGTGAAGTCGCAACCGGCGAATTTAGCGGAACTTGCGCCATGATCAATTTTCAACGAGGGATTGGACCGACAGGCGTTGCGAATAGGGATATCGCGGCGATGATAACTGCAATCCGGAATAGGTAGGCCGGCGCGGAGTTTATATATTCGGGGACGACCCCTTTCGCCACGAACCTCAGCGAACCAATGTGCCTTTTCTTATGGATAACTGGGCGGCAATTGAACGTACGTGAAGCTGTGGCGGTGTCTCGGCGGAGGCTGCAAGTTAAGCAGTTGGTGGAAAATATGAACAAAGCATTTGCACAGGAATTTGGCCAGAAGTGGGTCGCTGCGTGGAATAATCACGACCTCGACGAAATTCTTTCGCGTTACGCGGAAGATTTCGAAATGACCTCTCCGATCATAAAGACATTAGCCGGCGAGCCAAGTGGAACCTTGAAGGGCAAGCAGGCTGTTAAAATCTACTGGTCGAAGGCGATAAGACGTCATCCCGATCTGCATTTTGAACTGCTGCATGTATTTGCAGGTATTGGCAGTGTCGTGGTTTTTTATAATGGGCACCGTGGATTATCTGCAGAGGTCTTTCAATTTGATAAAAACTATAAGGTGAGCAAAGCCTGCGCGCACTATGAGCAAGAAGGGTCGGTCTAACCATGGCATTGACTTGTAGTCGAGCTGCTTTCGCGGCGTTCACTACCGATGCGCCGTTATGGGGAGCGGCCGCACGGACCAAGCCAGTGTTTAACGGTATGGGGAAAGACCTGCACGTAAAGCAATGACCGAGACCTGGGATCGCCTTGGACTCTGACGGGTATGTTCTGGGTCTGACGAACAAGTTGGTTTCCGAATTCCGCATGCGCCCCATTTACAGCAAACGGCAACCCGAATTATTCTTTCAGTACCTTAATGTGTGGTCGAACACCACCCGTAGGGGTCAAGACTCTAACCAGATATGCTATCGATGGGAATTACGCTAGACAAAATTATCCCGTGGGGACGCAACTTCGAGGAATACCTTGCCATGTTCGATCTCCGCGCGACGGACCAGAGGCGGCGTATCCTCGGTTGCGGAGACGGTCCCGCCGGGTTCAATTCGGAGCTGACCCGACGCGGTGGGGACATCACCTCGGTCGACCCGCTCTATGCCTTTGACACCGAACAGATCAGAAATCGCATTGCCGACGCTTATGTAATGTTGATGGGCCAGGTGAATCAGAACCGCGGCCACTATGTCTGGGACTCAATCGCCTCGGCAGAAGAACTTGGGCATGTTCGCATGTCGGCCATGGAGATGTTTCTAGCTGACTTCGACGCCGGAAAAAGAGAAGGCCGATACATTGCAGGGGAGTTACCTTTTTTGCCATTTGAAAGTGGAAAATACGATATCGCCTTGTCGTCGCATTTCCTGTTTTCGTACAGTGCGCAATTGTCGGCGGCGTTTCATGTTCATTCGTTAGAAGAAATGTTGCGCGTATCGCGCGAAGTACGCGTTTTCCCGCTGCTGACATTCTATGGGGCTTCATCACCCCACCTTCCGTTCGTGACGGACCAGCTTGCAAACCAGGGCTTGCGTGTCACGATTGAGCGCGTGTCTTATGAATTTCAGCGCGGCGGCGATGAGATGCTGGTCGTCAAGGCTGGCTGACATTGCTGGGAGCATCGACGCGCAACTCAGCGCGTATGTCTATACACGCCCACGTAGATTTTTGGCTCTTTCCGAGCGGCCTGTCAGATATTCATCCTGTTTCTGGATGGCTACCGATATTGATAAGCCGGATTGGTGCAGGTGATACCGATGGCTCGTTCCTGCGATACAGCAGTTATGTCTCCCGGTGGCGGGTCGAGGCAGCGGACATTAACGTCGTAGCCATCGGGATTAGAACGCGGGATGTGGAAGGACGTGATGCTGCAGGTTTTGCAGTACAGGCGCTGCGCCACGGCGGTGTTGAAGGTATACCTGGTGAGGTGCTCTTCCTCCCGGAGTAGCCGGAACCTGGCGTTCCCGGCTTGCACCTGGCTTTAGTCTTGAAATTACAATCTGAACCGTTTGCACCGTTTGCGCGTCATGATTCATGTTGGTGTCTGAATGGATATCACGGAGCCGGAAAACGCCCTGTCAATGGGCTTGCCGGCCGCTGGAATGTGGATTCGATGACACTGAATGCAGTTACCCGCTCCTGCGTGGATCACTCCACCGTTACTGATTTTGCCAGGTTACGCGGCTTATCCACATCCGTGCCTTTCTGCAGTGCCGCATGATAGGCGAGAAGCTGTACCGGGACCGCATGCACGACGGGCGAGAGAACACCCATGTGCCGCGGGGTGCGGATGACATGCACGCCTTCAGCCTCACCAAAGTGGCTGTCGAGGTCGGCAAAAACGTAGAGCTCGCCGCCACGTGCCCGCACTTCCTGCATGTTTGACTTGACCTTCTCGAGCAGGCTGTCTTTTGGCGCAATCACCACAACCGGCATGTCCCGGTCCACGAGGGCAAGCGGTCCGTGTTTGAGTTCACCCGCGGGATAAGCCTCGGCGTGAATATAGGAGATTTCCTTCAGCTTGAGCGCACCCTCAAGTGCGATCGGATAATGCAGCCCGCGCCCGAGGAAGAGCGCATGCTGTTTGTGTGCAAAGCGTTCAGCCCACACCTTGATCTGTGGCTCCAGATTGAGCGCGTGCTGGACGCTGCCCGGCAGATAGCGCAGCGCCTCGAGATGCTGGTGTTCCTGCTCAGGCGAAAGGTTGCCGCGGAGTTTGGCGATCACGAGCGTCAGAATGAACAGTGCGGCAAGCTGGGTGGTAAAGGCCTTGGTGGAAGCGACACCGATCTCGGCGCCGGCACGGGTATAGAACACGAGCTTCGATGCGCGCGGGATGGCGCTCTCCTGAACGTTGCACAAGGATAGGGTCTTGTCGTGGCCGAGTTCCTTTGCCCGCTTGAGCGCCTCCATGGTGTCCAGGGTCTCGCCTGACTGGGAGATGGTAACAACCAGCTGTTTTGGATTGGCGATCGAATCGCGATATCGGTATTCATGGCCGAGCTCCGCATTTGCCGGCAGGCGCGCAATGGACTCGAGCCACTGGCGCCCGACGAGTCCGGCGTAATAGCTTGTGCCCGCTGCCAGAATGAGGACGCTGTCGACGGCACGCAGCACGGATTCGGCGTCCTTCCCAAAGAGCCCCGGATGGACGCCTTCGTTGATTACAGCCTCAATCGTGTCGGAAAGCGCACGCGGTTGTTCGTGAATTTCCTTCTGCATGTAGTGGCTGTACGGGCCGAGATCCACGGCGTCAGCAGAGGCCTCGGACACGCGTATCTCGCGAACGGCTTTGGCGCCATTGCGATCCAGAATGGTGACACTGTCGTGCGTCACGGCGGCCACGTCACCTTCTTCAAGATAGATGATGCGGCGCGTGACAGATAGCAGCGCTGAAACATCGGAGGCAAAAAAATTCTCGCCCTTGCCAAGGCCAATGAGAAGTGGACAACCCATGCGCGCGCAGCACACGGTGTCCGGAGACCTGGGCGAGATTACGCCGATTGCAAATGCACCATGCAGCTCGGCGACCGCGCTGCGCATCGCCGTAAACAGGTCGGGGGCTGTGGTGTAATAATGATGGATCAGATGCGCAATAACTTCAGTGTCAGTCTGCGACTCAAAGTGGTAACCGAGGGTCTTGAGACGCGCGCGCATTTCCTCGTGATTCTCGATGATGCCGTTATGCACCACGGCAAGCTCGTCGCGCGAGATGATGGGGTGGGCGTTGAATTCCGTAACGCCGCCGTGGGTAGCCCAGCGGGTGTGGCCGATACCGGCAAGCCCGCTCAGATTCTGCGTTTTCGCCTCGGCTTCCATCTCGGCGACTCTCCCCACCCGGCGCACGCGTTTGAGTCCGCCATTCAAAATGGCGATGCCGGCTGAATCATAGCCGCGGTATTCAAGACGCTTCAGCCCCTCGATCAGGACCGGGACAATATTGCGCTGCGCAAGCGCACCGACGATGCCACACATAGCCGAATTCCCCCTGCCATCGCGAGTCCGCCGGGTTGCAAAATTGCGGGTAGCCGGAATCTGGCCACCTCGCCAAGCAACGGCGCCACGATGGGTAATCAACGTTAGGTTTTCTTGACCGGCCGCTTCCAGCCTTCGATTATCTTTTGCTTAACCCGGCCGACGGCAAGCACGCCCGGCGGCACATCCTGGGTGATTGTCGTGTTGGCGCCCACCGTAGCGCCGGCACCGATACTGACTGGTGCGATCAGCGTGCAATCGGACCCGATCGAGGCATGGTCGCCAATGACGGTGTGGTGCTTGTTGGCGCCGTCATAGTTGGCGGTAATCGTGCCTGCGCCGATGTTGACCTTGGCTCCGACGCTGCTATCGCCGACATAACTTAGATGGTTGACCTTGCTGCCTTCGCCGATGACAGACTTCTTGATTTCGACGAAATTACCGATGTGCACATGCGCCGCGATACTGGATTCCGGTCGCACGCGCGCAAAAGGCCCGATGCGGCAGTCTGCACCGATGGCGCTGTCCTCGAGAACACAATTCGGGTGCACAATGGTATCGGCGCCGATGCTGCATTCACGCACGACATTATTCGCGCCAATCCGCACCCGGTCGCCCAGCGTAACCCGGCCTTCGATGATCACGTTGATATCGATGACGACATCACGGCCGGCGGCGAGTGTCCCGCGCAGATCGAAGCGCGCCGGGTCCATGATCGTGACGCCGCGCTCCATCAGCTCCTGGGCGCGGTTGCGCTGCTCGATGCGTTCAAGTTCCGCCAGCTGCGCCTTGCTGTTCACGCCCATGACTTCCCACTCCGCGCGCGGGTGCGTTGTGGCAATTGTAACGCCTTCGGCGGCCGCCATGGCAATAACATCCGTCAGATAATACTCTTTTTGGGCATTTTCGTTCTTGAGCCGCCCAAGCCACCCGGCCAGGCGCGCCGCGCCGACTGCGAGAATGCCGGTGTTGGATTCGCGGATGCGGAGCTCTTCGGGACCGGCGTCTTTCTGTTCGACTACCGCCGTCACCGCGCCATGTGCATTGCGCACAATACGGCCATACCCTGTCGGATCCATGAGTTCAACAGTAAGAAGTGCGAGCGCGCCACCTTTGGCAGCACTCAGCAGAGGTCGCAGCGTATCAGGGCGAATCAGCGGGACATCACCGTAGAGCACCAGCACGACGGAATCGGCCGCAATAGTGGGCATGGCCTGGTTCATTGCGTGCCCGGTGCCCTTCTGTTCGGCTTGCAGAACCCACGCGACATCCGGGACGCTCAAGGAGGTTGGGAGCAATTCACCACCATGGCCGTATACAACGCGTATCGCGCGGGGTTCGAGCAACCGCGCAGTGGTGATGACATGTTGCACAAGCGGGCTCCCGGCAAGGAGATGCATCACCTTGGGGAGGTCCGAATGCATGCGCGTGCCCTTGCCGGCGGCAAGAATGACGACCTCAACGGCGGTAGTTGCGGCTGAATTCATGGTGACTTTGGGTGCAAAGGCATAACTATTTGATTGTATTTGTATAATAATGCGCCCGCAGGTTCCGGATGTCATTACTGCTCAGCGCTGCCGCCAGCAAGGCACGCAGCTGGCCATTATTGTATTACGCGGACGCGAAAATTGCGTTACGCGCGGGTACGACTATTGGAGGGATTGGCCCTGGCCACCGGCAGGTTTGCCGGCGCGCAGCTCTTCCGAAGTGGCGTCGCGCACGCCGTGGATCTTGACCGCGAAACTCACAGTCTGACCGGCAAGTGGATGGTTGGCATCAACGGTCAGGTTCCTGCCGTCAATTCGTGTCACGACGAAAGTCATGACTTCTCCCTTGGCATTTTGCGCCTCGAGCTGGGCGCCAACACGGCGGTATTCCGGCGGCACGTTTTCCAGATCGTCGGTAAAGGTAAGCCCGGGTTCATGCCGGCCAAAGCCCTCTTCCGGGGAAAGTTCGACGATTACCTGGTCTCCGGTATGATGGCCCTCGAGAGATCGCTCGATCTTGTCGAACAGCTCGCTGCCGGACCCATGCAGGTATTCGATCGGAAGATCACTGTACTCGTAGATATCGCCGTTCGCGTTGCGCAGCACGTAAGTCAGGGAAACGACTTTGTTATTGGCGATGATATCGTGTTCCATTGCCTACATCTCCCGGGTGTGGTGCAGACGCAAATCGTCAGCTCGACGATAAAAAGCGCCGCGGCTGCTGCAAGCGATCATGGGTTACTTGAGCGGTTTGTCGCGCAGCTTGCGAATGGTACGCAATTGCGCAACGGCCTGCGCGAGCTCCGCCTGCGCACGGGCATAATCGATCTCGGACTTGCGGTTTTTCATGGCTTCCTCGGCGCTTTGCTTGGCCCGAAGCGCTGCTGCCTCGTCGATATCCCTGGCTCGCATTGCCATATCGGCGAGCACTGTCACCGCATGCGGCTGAACCTCGAGCAGACCGCCGGATACGTAGAAAAAGAGATCGTCCTGGCCAGCATTGCGCACACGCACTTCCCCGGCCTTGAGGCGCGCAAGCAGAGGCGAATGCCGCGGCATCACACCTATCTCCCCGGTTTCAAGCGGTGCAAACAACATCTCGGCGTCACCCGAGAAGATCTCGTGTTCCGCGCTCACAATGTCCACATGCATAGTCATAGCCATAGAAACAATACCGAAGTGCAAGTCCCGGTCAGCAACGGAGAATCACAAAGGCGCGATTTGCGCACTTGCAAGCACCGCTTGCGACTTACAGCGTCTTTGCCTTTTCCACGGCCTCATCGATAACGCCGACCATGTAAAACGCCTGCTCCGGAAGGTGATCGTAGTCTCCGTCAACGATGCCGCGAAATCCGCGGATGGTCTCCTTGAGCGGCACATACTTTCCGGGCGTGCCTGTGAAAACTTCGGCCACGAAGAACGGCTGCGAGAGGAAGCGCTGGATCTTGCGTGCCCGCGACACCGCGAGCTTGTCATCCTCGGACAGTTCGTCCATGCCGAGGATGGCGATGATGTCCTGCAGTTCCTTGTAGCGCTGCAGCGTCGCCTGCACGTCGCGTGCGGTGCGATAGTGCTCTTCGCCGATGACGTTGGGATCGAGCTGGCGGCTGGTGGAATCGAGCGGATCCACCGCAGGATAGATGCCGAGTTCGGCGACCTGGCGCGACAGCACCACGGTGGCGTCCAGGTGTGAGAATGTCGTCGCCGGAGAAGGGTCGGTAAGGTCATCCGCCGGTACGTACACCGCCTGGATTGAGGTAATCGAGCCGGTCTTGGTCGACGTAATACGCTCCTGGAGCACGCCCATTTCATATGCGAGCGTAGGCTGGTATCCCACCGCCGATGGCATGCGCCCGAGCAATGCGGACACCTCTGTGCCGGCAAGGGTATAGCGGTAGATGTTGTCGATGAAAAGCAGCACATCGCGCCCTTCGTCGCGGAAAAACTCGGCAATCGTAAGACCGGTCAGCGCCACACGCAGACGATTGCCAGGAGGTTCGTTCATCTGGCCGTACACCAGCGATACCTTGTCCAGCACCCCGCCTTCCTTCATCTCATGATAAAAGTCATTGCCCTCGCGCGTGCGCTCGCCAACGCCGGCAAACACCGAATAACCGCTGTGCTCGATCGCGATGTTGCGGATGAGCTCCATCATGTTGACGGTCTTGCCCACGCCGGCGCCGCCGAACAGGCCGACCTTTCCGCCCTTGGCGAACGGACACATGAGATCGATCACCTTTATCCCGGTTTCAAGAAGCTCCGTGCTTGCAGCCAGCTCCTCGAAGCTTGGTGCCTTGCGGTGAATGGGCATCAATTTTTCGGCGCCGACTGCACCTTTTTCGTCGATCGGCTTGCCGAGCACGTCCATGATCCGGCCGAGCGTTTTCTGGCCTACCGGTACCGATATCGGCGCACCTGTGTTGGTTACCGCCATGCCGCGACGCAGGCCGTCCGAGCTGCCCATGGCGATGCAGCGGACAACGCCGTCGCCAAGCTGCTGCTGGACTTCGAGCGTCAGGTCAACCTCTGTAACCGTGAGCGCGTGATAAACCTTGGGCAGAGAATCGCGCGGAAACTCCGCGTCGACCACGGCTCCAATAACTTGCACCAGTTTTCCGGAACTCATATTTTCGACCCCATAAAAATTCTGTTTCGAGTTTCGGGTCTCGGACAAGGAACGGACCGCGTTCCCAAACCGAAACCGGAAATTCCAAACCTTGCCTTATACTGCCGAGGCGCCACCCACGATCTCCGACAACTCCTGGGTGATCGCCGCCTGACGTGCCTTGTTGTAGCGCAGCTTGAGCTCGTCGATAAGTTTGCCGGCATTGTCCGACGCCGCTTTCATCGCAACCATGCGCGCCGATTGTTCGCAGGCGATGTTCTCAACAACACCATGGTAGACCTGCGTTTCGATGTAGCGTTTCAGCAGATCGTCAAGCACATCCTTGGCGTCCGGCTCGTAGATGTAATCCCAGTAATGCTCAAGCTTCACGCCCTCGCTGCCCTGCAACGGCAGGAGCTGCTCCATGACCGGCTGTTGCGACATGGTATTGATGAACTTGTTGTATACCAGAAAAACGCGGTCCAGGGTGCCGGCAGTGTAGGCATCGAGCATCACCTTCACTACACCGATGAGCTCCTCAATGCGCGGCGAGTCGCCCAGGTGCGCGGTATGCGACACGATGTTCCCGCCAATACGCTTCATGAAGCCGAAGCCCTTTGATCCGACGGTGCAAAGATCGATCTCGACCTTCTGATCGCGCCACTCACGCATCAACCTGATTGTGGTCTTGAGCGCATTCGTGTTGAGGCCGCCGCAAAGCCCGCGGTCCGATGTAATGACAATCAGGCCGGCGCGCCTGACTTCGCGCTGTTCCAGAAATGGATGCCGGTATTCCGGATGGGCGTAATGCAGGTGGCCCACCACGCCGCGGATTTTCTCGGCATACGGACGGGCAGTGCGCATGCGATCCTGCGCCTTGCGCATCTTGCTCGCCGCAACCATTTCCATGGCGCGCGTGATCTTCTGCGTGTTGCGCACGCTCCTGATCTGATTGCGTATTTCTTTGCCTACAGCCATGGTTCTCGGGTATCGGGTTCCAGTTAACGGTTCCGGGCGAAGATCTTTGCGCTGGCGTCTCGAGCGGTGGTCTGTGCAAGCCGCATACGCTTCACCTACCAGGTATTGTGCGTCTTGAAATCCTGGACTGCTGCCTGAAGTCGTGCGGCAATATCATCCGTGTATTCGGATTTCTGGTTGATCTCTTCCATGAGCGCCGCGTGCTGCGTTTTCATGTAACTCTGCAGCGCCGCCTCGAAAGCCTGCACCTTCGGCACCTCGACATCGTCGAGGAACCCCTGGTTCACGGTAAAAAGCGACACAGCCATCTGCGCCACGCTGAGCGGCGAGTACTGCTTCTGTTTCATGAGCTCGGTAATGCGCTGGCCACGATCGAGCTGCTTGCGTGTCGTCGGGTCGAGGTCGGAAGCAAACTGCGCGAAAGCCGCGAGTTCGCGAAATTGCGCGAGCGCAAGACGCACACCGCCACCGAGTTTCTTGATGATCTTCGTCTGCGCAGCACCACCGACGCGCGATACCGACAGGCCGGCGTTGATCGCAGGGCGTATTCCGGCGTTGAAAAGGTCCGTTTCGAGGAAGATCTGACCATCGGTGATCGAGATGACGTTCGTCGGCACGAACGCCGATACGTCGCCAGCCTGGGTTTCGATGATCGGCAGTGCGGTAAGCGATCCGGTCCTGCCCTTTACCTTTCCATCGGTCACCTTCTCCACGTAATCACTGTTGACCCGCGCGGCGCGCTCGAGCAGGCGCGAGTGCAGATAGAACACGTCGCCGGGATAGGCCTCGCGTCCAGGCGGACGTCGCAACAGCAGCGATATCTGGCGGTAGGCCCAGGCCTGCTTGGTCAGATCGTCATAGATGATTAGCGCATCCTGGCCGCGATCGCGGAAATACTCGCCCATGGCACAGCCGCTGTAGGGTGCGATGTACTGCATTGCGGCCGAATCCGAGGCGGTAGCCGAGACGACGATGGTATGGCCCATCGCCCCGTTTTCCTCGAGCTTGCGCACCACGCTTGCAACCGAAGATGCCTTCTGGCCGATCGCGACGTAGATACAGATAACCCCGGTACCTTTCTGGTTGATGATCGCATCGAGCGCTACTGCAGTCTTGCCCGTCTGGCGGTCACCAATGATGAGCTCGCGCTGACCACGGCCGATCGGCACCATGGCGTCGATCGCCTTGAGGCCGGTCTGGACCGGCTGCGAAACCGACTGGCGCGTAATAACGCCGGGCGCTACCTTTTCGATTGGCGAGGTCTGCTTCGCGTTGACGGCTCCGCGACCGTCAATGGGAGTACCAAGCGCGTCGACCACACGGCCGATCAGCTCCGTGCCTACCGGTACTTCCAGGATTCTGCCGGTGCAGCGCGCGCTATCGCCCTCGGTGATGTGTTCGTATTGGCCGAGAATCACGGCGCCGACCGAATCGCGCTCGAGGTTGAGCGCGAGTCCGAAGGTATCACCGGGGAATTCAATCATCTCGCCCTGCATTACATCAGAAAGCCCGTGAATGCGGACAATACCGTCGGTAAGACTGACCACGGTACCCTCGGTACGGGCCTCTGCCCGGGCCTCGAACTTCTCGATCTTGGCCTTGATCAGATCACTGATTTCTGAAGGGTTGAGCTGTGCCATAGGTTACCTTTAACGATTCAGATAGGATGCCAGCGCGCGCAACCGGCCGCGCAC
>VFSW01001259.1_pt1 | contig 38537 bp, 38 predicted proteins | sample 5358111 | NCBI WGS metagenome assembly VFSW01 (sample SAMN11554181, study PRJNA540505) | mine drainage metagenome | isolation source: sediment from site ElyBrook_90M | place: USA: Ely Copper Mine, Vershire, VT | collected 2017
GCCGCCTCCCGCGCCCGTCCAGGGGAAGCTCGCCGAGATGTGAGTCTTGTACGGCCATATTGCCAAGGTACATACCGTGGCTGTATTATCCGTGCAGCGGGACCGAGCGAGGTCTAGTCGCCCGGCCCGCCGATAGCACGGAGGGACACTGCAATGTCCCGCAAGCATTTTGAGGCTCTGGCTTGGGAATTGCGACAGCAGGCGCTGCGCATCCAAGACGAGACGACACCGGAGAGTGATGCTCGATACCACCGACAGCGGCAATGGGACCTGGACGCTCTGGCGCTCGCAAATGTCTGCGCCGCGTCCAATGGCGCGTTTGACCGTGCTCGCTTCCTGGTCGCTGCCGGCTACACCCATCGCCCGGACGGCTCCATGTTCCCGATGGCGGCTCCCCGATGAATAGCCCCCAGATAGCGACCGGCTACCCGGTCGCCTACATCCGCCGCAGCGTCGCCAGGAGCGGGGACCCTGGCGACGTCTCGCGCCAGTTCCAAACCGAAAAGGTCCGATCCCTCGCCAACGGAGACGGGCCGACTCTGCAAATCATCGACGGGGATTGGGGCCGCTCAGCTGCCGGCGAGAAGACAGACAAGAGGCTGGCATTCCTCGGCTTGCTCGCCGCTGTCGAGCGGGGCGAGGTTTCTACCCTGTACGCCTACTCCACCGATCGACTCGCGCGCTCCGTCCGCTGGGCTGCTCAGCTGCTGGACGCTTGCGAGGTAGCCGGGACAACCATCGTTACCAGTGAGGGCCGCTTCGCACCCGGCGATGACATGGCCCGCCAGATGTTCCACTTCCAAGCCATGCAGAACGAAGGCGCCTTGCGCCAGATGACCACGAAATCGGCTGCCGTTGCCGGCAAGCGGAAAGAGAGAGGTGATCGTATGGGCCGCGCGCCTTACGGCTACATCCACAAGATGATCGATGGAGTCTCCAAGCTCGTGCCGCGCGAAGGCGAGGACCCGCAAGCCGTCGTGAAAGCCTTCAAGCAAGCCGGTACGTACAACGGCGCGGCAATGCTCCTGAACGCCAAACCGGGCGAGGACGTCCGGTATGACGACGGAAGCCGCGTTGGTACCGGCTTCGGGCTGCCAACCCGGTTCGAGGGCAAATCCTGGGACGCTTCGACGGTTCGGCACGTCGTCCAGCGCGAGGCGCCGGAACTCGCCCCAGTGGCGACGCATCGCGGCTCACCTGCACGAAAATCCGCGCACATCTTCGCCCGGCTGCTTCGGTGCCCCCACTGGCAGCAGCACCCGGCCCGCCCCTGGCTGACGATCCAGACGGCACCGCTCTACAAAGGCCGCAAGTACGGCTCCAAGTACCTGTGCGCTGTCGCCCACCAAGAGCCGGCTAGCAAGCATCCACGGCCGTATATGGTCGCTGAGTCGAAGATCCTGGCTTGGGCAAAGGAGGCAACCAAGGACATACCGCGCCGCATCGATGTCGAGCTAGCCAGTGGCGAACCAAGCGCCGACGCGAAGCTCGCTGCGCTCGAAGATCGGCGACAGCGGATCTTGCAGATGTTCGAAGACGGAGACATTGATCGCGACGAAAAGCGGAGGCGAATGGCTGCCATCGATGCCGAGCTTCCGGCCTTGGAGTCGAGCCGGCGAGCCGTCCAGTCGGTCCTGGGTCGTCTGCCCCTCTTCACTCCGAGCGGCATTGACTGGGACGCGGACCCTGCCGTCATCAACGCCGAGCTTCGCAACATCTGGCAGTACGTCGAACTCGACCCGGCGACCATGCTCCCCGTCCGGGCTGAGTGGAACATCGGAGAGAGCCCGGAGGATCGTGAAGAGGAGGAACACTCCGCGAACGCTCGGACAGCGGAAATCGCCGATCAGGAGATGACCGAACGCTACGGCACGCCCGACCAGCACCCGTACAACAAGTCGCTGGCCGAGCGGGCAGCCAGGATCGCCGAGCGTGAGAAGGACCGCGTATCCGGAGAGGGCAAGGACCCCGCCGTTTACGAGCCTTGGGACAAAGCCCGACGCGCGGCTGAGGCAGACGCCAAGCTACCGTTCTAGCCGCTGGGCTTTCTCGAGACCGTCAACATCTGTTGACAAGGATGAGCACGCATCTCTGCACATTCATGCGCTAGCCTGGCGCCATGCGACCGCTGCTGCTGCTGGATATCGACGGCTGCCTGAACCCGCTCGTGCGCGAGGCGCCCGGCTTCACGGCCTACCAGCTGGGCGGTATGCCGGTCCTGCTGAACCCGGAGCACGGCCGCTGGCTCTGTGACCTGGCCGACCTGTACGAACTCACCTGGGCGTCCAGCTGGGAGCGCGACTCGGATTTGGTCGCGGCCAAGCTAGGGCTTCCGCTCGGCCTTCCCTACGTCGCGTTTACACGCTCTGACGGCTGGGCAGCTGGGGAGGATTGGCTCGACAAACTGCCTGCCGTGAGCCGCTATGTCGGGGACCGGCCGCTGGCGTGGGTCGATGACGTCTTCGGTCCAGAGGCTCAGGCTTGGGCAGAGTCGCGAGGAGTGCCAACCCTGCTAGTCGAGACGGATTGTCGGGTGGGGTTGACGGGCGAGCATGTCGAGCGGTTGCGAGCGTTCACATCCGTGCGGGGGTGAAGTAAGCATGGACCTAACAATCCTGATCGCGCTGGCGGCTCTTGGACTCGGCATCGCGAACACCGCAGCCCAGATCGCTGCCTACCGGCGTGAAAGGACCAGTGTCGCGGTAGTCGGCGGGTCCGGCTGGCTTGTGTACCCGGTAATCGACTCGAATACAAACGACGCGGCGTGGATCACTGCGACGAATACCGGGCGGCATCCCGTGACTATCCAGTGCATGTACTTCGTGACTGATCGTGGCGCGCAGATCGCGATCATGGACCCGAGGTTCGGGGAGCGGGCATGGGTGCTCCAGCCGGGTGAGCAACGCACCGCCTCAGTCGCGCTCACTGATTTGATCCTTAGTTCTGGGTCTGGGGCACATCTGACCCGAGCCGTCGCCGAGGGCCCAAGTGGCCAGCACTACACGGGCCCCGTACAAGGCGTCCTCGCGCCAGTGCAGCGCAGACGGCGCCTCTTGCCTCGCCGACCTCGCTAGAACGTGCAGGCTCGTCGCCGACGATCCCGGCCGAGTGCCGACCAGTTAGAGCGGCTGGATAGAGGGCTCCTCGTGACGCGGCCTGCTATCCTCGTTGGGCTGGCGGCTTTGCAGCGCGCGTTCGTAAGGGGGCGGAAATGGGCTCCTGTTTCGTCATCCAGCCTTTCGATGTCCCAAACGATCAAAGGTTCGAGGATGTCTTCGTTCCGGCTATAGAGGGCGCTGGACTGGAGCCCTATCGCGTAGACCGCGATCCATCGGCAACGATATTGATCGACGCAATCGAGGCGCAGATAAGGGCTGCCGAAGCCTGCCTCGCGGACATTACGTCCGACAACCCCAACGTCTGGTACGAGCTTGGTTATGCACTAGCGGCGGGCAAAGAGGTTGTCCTCGTCTGCGCCGACGGTCGGCGAGATCGTTTCCCATTCGACATCCAGCAGCGACGGGTGATCAAATACCGGTCCGAATCTCCGCGCGACTTTGACCAACTGAAGGCAGATATCTCGACGCAGCTGCGAGCGAAGTTGGACAGGCGAGCCACGATGGAAAACGTCGCAAGCCGTGCGGTGGCAGCGCCTCAGGCCGGCCTAGACCCGCAGCAAGTTGCCGCTCTCGTAGTCATTGCCCAGCGGCAGGACGAGGCGGGGGGTTTGGCTTCGACGCACGTTCGAAGCGAGATGTCCAATGTCGGATTCACGGACATCGCGACGACTATCGCCCTTCGCACACTGGTCCGCATGGGCTTGGTCCAATCGATCCAGCTGTACGACCACTACTCCGGAGAAACCTATGCGGCCTGGGCGGCCACTGAATCCGGGTTCGACTGGCTAGAACAGAACCAAGACAAGCTCGCGCTTCGTACCCCGCCACCGGCTCGTCAGGTAGAAGAACTCCCGTTCTGATCGCGCTTGCGTCGCCGTTTCGCTCGCTCGTGCTCGGCCCGAGGGGTGGCCGGGTCCAGTCCCGCGGAGATCATCAACTCACTACGGACGTCGCAATGGAACATCGCCGGGTAGCCCGCTTGCGGCAGTAGCGACTGCGTGGTCGAGCTTGGCTAACGTCGTTGCTAACACCCGCTCTTCCCGAGTCGTCAGGCCGGGGTCTTGGCCGCGCTTGCGGGCTCGCTCACGCCGCTTTTCGAGCCGGCGAGCTTCCCTCGAACGGGACGGCAGTTTGCGCCGCTCGGCGCCGTGGGCGCGGCTCCTGTCGATGTACTCGGCTACGCTCCGCGTCCCGTCCTCTGAGCGCATGCCTTCCCGCTGCCGTCTCCGCGCGGCTAGGTACTCCTGACGTAGCGGGCTGTCTGGTTCCTGAGCCGCTGCCGCCTTCAGCGCCGCGTCCGTAGCCTTGATCTTGGCCTTGACGGCTGCCATGTCGGGTTCGGGCTCTCGCTCGCGTCCTGGGGCTTCCTGAGGCTGTGCAGCCACAGAGACGGGCTGAGGCTTCGGAGACTGGGGCGCTTCCTCCATGTCCCACTCCGTTGCGTGGTTCCAGCACAGCTGCACCGGCTCGCCCTTATACAGCCGCGTCTCGTGTGCCTCAGACCAACAGCCAGGTATCTCGCAGCGAATGCGCTTGCGGTTCGGATCGAGCGGAGCCGGTTTGCGGCTACCTACCCGCCGCAACGGCCGGCCGGCTGCGCGAGCTATGGAGATTTCGCCCTTGGGCACCGCGACAGTCGCCCACGGCACGTCAGCGGGCCACGTGGGGTCCGGCGCGAACTGCCCGCGTCGATTGAGGCCGTCAGGCATGCGCCACCTTCTTACTCGGCCACAGGTTCCCGCCATATAGGGAGCCGCCGTGCCGCTGCCAAACCAACCCTAGCGTCTCTGGGTCCTTCGCAGTGAGTCGCGTGCCATCCTTGCAGACCAGCCAGGATGGGCCGTTGCTCTCGCCAAAGTGAATGTCGGCTACCACGTGAGCGGCGCTCATGCGTTCGCCCCCACGTAGCGGTAGCCCGCGTCGTTTACACGCTCCGGCTGCGCCTGAGGCTTCCGCCAGGGTGTACCGCGACAAGAGCCGAGAGCCTGCCCTGATATGTCTTGCTCAGCCGTATTCTGAGGCGGTATCGAAATTGTGGCCCAGTGTTCACACACACTGCATTGAACAGAGAGAGTCCACGGATCATCGTCCTCTCGGATCAACTGGCCGATGGTATGACCACGTGCCGTCATCAAATCACGAACGGCCGAAACCATAGCGTCAAACGCGGCGCGGCTCTTAGTCATACGCCACCGCGAAAGGGATGGGCCGGCCGGGGACATGGAATACCCGGCCGGCCATTACTCCGAAGGATCGGCCAGCAACGAACCGACTCTTCGCGAGGGCGGAAAGGAATACGCCCTTCAGTGCCGCTGGGGACAATTGGCAACAGGCCAGCGGCACTGAGGGGCGGCTAAACGTGTTCACGGTTAGCTGTCCCATTTCGCTCAGAGAGAAGTAGCCACGGCGGCGCTCACGAAGCGGTATTCGTTCTCCGCGTCGTTGAGCACGCCACCGATGAACGACTTGTATCCGATGGTGTCCCTTCGGCCGAGAGGGTCAGCCTTGTCCGGGCCAACGGCGGTCTTGATCTGAAGATCGCCAAGGCCGGCGAAGACTGCATCAGCGCCGATCAGCGTAGGCTGATGAACGTCAACGGAGCCGGTGCCAGCACCGCTATGAACGATGCCGCGCGAGCCAGCGTCAATGATCGCAGCGCCCGCGTACTGGCCGATCTGACCAGTGAGGAGCGACTGCGGATTGGCGTGCTGAATCTCTTCCTTGTAGTCGTCGTCTTCCTGAAGGTCACGAATGACCAAGGAGTCCGCGACGAAGGCATAGAGCCCAGACTTCAGCGGCTTGATGTTGCTGAACCTCGCCAGAGCAACCATGTCCTTCAGGAGCTTCGCCGTGAAGTTGTCGCCAAGGGCGATTTCGTCAATGGCATCCTTGCTCGTGCCGCCGAAGACGTCAGGAGTTGCAGCCGCGTAGAGAGCGCGAACCACGTTGTCAACCATGACAGACGCAGCACGCGCCACCTTATCGGCAGCAACGGCCATGAGGTTGTGCGGAGATCGTTCCTGGCTGTTGTCGCTGAGGCCAAGAACCCGGCCGACGCGCTCTCCCGTGAACGTGACGTAATCGATGTCCATCGATTCGATGTCCGGATCGGGATCGGCATCTTCCAGATCAACCTCGCCGCCTTCGACCAGATCGCCATAGGCGACTGCTCGGAATTCGCCATTTGATCCCTTGACGAAAGTCCCCGGGATGACGGACCCAGCAGGGGTCCAAGGAAGACCAGCCCGGAGGTTTGCGAGAATCTGCTTCTCGATGAGAGGAACGACCGTCTTGTCGAAATTGGTCGTCCCGGTTGTGAAATAGGTATCGCCTGCCATTCTTCTTTCTGCCGCTTGCGCGGCGTCCCCTCGTTATGTGCCACGAGGGAGGCGTTTTTACGCGCTACCCGAGAATGTCGCCCCAGTCGGGTCGCCTCGAAGACTTGCCGGTCATCTTGTCCAAATCGTTTCGAAGGTCATCAACCGAGGGCTCGCCCTTCACTGAGCGCGCGTGATATTCGCTGTGCTGGTATGGAGTAGGTGGCTCTTCCTCAGGCTCAAACTCAGCCCTCAACGCTTCAAGTTGCGCCAGCCTGGCTGCCTTGGCCCGCTCAGCATCTTTCTGCTGACGGTAAGTCTGGTACTCCGTGTCGTTCTCGAACTGGCCCAGCTGGGACTGCATGTTGTTCAGCTGCTCAGTCAGTTCGCTAATCGTGCGATCCCGACCGGCCAGAACCTTCTGCAACCCCTTGTATGCCGCCGTTGCCTGATCGTTCCCTGTTCCCTCGACCGTAGTCTCGGAAGTGTCCGTGTCTGCCACGTATTCTCCTAAGGTTTCGTTTCGGTCGAGTTGACGTTTACACGTCTGGTTCAAGGTTCAGTCCCTTTCGACCCCTGGAACCGACAGGACTAGCATACATCGGTAGTATGTACCCTGTCCAGTGGTATAGACAAGCCACCCACTCCGTGTCAAACTGGCCATATGAACACAATTCCCAGCCGTGATGACCGGATCGTTGCTCTCGCGCAAGCCGGCATTCCCTACGGCGAAATCGGCGCGTTCTACGGCATGACCCGTCAACGTGTCCATCAAATTGCGAGAGGCGCCGGAATCAGTCGGAACCCAAACAAGGGACCGAAGCACCAACATGGCATGGCGGAAAGCAAGCAGTCATGAACGGCGAGACTTACGACCCCAAAGCCGTCCTCAGTTCGGTCGCGGCCGGGCTCGCGGACTCGGGCGTACCGAATCAGATCATTCGCAGGCGCCTCGTTGACCTGGCTCTGGCACTCCCGCTTCAGCAGTTCTCCGATGGTGGAGTGGATGTCCTTGACTCAATGCTGCTCGCCGGTTTGCGACGTGCAGACGTCGCACAGCTGACGCCTACCGGCCGGCCCGACCGCTCCAACGGGGCCGGATGAGTGACACTCCGACCAACGGTCAGAGGGACCGACTAGGAATCAAGGGAATGACCCACGAGCCAGGGTCACACCTGTGGGTCAGCCTGCATGATGGCAGCCGCATCGACGTATATGACACTCAGGGAATGGATGGTCTGGCACGCCTCAGGGAGACGCTGACTCCCCAGCCGACAGCCATGGATATCGCGGTGGCCCAGGAAGAACGCCGGCTAGCCAGGGCAGCCGACCAAGCAGCCATTGAGAGCCAGCTTACGGTCGGCTCTCGAACGCTGCTGGACCTTCCGTACGGTCCCCCACCCGACCAACTTGTCCCACCGTTTCTGACACCTGAAGGCGCGACCGTCCTGTACGCGCCTGGAGGCACGGGCAAAGGGTGGGTGTCGGTTCACTTCGCGCTAGAACTAGTCCGCAAGGGCATCCGGGTCATGGTGCTCGACTTTGAGCATCACGAGTCTGAGTGGGGCAACCGGGCGAGAATGCTCGGCGCGACCGATGACGAGCTTGCGATGGTCGCGTACCGGGCGCCCTTCGGTGACGACTGGACCCAGCGCAAAGGCGCCCTGGACGAAATTGCCGATCTGCTCCGGGCGGACTGCGATGACCTGGGGATCGGCTATGTCGTCATCGACTCGTACACAGCTGCGACGTCCACGGGTGACACCATGGGCGGGGCAGCGGGCGCCCAGGAGTTCTATGCCGGCTTGCGAGTCATCGGTCGGCCTTCCCTGGTCATCGCGCACGTCGCGGGTGCGTCTGGACGCTTCCCTGACAAGCCGTTCGGCTCCGTGCATGTCCACAACTTCGCTCGGGAGACATGGGCCGTTGAAAAGACGGACGAGGGGCAAGTCGAGCCGGTGTTCGATCCGGAGACGTGGCGCCTTCAGCCGAACGTCATGACCCTAGAGTTGCGGAACAAGAAGCGTAACGGCGGTCCCCAGCCACGGCCCCAGTTCGTCTCGTTCTCGTTCTACTTCGACGGCCACGTTGAGGTGGGAGTCGTCCAGCCGAAACCCAAGAGTCAAGCCGACCTGATCCACGATCTGCTCGAACAGGCCGGTAGGCCAATGACCGTCGAAGCCATTGTGAAAGCGCTGAAGTCCGAGACGGACACGAAGCTAGTAGCGGGGTCAGTGCGCAAGATCCTGGCTCGCAACCTGGATCGGTTCATGAAGGACGAGACGTCGCTACCGTCCACGTGGACAACCAGATGAGGCAGAAAGTGTCTCGGAAACTGTCTCGTTTAGTAAACGAGGCGAGACAACCGCGAGACAGTTCGCGAGACAGAATTGAGCACGAGCGAGACAACGGCGAGACAAGATGCGAGACAACCCAGGGGCGAGACAACAGGGGGGACCATAGGTCCCCTGTTTGTCGCGCTGTCGCGCCTTCAGCCGTCTCGGGAGGGTTCACACACTGGATGAAAAGGGAGGCACTGACTGTCCGCCCTGAGCCCGGCCCGCGCGAAACCTACCGGGTACCCCAGTGCCACTCGGCGCAAGTCGGCCGGCCGGCCCCGCCTGAGTGCTGCGAGCGCACCCAACTACACCTAACCGACCAGGGGCGTGCTGCTCAGCCGTGGAACTGCCGTTCAGTGAGTACGGCTGAGCGTGTCGGATGCGCTCGTTGGTATGTGCCTTGGTCGATATGTGCTCAGTCGCGCCACCAAGCGCAGGAGGACACCAATACGGAGCGCGAGCGGGCATCCTTCAGCGAATATCGCGCTGCAAGTGACAGCACCCGGACAGGCCGTGCTACCCCTTGTCTCCGCCTGTGCTGCCCGACGAGTCGGACTACTCCTCTATCCCTAGTGCAGCCTTCAGTTCGGCCGTCGTCATCCGCCTCGGGAACACGCGGCCATCGGCGAACCGGATGCGGTTGCCCGAAATGAAGGTTTCGACCGCGCGAGGCTTGTTTGCGGTCAGGGGCTCGGGGTTGGCAGCCATGCCCAGGCTCCACGTCCCGTCATCGTTCCGGTGCAACGACATTCCCTGTTTTGCTGCCGTTCGGTCCAGTATCAGCTGCTCTCTGTCCATGCTTCCACCCTCTGTTGCGGTATGTACCCTGCTCTAGTGGGGCGACTTGTCGGCCGAGAAGCGGACGTCGCGATAGATGCGGAAGGGCGAGCGGGCCGGATCGGATTTGAGCGGCAGCCCTCTCGACTCGAACCGCTCGGCAAGCGCCCAGCACAGTGCCTCGAGCGGCTCCTTGAGCAGGCGATCGTATTCGGCCTTGCGCGGCTGGAACCACGAGCGGTCGTTGTGGCCGGCCAGGTCCACGAGGAACTGGATCCCATCTCGCGAGAAGCCGGCGAATGGCTCCGCCATCGCTACCCCCTATCTGAGCGGCCGGACCGAACCGCTCCTGACTTCCGCGCCGACTCCAGGATCGCCCGGTCGTTGGCCTTGTATTCGGGATACAGACGGACGGCCTCGGCGACGTAGGCCGACACGGCCGCCTCGTCCAGGTCCGCACCCGAGCCGAGATCCCAGCTCTTCAGAACGGAGGTTCCCGCCCGTAGGACACGGCGCTCGTCCGTCATCAGCACGCCATACAGGAACTTGATTCCGACTCCGCCTTTGGAGCGCGCGTCGATGGCGACGACCCAGTGACGCCAGTCGCCGCCCAGGGCGTACATGAGGATCCCGTACTTGATCGCGACGTCGAAGCCCGGGTGGTCGGCGCCGCTCGGGTTGGCGGCGACGATCAAGCCGTGCAATCGGCGGGTCAGGGCGACTCGCTCGGGCGGCAGCGCCGCGACGTACTTCTCGAGCTCGGTTCCGCTGTCACCGGGCGGCGCGGGCTTTGACGGCATGGACCGATTGTGGCACGAAACGGCGGGGGCTCGAAGGGTGAGCCCCCGCCACAGAACGGATAACCAGTGAAACCTAGTGGAGGAACGCCAGCATGTTGGTGTCGTCCTCCACGAAGTACACGCCGGTCCCGGCCGAGTTCACTGCCAGTCCGAACAGCGAGCCCGCTCCCGCCGGGTCGATGGTCTTCGAGTCGAGGAGCATGCCCGACGGCGAGGTCTCGGCGATGTTGCCGTCGCCGGCGTTCACGCTGAGGATGTCGCCGTTCGGCGCGAGCGCCAGCCCGAGGGGCTGGTTCAGGATCTTGTTGGTGGACACGGTCCGGCCGCGGTGCGAGGCCCTCATGCCGTCGACCGCGTTGGGAATGGCCGCGATGCGGTTGTCAAGCGTGTCGGCGACATAGAGGGTCTCGTCACTGCCGAGCGCAAGCCCGGTAGGCCCGATGACCAGCGCCGCCGGGTCGGTCTTCTCGGCGAAGCCCCAACCGATGACGCGCTCTGACATGACCATGGGCATCCCCGACGAAGAGGCGGCCAGGTCTATCCGAACGACGGTGCCGCGATGGACCGTCTTGCCGTTGGCGGCGACGGTGCCGTTGAGCACGTTCGAGACGAAGAGGACCATCCCGTCCTCACGGTTGTCGAGTGCCGTCATGTCCCAGGGCCCGTTGATCAGGCCGCCGTGGATCGTGGTGACGACCTTGCCGGAACTGTTGAGGACGATGAGACAGCCGGCTTTGGCCGTTGCCGACATTCCGTCCTTGGTCGGGAGGCTGCCAACGACGACCCAGCCGTTGCGGAAGGCGACGAGTGCCGTGGTCAAGCCGACCCCGCCCGGGCAGGCGCTGACGTCGGCCGCCTTGATCGTGGCGAAGACCTTGAGATGGCCGCTCGGCGACATCTCGACGATCGTCGTGCCGGTGCCCTGCAGGTTCGCCTTGTTGTTGAAGTTGCTGACGAGGATGTCGCCCTTGACGAGCGAGCCCATCGAAACCGGAGCGATTGCCACTCCGTAGGGATTGATGTCGCCGTTGCCCGGAACGGTGGAGCCCACCTGGCTCACGGTCGGCAGAGACTTCAGGAACGACATCGGGGTCGAGTGGGCCCCGACGGACGTTGCCAGCGAGGCCGCGGCGAGGGCGGCGACCGCGAAGGCCGCGACGACCGGTCGCATCCTGACGCTGCGTACTGGAGCTGCGGGGTAACTGAGACGCATTGGGCAATGCCTCGAGTCTGGCCCGGTGGCCTCGCGCCTGGACGGCCGAGGGCGGGCCGAGACGTCATAGCCGAGACCGGCAGACATCCGGCACTGCCCGTTCCGCCTGGAATCCCGCCCGTTTCCGTTTTTCGGGGGTCCGTTCCCGTTTGGGCTGCGATGGCAATCGTGGGGTTGACGAAAGGCAACCGGTTCTTGGCCCCGTCGCAAGAGTGGCTCGATCCGGCGCCCCGGCCATGCGGCCCGGCGCTGGGCTCGGCCCGGCCGGTCTTCTGCCGCGCCTTCGGCTTGGTTCGGAAACCAAAAGATGCCCATTTTCAGCGATTCATCAGGTCCGGTCTGTGGAATGTCGGGCGTAGCTGCCACAGGGCGATCTACGTGGCAGCCACAGAACCGAAAACGGCCGGCTGCTATCCCCTCCGCAGCCGGCCGTTTTCTGTCCCGGCCGGCGCGGAGCGCCCCGATAGCTCCCTCTAGAGAAGCGGGGCCACGCGGACTCATCGGCCGCGTCCGTGTGTTGCGTCGTGGCAAAGCCCGGCGCACGCGGCGCCGGGCCGCGCCACAGGAGCCAGTTGCCGATCGTCGCGTGACGTCTAAGATTGCCGGGCCCATTTCCGGGCCGAGTCGGAGGTTTCACAGGTTGCCCTGGATTGAGGAGACGCGGCGAGGGCGCATGCTCAGCCGCGTCGGAGCCGCGGAGGCAGCGCTCTATCAGGAGGAACCACAGGGCGAGCCCGAGCGGAGCCTCCTCGAGCGCGCCTGGAGCCTCGTCCAGACGGCGCTGCCGAGGGGCGCGGTCATCCTCTCGGTCCTGACTTTCCTGGGCTACGGCATCGCCCTGCTGCAGAAGCGGGTTCTGACCCATACCTTCGGCGCGGGCCCGGAGGTGGACGCGTTCCTGGCCGCGTTCAAGCTGCCGGAGCTGGCCCTCCAGATCCTGGTCATGGGCGGAGTGGTGGGCCCATTCCTGCCGCTGTTCGTCGGGCTCAACGGCGAAGCCAAGGAGACGGCGCGCGAGTTCGCCCGGACCATCCTGACGCTCGCGGCTCTGGCCATGGGGATCGCCGGGGCCGTCCTCTTCGTCCTGGCACCTCAGACCGTGGGCCTCGTCGCGCCCGGCTTCGTCGGCGACCAGAGAACCTGGTACGTGGACATGTTCCGGCTGCTGTGCGTGGCCCAGGTTCTCGCCGCCGTCTCAATGGTCCTCGGCGAGATCCTCGTGGCCGAGCGCCGCTGGATCACCTACGGCGTCTACGACCTCCTCTATCACATCGGCATCGGCGGCGGGGCCCTCTTCCTGGCCCCGATCATCGGCATCTACGGCGCCGCGGTCGGCGCGGTCGGCGGAGCCGCCGTCGGGCTGGCCGTCCGGGTCTTCGGCGTCGTGCGAACGGGCTTCGTCATCCGCCCCAGCCTGTCGCTGAGAGTCAAGGGCCTTGGCGAGTTCCTGCGGCTGATGGGGCCGAAGATGGTCGCGCAGCCCCTGACCTACCTGATGGGCATCTACTTCGTCAACCTTGCCTCCCAGCTGGCTCCGGGGTCTGTCACGGACCTGGACCTCGCCCAGAGCTTCCAGAGCCTGCCCGAGACGCTGATCGGCGTCGCGTTCGCCACGGCGGCCTTCCCCGCTCTGGCGGCGGCCGCCAACGCCGGCGATCGGCGGGCGTTCAAGCGGGTCCTGACGACCAACTTCCTGACGATCACGCTTTTCTCGACCATCGCGGCGCTGGGCCTCTTCTTCCTCAGCCGGCTGATCATCACCATCCTTTTCAAAGGCGGCGCTTTCGACGATACGGACGTCAGCCAGACCACCCTGATCCTCACGATCCTGGCGCTCTCGATTCCGCTCGAGAGCCTGACCGAGCTGATGGCCCGGGGGATCTACGCCACTCGCAACACCTACTGGCCGATGGCGGCGGCGATGGCCGGGTTCGTCGCGGGCGTCATCTCGGCCTGGGAGCTCTCGCCGGTACTCGGGCTTGCGGCGATCCCCATCGGCTACACGTTCGCAATGGGAACCAAGCTCGCGGTCCTGGTCGCCGTGCTTCAGCCGCGGATGGGCCAGATCGGGGCGTCCTCGCGCTGGACGCGAGCCCTCGTCCGCGATCGTTGGGGCAACCTGACCCCACAGCGCCGACCCGTTTCGCCGGCGCGTGTCGCGGCCATGTCCATTGCCGTGGTGGGGCTCGTGAGCGGCATGGCCTTCGCGGGCACTCAGGCTCTGAACCGGGCCACTCTGGCCGACCCCGTGACCACGCCGTGGGCTCCCGTGAATGCGCTGCGGACCTTCACGCTCCCGGAAGTCATCACGACGCCCCAGCCGACGCCACTGCCAACCCTCGCGTCCGCCGCACCTTCGACCGATCTGCCCGTGGGCTCGCCGACGCCATCGCCCACACCCGGCATCTTCGCCATGGACCTCTACCGACCGGGCGACTTCGTGGGCGAGCTCAAGGACACATGGTGCGTACCGGCGGCGATGCAAACCTCCATCAACATCATGAGCGTCACGCCCGACACGACCCGCGACACCCAGCAGAAGCTCTTCGACCTGGCTGTGTCCCTCGCCGGCAGCTCATACGGTGGCGCCGATCCATCCGGATGGGCGGCGGCGCTTCAGTCACTGGGCTACGGCAAGTACGAGGTGGGCGCGGGGACGAACATGAACGACGCGGTCTGGACCGTTGCCCGTCAGGTCCGCCTGACGATGAGGCCGGCCGGCCTCCTGGTCTGGCGAGGCTGGCACTCCTGGGTCGTTTCGGGCTTCACGGCGACGGCCGACCCCGCGGTCACCGACAACTTCACCGTGCTCTCACTCCGGATCGAAGATGTCTGGTACCCGCGCATCTCCACTCTGTGGAACAAGAGCCGCAACGGCATGTCGCGCCCGCCCGACTCGGACGTTCCGGTGAAGGACCTCGCGGTCGACTACCTGGCCTGGAGCCAGGGCAAGGCCTATCCGGGCCGCGACCACAAGTGGGTCTACGTGATGCCCACGAAATAGGGCGAGGGGCGCGGCCCCGATGGGCCGACCGGGTCAGGCGAGCAGAGCCCGCAGCTGAGGCGTGCTGATGTTGCCGCCGCTGCAGATCAGCGCGACCTTGCGCCCGGCGAGGCGGTCCTTGATCTTGAGTGCGGCAGCCAGCGGGACTGCCCCGGCGCCCTCGACCATCGAGCGGGTGCCCTCGATCATCTCGAGGGTGGCCTGCCGGATCTCCTCCTCTGACACCAGGACGAAATCGTTGAGGCGCTTTCGGAGGATCTCCTGGGTGAACTCGAAACCCACGCGCGTAGCCACGCCTTCGGCCGCGGTACCCATGCGGTCCTCGACCAGCCGCTTCTCGGCCCAGGAGCGGTACGCTGCCGGAGCGGCCGCGGCCTGAGCCCCGATCACCTGCAGCCGCGGGCCGATCGCTTCGGCCACGACGCAGGCGCCCGCCATCCCACTCCCGCCACCGACCGGGCCGATGATCGTGTCGATCTCCGGCTGCTCCTCGACGATCTCGAGAGTCTGCGTCGCTACGCCCGCGACGATGTACGGCTCGTTGGCCACGTGGATCATCCGCATGCCGCGCTCGACGGCCATGCGGGCGCAGTGTTCCCGGGCTTCGTCGAAATCGCTGCCCGCGGCGATGACCTGGGCGCCGAGACGCTCCATCGCCCTCACCTTGACCGGGTTGGCGCCCTCAGGAACGAAGATGACCGCCTTCACTCCGAACATCCGCGCCGCGTAGGCGATGGACTGGCCGTGGTTTCCGGTCGAGGCGGTAGTGACCCCGGCGGCCTTCTCCGCCTCGGAGAGCCTGGAGATGAGGTTGATCCCACCCCGGACCTTGAAGACCCCGATGGGCTGGAAGTTTTCGTGCTTGACCCAGACGTCCGTGCCGACCAGATCGCAGAGAGCGGCGTGCTTGTAGAGCGGAGTGGGCCGGAGATACGCGGAGATCCGCCGGCGAGCGTCGTACACGTCGGTCATGCCCGGGATCTCCATCGTTGGACCTCCGAAATGGTGAGTAGCGGCCGCGATTCGCAGCCGCCAGCCAAGGATGAGGGCCGTCCGGCTCTAATGGAAGTCCCCTGCTCCTTGGTTCAATCCAAGCTGCACTTAGATGCGCCGGCGCCTTCCGGCGTCTTCTGGCGCCGGGCGCCGGGCGGGCCATCGGGCGGGCCGACACGGAGGAGCCCATGAGCGACGATGTGCCGCAGATCGACCCTCGACGCCTGCTCGTCCTGCGAGCGGTGGCTCAGGCGGGCTCTTTGGCGGGAGCGGCTCGCAAGCTGGGCTGGACCCAGCCCGCGTCAGCCAGCAGATGAGCCAGCTCGAGCGTGAGCTCGGGGTGGAGATCCTGACCAGAACGGCGCGTGGGGTCGATCTGACCCCTGTCGGGCGGGCGCTGTCGGGCCATGCGAACGGTATCGCCAGCCGCCTTTCAGCAGCGGCCGAGGAGGTCATGGCCGCCAGGCATCGGGAGGCGCGGCACCTTCGCATCGCGGCATTCCCATCCGCCGGGAAGGCCCTGGTCCTGCCGGCGTTGTCCCGGCTGGCCGCGACCCGGCCGGAACTGACCGTGTCCCTGATCGTGGCGGAACCCGACGAGGCACGCGGCATGCTCCGCTCCGATGCGGCGGACATGGCGGTCGTGTTCTCGTACAGGCGCGAGCAAGAGCCTTCGGCGTTCGACCGCCACGTGCTGCTCATCGAGCCGGTCCACGCCGTCCTGCCGGTGAGCCACCCGCTCGCGGCCGACCCGCGTCTGGATCTTGCGGCGCTTCGCGACGAACGCTGGATCGCCGGTTGCGAGCGATGCCGGGAATACCTGCTGACCGTGTGCGCAACGGCCGGCTTCGCCCCCGACATCAGGCACAGCCTCGACGACTTCGTCCTGGTCCAGCACCTGGTGGCAGACGGCCTGGGAGTGGCGCTCCTGCCCTCGCTCGCCTTCGCAACGTTCAGGCATCCGGGTATTGCCGTCAGGCCGCTTCCGGGGCTGGGCAGCCGGGAGATAGCCTGCCTGCTTCCGCACGATGCTCGGACGGTCCCGAGCATCGCCGTCGCGCTGGACGCTCTAGCCGCCGCGGCGGGCGCTGCGCGTCCCGGAGAGGCCTGGCCGGACGCTTTGCCGCAACCGGCCTGACCCGGTCCGGCGGTTCGACCTCGGGGCTTTCGGACAGCCAGGGCGGCATCGTCGCGTCACGCGGTCGATTTCTCGGGACAGGACGCGCAGGTCGAGACTAAATGCCCTTTCGAGAACCGGGGCGCGGCACCGCCCGTATTGAACCGTGCACGGTCCTCAGGATCGTTACGAGACATACGTCGCGGCCGGCGTCGCCCAACTCGCCAGCTCGCACAGGCCGCGTCCAGCCACCCAACAGGAGAGAAACGATGCGTCCCAGCTCTCGTTTGCCGTCCCTGGCGGGCCTCGCGGTCGGCGCCCTTTTCGCCGTCGCCGCGTGCTCGTCGGCAGCCAGCACTCCAAGCTCCAGCGTCCTCGGTGCGACGTCCGGGCCGAGCGCGCTGACGCTGTCCGCGACCACGAGCACCACGATGGGCAGCTACCTCACAGGCAAGAACGGCCTCACGCTCTACGTCTTCACCAAGGATGGTCCGGACAAGAGCAACTGCACCGCCGCCTGCGCGACAGCATGGCCGCCGTTGACCGTCGCTCCGGGCGCGACGATCTCCGGTCCGTCGACGGCGACCCTCATGTTCGGCACGATCACTCGCCCCGACGGCACCACGCAGGTGACCTACAACCACAGGCCGCTGTACTACTTCTCGGGTGATGCCAAGGCCGGCGACACCAACGGCCAGGGCATCCAGGGGATCTGGTTCGTCGCCGACGTCGGCGGTTCCGTCGCCGGAGCGGGAACTCCCGCCCCAAGCGCCACGACCGCCGTCGGCAGTTCGGGTCTGGCTCTGACCGAGTCCACCACGAGCCTGGGTACGTTCCTGACCGGCAGGAACGGGATGACCCTCTACTACTTCACCAAGGACAGCCCCGACAAGAGCGTCTGCACGGGTCAATGCGCCAGCCTGTGGCCGGCCCTCACCGTCCCGGCAGGTACCTCCGTGACCGGACCGTCGGACGCGATGGCGGGCTTCGCCACCATCACTCTGGCCGACGGCTCGATGCAGGTGACCTACAACCACCGGCCTCTCTACTACTACTCCGGCGACGCCAAGGCCGGCGACGCGAAAGGCCAGGGATTCGGCGGCGTCTGGTTCGTAGCTCTGGTGAGTGGCTCGGTCTCCAGTGCCGCTCCGGCCGGTGGTGCCACCCAGCCCACCCCGGCTCCGACCTCGGCGTACGGGTACTGACGAAGAATCCGGCTGACAACCACCGGCCCGCGATGGGCCGGCTCCGGTGAAATCGAGCCCGCCGGCGCCCGACCGGCGGGCTCGACATGCATCCGCGACGTTTCGAACGCCCGTCACGGCGGGCTTGCCTACCGGACCCTCCTCGCCGCCTCCAGCAGCAGAAGCGAGCCAAAGGCCTCGGCGATCACTCGATAGCCTCGCCGGTTGGCATGCACGTCGGGGCCGAGCGGCGGAGGCGTGCCCGCCCAGGTCCAGTCGCAGACCCGGGCGACGTTGAGCGGGATCAGCCCCGCGCCGGGCGCATCCACGAAGGTGTCGAAGTCCGTCGTGGCGAATGCCCCTTCGACGTCCGCGCACGGCAGACCGGCCGACTCGTAGAGGGCCACGAGAAATGCGTTGATGGGCACGAGTGCATCCCAGACCGACCGTCTGGCCATCTCCCGGCCTTCGGCTCCCTGCAGCCAGCGAGGCAGGAACGGGTCGTACATGGTCATGCCGGCGATCGGGACGTTCGGTCCGGCAGCCTCCCGAAGGCGCGCCAGGATGACCGGCAGATTGGCCGCGATGGTCTGGAGCCCGCCCGGCATCGCTTCGAGATCGTGAGAGATGAAGTCGTTGGAGCCGACGTCGATGGTCACGAACGCCACCTCGTCGCGATGCTCCCGCAAGAACGCGACCGCCTCGTCTAGCTGGCTGCCGTGCGGATAGATGCCGAGGCCACCCTCGATCATCGTCGTGGTCGATTCGCCGGGGAAGCCGAGCTTGACGGTGAGGAGATCGGGAATGGCGTCGCGGGCTATGCCGCCGAGCTGGTCCGAGTAGCCGTCCGGCGTCCTGAACAGCAGCTCCGGGGCGCCGATGGGCTGCACCCCGGTGGAGAGAGAGTCGCCGAGCGACAGGTAGAGCGGACGCGGCCGCTCATCGCCGCGCCTTCCGGACGGGAGTGAGTGGGAAGGCCGCGCACCGGACGGTCGCGAGCCCGACAGTTGCGGTGCGGGCCAACCTGCCCCCGCCTTGACCACGAGTGCCGCCCCTTTCGTCGCCGGGATCCGAAGGCCCCCTCGTGTCGCCGCGGGTACCCCGGAGCTCCGCCGGATCCCGGTAGCAGGCTAGCATCGGCCGGCCCGGCAGCGGTGTCGGCTCGCAGACAGCTCCGGAAGGGGAGATACTGCCCGCACTGGCACGGGACCTGTGCCTCGGCCGCCGCCGGAACCCATAGCGGGATCGGCGCCGGCGACCGCAGTTCGAGGAGGTGCCTGCCCGGTGGGTGAGACGGCCGGCCGGTTGGAACGAGCCGCCCGGAGCCGCGAGGCTCGTGAGGAAGGCGGCCGAGTCGAGGGGCGCCCGACGGCGGCCCTGCCGATCGGACAGCTGCTGCGCATCTCCGCCTACTGGCTGGGAATCTCGGCCGTCTGGAGCGGCGTCCTGGACATCATGGACAACCGCCTCCAGTTCACGAACATCGTCCCCAAGGGTTCGGAGGGGATCGGCGCGTTCCAGATCGCCATCCTTGGAACGTTCATCGCCATTGCCGTCCAGCCCACCGTCGGCACGATCAGCGACTACACGATCACTCGCTGGGGCCGACGCAAGCCGTACATCTTCATCGGAGCGCTGCTCGACGTCGTCTTCCTGTGGGGCATGGCCACGTCGAACGAGATCTGGATGATCGCGGCGTTCGTGTCGCTGCTGCAGTTCAGCTCCAACTTCGCTCAGGGGCCCTTCCAGGGCTACGTTCCGGATCTGGTGCCCGCCAAGCAGGTCGGGCTGGCGTCGGGATTGATCGGCCTGTTCGGAGCGCTGGGCAACATCGCGGGCTACGCCGTGTCCGCGATATCGCTGCGCTACTCGGCCGTGGACGGCAACGCGTTCCTGTACGGCACGATGGCCATCGGGGCCATCGAGTTCGCCACGATGCTCGCCGTGGTCGTCCGAGTGGACGAGGGCCACAGGGTCAAGAAGCGCAACGGCAGGTCGTGGTTCGCCATCGCGCGCGAGGCCTGGGGGCTCGACATCCTGCGCGAGCGCAGTTTTCTGTGGCTCGTGGCGTCCCGCTTCTGCATCCTGACCGGCGCCTCGGTCTATCCGATCATGGCGACCTTCTACCTGGCCCAGGTCTTCGGCCTCGACGCGACCGAGGCCGGCAACGTCAAGCTCATCCTGCTGGCCATCGTGGGCGTCTGCGTGATGATCTCCGTCGTACCTGCCAGCCGGCTATCGGACCGAATCGGCCGCAAGCGCGTCATCTACGGATCGTGTGTCGCCGGCGCCGTGGGCCTGGCGATGGGAGCGGCGGCGCCGATACTGCCCGTCGCCCTGGTCGGCGCCGGCATCTTCGCCGTGGCGGCGGGCTCGTTCCTCGCGGTCGACTGGGCCCTGATGAGCGACATCGTGCCCAAGGCGTCGACCGGCCGCTACATGGGCATCTCCAACGTCGCCACGGCCTCCGCGGGAACCGTTGCCCTGGCCCTCGGCGGCGCGGCGGTCATGGACACGGTCAACCGCCTGCTCGGCTACGGCGCCGGTCCACGAGCCGCCCTCGTGCTCGGGGTGGCGTGCTACGTCGCGGGAGCGCTGCTGCTGAGGCCGGTCGTGGAGAAACGGGCAGAGTACGAGGCCGCCCCGGCGGGAGCGGCCTCGTAAGGAAGGGAACTCCTCAAGGCGGTATCGGGTCGCGGAGGGCACAGGGCAGCCGAAACCGGTCTCCCCGGTTCATCGCGGAGGTCCCCTACCCTGCATCCTCTGACCGACGCCATCAGGCGCCGATCAAGGCCGCTGCGCAGACGAGATTGGGCATCGCCTGAGCATCGCCCTTGCGGTGTCACCGTCCGCTTTCGCGACCCGATCCCGCTGTCTGGTATACGCCCCGGAGCCTCCCGCGGATCATGGCCGAGGGCCGGCCGCCTGCCGGTCCTCGGGCCCGTCGAGCCGTCGAGATGTACGCTTCGGGTTGGAGGAGGACTCGATGGAGATGCTGGGTCAGCGACTGCTCAAGCTCGAGCCGCAGTATCGGGAGCGTGTCTGGGGCGGTCAGCGACTCAAGGCCGCCAACCCGCCGATCGGCGAAGCCTGGATCGCCTACGGCCCCAGCGTGGTCGCCGATGGCCCGCTGGCGGGCAGAACGATCGACGAGCTGATCGCCACGCACGGTCGCGAGCTGCTCGGCACGGACGGATCGGGCCGCTATGGAACTCGGTTTCCGCTCCTGATCAAGTTCCTCGACTGCAAGGACTGGCTGTCGGTCCAGGTTCATCCCAACGACGAGCAGGCACGCCGCCTGGTCGGCCCCAACGAGTTCGGCAAGACCGAGGCCTGGTACTTCCTGGAAGCCGAGCCCGGCGCCCAGATCCTCGCCGGCGTGAGGGCGGGCGTTTCGCGCGAAGAGCTCGCCGCGGCGATCCGGGACGAACGGATCGTCGACGTGGCGGAGCGAATCGCGATCCACGGCGGCGAAGCGCTGCTGATCCCGGCCGGCACTCTCCACGCCCTCGGGCCCGGACTGCTCCTCTACGAAATCCAGCAAGCCTCCGACACCACGTACCGCGCCTACGACTGGGGCCGGCCGATGTCGGCGGGAAGGAAGCTGCACATCGAGGAGTCCGTCGCGGTCACGACCACCGACCCCGCCCGAGAGCGGGCCCGTCCGGTCGTCCACGAGCCCAGCGGCACCGCTCGGGCGGTCTCCTGCGGTTACTTCGATCTGGACCTCGTCCGGGTCTCGGATCGCGCGCCGCTGTCCGGCTCCACGGGGGGACGGACATTCCATATCGTTACGGTTGTGGACGGCGCGGCGGAGATCCGGTGCGCCACCGAGACGGTGAAGCTCGACTGTTTCGAGACCGCCCTCGTTGCCGGAGTCGCGGGCGACTACCGCGTCGCCTCGCCGAACGGCACCGCGACCCTGCTGCGGGCGGCCATACCCGAATAGCCGTCGTCCGATCAGCTCGTTCCGCGGCCCTGGCGGCCGCAACTTTGGAGGCAACCATGCAGGTCGGTCTGTTGATCCCCCAGGGATGGAAGTACGAGTACAACGGTTGGGATCCGGCGAAGGCCTGGGCCCGAACGCTCGAGCTGGCCCGCGACGCCGAGGAGCTGGGCTTCGAGTCGGAGTGGGTCTTCGACCACTTCCACACGACACCCGATCCCGAGGACGAGATCACCTTCGAGTCCTTCACCACTCTCGCGTCGATTGCCGCGGCGACCTCGCGGGTGCGAATCGGGCACATGGTTATCTGCGCCGGGTTCCGAAACCCGGGCCTGGTGGCCAAGCTCGCGTCTACCCTGGACGTGGCCAGCAACGGCCGCTTCGAGCTCGGGATCGGCGGCGGCTGGAAGGAAGAGGAGTGGCTCGCCTACGGTTACGGCTTCCCGCCCGTGGGCGATCGGCTGGGTGCGCTCGGCGACGCCCTGGAGATCATCACTCGGATGTTCGGGCCCGGCCGCGCCACGTACGAAGGCAAGTACTCCCGCGTGGCCGGGGCAATCAACATGCCCAAGGGAATCCAGAAGCCACGTCCGCCGATCATCGTGGGCGGCAACGGCAAGGAAGTGACCTTCCGCCTGGCGGCCCGGTTCGCCGACGAGCTGAACCTGGTCTACACGAGCCTGGACCACGTCGCCGAGCTGATCCCGATCGCGCGGTCGCGCTGCGAGGAGATCGGCCGCGATCCGGCCAGCCTTCGGATCTCGTTCTACTGCCGGGACGAGGACATGGTCAATCCGGGCCAGGAGCGCGTGGACTTCATCGGCCGGGCTCGCGAGCTCGGGCTGGTGCGCTTCGTTGCGTTTCCCACCCGCTGGGATCCGACGCGCGAGACTCAGGCGCGCTTCGCCGAGGATTGCCTCGCTGCGGGAGCCGAGCTGGCGACGGCCACGGCCAGGTAGCCGGCGAGCCGGCCCGCGGACGGACCCCGAACCGCCCGAACGGCCCGAGAGGCCCGAACGCCTACGGTCGAACGGGGCCGCTGCCGGCGCCGGTGGCGGCCACCGAGGCCTCTATCTCGCGACGATCCTGCGGCGTCAGCTCGAACGTGGCTGCGCCCAGCCAGCCGTCGACCTGCTCGGGAGACCGAGCCCCGACGATCGCGCCCGTCACTCCCGGCCAGGCCATCACCCAGGCGAGGGCGACCGCGGAGACGGTGGCGCCGTGCCGCTTCGCGATTGGGACCAGCGCGTCGCGTAGAGCCGTGTTCTTCGATAGCTGCGGCTCGACGAAGTTGGTCGAGCGCTTTCGCCAGTCGTCGTCGGCCATCGCCGCGACCCGGGCCGCGCTGAACGAGTCGGTCAGGATTCCGGACGCCATCGGGCTGTAGACGATCACACCCGCCCGGTGGGCCGCGGCCCAGGGAACGACGTCGCGGGCAGAGGCTCGGTTGATGAGCGACAGCGGCGGCTGGACCGAGTCCACGTGCCGGACCTTCTCGATCCGCTCGAGCCGCTCCACGTCGTAGTTGCTCACGCCGATTGCCCGCGTCTTGCCCTCCTCCACGAAGCGGGCCATCTCACCCCAGGAGTCCTCCACCGCCACTCCGGATTCGTCGGGCCAGTGGATCTGGAACAGGTCCAGCCGCTCGACGCCCAGGCGGCGCAGCGAGGCCTCGATGTCGTGCCGCAGGTTGTCCGGGTGCGAGATCCGCCTGGCCGGCAGCCGAGGGTTCTGGGGATCCCAGGTGAGACCGCCCTTGGTGAACACGAAAGGCCGATCAGCCGCGGGGATGTCGCGGATCGCCCGGCCGACGACCTCCTCGGCATGGCCGAGCCCGTAGATGCCCGCCGTGTCGATCCAGTTCACACCCTGCCCTACGGCATGGCGGATGGCCTTGACCGATTCCTCGTCGTCCTGCGGTCCCCAGCCGAATGCCCAGCCGCCGCCGGTTGCCCATGACCCAAAGCCAAGGGTGGTGATCGACAGGCCGCTCGTGCCCAGGTCCCGCGTTTGCATCGACTGCAGATCCTCCGGTCGTGTTCGTCTCGTGAGAGTCCAACCGTACCGCCTTGTGCGGACTCCTGCCCGGAGAGGCCCGGGCCAATCCGCCCTGGGGTTCGGTGCCGATTGGGCTATCACATCGATATCAAGGTGATATCATCTGCCGGTCGATACTCCGCTCGAGGCACACCACAATGATCAAGGAGCGGCCGGCATCCGCACTGCCTGGCTGGGCCACCCTGTTCCTTCTCATCGCCGCCACCATCGTCCTCACCTTCGGCGTGCTGGCGGCGGCCGTGATGGAGGCGTGGACCGTCTTCGTCCCCCTCGTGATCGTCTGGGCCCTCCATTTCGTGCTGTACGGAGGTTTCACCGCCGTCGCGCCGAACGAGGCCCGCGCGCTCGTGCTCCTCGGCAAGTACAAGGGCACGCTGTCGCGGCAGGGGTTCTGGTTCGTCAATCCGTTCGCGTATCCGCGCCGCAAGATCTCCATCAAGATCCGCAACTTCGAAAGCGCGCGGCTCAAGGTGAACGACCACGACGGCAACCCCATCGAGATCGCCGCGGTCGTCGTCTGGAAGGTCGTCGAAACCGCGGAAGCCCTCTTCGAGGTGGACGACTACGAGCAGTTCCTCAAGGTCCAGACCGAGGCGGCGATTCGAACCGTCGTGACTTCGTACCCCTACGACGCGCACGTCGAAGGCGAGCTGTCCCTCCTGCGCAACCCGCATGAGATCGGCGAGACCATCAAGGGCGAGATCCAGAGCCGCCTCGACAAGGCCGGCATCCAGATCACCGACGCGCGCCTCAGCCACCTCGCCTACGCGCCGGAGATCGCCAACGCGATGCTTCGCCGCCAGCAGGCCAACGCCGTCATCGCGGCCCGTTCGCGGATCGTGGAAGGCGCCGTTGGCATGGTCGAGATGGCGCTCGACGAGCTCTCGAAGAAGAACGTCGTGCAGCTCGACGAGGAACGCAAGGCGGCCATGGTGAGCAACCTGCTCGTGGTCCTGTGCAGCGAGCACGAGACTCAGCCCGTCGTGAACGCGGGCACTCTGTACCAGGGCTGAAGGTCCTCATGGGCCCTGTGAGGCGGCCGGTGCACGCCAATCGCTTGCGGTTGCCCGGCCGCCGCCACGCGCCGGGTGGCTGAGATGGCCGATCGCGTTCCGTTCCTCGTCCGCCTCGACCCCGAGATCATCGCCGCCCTCCGCCGCTGGGCCAACGACGACCTGCGGTCGTTGAACGCGGAGATCGAGTTCCTGCTTCGGAGGAGCCTCCTGGACGCCCGCCGGCTCCCCTCCTCCACTGGCGGCTCGGGCGCCGGAGATCCGGGCGGCGCCGGTCCGGGAACCGGCGAATAGCCCCCGACGACACTCCCGGGCCGTCGGCGAGCCTGTAGCCACCGCGCTCTCCGGGCCGGTCCGTTAACCTTGGCGAATGCGACCCCGCATCAGCGCCGGGATACTCATGTACCGGCAAACGGCTCACGGCCTCGAGGTCCTCCTGGTCCACCCCGGAGGGCCGTTCTTCGCTCGCCAGAACCTGGGCTTCTGGTCGATCCCGAAGGGCGAGGTGGGGCCGGACGAGGCCGACTTCGAGCAGACCGCCAGGCGCGAGTTCGCCGAGGAGGTCGGCCATCCCGTACCCGATGGCGAGCTGATCCCGCTCGGCTCGATCACGCAGAAGGGCGGCAAGACCGTCTACGCCTGGGCAATCGAGGGCGACATAGACACGGCGACCATGAGCAGCAACATGTTCGTGATGCCGTGGCCGCCGTTCGGCAAGAAGCGCCAGTGGCCCGAAGTGGACAAGTGGGTCTACTTCGATCGCGAAGACGCCCGCCGCCACATCAAGGACACCCAGATACCGCTCCTCGACCGGCTGGAGGCCGCACTCGCCGGGCACGCCGGCTCGGCCGCTCGGACGCCGGAATGACGGACGGCCACGTGGCGCGGGCCGGCGCCACGGTCATCGAGATGGACGGCGTCTCGGTCGTGCGGGGCGGCTCACTGCTGCTCGACGACGTCGGCTGGCAGGTGCGCGAGGGCGAGAGGTGGGTCGTGCTCGGCCCGAACGGCTCGGGCAAGACCACCTTGATCTCGATCGCCGCCACCTACCTGTGGCCGTCGCGCGGAACCGTGTCGTTGCTGGGCGAGATGATCGGCACGGTGGACGTTCGCGACATCCGGCGGCGCATAGGCCTGGTCAGCGCCTCTCTCGAAGCCCGCATTCCGCCGGAGATCAAGGCCCTGGGCGTGGTAGTCGCCGGCGCCACGGGCGCCATCGCGCCCTGGTGGGACCGGCCGACCCGAGCCACCACGGAGAAAGCCCGGGAGCTGCTCGCCACGGTCGGCTGCTCCGGGCTGGCGGACCGACGCTTCGAACTGCTTTCCTCGGGGGAGCGTCAGCGCGTCCAGATCGCCCGCGCCCTCATGCTCGACCCTGAGCTCCTGCTCCTGGACGAGCCGTCGGCGGGGCTGGACCTCGGAGCGCGCGAGCAGCTCGCTTCGCTGCTCGCCCGACTCAACGCGGACTCTCGGCTGGCGGCCACGATCGTCGTCACCCACCACGTCGAGGAGATATCGCGGGGCACGACCCACGCCCTCGTGCTGCGGGCCGGTCGGGTCGTCGCGGCCGGACCGGTTGCGGAGACGGTTTCGGCCGACGTGCTCAGCCGGGCGTTCGGCATCGCGCTCGAGGTGGGCCGCTTCCGGGGACGCTTCACGGCCCAGGCCAGGGTCCACGCCGACGTCGAATGAGCGGCCGTGCCCGGCCGGCCGAAAGCCCCACGAGGCGGATCCAGCGCCGCTGTTGACTGGACGTACCGCCGCCGGGCTGGCCCGCCTTTAGGGGTGTTCCCCTACACCGATACCCCCACGGAGCGGACGCGTCGGACAAAGCCGGCTCCGCTCGGGGAGTTGGCATGCGGATCGGACAATCGACGGTGGAGCTGGCTTCGGCGCGCCAGGCCTCGACCTCCGATTCGACCCGAGCCACTCTCCAGGCCTGGGTCGGCAATCGGCCGAGCTCAGGTCTGGCCGCAACGCTGGCGGCTTCGGGGCGCAACGATCTCGCGGCGATCACCCGGATCTCCTCTCAGGCATTCGTCTCGGCCAGGACTTCGGCCGAGGCCGCGGCTCGAGCCGCGGCCTCCAGATCGGCCGCGGCCGCAGCGGCTCGACAGCTGCTCGCGTCGGCCAACGCCGACAGATCGACCGCGGCGACGGCGGTGGCTGATCCGTCGGACCCCGCCGTTTCGGATCCCAACCTCTCGGTCTTGATCCTCCTCATCGAGCGCCTCACCGGACGCAAGGTCCGCCTGATCCACCCCGGCGACGTACCGACCGACGCCGACGCAGGAGCTGCGGCGGCCGGCCGGCAGGCAGCGACCAAGGTGGCCGCCGGTCAGGCTTCACAACCGGCCAATCAGAGCGCCGGCTGGGGCGTGGCCGTTCATGTCGAGCAGGTGCACCGGGAGACCGAGACGACCGCGTATTCGGCCAGCGGGTCCGTCCAGACAGCCGACGGCAGGGCGATGGCCTTCGACTTCCAGGTCTCGATGCACCGCGAGGAGACTCGCACGGCCACAGTGGACATGCTGGCGGGAGACGCCGCCCGCAAGGTGGACCCGATCGCGCTCAATCTCAGCGGCGGCCCGGTGTCTCTGAGCGCAACGCGAGCGGCATTCGACATCGACGCCAACGGCACGACCGAGCAGATTGCCCTGCCGGCCGCGGGGACCTACTTCCTGGCGCTCGACCGCAACGGCAACGGGACGATCGACGGCGGCGGCGAGCTCTTCGGTCCGCTCAGCGGCAACGGCTTCGCCGAGCTGCGAGCGCTAGACGGCGACGGCAACGGCTGGATCGACGAGGCGGACGCGTCCTTCGCGACCCTGCGGCTGTGGTCCGGACCCGACGCGGAGACGACCTCGCTGTCCGCGGCAGGAGTCGGCGCCCTATACGTCGGCGCCAGCGTCGGGACCCAATTCGAGGTCAAGGCGCCTTCGGGCGAGAGCCTCGGTCAGGTGGTCTCGTCGGGCGTCTACCTCGCCGAGGACGGGACCCCCGGCGCCATGCAACAGGTCGATCTCACGGCCTGAACTTTCAATCGAACCTTCCCCGGCGGAGCGGCGGCACACGCTCCGCCATGCCTGCCGCAGGCTCGAGTCGGACGGGTCCTGGCGAGTCAGCCGGGTCGCGGCCGGGCGATGGTCAGCCGGGCCGCAACCAGGCGATCGTCGGCCAGGCCTCGTCGGCCGTCCCGGATGCCTCGCCCTCCGACGGCTCCGCCCTCGACGCCTCCGACGACGACGCCTGCAACTCTGCCGTGGCTTCCCTGACGCCACGCTCCTGAGAGCGCGCGCGGGCCTTGCCGCCGTTCGTGCCCTCGCCCGAAATCCAGCGCTCCGCCGCGTCCAGTGCGTCCACCGGGAGTCCGGCGGGATCCGACCTTACAGGCACGGCAAGAAGCTCGGCCTCCACTGGAACGGCCACGGGCTCACGCTCGATGGGTATGGCGCCGGCGTCGCGCGCCGGATGGCCGCCCCGGGCCCGATGGCGCGGCTCGCGATGACCGCTGCCGGTCGCGGCCTCGCCGCCGGCCTCGGCGGCGGCGTCGCCACCGGATTCGGCACGAGACGCGGCCTCGGCTAGAGCGGTCGCCCGGGCGACGGCGGCTGCCTCGGCGTCGCGTCTGGAGCCGACGACCAGTTCGGGCTCGAACTCGGCGCCGCTTGTGACCGTGCTGTAGCCGTCGAGCGATTCCACGACATCGGTGGGCTCGGCTGCCCGGTACCCCACGGCGGGCGAACTCGAGAGGAGCCGGCCACCCCTTGGCGGCGACATGTCGCGAAGGGAGTCCAGCCTCGCGACGAGACGAAGCACGGCGTCAACCTCGTCGGCGCCGAAATCGCCCGCTGCCACCGCCGCAATGGCGCGCCGTTCCCGATCCACCGGATCGAGCCACAGCAATTCCTCGAGCACTCTCTGGCGGCGGGATACCCGCTTCGAACGCTTCCAGAACATAGCCACTCCTGATCTGGCCCTTGCCGACTACCCGCGGCACCAGATGGCCGGGAGAGCCGGTCGCCCCCGAACGACCCGGATCCAGCACAGAATAGGACTATCGTCCTAGTACCTGCAGGCTGCCACAACAGGCACACGCTCGCAACCGAGCGGCGCGCCCGCCGCAACGGGTAGGTCGGGGCCCTGCGAATGTCCGGTGCGCCTCGGAACCGGCTCCGGACGGTACCCGCCGGGAAGGCGTGCCACCGCCACTGGGGCCATCCAGCCAGCCATCAACCCCTCGTGTAGAAGCCCGCCATCTCCCGGGCTCGCCTGGCCAGGCGCTCACGGAACTCCGCGGGCGAGATCACCTCGAGGTTCTCGCCGAAGGCGAGGATCTGGGACTCGGCGTATTCCATGTCGCCCAGGGGCATCGTCAGAGTCAGCCAGTCGCCGTCCCTGGCCGCGGCGGCCACCGCTTCGCGGGCACGTGCCGGGCCAACTATGTCCGAGACCCGCCACAGGCTGGACTCCCGAACCCTGACGAGCGCCTCGAACGATGGCAGGCTGGCCTCGTAGGCCGCGACCGAGCGCTCCCAATGCTCGGCGAGGTCGAAGTCGTCAGGCCGGACGAAGCGTTCGGCGTCCGTCTCCAGGGTGACGATTCGAGAGATACGGTAGGTCCGCAGCTCCTCGCCGGCGCGGGCCACCAGGTACCAGACGCCGGCCTTCAGCACGACCCCGAGCGGATCGATCAGCCGCTCGACCTCCTGATCGTCGCCGCCGCGGCGGTAGCGCATCTGCAGGCGCCGGTCGGACCAGACGGCGTCGGCGATCTGCTGCAGGTGAGGCGTGGCCTCGGGCTCCGTGAACCAGCCCGGGGCGTCCAGATGGAAGCGCTGGCGGATCCTCGAGGCACGGCTGCGCAGCTCGGGCGGGAGGGCCGCCAGAACCTTGAGCTGCGCCGCCGCGAGGACGGTCCCGAGACCGAGCTCCGCGGCAGGGCCCGGGTAGCCCGAGAGAAAGAGCGCCTCCGCTTCCTGCGGAGTCAGCCCGGTGAGCCTCGTTCTGTATCCCTCCACGAGTTGGAAGCCGCCATGGGCGCCGCGATCGGCAAAGACCGGGATCCCTGAGGCGCTGAGCTCTTCGACGTCGCGGTAGATGGTGCGGACCGAGACTTCCAGCTCGTCCGCCAGCTGCTGGGCCGTCATCCGGCCTCGCGACTGGAGAAGGAGCAACACGGAAATCAGTCGGCTGGCTCTCATTCGGTCAGCGTAGTGGATTTCAACATTGAATTCCTGACAGATGGGGTCAGGTATGAGCGGTATGGTTCGGGCGTGATCGAGAACGGCGATGGTGGAGTCGCCGGGAACGAGGCTCGTGACCGGCTTTCCGGTCTCGAGATGACTCGGAGGAGAGCGATGCGTCCGTACCGGACCTGGATTGAGTTGGAGCAGCTTAGAGAGGCTCGCAGGCGTGCCCGCGAGATCGCGGAAGACTGGAGGATCGCGAACAGCCGCGGTCTCGGAATGGAACGGGAGTCGATCGGCGGCTCCGGCGAGGCTGTCAAGGTCGTCCGCCGGGCTGTCGGACGCGGTCTCATCGGCATTGGAAGCAGAGTCCTGCCGGGTCAGCAGGAACCTTGTGCCTGATATTCCGGGTCAGGGAGGGTCGCGGCGGAGCACGTCGCGGCCCTCTTCTGGTTTGAGTGGCTTTCTTGGATCGACCACTGGCGCCGGAGGCGCGAATGCCGCACGCTGATCGCATGGAGAGCGCGGACACGGCGAGGTCCAACCCGCACGATCCCGGCGTCGAGGAAGCACGGCAGCGAGCCGCCACGGTCGAGGCCGCGGCAGCTTCGCCCGTCGTGACACCTACAGGTTCGGTGATCCGTATCGGAACGGCCTCCTGGACGGATCCGACGATGATCGCGCCGGGAGTCTTCTACCCCAGGGGCGCCGATTCGGCCGAGGAGCGGCTCGCTTTCTACGCGGACACGTTCCCGGTCGTGGAGATAGACGCGACCTACTACGCCCTGCCTTCGGCACGCGTCGCACGGGCCTGGGTGGACCGGACGCCGCCTGATTTCGTCTTCGATGCCAAGGCGCACGCCCTGATGACCGGCCAGCCGACGGAAGTGAAGCGCCTGCCGAAGGACATCCGCACGGCGCTGCCGGCTGAGCTGGCGGCGAAATCCCGGCTCTACGCCCGGGATCTGCCGGCCGAGCTCCGGGACGAGGTCTGGCGGATGTTCCTCGAGGGGTTGGAGCCACTCCGTCAGAGCGGCCAGCTAGGTTCCATCCTGCTCCAGTTCCCCCGCTGGTTCTTCCCCACCGGCGAGAACCGCGACTTGATCCTGGATGCTCGCGAGCGCCTCGGCGAGATCCGATCTTCGGTAGAGCTGCGGAGCGAGACCTGGTTCAACGAGAAGAACCTGGACCGGACGATGAGGTTCCTGCGCGATCACTCCATCCCGTTCGTCATGGTGGACGGTCCGCAGGGTCTCCGGAGCAGCGTGCCTCCAGTGATGGCAGTCACCTCGCCGGAGCTTGCCATCGTCCGTTTCCACGGCCGGCGGGTCGAGACCTGGGAGGCGAAGGACATCCCGGTCGTGGAGAGGTTCCGGTACCTGTACAGCGACGAAGAGCTGCGGGAGTGGCTGCCGCGTATCCGCGAAGCGGCCGAGGAAGCGCGCGAGATGCACATCCTCATGAACAACTGCTACGCGAACTACGGCTCCACGAACGCCCGAGAGCTGGCGGCCATGCTCGAGGAGGAGCTGCGGGGCTGAGCCGGCGGTGGCGGCATCCGCGTGCGGCGGGCGCCGGGCGCCACCTTCCGAAACGCCGCCCGACAACGCCCGTGGCGGCCCCTCTGCGCCTGCGGAAAACCTGAGCCCAGATACAGCAAACGGCCCGGGGAGGGGGGACCCGAGCCGTTTGCGAAGGAGCGCGCCGTCACTCGCGCCCGGTGGAATTGACCCGACTATATGCCTCCAAAACTGAGAGTTTGCTGAAGAATGGGGGCTCGTTCCGTCATATGGACCGGCGGCGAGACAGACTTCCGGGCCACGTGTTTCGGCGGCTTCCGAGTCGCCGGCGGCGGGGGTGGCGGTACGCGGGACGACGGCGGGACCGGGCCTCGACGGACCCCCTGGGGAGTAGGATGCCCGCCTGACAGGCCAGCGTCCCCAGGAGCCTGATGAGCCGACCCGCCGGACCCGAAGGGGCCCCGAGCCATCCGAACCCCGATCAGAATCCTCGATCGAGCGCCCCGAGCGGATCACGCGGCCGGCCCGACGCCTCGCCCCAGGCCCGTTCCGGGTTGCGCCCAGCGGCACGCCCCGCCGATTCGGTCCGCCCCACCGGCTCCGTCAGTCGCGCCAAGCCCGCAGGTCCCACGGCGGCCGAGCCGGCCGACGGGCACCTCAGGGCAATCCTCACCAGCCACCCATCGGCGGTCGTTCTCGTCGACGGGAAGGGCCGCATCGTCTACGTCAACGCTCGCACCACGGAGCTGACGGGCTACCGGCCCGAGGAGCTTCTGGGCCGGTCCATGGACGTCCTGGTCCCGGAAGGCGATCGACCCAGCCATGCGGCCGACCGGGCCACCTATTTGGCCGACCCGGAACCACGTCCCATGGGGACAGGCCGCGATCTGAGCATCCGCCGCAGCGACGGCGTCGAGGTTCCCGTCGAGATCGGTCTCTCATCGTTCGAATCCGACGGCCAGACCTACGTGGTCGCGGTGGTGGCGGACATAACGGCTCGCAAGAAGAGCGAAGAGGCGCTGGCGAACACGATGAGCAACCTCCAGGAGCTCGTCGAAGCGTCGCCCCTGGCCACCATGATGCTCGACCTCGACGGCCGGATCGTGCTCTGGAGTCCCGCGGCGACGAAGCTCTTCGGCTGGCGCGCCGACGAGGTTCTGGGGCGCGTCCTTCCCCACGTTCCGGGATCCGAGCTGCCGGAAGTCCGCGAGATCCTCCGCCGGGTGGGTCGCGGCGAGGTCATCGCCGGGATGGAGCTGCGCCGCCAGAACAAGGAGGGCCGGCCGATCCAGGCCGAGCTGTACGCGGCGCCGCAGCGCGACGCCTCCGGCCACATCATCGGCGTCATCGAGCAGATGGCCGACATCACCACCCGGCGCCAGGTAGAGGAAGCCCTCCTGCAGACGCAGAAGATGGAGAGCATCGGCCGCCTCGCGGGCGGAGTCGCCCACGACTTCAACAACATGCTCACGGCGATCTCGGGCTTCGCCCAACTCCTGATCCTGGATCTCCCTCCCGGCAGCTCCGAGGCCGCGAACGCCGAAGCTATCAAAAGGGCGGCCTCCCAGGCGGCCTCGCTGACCCAGCAGCTGCTGGCGTTCTCCCGGCGTCAGGTTCTCCAGCCGGTGGTCCTCGATCCCGACGACACCATCGCCGGAATGGAGCCGATGCTGCGCAGGCTCATCGGCGAGAACGTCGACCTCAGGATCAGGCTCGGCGCCTCCGCGGGGCATCTGCGTGCCGACCCCGCCCAGCTCGAGCAGATCGTCCTGAACCTGGCGGTGAACGCGCGCGACGCCATGCCCAACGGCGGACGTCTCACGATCGAGACCGGGCGTGCCGTCTTCGACGCCGCCTATACGGCGGAGCATTTCGCGGTCAACCCCGGCGACTACGTGATGGTGGCGGTCAGCGACACGGGCGTGGGCATGGACCGGGCGACTCGGGCTCACGTCTTCGAACCGTTCTTCACCACCAAGGAGCACGGCAAGGGCACCGGGCTGGGTCTCGCGACCATCTACGGCATCGTCCGCCAGAGCGGCGGCCACATCTGGCTCTACTCCGAGCCCGGCCAGGGAACCACGTTCAAGGTGTACTTCCCGCTCGTCCGCGACGACCTCTCGGAGCCCGAAGTGGTCAGGCCCGATGTCGAGGGCGGCACGGAGACCATCCTGCTGGTCGAGGATGAGGCCGGAGTGAGGGATCTGGCCCAAGCCATCCTGACCCGCAAGGGCTATACCGTGCTGGCGGCGGCGGATCCGCGCGAGGCGCTGGCGATCGTCGACTCGCACCAGGGCCCCATCGACGTTCTGGTTTCGGACGTCGTCATGCCCGTGCTGAGCGGACCTGAGCTGGCGCGACGGGTCCTCCTCGTTCGCCCGGAGATCAAGACCCTGTTCCTCTCGGGGTACACCGAGGAGCTGATCAACTCGGAGGGCCGGCTGTCCGGGATGGACGCCTTCCTGTCCAAGCCGTTCACGGCCGAGGACCTGGCCCGCAAGGTTGGCGAGATAACAAGCGGCGCCCCAATGGGCGAGTCGCGCAGGTGACAGTCGGAGCTTTGGATGACTGGGAAATGGCGACCAGATAGGCAATCGGGCGGGTTCGCGGGCGGCGATCAGGGCTGGATAGTCGAGCAGGACGAACTGCCCCAGCTCGAGCCGCTGCGCCCGCAGCGAAGCTCGCTCAAGCGTTCGGTAATGCGGGCCAGAGCCGGTTCCCCGGAGATCGAGCGCGGCTGGGCGCGCAACCCGGAGCGGGACGGCGACGACGTCGAGGTCCGGGCGCCCCGCGTCGAGGAGACGGACGACCGGATGACCGACCCGAGCGCTCGCGAGCCGCGGCCCGTCCGCACCCGCGATCGCGTCATCTCGCTGCGAGACGGCCTCCCGGTCGACGAGATCGCCCGTATCGGCAGGCGCGGCCGGCTGCGCCCGGAACTGCTCGTAGTGATTCTCGGCGCGGTCTTCGTCGCGGCGGCGCTGCTGAAGCCGTGGCCGAACCCGCCTCGATCGAGCACGCCGTCGAGTCCCACGAGCGCCCTCGCGCTCCTGCCGAGCGGAGCTGAACCCACGGCCCCGGTGTCGCTGGCCACGCAGCCCGGGCCCTCGCCGACGGTCAACATCTGGGCGCTCATACCGCCCTACAACTACCGGCCCGGTCAATGGCCGCCTCCGACGACCGGACCCGCAACGGGAGGCACGGCCCAGTCCGCCGGCGGCGCCTGGCAGTCCGTCGACTGGAGCTTCCTGGCCCAACAGGACCCCCACACCAGCTGGGGCGTGGCGGCTCTCTCTCTGGCTCCCGCGGCGCCGAGCAACCAGCCTGTCCCGTTGTTCGACTGGGTGCCCGAGGTGGCCCCGTGGAGCCCGTCGACGCTGTTCGTGCCCGGAGACTCGAGCGTCTACGGGATCGCCTTGACCTGGCCGGACAGCCTGCGGGTCAGCAGCGTGACGTTCGACTACCTGAATCTGGCGAATCCGCGCGTCGACGTCACGCCCGTTCCGGCGGCGGCCGTAGCGACCCCCGGACCGGACTCCACGGGGCCGACGCCCTCCCCCACCCCACAGCAGAAGAAGCCGGCGGGCCTGACGTCCGGGTCGTTCTGGATCGCCCCGTCGAGCGACCTCGTGAGCCCTACGCCCTCGTCGCTATCCACCGCGTGGCGGGCCTCGCCCTGGTCGTGGCCCACGGGTATGTACCGGGCCACGCTGGCCACCAACGCGGGCACGATGGTCGTGGTCCTGGAGCTGCGGCAGCTGGGCTAGAACCCCGGCGCACTATCCGGCCGGCGGGCATGTTCCACGGAACGTCCACGCTTCCCGTCCGGTACCTCCATCGCGAGCCCATGCACGAGCCGCAGATTGACTCTGCCGGTCCGGATCGCAACCCGATCGTCAGGCGGCATTCGTGGATCTGGAGGTTTTCGATGGCTTACGTCATCGCGGAGCCGTGCATCGACCGCAACGACCAGTCGTGCGTCGCCGTGTGCCCGGTGGACTGCATCTCCTCGGTTCAAGGCCTGGACCGCAAGTTCTACATCGACCCGAATGGCTGCATCGGCTGCGGATCGTGCGAGCAGGCTTGCCCGAACGGCGCGATCTTCGAAGCCGGCGCCCTGCCCGCGGAGTGGGCCGGCTTCGAGTGGGTCGACGCGACCTGGTTCGCCGATCCTGACCAGGCGCGGAGCGCGATCGAGGCTGCCTACCCTCAAAGCCTCGCCTCCTGAGGCCCGAGATGGACGCTCCATCTCTGCCTCGTCTGCGGCTCGGGCAGCTCGGGCAGCTCGGGCGTTCGAGCGCCCCCGGCGCGACGGCCGAGGCCCCGCCCCGACCGAGAGCAACGCTCGTTCCCAACGCCGAGCTGTCCGGCCGCGAAGAGATCGCCCCGGACGTCGCCCGTCTGTTCGTCCGACCGGACGGCCCCGTTCCGGCATTCCAACCGGGCCAGTATTTCTCTCTGGGCCTGACCCTGGATGCCCGAGCGGTGTTGCGGCCGTACTCGACGGCTTCCCGCAAAGGCGCCGGCGACACCCTGGAGTTCCTCGTTCGGCGCGTCCCGAGCGGCACGTTCACTCCCCACCTGTGGCAGCTCAGCGTTGGCGAGCGGCTCTGGATCGGGCCGCCAAAGGGCCTGTTCACGCTCCGGCCGGCGGATAGCCGAACCCATCTGCTCATCTCGGCGGGAACCGGAATCGCGCCCTTCATCTCGATGCTTCCGGAGCTCGTCGCAGGCGAGCCCGATTCACCTCGGAACGCGCGACCTCGAGTCGTGCTGGCGCACGGAGTCTCCTACCAGCAAGAGCTCGCCTATCGAGCGAGGCTCGAAACGCTGACGGCCCGACATCCCGAGTTCGTCTACGCGCCCACGGTCTCGCGGCCCGGCGCCCCGCAGAACGCGGGCTGGTCCGGCCGCGCGGGCCGGGTCGAAGCGATCCTGCCGTCGATCTGGGGCGAGCTGGCGCTGGATCCCGGCGACAGCGTCGCCTACCTGTGCGGCAATCCCGACATGGTCGAAAGCTCGCGGGACGCGCTGCTCCGGCTGGGGATGCCCGCCGGGGCGATCGTCCGCGAGAACTACTGGGCGGCGCCGGCTCGACCGGGCTAGACGCGCCACCCGAATCGAAACGCCCGGCGGAGGTCCGCCGGGCGTTCGAGTGTCTGCGAGTAGCGAACTACTTGTCGTGCTGCGTGGCGAGGACCGCCTGAGCCGCCGCCAGCCGCGCCACCGGAACCCGGAAGGGCGAGCAGGAGACGTAGTTGAGGCCGACCTCGTTGCAGTACGCGATCGACTGCGGATCGCCGCCGTGCTCGCCGCAGATGCCGACCTTCAGATCGGGGCGGGTCTTGCGGCCGAGCTTCACGGCCAGCCGCATCTCCTCCACGATGACCGGGTCGAGAGTCTGGAACGGGTTGTACGGCAGGATCTTGTCTTCGACGTACTTGAGGAGGAAGCCACCCTCGGCGTCGTCGCGGCTGTAGCCGAACGTCATCTGGGTGAGGTCGTTGGTGCCGAAGCTGAAGAACTCGGCAAGCTCGGCGATCTCGTCCGCGACCCAGCAGGCCCGCGGGATCTCGATCATGGTGCCGAACTTGTAGTCGACCTTGACGCCGGCCTTCTCGATGACGGCCTTGGCCTCGGCCTCGAGGAGCGCGTGAGTGGCCTTGAGCTCGTTCACGTGCCCGACGAGCGGGATCATGATGTCGGCGTGCGGATCCTTGCCCGCCGCCTTCACGGCGATGGCCGCGTTGATGATCGCGCGGGTCTGGATCTTCACGAAGTCCGGGATCATCAGGCCCAGGCGGCAGCCGCGCAGACCGAGCATCGGGTTCTGCTCGTGCATCGACTTGATCGTCGCGAGCAGTTCCTTGTCCTCGGCCGTGGCCTTGTCGCCGGCCTTCGTGACCTTGACGAGCTGATCCTCGAGGTTCGGGAGGAACTCGTGGAGCGGCGGGTCGATGAGGCGGATGGTGACCGAAAGGCCGCTCATCGCCGCGAGGATGCCCTCGAAGTCGCCCTGCTGGAGCTTTTCGAGCTTGGCCATCGCGGTGTCGAACTGCTTGACGGCAGCCTTCTCGTCGGCGGTCAGCTCTTCCTTGGCTGCCAGCTTGGCCTTGGCGCGGGTCGCGACGTTGGCCACGAGGATGGCCGAGCGAACGATCTCGAGGCGATCGCCCTCGCGGAACATGTGCTCGGTGCGGCAGAGGCCGATGCCCTGGGCGCCGTAGGAGCGCGCCTGCGCGGCTTCTTCGGGCTTGTCGGCGTTGGTCCAGATCTGCAGCCTGCGGATCTTGTCGGCCCAGCCGAGGATCGTCTGGAGTTCGGGCTGGTCGGCAAAGTTGCTGGGGACGACCGGGAGGGCACCGACGAAGACCTCGCCGGTGGAGCCGTCGAGGCTGATCACGTCGCCCTGCTTGAAGGTAATGCCGTTCGCCGTCGCACTCTTCGTCGAGTAGTCGACGAGCAGGTCGCTCATGCCCGAGACGCAGGGCTTGCCGATCTGGCGTGCGACGACCGCGGCATGCGAGGTCGCGCCACCGCGCGCGGTGAGGATGCCCTGGGCGATGGCCATGCCGTGGAAATCGTCCGGCGAGGTTTCGACGCGAACGAGGACGACCTTCTCGCCCTTCTCGACCCACTCGACGGCGGTATCGGCGTCGAAGACAGCCTTGCCGACCGCGGCGCCCGGAGAGGCGTTCAGGCCCTTTGCGATCGCCTTGGCGGCCTGTCGGGCCTTCCGCTCGAAACCGGCGCGAAGCAGCTGGTCCACCTGGGCGGGCTCGACGCGGGACACCGCTTCGGCCTCGGTGATGAGGCCTTCGTCGACCATCTGGACCGCGATCTTCACGGCCGCGTCGGCGGTCCGCTTGGCGATGCGCGTCTGGAGCATGTAGAGCTTGCCGCGCTCGATCGTGAACTCGAGGTCCTGGACGTCCTTGTAGTGCTTCT
>VFSW01001260.1_pt1 | contig 38535 bp, 28 predicted proteins | sample 5358111 | NCBI WGS metagenome assembly VFSW01 (sample SAMN11554181, study PRJNA540505) | mine drainage metagenome | isolation source: sediment from site ElyBrook_90M | place: USA: Ely Copper Mine, Vershire, VT | collected 2017
ATGTCAAACTGCTACTGCCACCCCGGCAGAGCCGGGGGAACTCCCGTTACATTAGTAGGACTCCACTCGATTGGTCTCCTATCCTTGGTAACGGCAGCGCATCAGGGAGGGAGATTGGTTCATGAGTTCGGTATCCACGCACTGCTCCCGGCATCTCCCGTTCCCTCGGGAGATGCATCGTCTTCTGAAACACACCCCTCTACACTTCACGATTGAGGCTGAGTCATTACGGCCCGGTTCATTTGTCAACGCCCGGGTTATGCAATTCGAATCGATCTTCAGGCGATGCGGAGTCGTGCAAAAAGCGGGCTCTTGACGAGGTCCAGGAATAGACCGAATACAATCGCCGCGGCAAGTTCCAAGGCGATGACCGCGATGGGCAAGCGGGCCATGGCGATTCCCAATGCGGCCAGTGTCGAGATGATGAGAACATCGGCAACGGAAGATAGTACGAGCCATATGCTCGGTCGTAATCCCCAAAGACGTTGGCGCCCGCGAATGACGTATGTCGTAGCCTGGCCGCCGAACACAACTGCAACCGCGGAGAGCGTCTGAAGTGCTTGGACGTCAAGATGCAGATAATCTTTGCCAACCACCAGGATCACCGTTGAAAACGCAAGGAAGCAGATTCCGAGGATAACCCCTAAAGTTGTGATTCTGCCAATTTGCCACGAGTTCGGCATTTTGGACGGCTCCACTCTGTCTGTGGTCAACGACATGGCGAGGAAGTCGCCAGTGATCATGATGATGACCATCAGCATAGGAGTCAGAACCGCGTGTCCTGTTATCAACAGACCCACGGCCAACAGGAGCACCTGCAGGATCTTCTTCATTACCGAGTTCAGCGTGTAGGTGAGAATCCGTTGAAACGTGATCCTGCCCTCTTTTACGGCGGCCACGATGCCACCCAGTCCGGCTTCGGTCAACACAACGCCGGCAGCGGATTTTGCCACATCGGTTGCGGTCAAGACGGCAATGCCTATCTGTGCCTGGCGGAGTGCGGGCGCGTCATTGGCGCCGTCCCCGCACATTCCGACCGTATGTCCGCTCTTTTGAAAGGCCTTGACGAGGTCGTACTTGCCCTCCGGAAGAATGCCTGCGAAGACGGAAAAATCCTCCGGGCGGATACCCTCGGGCAGTTTTCCGGGCGGACAGACGGCTCCGTTCAACCCAACCGCGTGGGCCACGATTGCCGCTGTGACCGGGGCATCGCCCGTTACCATGACGGTGCGCACGCCCAGGGTGTTCAATTCCGAGATGAGAGAGATTGAGTCTGTCCGCGGCGGGTCGCTGAGGGCGATCATGCCGATGATCTGCATGGATGCCGGCGGGCCAGCGGCTACTGCCAGGACCCTGAAGCCCTTTTTCTGAAGTTCGTCGGTAATTGCCGCTGCCGCGGGCGATGGCGCAGTAAGAGCTACAACCTCGGCATAAGCTCCCTTGACGATGCGCGCCTCGCCTCCCGTTGCATCTTTCGCCGTTGCTTCCGATATTTTCTTTGCAGGATCGAAAGGCACGAAGGCTGCCAGCTTTGGCAAGTCCGATGCGGGCTTGTGCGAAGCAGCCGTGCGAATTGCCGCATCGACGGAGTCCTGACCGCCTTCGGAGCTTGCCAAGGCTGCCATTCCGAGAACGTGGGATTCGTCGAAGCCGGGCAAGGGACCAACGCTGGTGACTGAAAGCGCATTGAGAGTCAGAGTTCCGGTCTTATCCGAACAGAGAACGTCGATCGATGCAGCCTCATCTACGGCAGTGAGCCGTGTCGGCAACACACCGAGCTTGGCCAGGGCGCATGCACCGACGGCTGCTGCAAGGGTGAAGGTTGCGGGCAGCGCCACTGGGATGGCCGCAAGGATGGACGTGAGCAGCAGGGGCACCATCTCGCTCCACGGCATCGCATGGAAATATGCATATACGCCCATCGAGACAATTACGGTGCCATTGAAAATCGCCAGGTTGCGCACGATTCTGAGCACAGCCTTCTGCTGTGTGCTCACCACGTGTGCGGTGCGAACAAGCTCCGCCGTACGGCCAAACTTTGTGCGCGATCCCGTCGACGTTACCACGGCGGTCGCCTCGCCGCGCCGTACCAGAGCCCCCGCATAGGTGTCGACGCCCGCGCCTGCTTCAATAGGCAGGGACTCTCCGGTGAGCATCGACTGATCAAGTTGGACAGATCCCCCGGTCAGGTGAACATCGGCGGCGACCACTCCGCCGAGTGACAGCTTTACCAGGTCGCCACACACAAGTTCCGCCGCAGCGATGGTCTTCCAAACGCCATCGCGCTGCACAGAGGCGTTGAGGGCCAGACGCGACTTCAAGGCCTTCAGCGTCTCTTGGGCGCGGCTCTCCTGGAAGTAGGCCAGTGCGGCATTGAAGACCAGCAATGCCGCAATAACCGCAGCCTCGTAATACTTGTGCAGCACGACTTCAAGAACGATGGAAACTTCAAGCAGCCATGGAACGGGCGCCCAGAACTTAGCCAGTGCATTGCGAAACGGATGCGCCGATGTATCCGGCATTGCATTGGGGCCGTCTTTCTCCAGACGGGCCCGCGCCTCATCGCTCGTCAGGCCTTTCGAGACGATGTCTCGATCCGGCTTTGCGGCTGAACTCGGCGCCGCGGGAGAGACACTGCTACTTGCGCACACTATGGGCCACCTCTACTGATATCCTTGCTACCACCATTCTATTGACCGCCCCGATGCAGGCTTCACGCTGGCCTCGGGCCTGGCTGAGTGAAGAAGCAAGAGTGGGCATTGCACAAGCTTCACAACCTTCCCGGCGATGGAGCCGAACACCAGAGGGTGCCAGCCGGAAATGCCGTGGGTTGATATTACAACCATATCGATGTGCTCACGGTCGACTACCTCCATGATGCTTCCCACGATGTCATTTCCCACTTCGACGCTGGAAGATGACTTGACTCCTCTTTCTGCAAGAGCCTTGTGGCACTTCGCCAAGTGCCGCTTCGCGTAGGTCCTCGCTTCCTGAATGAACTGTGCTTCGGGAAGGAAGTCGGGAACGGCGGCGGTGGACAATATCGGGATGACGTTGACGAGATAGAGCGCGGCGTGAAAATGTTCCGCGAGATCGGCGGCCATTTCCAAAGCCGACTGGGAAGATGGACTAAAGTCGATGGGCAAGAGAATCTTCGTGGGGATGGATGGGAAGGCAGGAGCTTCAAGCATGACGGTTTCCTAGTCGGGCAATCAAATGGCTGGATCCCTATTCTTCTCGATGGATAGGAGCACGGACTATACCTTTTTGGACATGTCCGGTGCTGTCATGCGGAGGCATGTCCGGTGCTGTCATGCGGAGGCTTTGCGAGGAGATGCGCTGTGTGCCCTTGCGAATGCACTGGAGCATCGCCGCGAATCCCTTCCCGGCAAGTTCTGGAAGCCGCCGCTACGGCACCGTGAATGCCGGAGACTGTTCCGACAGCTTGGCGAGGCTTGATCGAAATCTCTGCCGCTGATGGCCTTGGCAGGCGTCTCGGCCGACGCAGTTTTCTTGCGGAAAGCGCGCCATGGTGAAAGCCGATCCAGCGCGAAATCAATGTTGCCGGCAGCTCCGTTGACTCAGCCGGACCTCATTTCACCAGCAGCTTCTTGGCCGCGCGCAGTTCAAGATGGCGCTTGGCGGAGGTTTTGGGGTAAGACATCTTGAGGTCCCCCAGCGTATCCAGAACTATCTGGGAGACGATGAGCCGTGCATTCTCCTTGTCGTCGGCAGGAACGATGTACCACGGCGCGCGATGCGTGCTTGTGGCATGAAAGCAATCTTCGTAAGCCCTCATGTAGTGTTTCCAGTATTTCCGCTCGTGAATATCGGAGGTGCTGAACTTCCAGTGCTTGTCCGGTTCATCGATGCGCTCAAGGAACCGCTTTCGTTGCTCATCGTAAGAAAGGTGGAGGAATATCTTGATGGTCTTCGTCCCGTTGCGATGAAGGTGCTTCTCCAGGTTGACAATGGAGTCATAGCGCTGCTGCCAAATGTCCTTTTCATCGCGCAGCTCCTCGGGAAGGCCCTGGCTGCGAAGAAGCTCCGGATGCACTCGAACAACCAGCACATCCTCATAATAGGAGCGGTTGAAGATGCCGATCCGTCCGCGCTCGGGAAGGCGGCAGGTTGTCCGCCAGAGAAAGTCGTGATCGAGCTCTTCGGCGCTCGGCTGCTTGAAACTGAACACCTCGCAGCCCTCCGGGTTGATCCCGGACATGACGTGCCGGATCGCGCCGTCCTTGCCTGCGGCATCCATGCCTTGAAAGATCAAGAGCAGCGCATAGCGGTGCGAGGCGTAATGAAGATCCTGCAGCGAGCTCAGCTTCTTCATGTGTTCCTCCAGCAGTTCCCTGTACGCTTTCTTTGTCTTGCAATAGGGGGCGACAATCGTCGGCCGCCTGCTGAGGCCGGCCTTGTTGCCTTGCGGCACGCGGTAGTCTTTCAAATCGATGGTCATCCTGTCCTTTCGCTATTTGGCGACACGCTACCCAAATGTCTTCTCGGCGCGGGGCGGGGTTTGCCGCATCATTGGCTGCTTCCGGCTCCACCAAGAACCTCCTCCCGCCGTTGCCTTCCGCAAGCATCCGCGCAGACGGGTTGTGGCCGATGGAAGGGTTAGAACCTGGTAAGAATCTCCTCCCAGGATCTGCTGTCACGAGGGATCGGATTCAGATGCATTGCCCAGCAATGCCCGGACTGCAGCCGGGCACTTGAGGCGAGTATCTTCGCGCCGCCACGCTTATTCTGTGCAATTTTGTTCAGGGAAACCGGGAAAGCCACTGGCCCTAAGACCTGTCATGATTCCAGGGCCCGAGGCTTGATCCCGGCAGTGAACCTGCTCCAGCCTTGGCCTTGCTGCGAGCTGCCGTCGCAGCCTTGGACCTTGACCAATTCAAGTGTGCACAGTAGCTCAGTAATGACGGCATGGATTTGGAACAATGGGTGGGAAGCAGAGTGGGTGTCTCTCCTTCGAGATAGCTGCCGCGCTCAGTGGGTCCATCTGACTTGGGGGGCTTTTGAGCGAAGCATTTTGTGAGAGAAAAGTGCCCAGGGGTTGCAATTACCGGCTGGGCTGAGTGCTTCTCTCTGACGTATATTCCAACATCGGGTTCCCTCACTCCAATTGGCCCGGACGCACCCGCACGGATCAACACGAACCCTCAAGCTGCATGAGGATCCATTGAGCGTCCACCTGTGTTCTGAAAATGCTGGAGAGGATCAAATGCCCCTCGTGACTCTCGTTATCACACTCGCGGTTGTGGGAGTGTTGCTATGGCTCGTCAACCTCATTCCCATGCAGGGAACCATCAAAGGACTCCTGAATCTGGTGGTAGTCATCGCCGTCGTCATCTGGCTACTGAAGGTATTCAACCTGTTCGGCTACATAAACCAGTTTCACGTTGGACATTGACCGACTCAGCAAATGAAGCCGAAACCGTCATCCCATTCAAAGCAAGTCAAGCACAACGTAACACGGCAGACCTCTGCCCAAAGGAAATAACGTGAGAAGCATTCTATTGTTCGCAATCGGAAGCACCCTTGGCCTGAGCGCGCTTGCCCAGGCCAATGCGCAAACAGCGCTGGTGGTGGAAACAGGAGCCCCTGCTCCCACATTCCATGCAATTGAAATCAGCCGCACGGTTCAGGCAGTGAACTATCGGCATCGCAGCGGCGCGACCGAGGTGAAACTTGCCGGCACGGCATTGCTTCCTTCCGCCGAAGGCGAAGTCAAGGTTCGCAGCAAGCGTGGCACCATGGAAGTCGAAGCTGAATTCGGCAACCTGCAAAGCCCCACCTCTTTCGGTAGTGAATACCTTACCTATGTCTTGTGGGCGATCTCACCGGAGGGGCGCGCCATGAACCTTGGAGAGGTGCTGGTGGGCGACAACGATCGAAGCAAGCTGACCGCAACCACGGATATGCAGGCATTCGCGCTGATCGTTACCGCGGAGCCCTATTATGCCGTCCGGGAGCCAAGCAATGTCGTCGTGCTTGAGAATGTCGTTCGCTCAGATACCAAGGGAACCAGCGAGGCTGTGGAAGCGAAGTACGAGCTGATGGAGCGCGGGGGTTATCTCCCCACTGGCTACAAGTTCGATCCAGTGGTTCTGAACGCCAATCTGCCTTTGGAATTCTATGAGGCCCGCAATGCCCTCCGCATCGCTCAATCCGAAGGGGCTGAGCAGTATGCCGCCGCTAGCTATCGGCACGCAGCCGAACTGATGAAGACCGCCGACGATTATGCCATCAGCCACCATATGGGAAAAAAGCCGCTGATTGCCGCCGCCCGACAGGCTGTGCAGACTGCGGAAGATGCGCGAGAGATAGCCGTCAAGAGGATTGACGAGGATCGTCGCACCGCTGAACGGCAGGCGTCGATCGACGCCCAAGCCAGGTCGCAGTCTCAAGCCGACGATGCAACCCGCCTGCAGGGACAAGCTCAGGCCGATGCCGCAAGGGCGCAGGCCGATGCCGCAAGGGCTCAGGCCGACATGGCTACAAACCAGGCGGCGTCGGCAGCGGCCATCAGTGCGGCCCAGGCCGATGCGGACAAAGCGCGCTTGATGGCGCAGCAAGCGCAACAGAGTGAACAGGTAGCCGTTACCGACAAGGCTGCCATGCGCGCACAACTGTCTGCTCAACTCAACAGAGTCCTTGAGACCCGCGACAGCGCGCGGGGACTCATTGTCAGCATGTCCGACGTGCTCTTCGATACTGGCCAGTACTCTTTGAAGCCAGGCGCACGGGAGAAGCTGGCAAAGGTTGCTGGAATCCTCATCGCTTATCCAAGCCTCAACATTGAGGTTGGCGGCTACACCGATAACGTGGGCGGCGATGATATGAACCAGAAGCTCTCCGAGAACCGCGCCGGGGCTGTCAGGGACTACCTGGTGCAACAAGGGGTTGGCACAAACTCCGTGAGCGCGAGGGGATTTGGCAACACGCTGCCCGTAGCGTCCAACGATAATTCCAGCGGCCGCCAGGAGAATCGACGGGTAGAACTGGTTGTGTCAGGGGATGCAATTGGTACGCCGGCAACCGTAACAACTGGAAGCCTGGACTGACTGCGAGCATGAGGTCGCCACGCTCCGTTTCGGAGGCGGCCGTATCCAACTTCCGATCATTGTCGCGGTCATCGTCCCGCTCTACAAGCTTGTTACAGGACGTAGCCGCGGCAGGGGTTGGTTAAGCCGCCCTCGAACCGGAGGGACCCTCACGGAACCTTGGGAATCAGAAGCACGAACAAACACGCTTTCCCTGAGAAATGGTCTCTTTGGCACAGCTTTTTGATCGGCCAAGGCAGAACAATTTGATTTCTGAGGGATTGCGGCGGAACCCGCCGCGCTGAAACACGCTTCCGGAATTCATGGTTGTTACCGGTGCGTGTCGCCCGTCCTTCTTTCCCATAGGGGTGGCAGATGAACGCACTGCTGATCTATCCAGAGTTTCCTGAGACCTATTGGAGCTTCAAACATGCGCTGAAATTTCTGGGCAAGCGAGCGGCGCAACCTCCGCTGGGGCTCATGACCATTGCGGCGCTGTTGCCCGCATCCTGGAAAAAGCGCCTTGTGGACATCAATGTGGAGCGGCTGCTCGACCGCGACCTTGCCTGGGCTGACGTCGTGATGCTGAGCGGCATGCACATCCAGCGCGACTCGCTGACCGCCATTGTGGAGCGTTGCCGTGCCCGCGGACTCCGGACCGTGGTGGGCGGCCCTATTGCCAGCAGCCTGTCGGCGGCCGAGCTCAAGGCGGACCACGTCGTGATAGGCGAAGCCGAGACGCTGATCGCCGGCCTGGCCCACGATCTCGAGCGAGGCGTCGCCAGGCCCGTCTATCAGGCCGCCGAACGGCCCGAGATGGGCCTGAGCCCGCTCCCCGACCTGAGCCTGATCAAAATGCACCGCTACTCCACTATGGCCGTGCAGTACTCCCGCGGCTGCCCCTTCAACTGCGAATTCTGCGACATTATCGAGATCTACGGCCGTCGTCCGCGCACCAAGGCCGTTGCCCAGGTGCTGGCCGAGTTGGATCAGTTGCGCGCCACCGGCTGGCGCGAGGCGGTCTTCATCGTCGACGACAACTTCATCGGCAACAAAGCGCGCGCTAAAGAGCTGTGCGTGGCCCTGGCCCAGTGGCGCAGCCAATACAAAACCAGCTTTGACTTCAATACCGAGGCCTCGCTCAACCTGGCCGACGATCCCGAGCTGATGCAACTGATGAAAGACGCCGGCTTCATCTCCGTCTTCCTGGGCATCGAGACACCCGACGAATCCGGCCTCATCGCCGCCAACAAGCTGCAGAACACGCGCCGCAGCCTGCTCGACAGCATTGCCACTATCCAGAGCTACGGCATGCAGGTCATGGGCGGTTTCATCCTCGGCTTCGATACCGATCGCGACGACATCTTCGACCGCATGGTCGACTTCATCCAGAAAAGCGGCATCCCTGTGGCCATGGTCGGCCTGCTGCAAGCCATGCCCGGAACACAGCTCTTCCGGCGCCTGCACAAGGAGGGCCGCATTCTTGACGCCGGCCATGGAGACAACACCGGCGACAAGCTCAACTTCCTTCCCAACATGGACGCCGTGCGGCTGGTGGAGGGTTACCGCTCCGTGCTCAGGCGGATTTACAGCTGCGAGGCCTACTACGAGCGCGTCAGGCTCTACCTCAGCCGAACGCAGCCCCGGCCGGGAGAGCGGCTGTCCAAACAGCACTGGCTCACACGCGGCAACGCCCGCGCCTTTGTCACCTCCATCGTTCGTCAGGGAGTCTTCAGCAGCCAGCGCTGGAGTTATTGGAGGTTCCTGCTCACGGTCGCCACACGCTACCGCCATTGCGCAGGCTCCGCCTTGACGCTGGCCGTGATGGGTTATCACTTCCAGGTGATGACCGGCAAACTGACGAAGTCCGTCGATGCGCAGGCTGCATCACTCGCGATCGAAGAGCTCCACTCCACCGAGATAGGCGGGCTGGAGCTTTGACTCTCTCATGCAAACTAGCTGTGCCGCCGTAGTGCGAACGGCGCCAGGGCGCACCTCACCGCTATGAGAGAGACGACGAATTGGCGCAAGCACTAGCACAGCGGATCATTCCCTGCCTTGTCCAGACGCCTTGGCCGCCTCGATTCGTGAGCTGTCTTGACGCAAGGAGTCTTCACTCCGGGCAAGAAAAAGGTCAGGTTTCACATTTTGCTGCGGAATCAACCTCTGCCGGCCACGCCATACTCTCCGCAGGTATACCAGGTCATGGGTCAATTCGATTAGCGACCCCATTGGGATGCGTCGTTGTCTCTTGTCTTCGGCTCGTTAGCTTCCGGTTCGCGGAGGCGGAGAGGTGCAAAGCGCACGTGACGATCCGCCTGCCAGTCCTCTGCCTCACTGAATGCACTTTGCCGCAGAAGATCGCGGTCGTACTCGGGGCCGAAGTAATCGCGGAAAAGAGAGCTTCTCCCCTTGCGAATCTCAAGGAGATTTCGGACACCGAGGACGGCCCCGAGAAGGAGGAAAAGGGAGCTAACAAGGAGCATGGCATTCAAGAGATGGGGCATCGCTTTCTCCTTCGTGGTGGTTATTCGCAATATTCATACGGGCGTTGGTGCGGCAACGGCTAACTTACGAGGAGTCTGAACCTCGCAGGAATGAAGAGGCTGTTCAACATTGCTCAGGCCGCGGATTTTCATGCAGGCCATTGCGCGGTGTTCACTATTGAGCAGCCCGCGCCTCGCAGACTGCGTCAACCTGATCTCAGGTCGACGAAAGCGCATTCGGGTGCATGAGCCCGTTCAGTGAGGTGGTGGTTGACATGGAATCCTGCCGGTGCAAAGTGGTGGCGATGGGGCTGGACGACCCTCGATGCAGTTGTCTGCTCACAGGCGTGATGATGGAGATGGAAGACCCGCGGTGCATGGGGCTGCAGACCCCGGTGGCAATGGAGAGGGAAGACCGTCGGCGCAACAGCGTTGGGATGGAGATGGAAGACCCGCGTTGCAAGTATCTGCTCAATTGGTGAAACAGGCCTCAAGCGGTTCTTCGGTAAGTCGCTGGCAGTTCCATCAACTCATCGGGGCCAAACAAATTGCCTCATTCAATCGCTGACATAACCCGGAAGTTACATTCCAGATGGAAGGAGATCAAAGATGCTCATCATTCTGATTGTCGTCCTGGTGCTTGTATTCGCCGGCGGAGGAGGATACTACGGCTACGGCCGGTGGGGCGCTGGCGGAGGAGCGGGTATTGGGCTGGGTACAGTACTGGTCATCTTGCTTGTGTGTTACCTGCTGGGGGTTTTCAGATAGGCTGCTAGCGGCAGGCTTTGGCATGCTTCCAGAAGATGGCCGGCGGGAGGGGAATCGCAGTCCATGTGCGTGGACTGGCAATGAAACCGGCGCGCGGAGGGAAGAGATGCGGATCGCAATGAGCAATGGGCTCGCGCTGATGCCCGAGCGCAATTTCCGCTTCTTGCAGGGTTTCAATGGCCGCGACTTTGCCTGGTTGCTGATCGGGGTTTTGCTGGTCGTAGTGGCGATGTGGATCATCTCACGGCAGAGGCGGCGTTGGTTTTAAATGCCTGCACCCCAATCACTGCGCCCCTTGTTGCGGCCGCGCTCCATCACAATCAGTGGCAATTCAGACCATATCCCTTGATCGAGGCCCGGATGGTCGCGGGAGCGAGTAAAGAACTGGCTCCTTTTTGCATTTCTCGGCAGATTCCAAACCGAGGCCTTTGCGACAAACTGCTATGCCGGCAGATTGAAATCCTACGGCGTCTTGATCCCAAAGAAGGCATAGTCCAATTCCCGCGACACTTCTTCTCCAAGCGGATGCAATGCTCCGATAGCGCGGGCGTTGATGATAGCCTCCGCCGTGGATTCCAGTACTTCAAGCCGGTCGAAGGCTTCGAGAATGTCGCTGCCCGTGACCAGGACACCGTCATTTTCAAGGAGCAGAGCAGGCCGGGTCGCCGAGAACAGGCCTGCCAGGTCTCTGCCATCGCCAAATTGCATGCCAAAAGGAGCATGGCCGACATTTCGTACTACGACATAGCTTTCCGGAATCGTATGACTGTCGAGTGCGGCGCCCGACACACTGAATGCCGTGGCATTCACCGGGTACGCATTCACGATTGCACCCACCTGAGGGTGAGCCCGGTAGATCGCGTCGTGGATGGTCACCGCCAGGCTCGGCGTCTTGCCGCCCTCCACGCGACTGTCGCTTACAAGCACCAGGTCCTCTACTTCCATTGTGCCGCGATCCACCTGGTGAGGCGTGATGAGAAAGTTGGACCCGTCGAGTCGCGCGGAATAGCTGCCCTGCGTGCTGATAAACAGGCGCTGGCGATAGGCCCGGCGCACAAATTCGCACAGCCGCCGCCGCAGTTCGTTCTCCTGGCTCGATGGATAGGATGGCTCAAACTCATCAAACCCAATCTGCCGCTGCTTTTCAAGCGCCAGTTCGTCATCCTTGAGGAAGCGGATCTCTCCCCCCAGCAGCCTTGCCTTGATGATGGTCTTCGCTGTGAATTCCAGCGTCTCGAAGCGGCGGAATGCCTCTTGAAACGTCGCCCCCGCGGTGACTACGCCGTGATTCTCGAGGATCACGCAGTTATAGCCCTGCTCGAAAGCCTCGGCCACCCGCCTGCCCAGTGCGGCGCTGCCCGGCAACTCGTAGGGCGCGAACCCTACTTCGCCGCAGACATTGCGCGACTGGTGGAAGAGCCGCGTGTTTGGAACCTCATGCACCAGGCTGAAGGCCACCAACGCGGTTGGGTGCGCATGCACCACGCCGCCAAGGTCCGGACGCCGCACCCGTATCTCCTGGTGGATGGGCAGCTCGGAGGAGGGTTTCCGCGAGCCCTCGATTTCCCCGTTCGCCAGGACGCAGACGATGTCGTCCCGCCGCAATGAGCCCTTGTCCACGCGCGCGGGGGTAATCCACACATTGCCATTGGGCTCGCGGATCGACAGATTTCCGCCGCTGGTGGTGGTCATCCGGTACCGGTAGATACGCTCCATCGCCTGAAGAAGCTCTTCGCGCGGGTGCAGATAGTTGTTGCCCTTGAACATGTCTATCTCCTCATTGGCGCTCGTGGCGCGTCTGTTCCCAGCTCACCGCGTTCATTCTGCTATCAGGTCAATCGAAGTGCAATGCCTAACCAATTGAATGTATCGAGCAAACTCTCTGTGCCAGCCCCATCTCGTGCCCCGGCTCTAGGCTGCCTATCTCGGTTGGGGAAGCCCTGGACAAACGCTGTTACGCCCGCTCGGCGCTGCGTCATGGACGACGTAATCATAGCTCACCCGCGAATTGGCGCACCACTGCTTCTTGAACATCCTGAACTCCTCTGCGGCTCAAGCACCCGTGTCTGGCCGGTCGTGTCCATCCATCGCATCGACTCGGACTCTGTTTTTCATTTCGCATACCACGCAAGTCATTTCCATTATGTTCATCGCTGCTTACTCAACCGGCAAAGTGCGGTTTCGATCACCGCCGCGTCCAGCCCGCGCCATCGGCCGCCCTGCCTAATACTGCCGCAACCCGAATTCCCTGCCCTTCGGCCCACCTTGCCGCATTTGAGAGGGATGCAGCAGTCTGTACGGTGATCAGGCGCTATCCTGTCCGTATCTCATAAAACCAAGCATTCACATGCGCGTATAATGGCAAATCAATTGAAATATCTGCTCTCTCTTGGTATATCTGTTCTCTCTGGAGTCAAGATGGATTGCCCAGGATCGCAAGTACGAGATCCTCGCCGGAGACTCCTCTCACGGCCTTCCACTGCACACCAGCAATACAGTCGAACAAGCCGGCATCTTCCGCCGGTGAGCCAGCCCGGCGGCATTTTCAGGAGCGCCTTCTATGAAGATTCGGAGATTTGCTGTATATCTTGCCTGCTTCGCCACGGTCATGGTTTGCGCAACCAGCCCGCGCCTGCATGCGGCCAGTGAAAGCACCCATCGCATAACTCTTTCGCTCGATGGGCAATGGGATGTGGAAGACAGCGTGAGCGCAGATGCGATACCGAAGAGCTACACGCACAGGGCGCCTGTGCCGGGGCTCACTCATTCAGCCGCGCCGGCGTTTGCCGATGTAGACCAGTATCAAAGCCGGGAGTTGCTCGTGAACCTGCTGGAGCAGGGCCGCCTTTCGAAAGCCGACTACGACAAGCTCGGCGACGCACGCGGCATCTCGCACCAGGCGCGGAACTACTTCTGGTATCGACGCACATTCGCCGCACCGGCACAGGCTGCGGTGGCCATTCTGCGGATCAACAAGGCCCAGTTCAGCTCCGTGGTCTATTTGAACGGCGTGCGCATCGGCGAGCACGATCCCTGCTTCACCGCGGCTGAATTCGACGTGACGCGCAGCCTTCACTGGGGAGCGGCCAACGAGCTTGTCATCCGTATCGGCGCGCATCCCGGTGTGTTGCCCACGAACGTGTCGGCGGGAACGGACTTTGAGAAGAACCGCTGGACGCCCGGCATTTACGACGACGTGAAGCTGATGGTGATGGACAACCCGGTGATCTCCGCGGTGCAAGTTGCGCCGCAACTGGCGACTTCGAGCATCCTGGTGCAGACAGAACTGCACAACTACGCAGACCAGGCGATCGCCACAAAGCTCGTGCAGCAGGCATTCGAGTGGAAGTCGCGCACCGCAGGCTCCCCCAAAGTCGAAATGGAAGTGCAACTCGCCGCCGGCGAAACAAAGACCGTGACGCAGACTGTGCCGATGCCGCGGGCTCACCTGTGGACGCCCGAAGATCCCTTCCTTTACCAGGTGTCAACCACCACCAGCGGCGACTCCGTCGAGTCGCGCTTCGGCATGCGTGAGTTCCGCTTCGACACCCCCACGCAGCGGGCCTACCTGAATGGCCGTCCCTACTTTCTGCGCGGATCGAACATCACACTCCACCGCTTCTTTGAAGACCCCGAGAGCGGCACGCTGCCCTGGGATGAAGCGTGGCTGCATCGCCTGCTGGTGGAGATTCCGAAGCAGATGCACTGGAACGTATTCCGCTTCTGCATCGGCCCTGTGCCGGACCGCTGGCTGGAGATCGCGGACGAGAATGGGTTGCTGATTCAGAACGAGTACATGGTGTGGACCGGGCATCCGAGTTGGGGAAGGGGTTATCAAGCTCGATACGACACCCAGGAGATGATCGGCGAATACAGCGAGTGGGTGCGCGATAACTGGAACCACCCCAGCGTGGCCATCTGGGACGCAACCAACGAGTCGTGGCTCCCGCAGTTTTCCTCGACCATCATTCCCAGGGTGCGACAGTTGGATCTCTCCAACCGCCCGTGGGAGGACAGTTACAACGTACCGGCAGGGGCCAACGATCCGGTGGAGGACCACCAGTATCTCTTCTATGACCTGGCCATGGGCGACGATCACGATAAGCACGTCCCCTTTAAACCAACGGATCTGGAAGAAATGCTGGGCCCCGCGCCGAGCGGCTCGACAATCAAGACCGGCCACGCCATGATCCTGAATGAGTACGGCTGGCTGTGGCTGAACCGTGACGGCACGCCGACTCTCCTGACCCAGAAGCTTTACCCGCGGCTACTTGGCGACAAGGACAACACCGAGAACCGCTTTGCCATGCAGGCGTATCTGCTGGGCGGAGAGACTGAATTCTGGCGTGCCTACCGGCGCTACGCAGGCGTGTTGCACTTTGTGTACCTGACGGCGAGCGATCCCAAGGCATTTACGTCGGACCATTTTCGCAATCTGCAGAAGCTGGAATTGGAGCCTCATTTTGCAACGGCGATGGAGCAGGCCTTCAACCCGCTCGGGGTGTATTTGAATTTCTGGCACCCGACGCTGGCCGCGGGCGGGGAGCGCGACTACACGATTGCCATGGTGAACGACGAAGATCGTCCGCGATCGGGGACCCTGCGGCTCGCCTTCACCAGCGATGACGGCACCACCACGGCCGCTCAGCAGGTTGCCTTCTCCCTTGCGCCGCTCGGGGCCGAGTCGTATACGGTGACCATGAAGACGCCCGGCACGCCTGGGTCTTATTCGCTGCAGGCAGTCGCGTCCCCCGCGGATAATAAGGACCATCGGAGCATCTCGCGGCGTAATGTTGTGGTCGAGGCATCCACGGCCAAAGTCGCGCATTAGCGCGTCGAAAAGGTGAAGACCGAAAGGTATCCTGAGTCAGGACCAAATGGCTGAAGAGAACGAAAAACGATCGAATCGCACCGCCCTGATCCTGCGTGAGCTTCGTCAGGCAGGCGTGGTTTCGGTTGAAGCTTTGCGCGACAAACTGGACGTATCGATGGCAACCGTGCGACGCGACCTGCAGGAACTGGATGATCGCGGTCTGCTGCGGCGAACGCATGGCGGAGCCATTCCCATCGAGCCGCTCTTCTACGAGGCATTTCGTCATGACCGTTCCTTCCAGGACCAGGTGGGAAGCTTTGCAGAAGAGAAGCGCAGGATCGCGGTGGCAGCGGCAGAACTGATCTCGCCGGGAGACACCATTGCTCTGACCGCGGGCACCACCACTACTGAAGTGGTGCGCAGCCTGCATACGCTGGGGGGCATCACCGTGGTCACAAACACGGTCAATGTGGCCATGGAGTTGAGCAATCGAAGGGATATCCATGTCTTCGTAACCGGCGGCCATCTGCGTGGCGACTGGTTCTCGCTGGTCGGCTCGGCAGCGGTGTCCACCATGAGCGCCGTCTTTGTCGATATTCTTTTTATCGGCGTCAACGGCATCGATGCGGAGCAGGGACTCACCTGCTTCAACAGCGACGAAGTGGAGATCAATCGCACCATGGTGCGCCAGGCCAAGCGCAAGATCGCCGTGGCCGATCACAGCAAGCTCGGTGTTGTGGCCAACTGGCAGATCTGCGCCACCGACAAGATCGACATGCTGATCACCGACACCGGCGCGACGGATCAGATGGTCGATCCCTTCATCGCGAAGGGCATCGAAGTCCGCCGAGTCTGACTGCCATCAGGGTGTAAAGCTCGCCCAGCAACTCGCCGCCCGCTGCGGATCGGCCACAAACATCACTGAATTCGGATTGTCGACAAACTGGCCGTAGAGACTGCGCGAGGAATCCAGCCCAAGTTCCGGGTAGGCGCGCGGTTCATGATGCTCCAGCACCGATTGCCGATAGTTCTGGTTTGGCTGCCACTCGATTGAGCCTGAATCGGACAGCACCGGAAACCATGCCAGCCCGTGGTGCGCGCGAACCCCGGTGTAGTCAAAGCCATACTGGCGATCGCACCACGCGCCAAAGGCCATTTGGCAGCTCGGATCTGCGTTGATCACGCAATGCGCCCAGCCGGGCGGCATCACCACTTTGTCTCCGGGCCGCGCCACGACAGCAACACAGCGCCCTGGTTCGTCGTTGGCGGTCTGCTGCCCATAGACGACCGCTGTTCCGCTCCATATCTCGAAGATCTCCGGTGGAGACCAGCCGCTATGTGGCGCGATCGCGTGAATGTGGCCCTGCGAACGAACAGGTTCGGAGCCCAGCGCGCCGGCGGCATAGACCACCGCACCGAACAGGAGCATGCGCTCTTCGAGCAGCAGCCTATCGCCCTCAAGTCCAATGTCCATCGCAATGCCGTAGACGGGATCGGGCCCGCTGCACTCCGGATCGCGCAGGCTGGGCCGAATCGCATCCAGCCGCCGCATCTCCGCCACGGGTCCAAAGACGCCTGGGCCATACTCGAACGCCAGCCCTGTCTCCGCAAGCCGTATTGGCATGCCGGGATTGAACTCCAGCGGAATGGACATCACGCGCCCTCCCTGACATAGGCTTTGACGGTGGCAAGCGGCTTCGTCGCCTTTGTGGCCGGGCGAATGGTGTAGCGTCCCACGGCAGCCGGCACAATGAAGGTCTCGGCGTAATGCACGGTGAATGGCGCAAACGCGCCCGTGGGACTTTCCACGATGGCTGCGTCTCCTTCAACCAGATTGAGCACGTTCAGGTTGCCCTGCGTGTCGTGGGGGACTGGCGCCGTAAACCAGTGACGCCGCGTCTCCAGAAACTCGAGCGAATGCAGGCCGGTCCGTTCCTCATGCCAGCCCTCGCCGGAAGCCACGGTCACGTTCTGGTTAATCAGATTTGCGCGCACCCAGTCGGTGGTGCGGTTCCACTGGATGTTGTTCAGGCCGTGCTCAAGATGGATGGGACGTGGGCGGCCATCGAGGCCAAGCCGGCCCCAGTCCCACAGCTTGAAGGTGAAGATGTAGGGCGTGGCGCTGATCTCGAGCACCATGCTGTTGCGTCCAGAGCAGTGGATGGTGCCTGCGGGAATGAGGAAATGATCATGCTTGCGCGCCGGCCACTTGTTCACATAGGCTTCGGCAGGGAAAGGCGGTCCGCCCTGCTGCCCGGCACGCAGATCGGCCGCCATCGCGTCCCGGTCGATCCCCTCGCGCAAGCCGAGGAAGACGGTCGCATCGGGCCCGGCATCGAGCATGTAGTAGCTTTCGTCCTGCGTGTAAGTCAGGCCGAACTCCTTGCGGATATAGCTCGTCAGTGGATGGACCTGGAGGGAAAGATTGCCACCCTCCATGGTGTCGAGAAAGTCAAAGCGGATGGGAAACTCCGCGCCGAACTGGCGAACGACCTCCTCACCGAGGAGCAACTGCGGATATTCATGCACAACCGTCAATGCGGGCAACTCAAACGAGCGCGTGCCGAATCGCAGCACCAGGCTGTTCTCTTCAGGGACGCAGTTGAAGCACCAGGCATAATTCGGAGCATCGCCGGGCAGGTCGAAATGGCGGCGCATCCAGTGGCCGCCCCAAACTCCCGGATCGAAGAATGGGACCACGGAGAACGGCTGCGTAGATACGGTCGCGAGGGCCGCGCGCAAAGTGTCTCCGCTGAGCATGGCAGGCTGCTCCGGCAGATTGCCATCGATCCAGAAATCAACCTGCCCGTAGATTTCGTGCCTTTTGCGATCGGCCGCGCGCCAGTCGAGAAAATATGCGCGCTTGTAGAGCTGCCCCGGCGGCGCAGACGCATTATCAAGCCCCAGGCTCGGGACCAGTCCGCGGCGTTGGCGCTGCTGAATCTCCCAGCGCGCGACATCCACATAGATCAAAAGGTCCCAGGCGGGCAGCAGCAGCGTGGCGCCTGGGCCAATGGCGATCACACGGCCCCTTGCGCTCTCCGCGGCCTGCCGTGCACGGCGGATTTCTTCCGGGTCGAAGAACGCATCGAGGTCGACGGCCGTCATCAGGCCGAAGACCGGATCGTCGCCGAGTGGTTGCGCAAATTGTTCCTCGATCGCGGCCGCGGGCAGCAGGGCATCCGCGCTTTCGAGCACCAGTCCCGGCACGAGTCCCGCAACCAATCCACGCCGCAGCGGATCAAGCAACACGCCCGGATAGCACTCGATGGCGATGCGCCGCGCGTTGCTGTGCGTATGCAGGTGGGCGACGATCTCCGGCCAGCCTTGAGCGCAGTCTCCATCCGAACTCGAGATGGTCACCGCCGGGTGCTTTTCGAAATGGGCGCTTATGTTCAATGGGTGTACTCCATCAGTGGGGTTGCTCCCGGAAGCGCCGCATCCGAGCTGTGCGCTATTGTGTACTTCTTCGCTGATCTGTCCAGGTCAATTGCCAAATCGGTCAGATCAGGCACGGCTGGCCGTCCCGGATCAACATGCGCTTGGTGAATCCGGTAGCGCGAATCCGGGCGTAATCGTGTCCCGCATCGCTGGGCCAGCTAGCCAGGAAAACCAGCGCCTCGCTTCCTGTATTCGCCACGCGGTGCGCCACGTCGCCGGGGATGTAGTGAACCGTTCCCGGCGCCATGTCCTGGCTCCATGTGTTGCCGCTTGCGTCCATGAAGATCATGGCGCCGGTGCCCCTGACCGTGGCATAGAACTCCGCGCGATCCCGAATCGCATGGAAGTGCCCGTGAGTCATGAAGTATTCGTCGCCCACACGACCGGGCCGCAGAATGGTCGCGCCCCAGAATAGCCCGCCAGTGGTCCCGTCCGGAACGGGCCGCCAGAATTGGACGCGATAGACCTCGGTCTCGGGGTCCATTCTGCCAAACGCCTGCTCGTCCTGAAAGAGGCCAGCAAGCTGGCCGAGGGTCTTCACACTCTCTTCAATGCCATCGCCGGTGAGTTTCCCAGTGCTCCAATCGACAGCTGTTGGATTCGGGCCACGAGAGATCACGGTGCTCATGAAACTATATTATAAGCATCTGAATGCGCTTTTTCTATTGAAAGGAGCACTAAGGTGATGGGAATGGGCGGGAAAACTGCAAGGCCTTGCGAACCGAGTGTTGAGCCATCGTAGCTGCAGCCGGCACGACGTTAGATGCGCCGGCCGTCATCAGGGCCGCTGGCTCATGGCTCGCAGTTTTCACCGGAGTCGTCATCGGCCGCATCCGGGCCGCAGGGCCCATTGCGATACGCGGCCTGGATCGCCGCGAAAGGCTTCATCTCATACTCGCTCGGCGGAGTAGCGCCTGCCAGGTAGCGTACGAAGTAGTCCCAGCGGCGGCGTGTCATGTATTGCGAGGCCGGCCCGTAGCCGTGTGCGGCGTTGGGGATGAGCAGCAGGTCAAAGTCCTTGTTCGCTTTGATCAGCGCATCCACAACCAGCAGCGTGTTGTTCGGTGGAACATTGTCGTCCATGGTGCCGTGCGCCAGCAGCAAGTGCCCCTTCAGGTTTTGGGCGTAGTTCTGATTTGCCTGGGAGTCGTAGTTGCTCGTGCCGTCGGGATTCTTCACCTCCAGGCCAGCCCACTTCTCGGCCCAGTCGTCTTCGTAGTCGCGCTCATCGTGGTTGCCGCTCTCCGCAATGCCCACCTTGAAGAAATCGGGATGGTGAAACAGGGCCGCCGCGGTCGCGTTGCCGCCGCCGGAGTGTCCGTACATGCCCGCGCGATCCAAATCGATGAACGGATACTGTGCGGCCAGGTCCTTCATGCCGCTTACCTGGTCGGGAATGGTGTTGTCTCCGAGATTGCCGTAGTAGGCCTCGTGAAAGGTCTTCGATCTCCATGGCGTGCCCATGCCGTCGATGCACACCACGACGAAGCCCAGTTCCGCAAGCGGCTGCATGTCCCCATGAGCGGCGCTGAATGTGCGACTGCCGCAGGAGCCGGTCTGCGGCCCAGGATACACGTAGTTGATGATTGGATACTTCTTGGCAGCGTCAAAGTGCGTCGGCTTGAACATCAGTCCGTAGAGTTCCGTCGTGCCGTCGCGCCCCTTCACCTTGATGGGAGTGGGCGGCGCCCAGCCGGTTGCCTGCAGCTTTGAAATATCCTGCTTCGCCACCTCCATCACGGTCGTGCCGTCGCTCGATCGGAGCAGGGTTGTCTGCGGTTGCGTCGGCGTGGAGTAGGAGTCCACAAAGTAGCGGCCGTCCGGTGAAACCTTGATGCTGTGGTCGGCGTTCTCCGGCGCCAGCAGCCTGAGGCCCGTGCCGTCGAAATGGACGCTGTAGAAATGCTGAAAGTAGGGATCGCGACCCGCTTCCTTGCCCACGCCCACAAAGTAAATCGTCCGCGTCTTCTCGTCCACGAACAGCACCTGCGTCACATTTCCCGGCCCATGCGTGATCTGGTTCTTCAGTTGGCCTGTCGCCAGATCGTAGAGGTAAAGGTTGCCCCAGTCATCGCGCTCGCTGAACCACAGGATCTCATTCGACGCGGGCAGATAGTGCCAATTGATCTTGTCGTTGCCGCTCTCGAAAAACTTCGCGGCCGTCTCGCTCATCACTTCGCGAACGTCGCCGGTTGCGGTATCGGCAACCCGCAGCCACTCCTGTTTGTGGTCGCGCGAGGTCGAGACAAAGGCCAGGCGCGCATCGTCCGGGCTGAACTCCACGTCGATCAAGTCGCTGCCGTGGCAGGCCACGTCGTCGCACAGGGTGGCGCGATGCTGATCGGGCGCCATCTTGAACCGCACCACCTTGCGCGAGGCCACATCGATCACAACGCGTTCGATCATCGTCACATCCTTGTCGCCAACCAGTGGGTACTTCCACGCCTGCAGCTTCGGGTGTGTGTTCGTCACCGGAACCAGGTACATCTCTCCCGTCTTGCGCTGGTCCTGCTGGAACGTGGCGATCTTGGTTGAGTCCGCCGACCACAGCAGAATGGCCCGATCCGAGTGCTGCCAGCCGGCGTTGTCCGTCGCGTAGCCGTAGTCCTTTTCCCCGTCGGTAGTCAGTTGGGTCTCTGCGCCCGTCGTCAAATCGTGCACCCACAGATTCCAGTCGCGAATGAATGCGCCCAGCTTCTTGTTTGGCGAAAGCGTAAGTGGAGGTTCCTTCTCACCGTGATCGGGGCTCCGTCCGGGGCCTCCGCCTTCAAATATCTGCTTGCACGACCCAGTGTTCGCGCCCAGGTCGCAGCGATAGACGGCGCCGGCGACAGTCAGCGTCAGCACACGATCCTGGTCTGCCAGCGACAGTTCGGTAACCGGCAAGTGCCGCGCATCTTCCTTGATGGCGCCGCCCGAGGCCTCTTTCAGCGCCGTAGCCAGCTTCGCCTGGTCGAAGGCGGGCGACCGCGTTCCCTTGGCCGGATCAATCAGAACAAACGATACACCGGTCTCGTCGGCGTCGCGATACCAGAACCGACCGTCGTCCAGCCACCGCGCATTCACCACGCCCTTGCTGGCGAGCGGATAGACGTTGTAGCTCATGAACCTTTCGGCAGCGGCATAGTCCTCGTGGGTGTATTGCCTGGGCTGCTGCCCCTGCGCGGCGGCGCAGCAAAGGGCAACTACCGCCGATAGCAGCGAGGCCGCTCTGAATCCTGAAAGACTGTCTTTGAACATATAGGCGCTTCCTTTAGCTTGTTGAGGCAATGTCCGGGGAGGACGACGGATGCGAAGCACTCTGTCCACGCGCTCTGTCGATGTCCGTCAATTTTATACCGTCGCATAGGGCCCGCAAAGTCAGGCGAAGGATCCCCAGAAATCGGCGGTTGAAGGTTGCAGCCTTGGCCATCGCGATGGGCCGCATCGACTCAGTTGATCTCTTTCAAGACGGTGTTCCTCGTTGGAACCGCGCTGACCTCGGTCGAGGACTCGGCCCATGCGCGCGGCATGTTCGGCCCGGGGACTGAGTGGGGCCGCATTCAGTTCGGCAGCCTCAGCGTGACCTCGTAACCTGGCGCATCCATGCAGACGCAACCAGGACTGCGCGACCTTGCGGTTCACGCAGCCCTGGTTGTTTCGTCGTATGGTGCGGCTGCTGCCGGCTGGAGGACCGAGGCTAAGCCGCTTCGTTCTAGAACAAATTCCAAAGCGACTGGTTGTAGACCTCGTGGTGGTACTGCACCTCTGAGCCCTTCACAAACGTGCCCAGTTCGCGCGGAGAACGGTTGGCCGCGGCCTGCTTCAGGTCCGCAAACCGGCCCTGCACATCCGCCCCCAGAATCTCCGCAATCCACGACGATCCCTTGAAGTCCTCAATCGCCGACTGGATGTTATCCGGCAGGTAGCGCTGCGCCTGGCGCAGGTTATCGATCTCGGCCGTGGCGCCGTCGATGCCCGTCTTGAAGATGGAGTAGAGAGCCAGGTACGGATTCGCGTCCGGAGCCACCGAGCGCACTTCCACGCGCATCGACCGCGAGTTGCCGATCGGCACGCGCACCATTGAGCCGCGATCCGTGGCCGAGGCCTTGATCTGGTTGGGCGCTTCAAAGTGCGGGTCAAGACGCCGGTACGCGTTCACGCTGGGGTTCAGAATCAGGCATATGTCCAGCGCGTGCGTCAGAATGTGGTCAATGAAGTCCCAGCCGAACGAGGAAAGCTTTTCCTGGCCTGAGGGATCCCAGAAGAGGTTGGTCTTTCCCTCGGAGATCGACACGTTGGTGTGCATGCCGCTGCCGTTCACGCCCACCACCGGCTTGGGCAGGAAGCTGGCCGTGAAGCCCATGTTGTTGGCGATCTGCCGCGTCAGCAGCTTGTAGAGCTGAATCTGGTCGGCCGCCGCCACCACTTCGCCGTAGCTGTAGTTGATCTCGAATTGGCTGGGCGCGACCTCCGGGTGATCCTTCTCGTTCTCGAAGCCCATCGCCCGCTGCACCTCGGCCGCCGTGTCGATGAACTGCCGTAGCGGATCCAGCGGCAGCACATGGTAGTAGCCGCCCGTGTTGATGAACTCGAACTTGCCCGTCTCGTGGTACTTCTTCTCCGCATCGCGGCCCGCGAACAGAAAGCCCTCAATCTCGTTGGCCGCGTTCAGCGTGAACTTCTTCTCCGCGTACAGCTTGTCGCTGTAGGCCTTCAGCACGCCGCGCAGGTCGCCCGAGTAGGGCGTTCCATCCTTGTCGATGACCGTGCCGAACACCAGCACCTTGCCATTGCCGAACACGTCGGCCGGAACCCAGTAGAACGCGCTCCAGTCGATGCCCAGCCGCAGATCGCTCTCCTTCTGCGCCGTAAACCCGCGAATCGACGAGCCGTCGAACGTCAGGTTCTCATACGACCCGAGCAGGAACTTCTTGTCGTAGTCAAGCAGGTGCAGACGGCCTTCCAGGTCCGAAAACAGCACCGTCACGGCCTTGATCCGCTTCTCGTCGGTCAGGTACTTCAGCCGCTTTTCGCGAATCTCGATGGCGGGAACGCGGCTGCTGCGCTCGGCCTTGGCAGCCAGGTTAAGTTCTTCCAACTCTGCATACGACAGAGCGAGAAAATTGCGGTAATCAGTAGACATGGATCTCCTTTGGGCGGAAAAAGGTCTGGGGCATTCAAGAAAAGGTTAGAGCTTGGGGCGTAAAGAAGTCGTGAAGATTTGTGAAGACCGGGTGGGGAAGCGCCGCATCAGCGCCGATGAGCCACCAGGAACATGAGCAGAAGAATGGCCACCGGAATAAGCGCTAAGGCGCTGTAATAGAATAATTTGCGCGTTACCTGGGACTTGCGCTTCTCCCAGTCGCGCAGCTCCGGCCGGTCCTCCACACCCACCTGGTCGATATGTTCCAGGTCCCACTGGTAATCACGGGCCCGGCCGTAGCGATTCTTGGGATCCCGTTCCAGGGCGCGATAAAGAATTTCCTGCAATTGCGGCGAAATTGTGGGGTCGGCAACCGACGGCGGCATGGGATGGTTGAGCAGCCGCTCGTTCATTGCGGCCATCGGATTGGGCCCGGTAAAAGGGAGCTTGCCGGAGAGCATCTCGTAGAGGATCACGCCCATCGAGTAGATGTCGGAGCGCCCGTCGCCGCGCTTGCCCTTCACCTGCTCGGGCGATATGTAGTTGGGCGTGCCGATGGCGGCGGTAAAATTTGCGTAAGTCAGGCGCTTTGCCGCCGCGTCGCTCGCAATGCCGAAGTCGATCAGCTTGATGCTGTCGTGCTCATCCACCATGATGTTTTCCGGCTTCAGGTCGCGGTGTACAACGCCGTTGGCGTGGATGTAATCGAGTGCGTCGAGCACGCCGATGGCGATGCGGAGGGCGCGCTCATGGCCGATGCGGCCTTCATCCAGAATCTGCCGCAGCAGGCGTCCGTCGCACCACTCCATCACCATGTAAATGCGCGAGCGCTTTTCGCCTCCGAAGACGCGCATCACCTTGGGGTGGCTGAGCTTTTCGCCGATCCCCGCCTCGCGCTGAAAGCGGTCGAAGAGAATCGGGTCGGCTTCCAGATCAGGGTGTGGAAGCTTCAGCGCGACCACGCGATTGTCGCGCACATCGACGGCCCGATAGATGGTAGCCATGCCGCTGCGGGCCACGGGAGCTTCAATACGGTAAGAATCGATTTGCGAACCGGCTTCCAGGCCGTCGTGAAAGCCCATCGGGCATCACACTCCATTCAGTGGACTCATTTAACTCTAACGGGAAAATGCGGGTCATACAGTAAGGATTCCATAAGGCTTTCCTGAAATTGCAGGGAAACCTCATCAGGACGGCAGCCGGTAGGGCCGGCCGCGATACATCCCCACCTGCTCCACCGATCGCACGCGGATCACCTGCGCCGTGGTGTTGTCGCCGCCGTCGATCTCCACGGCGCGCGCCACAAGCTCACGCGCGATCTCCTCGATGTCCTTGTTCTGCGAGACGATCGAGGCTATGACCTTGTCGCTCATCTCGTCGTGCAGGCCATCGCTGCACAGGACAAGCACATCCCCGGCCAGCAGCGTGAGAGTCGTCGTGTCCGGCGAAACAAACATCTCCGGCCCGAGAGAGCGGACTAGAACGTGACGGGAATCGGATTCGGCGATTTCAGCCGCGGAGATAAGACCCATCTTTCTCTGCTCGTTCACCAAGGTGTGGTCCTGGGTAACCTGTCTGGCCTGGCCGTTGCGGATCAGGTAGCAACGCGAGTCGCCCACATGCGATACGATGGCCTGGTCGTGGCGGAGCGCGCAGGCAACCAGCGTGGTGGCCATGCGCTTGCCGCGATACTCGGGAGCCAGGGTGCAGTCGTGAACCGCGGCATTCGCATGTTGTATCAGGCGCGGAAGCAGGCCTGCCAGCATTGTGCCTGACTGCGCTTTGGAAAACTCCTCCACCATCACGGAGATCGCGGTGGCCGAAGCCACTTCGCCCAGATCCATCCCGCCCACGCCGTCGGCTACGGCAAACAGGTAGCCGTGCGATCGTGCCTGCTGGCGCGAGGATGGGATGAACGACCCCATCGCGTCTTCATTATTAGTTCTGACCTTGCCGAAATCGCTCGCCTGGCCGAAAACTACATCCAACATGGGCGCCGCCGCCTCGATGATCTTCCTCAGTGCCTGTGGGAAGATTACCTCTGAAGATTGTTATACAGTGCTTCGACAAAGGCCACCGGGTGGCATCCGCTCCCCCGTCTCTGAAGAGTCGAGAAGCGGGCGCCACCCGGCAACCGCGGCTTGGCCAGGCCAGGCTACTTGGCGGTTAGCAGAACGGCCTTGCCCTTGGCCTGTGACGACCTCAGAAAGTAAATGGCTCCGTAAACACCCCATGCCCCCGAGATGCCGAGTGCGCACAGCGGTTCCATCTTTGTGCCGAGGCCAGCGAAGGGACCAATCAGGTAAAAGGCCATGCAGACCAGGTTGGCGATGAGCCCGAAGCCGGGGATCAGCAAGTGTTTGACAAAGCTGTAGTCAGGGCGCTTATGGAAGGCCACGATGCACAGAAAACAACTCAGCGCGTAAAGGATAAACGTGCCGAAATTGGAGGTGAGGGTAATGGTCAACAGTGAATTTGGCAGCGCGGCCATCCGGTCGTGGGACATGTAGCCGAAACTGGAGAAGATGCCGTGTGGCAGCGCAGCAATGGTGGCGTCGCTGGGCGCCCCTGCGTCTCCCAGGAACAGCGAGATGGCGATGACACCGATCACTGCGGAGATCACGGCGAGCGTCCAGATCGCGCGGCGGGGGCTGAGCGACTCAGCGTGCAACATGCCGAAGTGCTCGGGAGCCTCGTCATCCTTACCCATTGCATAAGTCACGCGTGCGCCCGTATTCATGCAGGCCAGCGTGGTGCCGATCAGCGCCAGGAAGACTGTGATCGCCTCGGCCAGCATGAAGTACTTGCCGTGCCCCTGGCCAAGCAGCGCGTCGCCGACAATGATCATCATATCCCCGATAGGCGCCGCCGACCCTGACGCGCTGGTCATCGGGTACCCCGAGTTGAGGAAGTAATTGGCAGCGAAGTACTCAAAGAGATAACAAAACAAGCCCTGTATCAACAGCGAAGCGATCACGGCGATGGGAATGTGTTTGGTTGGATTTTTAGCTTCGCCTCCCATCGAGGTGACCGATTCGAAGCCGACTAGGATGAGAATGGCAACCGTTGCCTGTATGAACACATAGCTGATCTTGTGCGGCGACACGACGGAGGCAGCTGTTGGATGGGTGAGAAACACGCCTGTCGAGTCTGTCTCCGGATAGGTAATCTGGAAGGGAACCGGCTTGCCGGAAGAATCCAGCAGAGGCAGAGGATTTCCGCTGGCGTCGCGGATGGTTGCGCCGGCCTTGTCGGTCTGGAACTGGTAGGTATAGGTAGACAGAGACTGCGAGTCGTATTGGAAGCCTGGCGAACCGGAAGGATGGTTGGCGCGATAGCCGAGCGCAAGCACGCTGAACAGGATCAGCGCCGAGATCTGCACCACGTTGATGGCCAGGTTGACGGCCGTGGAAGCGCCCGCTCCCTTGGCTGCGATCCACGCGACGAAGAAGGAGAAGACCACCGCCACGAGAGCCATGAATACAGGCCCTGGGGTCGAGCCGCTCATGAAGTTTGGAAACAGGAAGCCGACAACATAACCGCAGAAGATGCCGGTAGTCGCGACCATGACGCCGGGATAGACCCAGTAGTAGAGGTGCGAGCCCCAGCCGACGATGAACTTGGCCACGCGGGCGTACTTGAAGGCTTTGTCCTTCGAGAGCAGGGCCTGCTCAGCATAGTAGTAACTGGAGCCGGTGCCGGGGTACAGCTTGGAGATCTCAGCGTATGCGACCGCGGTTGCAAGGCAAAGCAGCAGAGCCGCGATGATGCCCCACCACATTGCAGGTGCGGTGGACGGCTGGCCTGCGACGCCAGTGTTTGCCTGAATTGCGAAGGTGAGCCAAAGGAAGGCCCCGGGAGCGATGAGGGCCATTGCGTTGCTGGTCAGCCCGGTTAGGCCCAGGGTGGCCTGCATCTGAGGTGCTTTCTGATCTGCCATGAGCATTCTCCTGAAGGGTGAAGTTCTTGGGTCTGCTCCCGGCGGCACGCCCCCGGGATCTTCGTTTGGCTCGCCCGTATCTGCAATCTTGTCCGGGCCCATTGGGTAAGCTACTTGAGTTAGCTGAATCCTAGTGCCGAAGCGATAAGGATGAAATGAGGAAACTGAAATGTGTCGCCGGCTTACCAGAGAAAGAACGGCGATGTCTGCATCGGATTGGCGCTATCTCCCGGCCTGACCAGTTATCGATCAGGCCGGAATTGCGAGTTGGTGTTTCTCAGCATCTTGGCCCGAAGAAGGCCACCAACCCCATTGTGATTGTCGATTGAGTCATCAGCGCACGCAGTAGCAGCAAAGCTCTGACGGCGGTTCAGCTTGACGCCGCCCCGCGGCGTTGATGCAGCGGTTCCGCTATTTCTCGATAGTGTTTTTGCCGAAGATGAAGCCGAATTCAAGTACGGCCCGGAATTGGTTCGCATCCGTTCCCGTCGTGCCAAATACAGCGCCAGGCGTGTAATTCGTTGCATGCACCAACGCGAGATCGCTGCGAAGGTACATGCCTCCCTTTTGGTAGGTTGGGGTCGCAGTAAATGTAACGCCGCCGCTACCCGCTCCAAAGCCCAACAAGTTGACCGATCCGTCGGTAGCACTTCCCGAACTCGTGAGGTATTCCACCCGCGCCGGAAGCGAGAAGCCGCTCTTAAAGGCATAGCTGACGTTGAGCGCGCCGCCGGTTGCTGATGTGCCCGTGGGGACGCCTACCTTCGCGTTGGTCGGCAGCTTGCTGTACTGGAAGTACGGCGAAATGATCCATGGGCCCTTGGTGTACGTATAGATCACCGCGTGCATGTAGCTGTTGTTCTGCACCGGTGTGGCCGCCGTTTGATAGGCGGTCTGCCCCAGGTTCCCCATCCCGTCGTACACCAGGACATGAGGCCCCTTCGTAAGGGTCACCGACCCTGAGAGCCACGAGTAGCGGTTGGAATAGTAACCGTCGTTCCAACTGACCGAGGCAGCCACGTACTTACCCAGTGTTTGATTCACTTGGATGCCGCGATTGATGGCGTTTTCCTGATTCCAAATGAGGCCGCGCTCGATGTTGAAGTTCTGGTAGGTAAAGGTGGACTCGGCGCCCATCAGCGTAGGTAGAGAGCCGATAAGGAACTGGGTGGTCTTTCCTACCGGCAGCTTCAGGTAAGCGACTGGAACAGGCCCAAAGAAATTGCTCACTGTATTCTGAGCGTTCATAAACGGCGTTCCGAGTGTCGGCATGGTATAGGCGCCGGCCTGGACATACCACTGGTACTTTCCATCCGCCTTCTGAATGAAGATCTGGCCGTTGCTCAGAGTGGCCTGCGCCTTATCGTCTCCCGGCACAGCATTGTCCTCGAACTGCGCGAAACCGGTCAAAATGCCGTTGACGGAAAGTTTGCCCAACGGTCCGGCATCGAAGGTCGCCGGCGGCAGCCATTGCAGCGGACCTGTGAGAACGAAGGTGGAGAGCGGGGCAGGCGCATCTGCCGGGGCAGCGGGGGCCGTCGGAGCGGGTGTCGGCGCAGGGGCTGGCGGAGCCGGTGTCTGTGCGCCGGCAATCAAGGCCATTGCCATGGTTGCTGCGGCCAACGATTGCAGGATGCGGCTGGGATAAGTATTCATCGGCACTGTTCCTCCAAGGATGATTGTGAGTGGTATGACTCGATACAAATTCATTCAAAATGCACACACGTTGAACTACTTATGCTCTGCAACACGCCGTCTTCCCAGCCTTGCAGTCTGCGCTTCGAATCCGGCATACAACTCTCCTGAAAGAAGGATCGCCTTCTCCTGGAGTCTTCCAGCGTTGCGGGTTGATCTAAGTAACGCAAATTCTCCATAAAGAACACGTGAGGATTGCGAAAAGACTTCCTCATGCAAATTGCGGCTCTGCCATGATCTCGATCCGCAGCCGGGCGTTGCGCCGGAATCCAGGGCACGAAGCGGGCGCGGCTCTCCGCCGTTGCCATGCGGCTTAAGGCGTTCATCGCCCGCCTGTTAGACTTTTGTTACGCCCCGCACGCTTTCCTTCGGCAACGCGCTCTCCTGTGGAGGGACGACACCACACTCGAAAGATCTCTCCGAAGTAGGTTGCGGGCGTCTGCGCCTTGGTCTGATTCTTCTTGCATCCCGCCAACATGGCGAGGTTGGAGGTTGGTTGGCAGCAAGCTACATTTCGCGGCTTTCTTCTCTCGCAGGCAGGCTCGGGCGCCTCTCCGGCACGCGTGTGCTCCTGTTTGTGCTCGAGTGTACGCTGGGGATGATCGCCGTTGTCCTGGTAGCCGAGCTCACCCAGTGGTCGCGCTGGCTGCTGCCGGTCGCCGTCCTGCTTTACCTGCTCACAGTCGTCGCCACTGCGTTGCTCAGCGGCTTCTGGCAGGCGGTCATCGTCTCCCTGTCGGCGGTAACTGTGCAAGCCTACTTCAGCGCGCACCGGCCCGAGCAATTGGCGGCAAACCCGGTTAACTCAGTCACTCTGGTGGTCTTCGTGCTGGTGGCTCTCACCGTAAGCCGCCTCTCCGCCGGGGTCACGAACCACGCGCGCGAGGCCGAGACGCGCGGCGGACAGATGCACGACCTCTATGAATTCACCCGCCGCACGCTGCAGATGAATCTCCATGTTGAGCCGGGGGCCCAGCTTGCCGAGTTGGTGCACGAGATATTTGCGCTGGAAGCCGTGGCTGTCTTCGACGCCGACCTCCACGCCGTCTACCAGGCCGGCCTCTGGAACGTCGACCCGCAGGAGGTGGCCCAGAACGTCTACTACTTCGAAACCTCCGACGACGATCCGGAAGCCGGCGTGGGCCGCCGGGTTGTGCGTCTGGGCACCGTGCCCGTGGGCAGCCTTGTGGTGCGCGGAGAGACCACGCCCCTCATCAACAACGCCATCGCCTCGCTGATCGCCATCACCTTCGACCGCTACCGGGCCTTTGCCAACGAGAGCCGCATCGAGACCGAGCGGCGGACCGAGCAGTTGCGCGCAACTGTTCTGGATAGTTTGGCCCACGCCTACAAAACCCCGCTGACCGCCATCCGCGCCGCCTCCACGGGCCTCGGCGAGATGGGCCACCTGTCGCAGGGCCAGGCGGAGCTCGTAGCCCTGATCGACGAGCAGACCGGCCTGCTGGGCGAGTTGACCACGCGCCTGCTCACCACCGCGCGCCTTGATTCCGGCGAGGAAGTTGCCTTGCAGTCCGCGCCGGTGGGGGTCGCTTCTCTCATTGAAGAGGTTGTCGCCAGCCTCGGCGACCGCCTGGCCAGCATGAAGGTGGCCATCCAGCTCGACGACGATGACCTCGTCTTCTCCTGCGACCGCCAATTGATGGTCATGCTGCTGACGCAGTACATCGACAACGCCTGCAAGTACTCGATCTTCGGCACCACCATCACCATCCGCGCTGTACGCGCCCGCGCCGAGGTCATCTTTTCCGTGCACAGCATCGGCCCCGTCATTCCCATGGCCGACCGCGAGCGTATCTTCGACCGCTACTTTCGTTCCTCCACCCAATCCAATCGCGCCCCCGGTACCGGCATCGGCCTCTCCGTGGCCAAGCGCGTGGCGCTGCTGCACGGCGGCTACGTGTGGGTGACCAGCGATGAAGTCGAGGGAACCACGTTTTTTGCGGCCATCCCCGCACCCGTGCAAAAGAGGAGTACCCGATGAACCAGCCCGCTATCCGCATTCTTGTTGTTGACGACGAATCTGCTATCCGCAGGGCCCTGCGGCCGCCGCTGGTGGAGCTCGGGTTTCAGGTCTCCGAAGCCTCGCGCGGCGAAGAGGCCCTGCAGTTGCTGCGCGCCACCGCCTTTGACGCCGTATTGCTTGACGTAAACATGCCCGGCATCGGCGGCGTGGAGACGCTGCGCCGCATTCGCGCCTTCGCTCCGCGCCTGCCCATTCTCATGTTGACAGTGCGCGACAAGGAGGAAGAAAAGGTGCAGGCGCTCGACCTGGGCGCAGACGACTACGTCACCAAACCCTTCAGCACCCGCGAGCTCATCGCCCGCATCCGCGCCGCCATCCGCCGTGTCAAGGCCCCCGCCCGCGCCGAGGACTCGCCCATCGAGATCGGAGAAATTCGTCTCGAACCCGTCAAGCGCAGCGTCACCAGGCGCGGCCAGCCCATCCACCTTACACGCAAAGAGTTCGACATTCTCCATTGCCTGATGATCCGCGCCGGTCGCGTGGTTACCTACGCCCGACTGCTCACCGCTGTGTGGGGCGCCGATTGCCGCGAAGAGGTCGAGTACCTGCGCACCTTCGTCCGCCAGTTGCGCAAGAAGATCGAAGACGACCCCTCGAATCCCGTCTACGTGCTCACCGACGTCTATGTCGGCTACCGCTTTGCCGACGCACAGATGTTTCAGGAGGAGACGGCCGTTGGCTCGGTCGATGAAGGCCACCCCGACCCGCCGCCGGGCAGCACATCGTAAGACGGCGCCTTTTTGCAGGTATCAAAAGGGCGCCGCCTCGGCCGTGCCATTCGATGGTCAGAGGGAGAACTTGAGCTTTAGCCCCTGAGAAAATTCATTTTCAACAACTTGCAATTCCCCAGCGGCTCTAGCGAAACCAGGGCTGCTGTCTCTCGAAAACACGTGCCCCAATTTGACGCGACCATCAGGGAGCGGCAACCTTGCACCAAACTTAACAGGACCCGGTAACCCTGGTTTCGCTGTAAAGCCACGCCGAGTTTGGCTCCTTCCAGGGCACGGCTGAAACCGTGCCCTTTCAAAACCATCCAACGGCTCAAATGCGATTGCCCTGCGCTATGAAGTACAAGCCCGCCGTGGCGTGTCATGCGGCCAGCAGGGCGGTTAGCCCGATCTTCAGACGGCCAACGGCAGCCTGTCCCGGTAGCGCAGGATCATGGCAGCAAGACGCCACGCCTCCCAGTACCGCGGCGCGTACCGCGACGGGGCAGAGACGCTCCGCCAAAGCCAGCCCAGACCCGCCTTGTCCACCCACACCGGAATGTGAACTTGGTCGCCAGACAGAAAGGCGATCGCCGCGCCAATGCAGTGAATAGCTGGCTTGTAGCTCAAGTTCCGCTTCAGATAAAGGCCCAGACATTCCTGCGTGCCGCCGCCCAGGCCAATCACGATGTGCCGAGGACGCCGCTCTTCAACCTGCCGCTGCAACTCGACATCTTCCACGCTGGCCCCGTACATCGGCGCCACATACAGGTCTTCGCTCGATATCCCCACTTGGTTCTCGACCAGCCAGGCGCGGTTGCGCTCTGCCGAGCACGCCGTTGGCATCACCCAGAAGCTGGAACCGGACTCGCGAAACTCCGGCCGCATCAGCAGCTCGCGCAGATACTTCAACCCGGAAAGCTTGGGGATCCGATCCCCCTGGATCAGGTTCCAGCTCAAAACCATCAGCGCACTGTCGGCAATGGCAAAGTCCGCCCCCAGCAATGCCGCCCTGTAGCGCTTGTCCTGAGTCAGATTCTTCAAGGCCGGAGCAGCTGGGACCACCATCAGGCCGCCCTGGCTGCAAACCTGGTCGATCGCATCGTGTGCATCGCCAACGATGAACCGGACCCCGAGAATCTGCTGAAAGCGAACAGAACGCCCCACGCCTGCCTTCTCCCTCAACCCAGCCACACCCTTCCATCCTGCATGTGACTCTATCTTCAAACCGGACCCGCGGCAAGGTCGCTCTCGGATTGTGCTGGCTGCTGTTGAGGGTGCGCCCGGACAATCCCAGCCACCGGTCGCCGTCCCGGCTTCAGTTTTGCGGAAGCGGTGACTTGATCAGGTGATACATCAGTCCCACGGTCGCTCCCTGCGGCGAGAACTCTGACTGGCCGAAGATGCCTCCCCACAGCTGATACTCGTAATCGGCGCGCACCCACACCCGCCGATTAAGCCGATAGTCGAATCCTCCGCCCACGGCATTCGTGAACCGGGAATCCGACGAATACGGTCGATGGCCAGGGTAGGGGATGGCAGTGAAGCTGATCAGTCCGATGCTTCCGATGTATTTGCCGTAGGGCCGGAATCTGGGGAAGTGCCTCCAGGTATAGGTGGCCCCTCCGCCGAGCGTGGTCTCGTTCAAATTGCCCTGCCCCGCCGAGCCTCCGGCAAACACTGACCGTGCCTGCAACTCGATGTTGAACGGGTGCAGGAAAGTCGGGCCAAATCGCAGCCCAGCGTCGGCCCACCCTGTAATGCCCCACATGCGGCCAAAACCGTTGCCGATAATGATCGAATTGGCTGGCGGAGCGCCCTGGACAAACTTCGGCTCGAAGTTGGACAACCCTCCCCCAAACGAAAGCGGCAACTTGCTCTTCTCGCCATCGTAAACCGTCTGGCAGAAAACGGAGCCTGTCGCCGAAACAAGAACAGCGGCAATGAAAAGTCTGGTAAGCAGCCTAAAAGTCATGCTGGTTCTCCTCCGCAAGTGCGGAAACCCCAAGGAAGCAACGGCCCCTCAGGGCCAAGCGCACATTCACAATGCATCAACTGGACGGCGGTGATGTGCTAACCTGCCGGCGGGTCGACCTCGGTCGCACTCTGTCGTTGCAACCCGATCGCTCGCCTCGCCCGATCAGGCGCTTCCACGTCAGGACTTCCCCATCCTAAACCACCCGGCCAGGGGAGTGACTCCCTCTCCCGTGCCTGTCTTGAGTCCCGCATCCATAGTCATTCGCGCTAATCCGCCTCTCAGATGCCGGCGCGCGTCGCACCAAAAGCCCCCAACCGCCTCCAGTCACCGCAAATCCCCGATACGTTCCGCGGATTTTGTAAGCTTCATGGTAGCGCGAATCCTCCCATGCCCTCTGCAACTTCCCGGTCACTCATTGCCTGAGTTCGATTTCACGCCTGTGTTCTGGTAAAGCACCCTCATGCCCCTTCCTCCAAGGCGCCAGTCAGGTTTCTCAATTGTTCAACCTGGGGGCGCGGCCAATTGTTACCCCCTCTCCGTCCAGCAGTGGCCTCGATCGGAATGCCCAATCTGCCGGCCCGCTGGCCGCGCCCTGCGCCGGAACCGGAGTACCGCACCCTGCCCTCCCGCCCCGGCGGGTTTGTTTGCTCTTCCCGTCCCGGACAAGTTCCCTGAGCTCAATCACGGAGGACGGCAACGCCTGGGACCCACGTTCTGCGCATCGCAAGAAACGAGATCCACCGCACATGTCAAATTCGGTCTCCATCTGTGTCATTGGGTCCGGGTACGTCGGCCTGGTCGCCGCCGTCTGCTTCGCCGAGATGGGCCATCGCGTCGTCTGCGTCGACAACGACGAGGCCAAGATCAAAACCCTCCGCGAAGGCGGCGTGCCCATCTTCGAAGACCATCTGCCCCAGATGCTCGCCCGACACCGCAACCGTGCCGTCGAGTTCACCTCCGACCTCGCCTCCGCCGTCGAGCGCTGCGAAGCCATCTTCATCGCCGTCGGCACCCCCCAGGGAGATACCGGCGCCGCGGATCTTTCCTACGTCGAGGCCGTCGTCTCCGAAATCGCCCGCCACATCGACTCCTACAAGGTCATCGTCGAAAAAAGCACCGTTCCCGTCTACACCAACGAGTGGATCAGCCGCGTCCTCCACCGCCACGGCATCGACAACAAAAGCTTCGACGTCGTCTCCAACCCCGAGTTCCTGCGTGAAGGAACCGCCGTCATCGACTTCCTGCACCCCGATCGCATCGTGGTGGGCGCCAACTCCAGCCGCGCCGCCGATGTGCTCCGCCGCATCTATGCCCCACTCGCCACCGGCTCCTATTACGAGCAGCCCGGCGCCTTCCCCGGCATGCGCTCCGGCGCCAACCCCGCCCCGCTGCTGGTCACCTCGGCACAGAGCGCCGAGATCATCAAGCACGCCTCCAATGCCTTCCTCGCGCTGAAGATCTCCTTCATCAACGCCGTCGCCAACCTCGCCGAATCGGTCGACGCCGACATCGAAGACATCTCCCTGGGCATGGGCCTGGACACACGCATCGGCCCCAGGTTCCTCCGCGCAGGCATCGGCTACGGCGGCTCCTGCTTCCCCAAGGATGTGGCCGCCTTTCACTGGGTCGCCCAGCAGCAGGGCGTCGACTTCAAGCTCTTGCAAGAAATCCGCAACATCAACGAAACCCAGCGCGAGATCTTCTACAACAAGGTCCTCTCCGCGCTCTGGACCCTCCGCGGCAAGCGCCTCGCCGCCCTCGGCTTGGCCTTCAAGGGCAACACCGACGATATCCGCGACTCTCCCAGTATCGAGGTCATCAAAAGACTCATCGACGCGGGCGCCTTCATCACCGCGTATGATCCGGCCGCCATGGAACGCTGCAAGGGCGTGCTGCCCCCCTCGGAAAAGATGCGCTACGCCGCCGACCTCTACGAAGCCGCTAAAGATGCCGATGCCGTCCTGATTCTGACCGACTGGAAGGAGTTTGCCGAGATCGACCTGGTTCGCCTCAACCGGCAGGTCCGCTTCCCCATCGTCATTGATGGCCGCAACCTCTACAAGCCGCAACAGATGCAGGACCATGGCTTTACCTACGTCAGTGTGGGACGCCCGGCCTCCTATCACGCCCTGCAGGGCAAACCCCGGGGCTCGGCATCGTAGGGCCTGTTAACACCTATAGGACGGCAGCCTTATAAGTGTTAACAGGTCCTAGAAGATTGGAAACTTCACGTCGTGCTCGAATGACGTAATATTGGCTCTTTGTAAAGGCAATTCTTCACACAGAAAAGGGACCACCCTCCGATGCATGTTCTTGTCACTGGCGCCGCCGGCTTCCTCGGCTCTCACCTCACAGACCGCCTGCTGGCCGAAGGCCACTCCGTCTTTGGCGTAGACAACCTCTCCACCGGCGACCCCGACAACCTCGCCCACCTGGCCAGCGAACCCCGCTTCCGTTTCGAGCAGCGCGACATCTGCCAGCCCTTTGACCCCGGCCCCGTTGACTACGTCTTCAACTTCGCCTCCCCGGCCAGTCCGCCCGAGTACCTGCGCCTGGCTATCGAAACCCTCCGCGTCGGCTCCGCGGGCACCGAAAATGCCCTGGAAATCGCCCACCGCCACGGCGCCGGCTTCCTCCACGCCTCCACCTCCGAGTGCTACGGCGACCCCCTCGTCCATCCCCAACCCGAGGACTACTGGGGCAACGTCAACCCGGTCGGCCCGCGCTCCGTCTACGACGAGGCCAAGCGCTACGCCGAGGCCCTGGTCATGGCCTACCACCGCTCCCGCGGTGTCAACACCCATCTGGTCCGCATCTTCAACACCTACGGCCCACGCCTCCAACCCAGCGACGGCCGCGTCATCTCCAACTTCATCATGCAGGCCCTGCACGGTGAGCCCCTCACCGTCTACGGCGACGGCAATCAGACCCGCAGCTTCTGCTACGTCGATGACCTCATAGAAGGCATCCTGCTCCTCTCCCGCTCTGAAGAGCATTACCCCGTCAACATCGGGAACCCAAACGAGTTCACCATCCTCAAATGCGCCCAGGCCGTCCTCGAAGCCACCGGCTCCTCCAGCCAACTGCGCTTCGACCCCTTGCCCCAGGACGATCCCACCCGCCGTCGGCCCGACATTACGCGCGCCCGCACTCTCCTCGGCTGGGAACCCAAAATCTCCCTCGATGAAGGACTCGCCAAATCCCTGTCATTCTTCCGCGGCAAAGTCCGAGTCTGGTAAATCCCCCTCCAGTCCCAGGCCCTTAACTACGGCCGGCGGATCCATCCGGCTCGGTCATCATCGAGCGTCACGGCGCGCCTGCGGCGTGTGCCCCTCCCCAGGTGGTTCTGCCGCTCCAAAGCACACCCGGTTTCGCCCCTCGGCCTTGGCCCGGTAGAGCGCCATGTCGGCCCGCGCCAGCAGGCTGGAAGCCGTGTCCTGCTCCTCCAGTACCACGTAGCCGAACCTGGCTGTCACCCGCATCGGCTCCCCGTTCACCAAGTACGGAGGAGCTGAAATCTCCTGCCGGATCTGGTTCAGCCGCTGTTCCGCCTCCAACGGTTCCATGCCCGGAAGCAGCAGAATGAACTCCTCGCCTCCGTACCGCCCGCTGGCGTCGTACTCCCGCAGCGCCGCGCACAGCCGCCGGCTCATCTCCACCAGCACTTCGTCGCCCGCCTGGTGGCCATGGTTGTCGTTGATCCGCTTGAAGTGGTCCAGATCCAGAATCGACGCCACCAGAGGCCGGTTCTCGCGGCGGCAGCGCGGCATCTCCCGCTTCAGTCGGTCAAGCACCGCGCTCCGATTGGGAAGGCCGGTAAGCGCATCGTGCGTCGCCTTGTATTCCAGTTCCTCCTGGATCGCCTCCAACACCTGGTTCTTTTGCGCAAGCTCCTTAGTGCGCCTGGCCACCAACTCCTCCAGTTGCCGTTGCCGCTCGCGCATCTGACGCGTCCGCAGGTGCCAGCCCAGCACCACCAGACCCAGCGCCGCCAGCGCCGCAAACACCAGGGCCGCGTCGCCCCGCCACCACGGCGGCGGCACAATTACTTCCAGCGCCACCGCGTCCGACACCGCGGCTCCGCCTTCGTCGAAGAGTTGGAATTGCAGCGTCGCGTGCCGCGGAGTCGACTGCGCCATGCGCACCATATTGTCGTCCAGCTCCGCCCACCCTTCCAGGTTGCCCGGCGAGCTGTACTCCATCCGCAAGAGCGGCTCGCTCTCGTGCTCCGTCGAACCTACCCGAACCTCGATGATTCCCTTGCCCGGCGCGATCCGCACCGGAGATACAGCCGGAACCTCCCGCCCCGCCACGCTCACAGATAGTATCCGAACCGAATGCTTATACGGCTCCAGCGCCTTCTCCGGGTTCAGAAGATGCGACAGGCCCCCGCTGGTTCCCACCCAGATGCTGCCGTCGTCGTCCTCAAGAAAAGAGCCCTCGTCGCTGTAGTTCCACACCAGGCCGCTCTTCTCGTTCAGCCCGCTCC
>VFSW01001261.1_pt1 | contig 38519 bp, 34 predicted proteins | sample 5358111 | NCBI WGS metagenome assembly VFSW01 (sample SAMN11554181, study PRJNA540505) | mine drainage metagenome | isolation source: sediment from site ElyBrook_90M | place: USA: Ely Copper Mine, Vershire, VT | collected 2017
CGTTTCCCCCCCCGCGCGCCCGCCCCCCCCCTCCCCCCCTCGCGCGCGGGCGGGCGGGGGGGCGGGCGGCGCCCCCCCCGGGGGGGGGGGGGGCGCCCCCCCCGCCGCCGGCATCGGCCACGGACTGTCGCGCAGTGCCTGACCGGCGACCTGGGTGAACTGCTGGCTCACAGCGTTCCACCACTGCATCGGATCCATGACTCCCGGCAACGGCGACGCGGTCTGCGCTGCCTCCACATCAGGAGGCGGGGAATCCGCCGGCGGCGCACCGCCTTCCACTGGCTCCTTTGCCGCCGCACCCATGGCCTGCGCACCCGATTGCATCGCTTCGCTCATGCGTCCGGCGAGATTCCCCAGGTCCACGTTCATGGTCTTCAGGGCCGACAAGGTCATGCGCTGGACTTCCAGACCCTGGATCGTGGCCTGCGTCAGACGCGCGTTTGCCTCGAGCCACTGGAGCACTGCCTTGAGGTCGGTGATTTTCTGGTCGATTTCTTCCGGATCCACGGTCGGCGCCATCCAATTCGTCAACCCCGAGGGCATGCCTGCGCCCTTGAGCATGGATTGAAAAAAATCAATCCCGGGAACGGCCTTGGTCTGAGAGTACGGATTCATGCGCCACCTCGCTTGCGATGTGCCCAGCATACCGCCGTCGATCCGGCTTGCATACCGTTCCGCGCGACCGACTGCATTTCCGCAGCCGTCAACCGTCACGCCCTGCTTGCGGCGTTGCACGCACAATCGCGTTCGTGCGCATCGACAAATCTTCAACCTCGCGACCCCCGGCCCGGAAGCCACGTTCCAGGCACCGGGTGGCCGCGCTCGTCCTCGCTGCCGTGCTGGCGCTGCATCTCATCGTGCTGCGATGGGTGCAGCCGATGTTGCGGCTGCCAACGAACCAAACGATCCCCTCGCCGGTTTACACACGCCTGCTGGCACCAGCGCCTCCCGCTCCCAAGGCGCCTGCCGAGCGGCGCGTGCAACCAGCTCCGACGCCCCCGTCTGCGGTACAGGAGCGACCACAAACGCACCCTGCGCTTCGCTCCTCACCTGACAGCGCATCGCCGGTCCCAGCGGCCTCTGCGCCACTGGGACCGGCGTCCACAGCCTCGGCAGGGAGCCGGATGCCCGGCGACGCAGCTGCGGCCGCAACGTCGGCACCCCCGCACGCAGACACACACCCCAACGCATCGGCGCCAGGTGCCGCGGCACCTGGCGCGCCATCCTGGCCGCCGTCGACGCGCATCAGCTACGTGCTCACCGGCGCCTGGCATGGCCCCCTGCACGGTACCGGAGCGCTTGCGTGGCGACGCCATGGTGACGCCTACAACGTCGAGCTCTCGGGATCGGCGCTCATTGGCTTCGGCTATTCGAGCAGCGGGCATATCGATGGCGACTGGCTCGCGCCAGACGACTACGACGAGCGCGTATTCACGCGCCACAAACACGTGTTTTTCGACCGCGCCAATGCCCTGCTTCGCTTCACTGCGATCGCGACAACCATGCCGCTCACCCGGCACCTCCAGGACAGTGCGAGCATCTTCATGCAACTGGCGCACACCCTGACCACCCAGCCCGGGTCCTTCAGCCCCGGTCAGCAACTCACGTTCGAGGTCGCGCGTCCGACCGGAACCACCCGTTGGGTCTTCACATTGGTGGGGGAGGAGCCGGTGTCCACTGCTCTCGGAACCTTGTTGTGCTGGCATCTGGCGCACGTCGGCAACCGGCAAAGTTTGGGAGCCGATGTCTGGCTCGCACCCGGTCTGCAGAACCTTCCGGTGCAGATTCGCCTGGCCGAAGACGACGGTAGCTTCCTCCTGTTCACGCTGCAGGAGGCCCGCCAGGAATGAGGACCCTCAAACCCGCCGGACGCGTGCCGTTGTATTCACCAACCGGGAATGGATGTCCACGCAAATCGCGGTGGAACGTTCATGAAAACACGGAGCCAACACCCGACCGACGCTGCGTGGTCTTGAACCCGTCGATCATGACCCCAATTGACGATTGCACATTGCTCTGCACCACCCTTTTCAACAGACGACCATCCCCACGCACAGCGAGGTACGCCATGCAAACCATGATCTACGATTCCGACGCGTTCAGCGTCTTCCAGGTGGACTGGTCGCGCGACCCGACGACCGGGACGAGCGCGGGCGTCAAGGACCCGGGTTCGCACGGAGGCTTCGAAATTGTCGACAAGTTCGCGCGGAAGGAAATTTTCCTCGAGGGACTCCTCGCGGACGGTTTCCGAGCGCGCGTGCAAACGCTGATGGCAACCTCGCCCACGACCGACGACATTGACGCGTTGCTCGATGGATTCTCCGCGCTGTCGCGCCAAAATCTGCACACGCACTGAATGGTCCGCACCGGTGCGCCGCTGCGCGGCGGCGCACCACGCAGGCGCCTCAATCCACACGCTCCGGAATCCGCGCGTGGGTTTCGGATGCCAGCAGCACACAGGCAAGCGCCACACCGACCCAGACCGCAAGCACACCGAACGCCGCCTCAAAGGCATGCGCGCCATACAACCGCACGCCACCTGCGGCGTGCCCATCCCACATCGCGTCCAGTACCCAGCCCAGGAGCGGAAGCTGGATCAGCGCCCCGACCATGACGCCGGTGTTGTGCACGCCGGTTGCCGTTCCCGCCAGACGCTGCGGCACTGATTCCTTTGCCCATGCGAATCCAACGACCATCGCGCCTGAACCCAGGGCGCTGCACAACAACGTTCCGAACAACAGTGCCGTCGGCGCACCGGGCCAAACCGCAAGCATGGTGAAGCCCGCGAGCGTCAACATGGCCCCGAGCACGTAGGGGCGCTTACGCAGGCGCCAGCGATCAGACAGCCGTCCCCAGAACACGCTGCCCAGGGAAAACGCCACCAACATTGCCGCAATCATCCACGACGCCGCCGCGGGGGTCATGCCGCGCTGCTGGACGAGGAACGGAGTTCCCCACAAAGTCGTGAACGTCAGAAACGCACCGCACACGCCACTGGGCACCACAAACAGCAAGGCCGTATTGCGCCAATGCCAGACCTCACGCAGCCCCCTGAGCACGTCGCGACCGCGCAAGGGATGGCGCGGCGGCAACCAGTCGCGATAGCCGCGCTCCGAGGGATTGTCGTGAATGTGGCGTTGCGCGAGCATCGCCAGCGCAGCGCAGGCGAAACCCACGCCCGCCAGCGAAGCACGCCAACCCCAGGCGCGCGCCATCGCCAGCAACGGGGCCTGCGCCAACACCGCACCCAGGGTACCGGCGGACAGCGACAGTCCGGACATGGTTCCGAAAATCCGCGGCGCGAACCACCGCGCGGAGATCTCCAGCAGCGACACCCAGGCTACGCCATGCCCAAGGCCGATCAAGCCGCGCGCCAACAATGCGAGTGGCAGGGTGGGCGCAACCGCAAACAAGAGTGTCCCCAGCGCCGTCAGCGACGTGCCAAACACGATGAGGGCCTTGGGACCCCATCGGTCGTTGGCAATGCCGGTCGGAATTTGTGACGCCGCATAGAAATAGAAGTAGAACGATGCAAGATTCCCGAGCTGCGCGGCGTTCAGATGGAAGTCCCGCACGAGCTCGACATTCAAGACACCCGGTGTCACGCGAAGAAAAAAACCCACCATGTATGCGAGCGCCGCCAGTGCCCACATGCCCAGTGCCATCCTCATCGGGGCGGGCGGCGCCTGCCGGTTTTGTTGTGTCATCGCGAAATGTGAGGATGAATCCACGGTTTTCTCATCGGATTCGCCAGCAACGTGGAATTGCATGATTATTGTCTTGAATCAAAGGCGTGTGCAAACGAACCCATAGACTCGCACACCATGGACTTTGCTGCTTCGACTCCCGGCGCCATGGTGGCACCACACGCTCCCGCGGGTGGCGCACAACAATTGGAAGGGCACGCTGCCGAAATGGCCGTGCGGGTGCTCAAGGCCATGGCGCATCGAGAACGACTCGCCATTCTCTGCCTGCTGGTGGACGGGGAACTGTGCGTCCGCGACCTTGAGCAGCGTGTGGGCATGCGTCAGGCGGCGCTCTCGCAGCAGCTGTCGAGGCTGCGCGCCGAGCACATCGTTGATGCGCAGCGCCGAGGCCGCTTCATGCTTTACAGCCTCAAAACCCCGCAGATCATGGCGATCGTGCGCGCACTGTGCAACGCGCTGGCGAGCTGACGCCATCCCGCCCTGGTCGCGGCGCGGGCTTGCGCTGATACCGCTCGCGCGGCGCGCCTTCCCTGGGCAAGGCGCGCGTCGTACAGTACGGACATGAACATCGTGATCCTGGATGATTATCAAGATGCCGTCCGCAAGCTTGGCTGCTATCAGCTGCTCGATGGCCATGATGTCAAGATTTTCAACAACAATGTCAAAGGCGCCGGCCAGCTTGGGGTGCGTCTGCGCGACGCCCAGGTGCTGGTGCTCAACCGCGAGCGCAGCAGCATCAACCGCGCCGTCCTCGACAAATGTCCGCGGCTGAAGCTCGTCGTGCAGACCGGTCGCCTGGGTGCGCATCTGGATGTCGACGCCTGCACCCGGCTGGGTATTGCGGTCATTGATGGTCGTGGCGAGGCGGAACCGACCGCGGAGTTCACCTGGGCCCTGATCATGGCGGCAATGCGCCGCATTCCGCAGTATGTCGGGAATTTGAAGCAAGGCGCGTGGCAGCAGGCTGGTTTGAAGTCGGCGGCCACGCCGTCGAATTTCGGGCTGGGTCATCGCCTCGCAGGCAAAATCCTCGGCATCTGGGGATATGGCCGCATCGGACGCATCGTGGCGCGCTACGGTCACGCGTTCGGAATGCGCGTGCTGGTATGGGGCAGCGAGGCTTCCCGGCGGGCCGCGGTCGCCGCGGGCTGCGAGGCAGCATCCAGACAGGAAGATCTCTTTGAGCGCAGCGACGTCCTCAGCCTGCACATGCGGCTGGCTGAATCAACCGAGGGCATCGTGACACTCGCCGACCTCAGCCGTATGAAACCCGATTCTGTGCTGGTCAACACCGCCCGCGCCGAACTCATCGCTCCAGATGCGCTAGTGGCAGCACTCAACCGAGGCCGCCCCGGCATGGCGGCTGTCGATGTTTTCGAGTCCGAGCCCATCATGCGGGGGAACCCGCTGCTGAGGCTCGAAAACGCCATCTGCACCCCCCACATCGGCTACGTGGAAGCCGAACACTACGAACACATGTTTGGTCAGGCCTTTGCTGCCATTGTGCGTTTCGCCGCCGGAAACTTCGACGGCGTGGTCAACCCCGGGGCACTCGAGGCGCCGCGCGGCGCTTGAACGGCGGGCCATGCCGCGAATCATCGGTTATTTGCCGATGCAAAAGCGACCGAAAATATCGCCAAGCAACGCATCTGCCGAAACCTCGCCCGTGATATCCATCAGGGATCGATGCGCAAGACGGAGCTCTTCCGCCAACAACTCCAGCGCGGGCTGCGGCTGCGCCAGCAACATCACCGCAATCTCCAGATGCTCGCCGCATGCCTGCAACGCGTGCACGTGCCGCGCGCGGGCAATGAAAACCCCTTCAGGTACGGATTGCCATCCGCATGCCTGCAACAAAGCCTGGCGCAGTTGATCGAGCCCGATCCGACTGCGCGCCGAAAGACGCCACCCCGCCGCCGCGTCGATGTCCCAGGCGCGTGCGGCCGCGAAACACGCAATGGCGGCGTCCGCAGCCGGTTCGGGCATCAGGTCGACCTTGTTCCACACGTGAAGCACCGGTGCTCGCGCGGGGGCGTGCGCCGCCAGCGCAGCGCCAATGACCTCCTCGGCCGCGGCGTAGTCGGCCGCATCCAGCCGCCCCAGATCGTGCAGGAACAACACAACATCGGCATCAGCAATGGCGTCCCAGCTGCGCGCCACGCCGATGCGCTCGACATGATCTTCGGCTTCGCGCAATCCCGCGGTATCAATCACGTGCACCGGTACGCCATCGATCTGGATGGACTGGCTGACGCGGTCACGCGTGGTTCCCGGCACGTCCGTCACGATCGCCAGCTCGGCTCCCGCCAGCGCATTGAGCAACGAGCTCTTGCCGACATTGGGCTGACCAGCCAGCACGACATGGAGACCTTCGCGCAGCAGCGCTCCTTGTCGCGTCCGCGCCAGCAAAACGGCGAGCTGCGCCCGCAAGGATTGCATACGAACTTCGACGGCGGCGTCGCGGACGAAATCAATATCCTCCTCAGGGAAATCCAGCGTCGCCTCAACCAGGGCGCGCAATTCGCGCAGCGGCTCGGCAATGGCCTGCACGCCAGACGAAAGCTCGCCCGCCAAGGCACGTGACGCACTGCGCGCTGCAGCCTCCGTGGTGGCATCGATCAGATCTGCCACCGCTTCGGCCTGCGCAAGGTCCAGCTTCCCGTTGAGAAAAGCCCGTTGCGTGAACTCGCCTGGCTCGGCCAGACGCAAGCCCCGCGCAGCGCCGAGTTCCAGCAGCCGCGCAACCAGAAGTTGCAGCACTGCCGGCCCGCCGTGCACCTGCAATTCCAGTACGTCCTCCCCGGTGTATGAATGCGGGGCCGGAAAGAAGAGCACCAAGCCGCGATCGATGACGACACCCGCGTCATCACACAGCGGCAGCAGGGTGGCGTGCCGGGCCTTGGGCATCAAGCCACAAATGTCCTGCGTCAAACCGCGCAGATCGGCACCCGACGCGCGCACGATGCCAACGGCACCTCGGCCCGGGGCCGTCGCCACGGCAACGATGGCATCGGCCCGGCGGGCGAGATCGCTCATCCCGGAAACCTCCCCGACGCCGTCGGGCCGTCCCGCGTCACTGCGGTGTGCTGAACTCGGGCACCCCCATCCGCTTGTTGATGAACCACTGCTGCGCGATCGAGAAGATATTGTTGGTCAGCCAGTACAGCACCAGGCCGGCGGGGAAAAAGAAGAACATCACTGAGAACGCAAGAGGCATGATCAGCATCATGCGCGCCTGCATTGGATCCGGCGGGGTCGGGTTGAGCTTGACCTGCAGGAACGACGTCGCTGTCATGACCAGAGGCAGGATGTAAAAGGGATCCTTGGCCGCGAGGTCGGTAATCCACCCCAGCCACGGCGCCCCGCGCAGTTCCACGCTCGACAACAGCACCCAGTAAAGGGCGATGAATACGGGGATCTGCACGACGACCGGCAAACAGCCCCCCAGGGGATTGATTTTTTCCTTGCGGTACAACTCGACCATGGCAGCATTCATCGCCGCCGGATCATCCTTGAGGCGTTCACGCAGCGCATTCAGCCGTGGGCCGACCGACTTCATCCTCGCCATCGACCGATAGCTCGCCGCGGTGAGAGGAAAGAAAAGAAGTTTGAGCAGCACCGTCAGGCCGATGATCGACCAACCCCAGTTCCCCAACAATTTGTGCACTTGCTCCAGCACCCAAAACAGGGGTTTGGCAATGATCGTGACCCAGCCATAATCCTTGACAAGATCGAACCCCGGCGCCAGTCCATGCAGCTGACTCTCGATCTCGGGGCCTACATACAAGCGGTCCTTGATCACCGTCTGGGCACCCGGCGCCAGGGTGGGCACCGACATGGTCAGTCGATTCACGTACAAATCACCGAGCTTGCCGACCTCGAAGCGGCGCGCACCCTGCTGGGCATCTGGCAGCCATGCGGAAACAAAGTACTGCTGCACCATCGCGACCCACCCGTTGTTGGCGTCGAACGTTTGGGGCTGCTGGTTCAGGTCCTTGAACTCGAACTTCTTGAACTTCACGTCGGCGTCGTAAATCGCCGGGCCGGTGAAGGTGTGATAGAAGTGCGTGCCCGTGGTCGGATCGGAGCCATCACGAACAAGCTGCATGTAGTGACTCGGCGTCACGGCGACCGGACCCTTGTTGACGACAGTATCCTCGACCCCGATCACGTAGCTGCCGCGGTGCAAGGTATAACTGCGCGTCACTTGCACACCGCCCACGACAGGCGACTGCATGCGCACGGTAATGCTGTCGGCGTTGCCGAGCTGCGTCGGACCCGGCAACAAGGTCATCGGGGTTTCATGGTTGGGAAACGTTCCGCCACCCAGACCACTTTGGGCGAGGTAGACATGTCCACCCCCATCGTCGAGCAACACCATGTCACGGGCATGGTCGCTTTCGCTTGCATACTTGCGCAACCCAGCGTAGACAACGCTGCCGCCGACGCTGGAAAGCTTCAAGTCAAGCACGTCGCTACGAACGTCTGTCAGGATCGCAGGCGCCCTGGACGCAGGCTTCTGGGCCCCGGGTGTCGAGGACAAGCCGTCGGACACCGGAGCAGAGGGAACGCTGGCGACCCCGATTGACTGCGTGGTTTGGGGGGGCTCTCCAAACAATCCGGCATGCCCATTCGAGCGCAGCCAGGAGTTATAGAGAAAGATCACCGAGATGGTGAAAATCACCCACAGAACGGAGCGACGAAAGTCCATGCGAATTCCCGCGACGAGAAGGTTGTACTGGTTCTGGGCCGGTCCGCGCCGACCATGGGGCAGCAACAGGGCAAGCAGAACGCGCTATTAGACATGAGATCGCCGCGCTCCCGACCGGGAAGCGACGCACAGGCATTCACGAAGACTTTGCGCCCCCCGATCCGCCGACTTCATCACGCACCCAGGAACGCCACCGGAAAGTGTCTGGCACAGGATCGTGACCACCGCGGCACCACGGCTGGCAACGCAGCAGCCTGACTGTGCCGAGATAGGTGCCACGTGCCGCGCCATGGCGACGCAAAGCATAGAGGGTGTAGTTCGAGCAGGTCGGGGTGAAGCGGCAATGCCCGCCAATCCATGCGCTGAACAGGAGTTGATAACCCCGCACCAAGGTGATGAGCACAAACCTCAAGCTCCCACCCCACGCGCGCTTCTTGCAGCATCGCGGCGCAACAAATCACGTGCGCACGCACCAACGTACAGGCGTAGGGCCGGAGAACTGGCGCTGACGAAGGTTGTTGGCAGTGCCCGCATCAAGCGAAACACCAGTACCGGTGGATCGGCAGGCCACTCGATGGCTTCAAGCATGTATCGGCGCAGTGCTTCGCGCATGACGCGACGAATGAGGTTTCTGCGTACAGCGTGACGGCAGTAGCGCTTGGGGACAACAAAACCCACCACGCACGAACGTGCAGGCGGATGTTGTGAAACGCGCTCCAGGAGCCGGTCGTCGACCGAAACCTCCCTGCGATGGAGGCGGAATTCGCACGCCTGCACCCCCGAAGCGCGAAGGCTTGCCATGAACCCCGAGGGTCGGCTCAGGGCGATCAGGCGAACAGCAGGTCGTGCTCCGGCTGATTCGCGCGCGACGTTCATGCTGCGCGTACGCAGGATCCGCTGGCCGCGGATCCTGCGTGACCTCAGACAGCCAGGCGCTTGCGGCCTTTGGCGCGACGCGCGTTGATCACGGCGCGACCGCCCGCGGTGCGCATGCGCACGAGGAAGCCATGGGTGCGCTTGCGGCGCGTCTTCGACGGTTGGTAGGTACGTTTCATGGTCGTGCTCGGTGGAATGCACCCCTGGCTTCGGCACGCCCGGCCCAGCCCGCCGCATCACTGCATGCACTGGCCGCACCAACATGCCCTGCAAAGGCGCAGGGTTGAACGCGTTGCTTCCGACGGGAAGCGAACTTTTCGCGAAAAGCATGCGATTTCAACAAATTGTGCCCGGCTTGTCAATCCTCATTCACTATCAGGCCTTCCAAAGCGTGGACGAAACTGTGGATAACTCACTCGCTTGGACTAGAATCGCGGCCCACACACCCCGTGTCCGAACCGCTTCCGCGCGCTTGACCCATGCGTCATTCGCGGACACAGCAGGGCGCATTTCATCATCGGTTCCACATGTCAATCGAAAAGATCTGGCACGCCTGCTGCGGCCAGCTTGCCGGCGAGATTCCGACGCAGCAGTATGCCGCATGGATCAAGCCTTTGTCCGCTCCCCACTGGAGCGATGACAACTCGACTGCCACGCTGGCAGTCCCGAACCGGTTCAAGATGGACTGGTTGCGTTCGCAATATGGCGAACGCATCGCGGCCGCACTCGCGAACGCCGCAGGGCGCCCCGTGCAACTTGAATTTTCCATCGTCAAACCCGCCATCAAGACCGGGAGCGGCCAGCCTGTCATCGCGCGCGCAAACGCCAACAACGTTTCCATGGCCCCAGCCACGCGTGACGACGATGAAGTCGCACCCGATGCGCCGCGTTCAGCCGTACTCGAGGCGCTGGAACGCTCACGCCTCAACCCGTTGTTGACCTTCGACAACCTCGTGCCTGGCAAGGCCAATCAACTTGCCCGCGCCGCTGCACTGCAGGTCTCGGAAAATCCCGGCACGTCGTACAACCCGCTGTTTCTCTACGGAGGCGTGGGCCTGGGCAAGACCCACCTGGTCCAAGCCGTCGGCAACGCCCTGCTGGCCGCAAGGCCGGGAGCACGCATCCGCTACCTGCAAGCCGAGCAGTTCGTCAGCGAAGTGGTGAAGGCGTATCAGCGCAAAACCTTCGACGAGTTCAAGCGCTACTACCACTCGCTTGATCTGCTCCTGATCGACGACGTGCAATTTTTCGCCGGCAAGGAAAAAACCCAGGAGGAATTTTTCTACACCTTCGAAGCGCTCACGGCCAAGCGGTCACAGATCATCCTGACCAGCGACACCTATCCGAAGGAACTTCAGGAGATCGACGCCCGCCTGACATCGCGCTTTGATTCGGGTCTGACCGTGGCACTCGAACCACCGGAACTTGAAATGCGTGTGGCCATCCTGCTTCGCAAGGCCGACGCCGAGATGGTGGCGCTCGGCGAAGACGTGGCGTTTTTCGTGGCCAAGAACGTGCGCTCGAACGTGCGCGAGCTCGAAGGTGCTCTGCGCAAGATCCTGGCCTACGCGCGTTTTTCCGGCGAACCGATCTCCATCGCCCTTGCACGTGAGGCGTTGAAAGACTTGCTCTCGCTGCAAAACCGCCAGGTTTCGGTCGAGAACATCCAGAAAACGGTTGCGGATTTCTACAAGATCAAGGTCGCCGACATGTATTCCAAACGTCGTCCTGCATCCATCGCCAGACCACGCCAGATTGCCATGTACCTTGCCAAGGAACTCACCCAGAAGAGCCTGCCCGAGATCGGCGAGCTGTTCGGAGGGCGCGATCACACCACGGTGCTGCACGCGGTGCGCAAGGTTGCCCAGGAGCGCACGCGGCTGCAGGACCTCAACCAGCAACTTCACGTCCTTGAACAGACACTGAAGGGGTGAACAATGCTGTGGATTGATTGTGGGTCGATTCTGCACAACCAACCTTTCGGTGCCAATGTCGTCAACTTACCCCCACTGACGCTTTTTCCATACGTGACTTGTCCCCAGGGCTTTCCAGTTTCATATCGTTGATCCAGCAGGGAAAATCGAGTTGTCCGCACATAGCGGCATGCTCCTGTTACCAGTCCTATTCTGAAAAGGAAGAATCACAATGAACAGATTGACCGTCTCGCGTGAAGCCTTGCTCAAGGGACTTGGCAGCGTGGCAGGGATCGTCGAGCGGCGTCAGACCCTGCCCGTGCTGGCCAACGTTTTGATGGAACCGCTGGACGAAGAACTCGCGCTGACCAGCAGCGACATGGAAATCCAGATCCGCCTGCACACACGATTCGGAGAGGCCACCAGCACCGGACTCAAGGCCACCACCGTCAACGCCCGCAAGCTCATCGACATCCTGCGCGCTGCGCCCGCCGCTGATGCAACCCTCGAATGGGAAAGCGGGAAATTCACAGTTCGCTGCGGAAAATCGCGTTTTTCCTTGCAAACGCTCCCTGCAGAAGACTTTCCGTTGGTCCGCGAAGCAAGCGACTACGGGGAACAGCCATTACGGATGACGCAGGGCCAACTCAAGCGGATGCTCGGACTTGTGCATTTCGCCATGGCGCAGCACGACATCCGCTACTATCTGAACGGATTGCTGCTGGTAGCCGACGCGAACCAGCTCACGTTGGTGGCCACTGACGGACATCGTCTGGCCATGGTCGCAGCGCAGGTGGAAGGCGAAGGCGTACGCCGCGAGGTCATTCTTCCACGCAAGACGGTGATGGAGCTCATGCGTTTGCTCGACGATGGCGAAGCGCCTATCGAGCTGCGATTTGCCTCGAACCAGGCCCGTCTGGGGTTCGGATCAATGGAACTTGTCAGCAAGCTGGTGGAAGGAAAGTTTCCCGATTACCAGCGGGTGGTTCCAAAAGGGCACAAGCATCACCTGGTGCTGGGTCGGCAGGATCTCCTCTCCGCCCTGCAGCGCGTGGCGATTCTCACCAGCGAAAAGTTCAAGGGCGTGCGTCTGAGCCTGGAAGGCGCGTCACTTCGCATGTCGTCAACCAACGCCGAACAGGAAGAGGCGCTGGAGGAACTCGACGTTGACTATGCCGGCCCCAACATCGAAATCGGCTTCAACGTTGCATATCTCATCGACGTGCTATCGAATCTTCCGGGAAATCAAGTGCGCCTGGATCTGCAGGACGGCAACAGCAGCGTGCTGGTCACCATGCCCGACGACGCGTCGTTCAAATACGTCGTCATGCCGATGCGGATCTGAACGCGCGGCGGCGCATTTCAGGCCTTTCGTCATGTCACCGCAGTTTTTACCGAGCTTTCCATGAGCGACAACCAGAGCAACAGCTACAGTGAATCGTCCATCCAGATCCTGGAAGGCCTGGAAGCGGTCCGCAAACGGCCCGGCATGTATATCGGCGATACGTCCGATGGCACCGGTTTGCATCATTTGGTGTTCGAGGTTGTCGACAACTCGATCGACGAAGCGCTCGCCGGTTATTGCGACGATATTGTCGTGACGATCCATACCGATAATTCCATCAGCGTTTCCGATAACGGTCGTGGTATCCCGATCGGGGTCAAGATGGATGACAAACACGAACCCAGGCGCAGTGCTGCTGAAATTGCCCTTACCGAGTTGCACGCTGGTGGAAAATTCAACCAGAACAGCTACAAGGTATCAGGCGGACTGCACGGTGTCGGTGTCAGCTGCGTGAACGCGCTATCGCGCTGGCTTCGGCTGAGCGTGCGCCGTGATGGTGCCAGCCACGTGCTTGAGTTCGCGCGCGGTGCGGTACAGAATCGTATCGTTGAATCGCGGAACGGGATTGAGGTGTCCCCGATGCGGATCATGGGCAAGACGGAAAAGCGCGGCACTGAGGTTCACTTCCTGCCCGATTCGGAGATTTTCGAAGGGCTTGATTTTCATTATGATGTGCTCGCCAAGCGTTTGCGCGAGCTTTCTTTTCTCAATCACGGCGTCAAGATTCGCCTCTTTGACGAGCGCCAGGGCAAGGAAGAGAATTTTGCCTATACCGGTGGTGTCAAGGGATTCGTCGAATACATCAACCGTGGCAAGACCACACTGCACTCGAACATTTTCTACGCAAAGGGCGAAAAACCCACTGAACAGGGGAGCTGCATCACGACCGAAGTAGCGATGCAGTGGAATGAAGGCTATACCGAGAACGTTCTCTGCTACACCAACAACATTCCGCAGCGTGACGGTGGCACCCATCTGACGGGCATGCGCGCCGCGATGACGCGGGTCATCAACAAGTACATCGAAGACAATGAAATGGCCAAGAAGGCCAAAGTCGAGATCACCGGCGATGACATGCGTGAAGGGTTGGCATGCGTACTTTCGGTGAAAGTACCGGACCCGAAGTTTTCCAGCCAGACCAAGGACAAGCTCGTATCCAGTGAGGTAAGGGCTCCAGTGGAAGACGTTGTTGCCAAAACCTTGACGGACTTCCTGCAAGAAAATCCGGCCGACGCAAAAATCATTTGCAGCAAGATCGTCGATGCCGCGCGGGCGCGCGAGGCGGCACGCCGGGCGCGTGAGCTTACGCGCCGCAAAGGGGTGCTCGATGGCATGGGCCTGCCGGGAAAACTGGCCGATTGTCAGGAGAAGGACCCGGCGCTATGTGAGATTTACATCGTCGAGGGCGATTCAGCCGGCGGAAGTGCCAAACAGGGGCGTGATCGCAAGTTCCAGGCAATCCTGCCGCTGCGAGGCAAAATTCTCAATGTCGAAAAAGCCCGTTATGAAAAGCTGCTGACCAGCAACGAAATACTTACCCTCATCACTGCGCTTGGCACGGGCATCGGCAAAGACGATTTTGATGTCGCGAAACTTCGCTACCACCGAATCATCATCATGACCGACGCGGACGTGGACGGTGCCCACATTCGCACGCTGCTGCTGACCTTCTTCTACCGTCAGATGTCGGAGCTGGTGGAGCGTGGCCACATCTACATTGCCCAGCCACCGCTCTACAAGGTCAAGCACGGGAAAGATGAGCAATACCTCAAGGATGGTCACGAACTCGACGCTTACCTGCTCCAGGTGGCCTTGAAAGACGCTTCCGTGCTGACGTCGGATCAGCCCGGCGCTGCAACGCTTCAAGGCGAAGCGCTGCAGCAGCTGGCGCGCCAGTACATGCTGGCCGAAGGTGTGATCGATCGGTTGTCGGCCTTCATGGATGAAGAGGCGCTGCGCGCTGTCGCCACCGGCGTTGATCTCGCCCTCGACACTCCCGAGGACGCTGCCGCGTCAGCCCAGCGCTTGCAAGACACGCTGCTGGCCGCGCACGCCAATGGTGTCGTACCGACGGTGCAGGCGGAAACCGACCCCCGTAGTGACAAACAGTTGCTCCGTATTTCCCGACACCATCACGGTAACGTCCGTGCCAGCGTCATCACCGCTGATTTCGTTCACGGTGCCGACTACGCGGTCCTGGCACAAACCGCGCAGATCTTCGCTGGATTGCTCAGTACCGGCGCCACCGTGACCCGCGGCCATGGTGACAGCGCCAAGCAGGCCTTGGTGACCGATTTTCGGGAGGCCATGAATTTCCTGCTCCGCCTGGCTGAAAACAGCGTTTCTCGCCAGCGCTACAAGGGCCTGGGTGAAATGAACCCCTCGCAGCTCTGGGAAACCACCATGGATCCTGCCGTTCGCCGCATGCTGCGCGTGCAGATTGACGACGCCATCGAAGCCGACCGCGTGTTCACCATGCTGATGGGTGACGAAGTCGAACCCCGTCGTGATTTCATCGAGACGAATGCGCTTCGGGCGGCGAATATTGATGTGTGAGATTGTAGGTTCTCATCTGACTTGCCAAAAATCTCACACATGCCAATCGATCCCCGGCCGCAAGGCGCGGGGATTTTTTCATATATGGCAAGGTGTTTCACCCCAACCATGACTTCAAAGGATAACGCTTTGAGACCCCAATGACGCCGAAAAATCGCCCCGACTGACCACGAGGTGTAGAGTCCAGGGCATGCCTGTCTGACCGGTGACCCTGGGCCATTTGGTTCAAGGATTTCAAGAACTGTGCACAATGTCCGAGCAAGATTTGGATACACTGATTCGAAGCGCCTATGCGCACGAAATGCATGCGCGAATTTGTGCGACGCGTTCCTGTACGGAGTCAAGGGGAGTCAAGGCATGCCGCGCTATAGCGCGGCGCGCCTTCTTGCCTAGAATGCAACGGGTCAAAGGCAACCTGGAGATCCTACGACGGCAAGCTACAAGGAAATTTCGGCACAGATCGCGGTGCTCATGCGAGAGGCTGAGGTTGCCCGCAAGGCAGAAGTGGCTGCTGTGATCACCGAGATCAAGGCCGGGATGGCCGAGATGGGAATCACGCTGGCCGACCTCGGTGGGCGCGGGCGTGTCGACAAAGGACGAACGGTCGCAGCGAAGTACCGCAAACCTCAGACCGGGGAGACCTGGACGGGGCGGGGCAAGAAGCCGAAGTGGCTTGCCGCGCAAATCGAGCAGGGCAAGACGATCGAATCGTTCTTGATCTGATGGGGTGCGGCTCAGTGCGCTGGCTTGGTCAGTCGATGGGTGTGGACGGCGGCGAAATGGAAAGCGAGAGCAAGGTGAATGCCATTGCATCAGGTCGAATCGGGCGCAGCGCGCAAGCGCTGACGCCGTCTAAGATGGCTGGGCAGCCAGGCGAACCGCCAGCGACAGGCGGCGAAGGTGCCCCCACGACGACGCCCATGCAGCGCGCTGCAGACGGCGCAAATGCAGCAGAGAACGCCTCAGCCAACACGCCGCAGTCTGGCCCGCCTCCTGCGGCTCCAACGGCTGATACTGGCGTCTAAAAACTAGCGTAGAAAATATCTGAGCCTGATCGAAGGAGACGCGCTGTGGGTGATGCAATTCTTGACGCGATGAACGGATATGCCGGTGGGCAGCGCACGCAGTACGTGTATGTGCGTGATCCTGACGCTGACGCTGAACGCGATCGGGCCATCAAGGAGCGGGACGCCGCAATAAGGAAGAAAGCTGAATTCGAGAAGCTGACGACTGATCAGAAGGTCAATGTCGCAAGAGAGGAAGGCAGGCTAAGCGTCATCCCTTACGCACAGGCGGGGAATGCTGCGGCGATGGGGCACGAGTTGAACTACCGTGCGTGGCGGGCCGTGGCGGAGGCTCTTGGGCGGGCCGCGGCGGGTGGGGAAACCACCATGCAGCGCGCCATCAAGAAATCCAGGTCCGGTTGGCCGGTGGTGCTCACGGGGGAGTCGATGTCGATGGCGGTGGTCGAGCATGTGGCGACCCAGGAGCAGGCGCGAGGTGCGCTCACGCCGGTCAACCTGCGCCGCCTGGCCCGCGTCGAGCGCTGGCGCCTCATGGCTAGCGCCTTGATGAACAACTATCAGCAGCACCCGGATGATGTCGAAGAAGGCGCGCAGAGCTACTTCGTGAATGAGTCGATCAAAAGCGATGGGTCTAGTGCCCGCCCTGTCACCGACCTTGTAGCTGACTTCGAGCGTCGCAAGCCAGGGATGATGGCCGGCATTGCGCGGGCGGGCCATCAGGCGTTGCGCGAACTCAAGCAGATTGGCCTGCTGCCGGAGGATGCCGAGGACCGCCTCAAGCTGGCTGCAAAGAGCCTGCGCGAGGAAGGCGAGAAGTCGCTGGTCGACCTCAATCAAGTTCTGGCAAGCCTGGCGGAAACCAGGAAGGCCCACGAGGTGCAGGTAGCCGAGTGCACGGTTCAAGTGAACGCACAGGCAAATTTGGTTGACCTGGTGATTGGGGATCGCCCGAAGAAGACGTTGTTCGGGGGCGATGCCGAGCAGAAGAAGTGGGACGCGTTGTACGCGAGCAAGTTCAAGGCTGCGGAGGAACTGCCAGCCTTGAAGCGGGTGCAGGCCGAGATGCTTCAAATGCGCGCCGACATCGACAAGAAGGTCAGGGATGTTACGGAAGAAATCGCCAAGATCGAGCGCGACTTCCGGCTGAACGTGCCAGAAATCAACGCCATTGCGATAGCTGGTGATGCCATGAACCTGCCGGGCATGGGCGGCTGAGTTGCAGGGGATTGCGGACCGTCTGACCCGTTCATTGATCGCTCAATCTGTCGACCAGCATCAGCCGTGCGCGTGAACCAGGCCGCGTCTCACGTGAATTGCCGTAGTTGAGCAAGCAGCCCATGGGGGCGCTCTCGTGTGGAGGCGCTGTCGGCGAACTGGCTGAGCGCGCAGCCCTAGGTTCTAATTTCTGTGCTGCTCTCGCGGCTGACCTCAACTGGCTTCCCGGTGTCCAGGTGGCCGGTGTCAGCGTGGGGCAGCGGCACTCAAGGTGCCGATAGCGGCAGCTGATCGGCCAGAACAGCCACTGGGCATGGCTTGTGGTTACGACCGCTCCGCTGCCGCCAGCGGGCGCACGCGGCGCCGATGGCCGCATCGGGTAATCCCGTGACTGATATCGGGGGCGCAGCTCCGGCTGCGGATGTGATCGTCACGGCGTGAACACAGCCGACGGCCAGATCAGGCCACAACCCAGCACGAGGCAGCACCGCTGCAATGGAACGGTGAGCGCCACGGGCCCGCTTCCGTCGTCGACCGCTGCCGGGGCGATATGCCACAGCGACCGCGGCAGCCAATACTGCAGCGCGGATTTCCAGAAGACGCTGGCCGGCTACGGCATGCACAGCTCAATGAGCCGCAAGGGCAATTGCTGGGACAATGCGCCGACGGAAAGTCTCTGGGGGTCGCTCAAGGTCGTCAGGCTGCATGGCCGGCGCTTCACGACCCGGCGTGACGCCATGGACGAGATCGTCGACTGGCTGACGTTCTACAACCACCAGCGGCTTCATTCGTCTCTGGGCTATGTCAGCCCGATGCAATTCGAACGGGCTTGGCTTGCCGCCCAGAACAGGCAGGCGGCGTAACGGTCTCAGCTATGGGATCCGGAAAGCGCGGGCAAGGTCAGGCATCAAAAAGGCGCTACAGCCCGAATTAAGGAGAGGAGCAGCATGTACGAAATCGAAATGAACGAGATCTCCAAGGCGTTCTTTCCTTGCTGGAAGGCGGCCGGCATCCATTTGAGCAAGCAGGTGGACGGTGGCATCCAGTCCTGGCTGCGAGCCCATCCCTATCCGCCGTTCTTGGAGCATCTGTCGTTCCGCCTTGGCAACCAGTTGTTCTTCGTCCGCGTCGACGACATTGATGGGAAGGTGCGAGGGCCAGGCAACCCGCGGGGGGTGATCACAGCGGCCAAAAATGCGAACGGTCGAGCCTGCATCCTGCCGATGAAGAAGCGCTTTGGTGGTGCCTGGGTGGCGGACATGCCTGGATGGGGTTTGCTGGACGCCGAGACCAGAAGGCCGATAGATCCAGCCGCCCTGGTCACTGACCAGGAGATCGAGATGTCTCCATGGGAAGTCCACGATATGGCCGTCCAAGTGGTTCGCGACTACTTGGAGAAGCAGGGCTTTGAGTTGATGTCCTGGCAGGGGAATCCTGAGGTCGATCCCTCAATCTGGTTCATCGGCAGGACCAAGCGCCCGGAATGGGTGGTCGTGCGCTCCACCAAGTTTCCCGCCAACAGCGCCGAGCGACCGAGCAACTGGCAGGCAATCGCCGCCGGCTGCGCCAAGTTGAGTACGACGGGTCACTTTGCCTCAGTCGCCGTCGTGAGTGTGGAACAACCGTTCGAGTCTAGCGAGGAGGCGCCGCCCGTGCCGCTGTGGCGCGGGCACGGAATGCACGTGCGTTTTACCGGGTTGGAGTGAAGTGCAATGGGCTTCCGATTCCAAAAACGCACCGAAACCCGCTGCTCGTTGGCCAGCATGGACAGAAACTGCCTGACCTCCGCAGCGCCCATCTCCAGCGGATGCCGCATGCTCCCGCCCCGCCCACTCTGATGCTGGGAGATCAGGCGACGCCGTCTATCCCGATGATTCGGGTCATCGCCCCGCGCTCATTGCCGATCTGAACCTGCGCCCGTTCCAGAAGCTGCCAGGCTGCCGCCGCGACGCCTTCCTCTCGCTCGATGCACCGGCGCTCTCGCCGCTGCCCGCCACGCGCTACGCGGTCGGCAGTTGGAAGCAGGCCAAGGTCAACGTTGACTACCACGTCGAGTTCGAGGGGCACGACTACAGCGTGCCGCACCGCCTGGTGGGCAGCGCGGTGGAGATGCGCGCAGGCGCCGGGCTGCTGGAGGTCTTCCACGCCAACCAGCGCGTGGCTTGCCATGCCCTGGACGCCCGGCGCGGCCACCACACCACCTTGCCCGAGCACATGCCGGCCTCGCACCGCGCGCACCTGGAATGGACCCCGGCCAAGCTCATCGCGTGGGGGCGCAGCGTCGGTGTGGCCGCCGCCGGCCTCGTGACCTGGCAGCTTGAGAACCGTCCGCACCCCGAGCAGGGCTACCGCGCCTGCCTGGGCTTGAAGCGCCTGGCGCGCGAGTACACCCCGGCGCGCCTGGAAGCGGCCTGCGCACGGGCGCTGGCGATCCGCTCGCCGACCTACCGCAGCGTGTCCTCGATCCTCAAGAGCGGGCTGGACCGCCAGCACGCCTCGACCCCTACGGCGGCGTCCACCGCCTTGCCCGAGCACGAGAACGTGCGCGGCGCCGATTACTACCACCAATGATGGAGATGACCAATGCTCAATGAACATACCCTCAACCAACTGCGCGAACTGCGCCTGGATGGCATGGTCCACGCCCTGACGGACCAGGCCAGCAGGGCGGCGGCAGCCGCATTTGCTGCTCATTGACGATTTTGCGATCTCGCCCATGGGTGCTGCCGAGCGCAACGACCTGCTCGAATTGCTCGACGATCGCGTCGGCAACCGCTCCACGCTGATCACCAGTCAGCTCCCGGTGAAGGCCTGGCATGCCTATCTCGACGACCCCACACTGGCCGACGCCATCCTCGACCGCATCGTGCACAGCAGCCACAAGATCGAGCTCAAAGGCCAGTCGCTGCGCGAGAAGGACAAAGATCAATGACCCCCGCGAACCTCCGTCGCCACGCCTCCGGACACGCCTTACCCACCGCGGCGGCCGGTCCGTCGCAAGCGCCGTCCGCCACCGTGGATAAGGCTGCGCGGCATCCCATCACAGACCGCTTCGCGATGGCCGTTTCAGGCTGATCGCGGACGATTGAGATACATTGAACCCATCGCTTGCGCGCACCCCCGACGCGTCCACGATCGCGCTGAAACCCCGTCCACGATCAGCCTGAAACAGGCGTCCACGATCGCTGAAATGCGCACTATGCCTCGGACCCCACCCAAGGCCCCGCGTGCGCCATCGCTGCCGGGGCGGCGACCATCTACCGCAACTATCTCGTGCCAGTGGGTGGCCAGCTCGGACAATCCCGCGACACGCAACTCGACGCGCTCGCTGACCTGGGCGACGCCCTAGCCACCCTGACGGGAAAGCAGCTTCCCGAGCTCTGGACCATGCGCAACGGCTACGCGCTTGCCACCGAGTCCGGCCTGGATGCGATCAACGCGGTCCTGGCGGAAATCGATGAGGCTGGGCGCGACGCGCTGCGCTCCAGCTTGCGCATCGGCCTGCACTGGAACGTCGAGGTGACCGATGGCGCCCAGCATCCGCGGCCAATCGTCTCGCAAGCCTTTTGCTCGGCCCTGCCGGTGGCCTATAGCCGGGTCGACTCGGCGCGATGGGAGCCGTTGGCACGGCTGGTGCTGGAGGCGGCGTACGAGGCCACGCTGCTCGCGGGCGCAATGCACGCCCGGGCCGGTGGCACGAATCGCGTGTTGCTGACGCGCCTTGGCGGCGGGGCTTTCGGCAATCCGCTTGCCTGGATCGACGCCGCTATTGAGCGCGCTCTGAACATCCATCGGCAGCACGATCTGGACGTCCATTGGGTGGCGTACCGAGCCCCGGACCAAGCGATGCTTGCGCTGGTCGGCCGCTTCGCCGGGGGCGCCGTTTAGGCGGCAGCATTCAGGCTGCGTCCCCAGGTCCTTTCTCGTCGGCGAGCCTGTAGCCTTTGATCAGCGCCCAGACCCGGCCGGCGGCGACCACCGACACGACGATGCCTTCGGCTTGCATGCGCTCGAACAGCCGGCACGCATCGGCGTAGCCCAGACGCAGGTGTCGTTGCACCAGGGCCACCGATGCTTGCTGGTGCTCGAGCACGATACGAACGGCGGCTTCGTAGCGGGTCAGTTCGCCGGCCATGCGCCATTGTCCTCGCGGTTGGTGAGTCGGGCCTGGGCGCCAAGCGCCCCCGAGGCAATGACGCGATGGTGCGGGGACGTGGCGACAGAGCGTGTCGCAGGCGAAGGCGAAGGCTGCGCAGCGAGAACCAAGCTCACGAAGCCGATGGGGCATCAGCTATCGCCGAGCCAGGTTCGTATGATCGACAGCGACCACATCGGCGTGCGGAATTTTGAGCGTTGGTTAGCGCCCAACCGCCGGCAACTATTCGAGGAGACTCCTGCATGGCGATCCTGCGTCCCCCTCTGGACGGAATCCACCCCGAAGGTCTCGGGCGCCAGCGCGAAGTGGAGGTACTGCAGATCCTCGCGAAGGGCCTTCCCGAGGACTACACGGTGTTCCATGGCGTCGAGTGGTCTTCCGTGAAGGATGGAGTGCAGTGGTTCGGCGAGATCGACGCGATCGTGCTTTGTCCGAATGCCAGCCTGGTGCTGCTGGAGATCAAGGCCGGCCCGGTCGAGGTCACGCCACAGGGCATTCACAAGCGCTACGGCGACCGGGTGAAGGACGTCGCGCAGCAGACCCGCGTGCAACACGCCGCCTTGCGTCAACGGCTCAAGGACGAACATATGCGCGTCCACGTCGCCCAGCTTCTGGTGCTGCCAGACCAGGATGTAGCGGGTGGCAGCGTGAGCTATCCGCGCGAGCGGATCGTCGATGCGGGGCAGATGCATGCACTGTGCGCACGTGTGTTGGCGGCCGTGCCGTATGCGCCGCCGGACGCTCCGACGGTGGCCAAGCTGATGCGCTTCCTCGACGACATGTTCGCCCTCGCGCCGGACGTTTCGGCACGCGTGGAGTGGATCGATCGCAACGTCACGCGCCTGTACCAGGGCCTGGCGACCTGGGTCGGCCGCATCGCCGTGCCAGCCGGCCGTATTCGCATCGAGGCCACCGCGGGGTCGGGCAAGACGCAGCTGGCGTTGGGCTTGCTCACCCGGGCAGCCGACGCGGGGCGGCGGGCAGGCTATGTGTGCTTCAACCGTCCGCTGGCGCTGCACCTGCGGCAGTTGCTACCCGAGCAGGTGGAGGTGGCGACCTTCCACGAACTGGCAACTCGGCTTTGGCGCTCGAAACGCGGAGAGCCGGATTTCGGCGACGCGGGGCTGTTCGCGGGCATGGAGGCCCTGTACGTGCAGGAGCCCCGCAAGCCCGAATTCGACGTGCTGGTCATCGACGAGCTGCAGGACCTGGACGCCCAGTGGGTCGATGCGATGCTGCGCACCGTTCATCCGGGCGGCCAGGCCTACCTGCTCGGGGACGAGGACCAGCGGCTGTTCGACGGCCGGATCTGCTGGAGCGACCCGGGGTGCGTGAGCCTTTCCTGCCCCGACAACTTCCGCAGCCCGCGCAACATCACCGCCACGATCCGTGCTTTCGGGCTGGCGAGCAAGCCGATCGACGCACGTTGCCCGCTGGATGGGGACACGCCGGGCTTTTATGTCTGGAAGGATGACGATCGGGCGGGCATGGCGAAAACCTCAGAGGTACTAAGTAGCTTGCTCAGCGAGGGCATTCGCCCCGAGGACATTGCGGTGCTGTCATTGCGCGGATTGGAGCGCTCGGAACTGCTCAAGCGAGACGAAATTGCGGGCCTTGCGCTGCGCAAGTTCGTCGGGTTCGATCGTCAGGGCAACGCGCTGTACAGCGACGGCGCCCTGCTCGCCGACACGGTGCATCGATTCAAGGGGCAGGCGGCACCGGTGGTGGTGGTTACGGAGATAGATTTCGAGGCTGTGAGCGATTTGATGCGGCGCAGGTTATTCGTGGCTTGGACGCGGGCGCAGTGGCGCCTGGAGTGCGTGATGAGCCCGACGTCTGAGAAGGCCTTGGCGGAGCGGCTTGGAAGGGAGTGACTATGGTCCCACCGGTCCTCGCTGGCAGTGCCTTTGACATGCAACCATCCCACGACACGTGATGAGCAGGTAGTAAGCGTCTGCGCTCTTTGTGATCGGTGGCCGGAATCAGGCTGTGGAGCCGCGCCTACGCCAAGCCCTCCTGTTCCATCCCGGCGGCGCCGGCCGCCGTGAGATCAACGTAGGAAGGCGTCGATGGCGCGTAGGGCACGCCGCGCGCCGCAAGCCATCGCGATATCGCGCTTGGTCGGCGCCGTGGCATCTCTGGGGTTGATGCGAATGACCCGACCGTTGCGCTTGAGCAGCGTGTCGTGCATGAAATGCCGCACGGACGGAATAGCCGTTCCGGCGCCGATCTCGATCACAACCGGCCGCTCGACGCGGTCGAGCCAGTTTTCTAGTGTGCGCTGCTGCTGCGCCGCTCGGTCTTCGATCCAATCCCAATCGCCGAACATCAGCACATTGGGTCTGGCCAGCGCGCCGCAATGCGGGCAAAGTGGCGGCGCATTGCGCAGCTGGCACGCGTCCTCGTCGACCTCGGGCTCGAAGCCGTCGGCGGGCCAGATTTCCGCGCAGCACGGGCGGGTGCATTGCAGGTGATGGATCGACCCATGGCACTCATGGATGCGAGCGGCGTCGAAACCGGCGCGCTGGAACTGGCCGTCGATATTGGACGTGAACACCGCGCAGCCGTGCAACGTTCGGGTGCCCCAGTCACGCAGGATGCTGAATCCCTCGTGCGGGACCGTCGCGCGGTACAGCGCCAGCCGGTGGCCGTAGAAGCCCCAGGCCAGCCGCGGGTCGCGTGCGAAGCTCTTGGGCGAGGCGATGGCATGGAAGTCGATGCCCGAGCGCGCCAGCGCCGGATAACTCTTCCAGAAGCCCTCTGTGCCCCGGAAGTCCGGCAGGCCCGGATCGACCCCCATTCCCGCGCCGGCAGCGACCACGATGGCGTCCGCCCCGCCGACCAACTCGGCCGCCTCGGCGGCGAGTGAATCGAGGTGTGTATCCGCATCGGCTTGCATTTCTGAGTCCTGTCCCACCACGGTGCTCCTGCGGAGTTCAATGCACGAGAATCGCAGCATAGATTAGGGCCGTCTCTTAAAGAGCGGGTGGCGCAACCGCTGATCGTCAGAGAGAAGAATGATCCTTGTAGGCGTAGACGGATGTCGTGCCGGGTGGGTGGCCATCGGCGATGTGGACGGAGCCATGTCGCTGTCTCTGTTCCCCGACTTCGATGCGCTGCTCGAAAGCTGGGTGCATGCTGACCGCATCATGGTCGATGTGCCCATAGGTCTCCCACGCCGAGCGCGGCCATCGCGGACCTGCGATGCGATGGCGAGACGTGCATTAGGCCGGCGCGCCTCGAGTGTTTTTACCCCGCCATGCAGACGCGCAGCGGCCGCCGACTCGGTGGCGGAGGCTCGTCGAGAGAACGTTCGAGAAGTCGGGCGCAGTCTCTCGGCGCAGGCGTGGGGGATTTGCCGCAAGATCGTCGAGGTCGATAAGGCGCTCCGGCGCGACGACGAGGCGCGCCGCCGCGTATTCGAGGTTCACCCGGAGCTTTGCTTCTGGTCTCTGGCGGGGCACCTGCCCATGATGCACGCCAAGCGAGGCATGGCCGGCAGGCAAGAGCGCTTGGATCTGCTGAACCGGTGGGAGCCAGACAGTGCTCGTATCGTCGCCGACGCCTCCAGCCGCTACCTTCGCCGTGATCTGCAAGTCGACGATGTTCTCGACGCACTGGTGGCGCTCGTCACGGCGCGGGCGGCGAATCATCAGCTTCGTTCATTCCCCAAGGTTCCTGAATTCGACGACCAGGGCTTGCCCATGCGTATGGTGTACCGCGAAGGCCCCTGACGTGCGACCGATGGAGGCGTCAACCAAGCCTGACGAGAGAACCGGGGCGGCTTGGGACATCGAGGGGGCCCTTGCTGCCGTCGTCCTGGGCCGACCGGCACGCAGCGGGCCTGGTCGGCGCCCGGAGTTGCTGCGCTAGCATCAGGGACACAATAAATTGAACAAGAAGCAAGGCTCGCTCAATGCAACGCACTGCGGAAGGCAGGCGCTTTTCGGCGTCCGACTTGGTCAACTTTGCTGCCTGCAAGCACCTGACCCATCTTGACCTTCTCAACCTCGAGGCCCCCTTGCCCAAGGCGGACGACACCGAGGAGATGGTGCTCATCCAGGACAAGGGTTTCGCACACGAGAGCCGATACTGGCAGCATCTTCACGATGATCATCCTGGCGCAATCGACCTGAGCAGTGATGCCCAGAGTGATGAAAATCGCGATGAAGCCACTCGTCGTGCCCTTCGGAGCGGTGCCGAAGTGGTGTTTCAGGGCACCTTCCTGGAATCACCCTGGGTGGGACATGCGGACTTCCTCATTAGGGTCGGCCGTCCGTCGAGTCTCGGCGCCTTCGGCTATGAAGTCGCCGACACCAAGCTCGCGCGGAGCAGCCGCGCCAAGTTCCTGATTCAGCTTTGCTTCTACTCCGAACTTCTCGCCGGCGCGCAGGGGCTCATGCCCGAGCACATGCACGTTGTCCTCGGCGATGGGCGACAGGAGACTTTTCGAGTTGCCGACTATCTGCGCTACTACCGGCGCTTGAAGAACCGCTTCCTCCAGTGGGTGGATAGCAGGCATCACGACAGTGCGCCCGAGCGAGTGGAGCGCTGCTCGTCCTGCCGGTGGCGAGATCTGTGCCATGAGCGCTGGGAGGCCGAGGATCATCTGAACCGCGTCGCGAACATTTCCCGCACGCAGATCACGCGGCTTCATGCGGCCGGCATCCAAACCGCCAGGCAACTGAGCGAGGTCCCTGATGACACCGTGATCGCTCGGGTGCAGCCAGAGACCTTGCGAAGACTGGTTCAACAGGCTCGTCTCCAACGGATTTCCAGGCAGCGAGGTGAGCCGGTCTTCGAACTACTGCCCGCCGCGGAGGGCCGCGGTTTCGCGCGGCTCCCCGATCCGAACGAGGGAGACTTGTTCTTCGACATGGAGGGCGACCCCTTGGAAGACGGGGGGCTGGAATATCTCTTCGGTCTCTACCTGTTCGAGGATGGCCAGCCAAGCTTTCGAGCCTTCTGGGCGCACTCACGCGACGAGGAGCGAAGGGCCTTCGAGGCTTTCATCGACTTCGTGGCCGCGCATCTTCGCCAGTACCCGCGGGCGCACATCTATCACTACGCGCCCTACGAGCCCTCGGCGCTCAAGCGCCTCATGGCGCTGCACGGCACGCGCGAGGCCGAGGTCGATGCTCTCCTGCGACAACACAAGCTCGTGGATTTGTATGCCGTCGTTCGTGAGGGTTTGCGAGTTGGCGAGGACAGCTACTCCATCAAAGCCCTGGAGCGCTTCTACAGCAGCAAGCAGCGAGAGAGCGATGTCAAGACAGCTGGCGCAAGCGTGGTCTTCTACGAGCGTTGGAAGGACACCCAGGATACATCGCTGCTTGAAGCCATCGAGCGCTACAACGAGGACGACGTGCGAAGCACCTACGAGCTTCGCCAATGGTTGCTGTCGCTGAGACCGAAGGGATCAGGTGGGGCCGCTGCCGAGGTATCAGGCGAGCCCCAAGCGCTCGAGCCGCTATCGGAAAAGGCCCTGATGGCGGCTGCCCGGATGGAGGACTTTCGGCAACGGCTCGTCGGCGGACTTCCCGCGGATCGGCTCAGCTGGACGACCGACCATCGCCTGCGTGAGCTCCTGTACTACCTGCTGAACTTCCATCGACGCGCAGACAAGCCCGTCTGGTGGGCCTTGTTTGCGCGCCAGGAGGCTTCCTACGAGGAGTTGCTGGACGATCTGGAGGTGCTGACAGGTCTCGAGCAAAGCCGGCCGCCTGACTACAGCGTCGATGGCGGGCCTCGGTACAGCTACAGGTTCCCCCCGCAGGAGACCAAGCTCAAGACGGGCGACCACTGCGTGCTCGTCGATAGCCTGAAAGAAGTCTTCGACCTGGTCGTGGACGAGGAAACTCGCGAGGTCACGTTCCTTTTCTCGTCCCACGACGAGTTGCCGCGTAGCGGCTTGGCCCTGAGCTCAGGGAAACCCATCGTCACTACCGTCATCGTCTCAGCGATAGAGCGCTTCGTCGAGTCCTATCTCAAGGGCGCCGAGCGCTACAAAGCCGGGCTGAGTTTCTTGCGGCGCGAGGTGCCGCTGGTCGCGGGCGTAGCCCCCGGGGCGCCGTTGCTCGCTGCCGACGAGGACTTGCTCGCGGGCTCGATCCGCACCGTCCTCGGCTTGCAGGAAAGCTACCTGTTCATCCAGGGCCCACCGGGGGCCGGCAAGACGTTCACGGGCTCGCACGTCATTGCTGAGCTGCTTCGTCAAGGCAAGCGCGTGGCCGTGTCCTCGAACAGTCACAAGGCCATCAACAACCTGCTTGCGGCGGTGGAGCGTGTCGCCAAGGAAAGCGACCTGACGTTTCGGGGTGCCAAGAAATCCACGTCGGAGGACTCCTGCATCGGTGGCGCCTTCATCGTGGATATCTTCTCGGCCAAAGGCCTCGGGGAGATTCAGGACGAATTCCAGCTCATCGCTGGAACGGCGTGGTTGTTCGCTTCGAGCAACTTCACCCAGCGGTTCGATTACCTCTTTGTCGATGAAGCCGGCCAGGTCTCGCTCGCCAACCTGGTGGCGATGTCCACATGCGCCCATAACGTGGTTCTGCTCGGCGATCAGATGCAGTTGGGGCAGCCGATTCAGGGCGTGCATCCTGGCGAGTCCGGGCAATCGGCGCTGGAGTACCTGCTGCAGGGCGAAGCGACCATTCCCGAGGACAGGGGCATCTTCCTCAACAAGACGTGGAGGATGCATCCTGACGTCTGTCGCTTTATTTCCGAGGCGGTCTACGCCGGTCGCCTGGAGCCCGAGGTGACCACAGCCACGCAGCGACTTGTCCTCTCTGGCGCACATCACCCTGCGATCCGACCTACCGGTATCTCCTTCATCGCCGTCGACCATGACGGCTGTTCGCAACGCAGTGATGTCGAGGCGGAACTCATTCAACAGCTCTTCGACGAGTTGCTGGCGCAGAAGTATGTCGACCGAAAGGGTGTGCAGCGACCCATGACGCTCGAGAGCATCCTGGTCGTGGCCCCCTACAACCAGCAGGTCAACCGCCTGCGCGCGGTGTTGCCCGCCGGGGCGCGCGTGGGAACCGTGGATAAGTTCCAGGGACAGGAGGCGGAGGCTGTTCTGGTTTCGATGACCACGTCCAGCGGAGAGTACCTGCCGAGGGATATCGAATTTCTGTACAGCAAGAACCGGCTCAATGTCGCGATCTCCCGCGCGAGATGCTGGTCGGGTGTCGTCGCCAACCCGAGGCTTCTCGACGTGCGGGTTGAGAACCCGGCACAGATGGGGCTGGTCAACACCCTTTGCTGGGTGGAGGAGTACGCCGGATAGTCGATCGGCTGCACACAGCCGTCGAAACCTCGAACTGGTGAGCACCCACCCGTTCGCTGGAGATCATGAATGGTGCTCCCAACCTGTGAGCCAAATGTCAGAAGAATTCGTGAAGATCCCGTACTACGTCGAGGCCGACGGTTCCAAGACTCACTTCCTTCCCAAGCTTCGCCAAAAGAAGGGTGGCTATCGGATTGGAGAAAAGGGCAAGGAGCAAGTTGTTGCCGACTACTGGGAGGCACTCGACCAGATCTGTGCGATGCACGCTCCGAAATTCCGAAGGACGAATGCGGCCGGCAACTCTGGCCTCGTTACTTGCAATCCGGGCCAAGTCGAGGAAGTCAGCAGGGCTGCGATCGAGGAACAACTCGCGCGGGTGATGGATGGGTCGGGCGAGGAGCAGGCATGAGCACGGAATTCGTCAAGGTTCCCTTTTACCGAGAGGCGGACGGCACAAAGACATTCTTCTTTCCGGAATGCCGACTCAAAGGTGGTTACGAGATTGGCCAGCGCGGCAACGACAAGGAGCGCTACATCCAGGACTATTGGGATGCTCTCGACAAGCTTATGGCGATGGACGTTCCGCGATTCCGGCGGCGCAACACGAACGGAAACGCTGGAACAGTGACGTGCCGCCCTGGCGACGTCGAGGAGGTCAGCCGGGCGTCTCTCGCAACGATGTTGACGGCCATCAGCGGTTAGAAGCGTGATGTCGTCACCCGTTGATTGGCGCGGGGCAAAGGCCCTCTTCGATGCGAACTTCATCTTTCGGAAGCCCGAATCCGAGCCCGGCGATCGCTGGTACCGAAAGGATGCCAATGGCCCCTACCTCTGGACGATGGAGCGAGGTGGATCTGTTCTAGTCGGACTCGAGGAGCCACTTGGTGGCTCGCCAGAGGGCGTTGCAGTAGAGCGAGAGAATCTCTTCTCGACCCCGGGGTTGCACTGCTATCGCATCGACTCGATGGCTGCACTTGAATGGCTGGTGTCCGCGTTCCGGAAAGCCCCTGCAGTCAAGGCTCCCGAAAGCGAGCCTCAGTCTACGTCGGCTTCCGGAACTGGCCCCTCAAAGGAGAATCCAACGATGGCCTCGAACATCATCCTCTATGGACCACCGGGAACAGGCAAGACGTACGCAACAGCGAGCCATGCCGTACTCCTCTGTGACGGCGCGTTGCCAGGCGCAGGCGACCAAAACGCCATCCGCAGTCGCTTTGAGGAACTTCGCCAAGCAGGCCGAATTTCCTTTGTGACCTTTCACCAATCCTTCGGCTACGAAGAGTTTGTCGAGGGGCTACGCCCACACGTGAGTGACGCAGGCCAAGTCGTCTACAGCGTGCGCCCAGGGGTGTTCAAGAGCGCATGCGCTTCCGCACTGCTCCGAAGCCCGAGTTCCCCAGGGATCAGCGGGAAGCCCCTACGTGAGCGCAAGGTCTTCAAGATGTCGCTCGGCGCCTCGTGGAGCGACGAGGGAACCAAGGTTTTCGATTACTGCCTCAAGAACAGCTGCATCCTTCTTGGCTGGGGTGGAGACATCGACTTCTCAGACTGCGACACTCGAGAGGCGATCGAGCGAAAGCTGAAGCAGGAGGCGCCAGACATCGAAAAGCCCGGATCGCACCTCCGCTTTGTCGACTGCTTCAAGCGCGAGATGAAGATTGGCGACCTAGTCATGGTTTCCTATGGAAATTCGAAGTTCCGCGGCATCGCGGAGGTTGCCGACGACTACGAATTCGCCGAGGACGCTCCTTTCCATCAGATGCGTCGGGTGCGCTGGCTCGCTACTTCCGCCGATGGTTGGTCCGCATCCGATCTCTACGAGAAGGCCGTTGTGATGTCGACGCTGTATGTACTTGGCGCCGACAACATCAACTGGGAGACGCTCCAGGGGATTGTTGGCGTGCCGGAGCCAGCGCAAGGCGCACAGCAGCATGTCATCATCATCGACGAGATCAACCGCGCCAACATCTCCAAGGTCTTCGGCGAACTCATCACGCTCATCGAACCCGACAAGCGAGCGGGCGCGCCGAACGCCGTGACGGTGAGACTGCCCTACTCCGGTGAGGACTTCAGCGTCCCGTCCAACCTGCACATCATCGGGACGATGAACACCGCGGACAGATCCATCGCGCTGCTCGACACGGCCCTTCGTCGGCGCTTCGACTTCGTGGAAGTGATGCCGGACCCGGCGCTCTTGCGTGGGGTCGAGATCGAGGGCGTCGATTTGGAGCAACTGCTGCGCGCGCTCAACGAGCGTATTGAAGTCCTCTACGACCGGGACCACACGATTGGGCACGCCTACTTTCTGGGGGTGACGACCCTGTCTGATTTGGAGGCGGTGTTCCGAAGGAAGGTCCTTCCTCTGCTGCAGGAGTACTTCTTCGAGAACTGGGCCAAGGTGCGCCGTGTGCTCAGCGACCGCGGAGACGGAGACTTCATCCGCAGAGTCATCAGGCCAGCCCTTGCCGTGGACGACGACGATGGCGATCAGGGCGAGCCGACCTTCGTCTACTCCGTGAACCCCGCGACGTTTCCGGTCCAAGCGTATCAACGTATATACGCGGGCTAGCCGATGCACGCAGTACTTCAAGTCGGGGAATTCGAACAGATCACCTGCGGGCCCTGTTGGGATGCGCAAGGGCGCGCGGTGACTTCGGCGCAGCGCAGCCAGCTTGAGCGCATCAGCGAGGCATTTCGCAGGGCTCGGGGCAAGCCTGTCTTCGCCAACGGTCCCCGCGGAAGTCTTGTGGCCCAGAACTTCGTGGGTGTCGTCTGCCTGGGGCGGTGCCAGGTCGAAATCCTGCCGAAGGTCGGGGGCGCGATGCGCAAAAGCCTCTTGCCGATGATCGCCGCAACGCTCGATCTCGTCGTTGACGGACAGCCATCAGGGCAGGTCGGGGAGTCAGATGAGTCGGTTCTGGAACCCATCATCCGGTTGTTCTGCTCGGAGCTTTGGGGCGCCGTGAGGCGGGGGATGATCCACCAGTACGTCAAGCGCGAGGAAAACCTGGCAGTCATGCGTGGCAAGCTGCAGGTTGCGAACCAGTTGCGCCACAACTTGGCGCGGGTGGAGAGGCTGCATTGCGAGTTCGATGAATTCTCGCAGGACAACAGCCTCAACCGCCTTCTCAAGGCCGCATTGCGCCTGCTGTTGGGCGTGACCCGGAGCGCCACGAATGCGAGAAGCCTCTCTGAGCTGCTGTTCTGCTTTCAGGACGTTGCGGATACGCCACCCATCTCCGCGCTGTGTCAGAGCGTCAAGCTCGATCGCATGAGCGAGCGCTATCGCCCACTTGTCGAGCTGGCCCGGCTGTTCCTCCGGGCGACCACCCCGGACGTCGTCTCCGGAGATGCGCATGGCTTCTCGTTCCTGTTCGACATGAACGAATTGTTCGAGGAGTACGTGGGACGCCAGGTACGCGCTGCGTTGCGGCCTCTGGGCTTTCAGGTCTCGCTGCAAGGACCAAAGCGCCATCTGGCGCGGTTGGCCAGCGGATCTCCCGCATTCGAGCTTCGCCCCGACATCGTGAACTCACGGGACGGGCGGGTCAGCCTCATCATCGACACCAAGTGGAAGCGCCTGAAGGAGGACGAGCGGCGCGAGGGAGTCTCATCCGCCGATGCGTATCAGATGTTCGCGTACGCGGAGCGCTACGACGCGCAAGACGTCGTGCTCCTTTACCCGCATCACTCGGGCCTGGGCGCTTGGACCCCACGACGCGCGGAATACCACCTGGGTCACGCCGATGGCTTCGGCAAGAGGCGCGTGGCGATCTCGACGGTCGACCTTACGAACCTTTCGACGGTCCGACCACAGCTGCTCGCCTTGGTGGCGGAAGGCGACCGGCGTCATTGACAGGCAAAGCGCTTGCGCCGCCCGCGCCCAATGTCACCTGCCTGTCGGTCAAATCGCTACGGCGGTGCCTGAGGTCCTCAAGGGCCTATGCGCTGCGCCAACAGCGGGCAAGGGGCAGGCACAGTTGCACTTGCAAAGTCATGATGCACATGATACGGTGCACCAATTTGGTATACTAAACGTCGCGATGAAGATCTCCTTCATTGACGCGGGCATGGAGACGCTTTGCAGACAGACGAAGGTGTCAGTCAAGAAGCTCGGGCCGTTGTCTGCCAGGAAGCTCCAGACCCGGTTGGCGGAGCTTTTCAACGCCAAGTGCGTGACCGAATTGATTGCTGGGGCGCCGCATCCCCTGAAAGGGGATCGGGCGGGCGAGTTCGCGGTGTCCCTGCATGGAGGAGATCGACTTGTGTTTCGACCCGCGCAGCGGCCGGTACCGATTCGTACAGACGGTTCGATCGACTGGTCTGTGGTGACGGAAATAGTGATCATTGAAGCTGGGGACTACCATGACTAGCGCCGCCAACCAGGCGTTCGCGACGCTTGCAGAATTTTCGCCTGACTGGATCAGCGCGCCGGGCGACACGATCGTCGACCTATTGGAAGAACGAGGCTGGACTCAGGCCGAGCTTGCGCTGCGGACGGGCTTTACTCGCAAGCACATCAATCAGCTACTGAAGGGCGATGCGCCAATCTCCGAGGAGACGGCGCTGAAGCTCGAACGAGTGCTCGGCAGTACGGCTCGGTTCTGGCTGGGTCTTGAAGCTCAGTACAGGGAACAGCTGGGTCGCAGGGAGGATTTGGACCAGTTGGCTGGCGAGACAGGCTGGCTCAAGGAGCTTCCTCTCGCTGACATGGTTCGCTTCGGGTGGGTCAAGAAGTCCATCGACAAGGCACGGCAAGTCGATGAGTGTCTTCGATACTTTGCGGTATCCAGCGTAAGTGCTTGGCGGGCTCAGTATGAACAGCCAGTAGCTGCGTATAGAGCCTCAGCTACCTTGAGAAGAACTCCGGCAGCAGTGTCAGCTTGGTTGAGAGAAGGTGAGAGGCGGGCTGCCACGTTGCGCTGTGGCGAATTTGATCAGCGGAAGTTTGAGTCGGCACTGGTTTTCGCGCGTGGACTGACGCGAGAACGATCGCCGTCACGGTTTTTTGTCCAACTTGCTGAGGCTTGCAGCAGCGCTGGCGTTGCCGTCGTGATTGCCCCGGCGCCGAAGGGCTGTCCAGTCAACGGTGCGACGAAGTGGTTGTCTCCGACCCGTGCGTTGATTCTGCTGAGCGTGAGAGGAAAGTCTGACGACAAGCTGTGGTTCACGTTCTTCCATGAGGCAGCGCATCTGCTCAAGCATGGAAAGCGCCTCACTTTCCTAGACATCCTTGGCGAAGATGGCCTATCGGATGGAGAGGAGCGAGAAGCCAATGACTTCGCAAGGGACTTCCTGCTGCCGATGGAGGCCATTCGCACTTTTACGAAGGCTGGAGTATTTTCTGCCGCCCGGGTCGAAGCATTTGCTGAGCAGCAAGGAGTATCGCCTGGAATAGTTGTGGGACGCCTTCAGTTCGACGGCTTGCTGCCATGGACGCAACTCAACGATCTCAAGGTCAAGTACGTCTGGAATCACGAAGCCCAAAAAACGGAGGGCACGGCGTAGAACGATATTCATATCGCATCCATGACCTCGTCCAAGCAATGATGTTTTTGAGAGCGAGAGCTGACGTCGTTCGTGTCACATCGAATCCGCGCGAGTTCGACGACGTTGCCTGACCCCCGATGGCCACTTCAAATTCCCCCACTTATGGCCAGTCAAACTCCTCCATGCAGGACGAGCGGATTATGAGGCATCGGCGGTGACGGCGATGCGCGCGGCGGCCTCCTTGAGGCGGTAGCTGCGGCCCTCGAACTCGAGCATGGCGGCGCGATGCATGAGACGGTCGAGGATGGTGGTGGCCATGGTGGCGTCGCTGAGGTACTTGCCCCAGTCCTGCACGACGCGGTTGGAGGTGACGATGATGGAGCGGCGGTGCTTGTAGCGCTGGTGGACGATGGCCTGCAGCAGTTCGGCCGCGGCGTCGCCGATGCGCCGGGCCAGGAACAGGTCGTCGAGCACGAGCAGGTCGGGCTCGATCCAGGCCCGCAGCAGCGTGGCCTGCTCCGGCGTGCTGGCCAGGGCGTAGCGGGCGAACTCGGTGTCGGCCTCGACGTAGCGCACGTCATAGCCCTGCAGCGTGGCCTGGTAGGCCACGGCCTTGGCCACATGGCTCTTGCCGGTGCCGGGCTTGCCGATGATCAGCGCGTTGGCGCCGTCGCCGAGGAACTTGAGGGTGTGCAGCTCGAAGCAGGCCGCACGCGGCAGCTTGGGGTTGAAGCGCCAGTCGAAGTCGGCAAGCGTCGGGCGTTCATCCAGGCGCGATTGCTTGAAGCGCCGCTCGGTGAGGCGCGAGTGGCGCCGGTCGAGCTCGTCCTGCAGCATGGCGCCCAGGGTGCTCAGGAACGGCTCCTGGCTGCTCTGCGCCTGCAGCACGCGGGTGGACAGCGTATCGGCGATGCCCGAGAGGCGCAGCTCGCGCAGGGCTCGTTCGATCTCATTGAGGGTCATGCTGGGGGCTCCTGTCGTGGGTGAGGGAATCGGCGGCGGCACGGGCGAACAGGTCGGCGTACTCCTCGGCCGGACGGATCAGCTCGTGCTGCTGGGTCAGCGGCTCGGCGCTCGGGGCGGCATCCAGGGCCTGCAAGGCCTCAGTGACGAGCCGCTCGGTCAGCGCCTTGACGTGGCGATAGCTGTAGACGCCCTCCTGCAGCGCGCGGGCGCAGGCGGCGTCGACCAGGCGGCGGGGGTAGCGCTCGGCCAGCGAGACGATGCCCCAGAGCTTGCGCTGGCCCACGCGGCCTTCGACGGCGAACAGCAGCTCGCACAGGCGCAGGGCCTCGGAGCCGATGGCGCGCGCCTGGGCCAGGATGCGGCGAGTCTCGCGCGAGGGGTTGAACACGCGCTCCTCGGTGGGCAGGACCACGGTGCCGGGGTGCTCGGCGCGGTCATGGGTGCGCAGCAGCTCCTGGGTCTTGAGGTCGCGGATCTCGATGCGCCGGGCATAGATGCGCACCAGCACCTGGCTGCCGATGCGCGCCGGGCGCGCGGCGTAGCTGCAGTGGTCGACGCGCACGCAGCTGTCGTCGGCGACGGTGCGCTCGGCCTCGGTGAAGTACTGCATGCCCAGCACCGGCAGCGGCTGCAGGTGGGCGCGCTCCTCCTCGAACATGGCCTGCACCTGCCGGCGCGCGCTGCCGTGGATGCGCGGCGCAGCCCACTTGGTCTCCCAGTGCTCGAGAAAGGCGTTGTGCTCCTCCAGGCTCTCGAAGCGACGGCCCTTGAGGGCGGTGGCCTGGGTGTGCCCGATGGCGTTCTCGACGCTGCCCTTGCGGTTGGGGTCGCGCACCCGCGCCGGGTCGGCGATCACGCCGTAGTGCTGGAGCGTGGCGGCGTAGACCTTGTTGAGCTCGGGCTCGTACAGGTCGGGCTTGACGACGCCTTCCTTGAGGTTGTCGAGCACCACGTAGTGGGCCGAGCCGCCGAAGTAGCGCCAGGCCTGCTCGTGCAGTTCGGCCCAGACCTGCTGGCTGGACTTCCAGACCACACGGCGGAAGCTGCGCCGGGAGTAGCGCAGCGTGGCCACGAACAGACGCGGGCGGCGGTAGCGCGAACTGCCGGGCACGCGCGTGAGCGCGCCCTCGCCGTAATCGACCTGCATCTCCTCGCCGGGGGCGAACTCCAGGCGATCGAACTGCTCGGGCTCGCGCACCTTGAGCCGGGCCACGAAGCGCTTGACCGAGTTGTAGTGGCCGGCGAAGCCGAACTGGTCGACCAGGTCCTGGTAGATCGCGGTGGCGTTGCGCTTCAGACGCAGCTGGGCCTCGATGAAGGCCCGGTGCGGCTCGCACAGCGACGTCGTCGAGGCGGTCGGCGCCGGTGGCCGGGGTGGAGGAGTTTGCTCGGCCGAGCCGGTGGCCACCCCGGGGGAGTTTGCTTCGCCCTCCCCAAAGCGCTGCGCGTAGGCGCGGATCGTCTTGCGGTCGATCCCCGTCAAGCGCGCGATCTCCCGCTGGCTGCTGCCCTTGCGCAGCAGCGTCCAGATGGTCGTTTGCAAATGCGGCTTCAAGACGTTCACTCCTGGCCCCTCTCCTGTGGAGGGGCGAAAGTAACGTCCTGCCAGACCTCTGGCCGCCGGCGTGCTCGCCGGCCTGTCAGCGCGTCATCGCGCCGTGGCCAGGGTGGGGGAATTTAGGTGGCCAAAGGTGGGGGAGTTTGGGTGGCCATCGGGGGTTGTTGGCATCGGCGTCGCTCGAAAAAGGCGACCAGCCTAAGCCGGTTCAAGGAATCACTTGCGCGCCTCCCGGCGTCCACGATCACGCTGAAACAGCGTCCACGATCAGCCTGAAACGCCGTCCACGATCACGCTGAAACCCCGTCCACGATCAGCCTGAAATGCCGTCCACGATGAGCTGAAATACGCAGCGCAACCGGGCGTTCTTCGAACGGCTTCAGATACCGATGAACTGACAGCGGTGCAGTTGCTAACGGCGGACCAAACCCTTGGCACTGAGCCTATGTTGGAAAAGGCGGCATGTCTTGACTCGGGGCTGTAACCGGGACCACTTCGGGCCTGTCGCGCGGTTCGGCCGGAGGGTCGGGGTCCGCAGCATCGGAGCTGACAGCAGCTAGCACTTGCGTCGGCGTCATCGCGCCGAGGGAAAGCACAATCCGCGGCAAGTGAGGGCGGTAGCCGTTGATTCCCATCTTGGCTTCGAGCCAAATCGGATTGCGCAATTTTGCCAAGCCTACGGGGCCGTTTGACTGTGTGGTGTGTATTGACGCGCTGAATGCTGGTCTCAGAAGCGCCCCTCCAGGCGCTAGTCCTGGGTGCTCCTGGGTATCATGCCCCGGTTCAGAGGAGGAGAAGAACATGTCCAAGAGACAGGCGAGCGGCACCTGTCATGCAGCAGACTGAATGTGAATGACCTTTGTCTGACTGCGCTCATCAAGTAGATAGTCAATCCCCCCCGTCAACAGGTAGCGATACATGACGTCGCTTCCGGAGGCATCAGCTACTTTGAACGAGAGTTCACGGTCATGTGAACCCCGATTGCTGCCGAGCTCTTTGACATAAGCCTCGTTCTTTTCGATGCCACAAGAGCTGATGATTTTCTCAATCGCTCGGGCAACGTCATATCTGAATTCCTCCGCTTCGCCGTCGCGACCCCGAATCTCAGAACAGTAGACCTTAAAGCCATCAATGGCCGTGGTCATGCCCTGCACGATTTCGACCAATTCGCGGATGCGCCATCGGTGCTTGCTCGAACCGCAGTACGGGTCCTTGAGAGTCATGGCCTTGACGTGACATCCTTGAATGGCCCTGAAGATGTCGCCGAAATCGCGGCGAGTTCCGACGTCCAGCTCCCATATGGACATCTGCGTGCCCTCTTGGAAAAGCTCCGCAGAGAAGGGCTGGGCTTTGGGCACCATCTCGTCGAGCAGCGCCCTGATGCCCGAGTCCACGGTACCAAGCTCAACAGGGCCAGACACGAGCCCTTTGAAGATGGGTTGCACAGGAAATCTCTGGCGAACCAGAGGTGCCCCATCATCCAAAGAGCTAAACATTCGCGGCAGCGCGACCGCGTTACGCCCTGCAAACTCTGGCAGTTGGAACACTGATAGCTTGCCGTTGCTGACCCATGGATACAAATGTCGATAGAGCATCAACACATCGAGTTCCGTCGGCTTCTCGGCTGGCGGACTCGCTACATATAGACGGACTTGCTTCCCCTGCTGAAGCCAGTCCAGCACCAAGCGCAAGTCAGGATTCGCCGAA
>VFSW01001262.1_pt1 | contig 38517 bp, 34 predicted proteins | sample 5358111 | NCBI WGS metagenome assembly VFSW01 (sample SAMN11554181, study PRJNA540505) | mine drainage metagenome | isolation source: sediment from site ElyBrook_90M | place: USA: Ely Copper Mine, Vershire, VT | collected 2017
GGCGGGCGGGTGGTAGGACTCGCCGTGGGAGTGGTGCTCGCGCACCGCCTCCGCATCGGTGGCGCGCGACTCCAGCAGAGATTTCAGCTCGGCCAGGGCCCGCTGGATGCGGCCGGGAGCGGAAGTGGAATGCGCGTTGGCCACGAGGACACCTCTTTCCGAGTCCGGCTTACGGGTGGATGGTGACGTCGTAGAACATCACCGCGCCGTCTTTCGCCAGCACCGGATCGATGCGCCGCACCTGGAAGGTGCGCTCTTTCAGGTCGTCCACGGTCCGGCCGAGAATGTCGTGGGTTTCGCGCTCCAGTTCCGGCGTGGCCTTGGGGGTGCGTTTTTCAGGAGAAAGGGCCTTGGCGTCGAGGCGGTAGATGCGGATCTGGCTGGCGGAGTCTTCCGCGAGGAGTTCGACGTTGGTTCCGGTGAGCGCGACCGACACGGGGCGGTCGTGAAACCAGGACCGCGGCGCGAGCAGGACGAACAGCACGATGGCCACGACCGCCACGTCGTAGGGCCAGCTGCCGCGTTCGTAAGACCAGAACAGCGTGCGAACCACGCCTCGCCAGATTGTGCGCATATCGGTGGCCCGCCTATCCGCTCACGACCATGCCGTCGCGCATGTGCAGGACGCGGTTCCCGTAAGTCGCTGCTTCGGGATTGTGCGTGATCATCACGATGGTCTGGCCGAGGTCGTGGTTGAGCTGGCGCAGCAGGGCCAGGACGCTCTCCGAGGTTTTCGTGTCGAGGTTGCCGGTGGGCTCATCGGCCAAAACGATTTTGGGCTCGCTGATGATGGCGCGGGCCAGGGCCACGCGCTGCTGCTCTCCGCCGGACAATTCCGAAGGCTTGTGATGCAAGCGCCCGCTCAGGCCGAGGAGCTTGGTCACCACGTCGAAGCGGTGGGGATCGAAGCCGTTGCCGTGGATGTGTTCCGCGAGCGTGATATTGTGATGGGCGTCGAGCGTGGGCAGCAGGTTGAAGCGCTGGAAAACGAAGCCGACCTTGTGGCGGCGCAGCAGCGTCCGCGCGGCATCGCTCATGCCGGTGAGGTCGTTTCCATCGAGCAGCACGCGTCCGCTGGTGGCCTGGGCGAGGCCGCCAATCACGTGCAGCAGCGTCGACTTTCCGCAGCCCGAGGGCCCCATGATCGAAACGAACTCGCCCGGAAAGACTTCGACGGTGACGCCGCGCAGCGCCGGGACCTCCATCCGGCCCACACGGTAGACTTTCCAGAGGTTTTCAGTTTTGAGTATCGGCTCCAAAGCCGGCTCCCGAGCGAGCAAGTGCGCATTTGAGGATGAAAATATTCTAGCCGTGTTTCGCATTCCTGCCTAGAGGCGTCCCCGGCGAGAGGCCCGGCGCAGCGCGCCTTGAGAAGCCTGGCGGGAGCGGCCCTGGAAAGGCTGGGCGCGCTCACTCATAGGCCAACGCTTCGACGGCGTCCTTGCGGCTGGCCAGCCACGCGGGATAGGCGGCGCCCATCAGACCGCCCGCGCCGGCAATAAACGCGGCCAGGATGATCCACTTCAGGGTGATCAGGACGGGGAGCGAAGGAAACACCTTGAGCAAGACCAGGCGCGTCAGGTAGCTGAGCCCGATTCCGGCCGCCACGCCCGCCAGGCAGAGCAGGGCCGTTTCGCTGAGTATGATCTGAACGATGTAGAGTTTCGAGGCGCCCAGCGATTTCAGGACGCCGATCTCGCGGGTGCGCTCGATAATGGTGGTGTACATCGACAGGAAGATCACCAGGAAACCGATGGCGACGGCGATGCCGATCATCACGTTGATAAAGGCATTCAGTCCAGGCAGGTTCGACGAGGTCATCAGGGAAATGTAGTCCTTGAGAGCGCGGACCTCGTAGCGCGGCAGGAGCATGCGGACGCTGTCCATGACCGCGGGCGTATGATCGGTGCGGTCGCACTTGATGAAAAAGACCGAGGCCTTGTCGTGCGCGCCGGACATTTCCTGCAGCGTGGACATCAAGACGAACAGCCGCGCGCCCTTGCCGTGCTCCACAATGCCTGCCACGTGAAAATCATGCTCCAGGATGTGAAGGTTCTGCCCCAACTTCACCTTTTTCGCTCGGGCGTACACGTCGTCGACCAGAATGTCGTTGGTATCCTGCAGTTCGTGGCCCTCGTGCAGGACGAATCCGCCGGAGACGGCGCGAAAGCTTTCTGGCTGGATTCCGTAGACCAGGTCCAGCCCGTTGACGGAATTAAACTGCACCAGCACGGGCGCCACCGCCTGAACGTATTCGAGCTGCTGCAATTTAGCGCCGATGGCGATGGGCATGGGAGCGCCGCTGAAGGCCATGAGAATGGAGGCCGCCGGGGGCTGCACCATGACGTCGGCGCCGATGCCCTCGGTGCGCTTGGCCGTATCGACGAGCAAGCCGCTGGTGAGTCCCACGACCATGATGACCAGCATCACTTCCACGGCGACGGCGATCACCGCAATGGCCGTGCGCACCGGCCGGTGCAGCGTATTCCGGACGATCATGTGTCCGATCAAGGATTGGTCCCCTGCGTCTGTTCCCCGACGCGCACCAGTTCGCTTCCCGGCGGCTGCAGCAAAACGAAGCGGTCGGGTGCAATCGCCTCACCGAGCGTCAGCCGGGTGATGGTGATCTCAAGTTTATAATCATTGCCGGGCCGCGCGAGAGAAATGTGGCGGGGAAATTTCCCGGCGCCAAACTGGTCCCAGCCGGCGTAGCGAACGTCGGAGGCAAGCTTACCGCCCGGGTCATAGGTTTGCAGGCGCGCGACGCTCAAATCGGCGCGGTCGAACCAGATCTTGCTGGCGAGTTCCCAGTCGGCGGGCGGCGCGGCTTTCGCGGCGGGCGCGGCGGGCGCGGCGGCCAAAGGCAGCGCCACCGTCAGCACGTAGTATTGCGATGCCGCCTCGCTGGCTTGCTCGAACAGCACGAGCGCCTGGGCCGGGACCGGGTCCCAGAAAATCGCGCGGGTCAGGTGTTGCGGCCGCAGATTTTCGATCGGCTTGGCCGCCGGGCGCTCGCCGTTGGCCGGACCGGTGAGAAATTTGTTCCGCGAGGGAATGAACATGTGGAAGGTTTCCCCGTCGCTTTCCATGTCGAAGATGTTCGTGCCCACCACGGGCGCCTGGCCGATCACGCGGATACTGGAGGGCTTTTGCGCCAGGATGAATCCGGAAATCTCGTGATATTGCTCGATCACGCCGGTGTAGGCCGAGCCCGAGGTCAGCAGCAGCTTCACCGCGGCGTTCAGCGAGGTGACCGATTCGGCCTGCCGGTTGAACGCCTCCAGGAGTTCTGACTTCGTCGCCGTCAGGCGCGGCACGGGCGCCCCGGCCGGCTTCACCGCGGTCTTCTGGGTGACGGCACAGCCCCACAGCAAGGCCATCGAAAGGGCCATCGCCACGATCCGCGGTAAGCCGGGAAGTATCCGTTTGCGTCGCATTACCTGCACAAGCCAAGAAATCTAGCAGCCGACCTGAGGAGTGTCAAACAAACACCTCGCCGCGCGCGCACCACACGCCATGCCATCGGGCCAGTCGAAACTGTGTGATAACCGGTACGGGGATCCTCAGCGGCTAAACAGGCAGCGGAAAAGCCCACCATCATGTCATTCCGAAGCCCGGTCGCAGTTTGACCGGGGTGAGGAATCCGCTTTTCTCTAGAGGCGGGCGCTTACAGCAGGTCCCTCGCGCTGCTCGGGATGACAGCAAAACGGCTTTTTCCGCAAACTGTGAAGCCGCGAGCCACAAAGAACCGCGAATTACCACCCAGGCTCGGTATGCCGTTCCTACTCGGGCAGCTTGCCTCCGGCGGAGACCCAGGCGGCGATGTCGGTGACGACACGCTCGTCGACATGCCCTACCTGCTGATACTCCTGCGGGAGGGACGGCCCGGTGCCGGTGATGAAGAGGTGATTCAGGTCCGGGTAGAGCTTCAACGTCACGTTTTTGTGTCCGGCAAGAGCTTCCTTCCACTCGGCAAAATTCGTTGCGGGAGGCACCTGAAAATCCCGGCCGCCCTGGAGAATCAGCATCGGAATCTTCAGCGCTCCCGCCACGGCCAACGGGTGATAATTGCGCAGGTCGAGCCAGTAGGAGGCGGGCATGACGCCCCCGAGAACGACAACGGTATCGGCGGGTTTGAGGTCCGGGCTTTCGATCTTCCGGGCGCTTTCCTCGATGTCAGCGAGCAGCTTCTGGTCGGCGGCGGTGGGCGTGCCGCCGGCTGACAGCGCGTAGCGCAACTGGTCCACCATGAGCTGCTCGATTGGGCGGGTGTTGGCCGCCAGCATGACGATTCCGGTGACGCGGGAATCGCGCGAGGCAATCCACGGCGCGAGATAGCCGCCCAGGCTGTGCCCCACGACAAAGATGCGCCGCGGATCAATCTTCATGTCCTTGACGAGCAGCGCGACGGCCGCGCGCGCATCGCTCATGGTTTCGTCGTCCACGGTCAGCTTGGCCGGATCGGCGTTGCTCTGCGCGCCGTACTTCTGGGTGCGCTTGGTGTAGCGGAGCACGGCGATGCCGCGGCTGGCCAGGCCCCAGGCGAGATCCTTGAGGGGCGCGTTGGGGCCGATGGTTTCGTCCTGATCGTGCGGGCCCGAATCGTGCAGCAACACCACGGCAGGAAACAGGCCCTTGCCCTTGGGCAAGGTCAGCGTTCCCGGCAACTGGAACTTGCCGTTGACCAGCACCCGCGGCTGCTCGGTGAACGACTCCGGCTTGGCGTAGGCCGGGGCGGTCCACGGGGGCAGCGGCTCCTGATGCGGGCGGAATAACAGCCCGGCGATCTTGCCGTCCGGCCCGAAGGCGATTTGCGCGTCGATCGTCGCGCGCTCAAATTTGCACGGCACCACGACGACGTCATAGACGCTCACGCGGCTGGCCCGGGCCCCGCCGATCGAGTCGAACGAGCCCTCCCGATCGAGCAAGCCCGCCCAAGCCGTCGCCAGCTTTCCCGCGGGGAACGCCGCGGACATTTGCGCGGTGTACTGCGCCTCGACTCTGTCGAATTGGCCGGCAGCGATCTGCTTCACCACCTGCTTCCCCGCTCCGACGACGCTCGATTCAGTATCCGCTTGCCGGGCGGCCATCGGGAGGACCGCCAGAAACAGCAGCAGCGCCAGCACGCAACTTTTCATATCGCAATCCCTTCGACCAGAGAAATCAACCCAATTGCCGCAGGACAGCTCATCCTCACTGCACCGTGGAGCGCGGCGGAATCAGCAGCGGCGATGCGTGATGAACCACTAGCAGCCAGCGGCCGTCGCGTTCGACGAAGACATTGGTGGCCTGCACGGTGGCTTCGTCGAAACCATCGGCAAACGCCGTGGTGATGCGCGCGGCGCACGCCACCCACCCCACGCGGCCCTCGACGCGCACGCGGACGCCGCTCAGCGCCACGCGCACCCGCTTGATATTCTTGAAAACCCGGGCCCAGCGCTCGCGGATATCGTCCCAGCCCAGGAGAAGTTCCCAGCCCGGCTGCACGCACTGGACATCCTCTTCGTGCGCCCACACCGCGTCCATCTCCGCCAGGTCGAGCGATTCAAACGCGGCGTAGAAACGCTGGTTGGCGGCGCGAACCGCTTCTTCGGGGGTCAGTTTTTCGTGGGTGGCTGGTATGGACATGGTGGCGTCAAGCTCAACCTCAAGCGCAAGCCGTGCGGCTGCATTATACCCGAGGGCGGACGGCCTCGGGACGGCTCCTTCGGTCCCTGCGCCCGTTCTGCGGGTCCCGCGATTGCCCGCGCAAACCTAGTGCCCTGAATCAGAAGTTCCTTGCATAATCCGATGGAGCTTCAGGGGCTGAAGCCCTAATTGATTTGGCGCTGCTTATGTCGCGGTCCCGACGGCTATCCGGGACGCACAGGGCGCGCTGAAACCGCGACCCACAAAGCCCTCGGGGCCTTTTAGCACCCTGTTAGGGGAGCACAGGATCGTCCGCCGTCGCCGCGGCGCCGCCCTTATCGGCGGCGTGCATCTGGCCGGTGGCGTCGAGAAAGAAAGAGCGCCGGGCGGTCTTGCCGTAAGCGTCGGGCATCGCGGCAAGTTCGAAGGCCAGAGTGTCTTCCCCCGCCCCGGGAACGATGCGGTAGCGGAATTGATAGACGCCGTCGTTGCCGGCGGCCAGATGCTCGTTCACCAGCGAGGCTTGGTCGGGCGAGATCCCATTAGCGGGCGCGGGGCCGAGCTGCGCGAGCGAATCCGGCAGCTTGCCGTAGACGCGGCGATAGGTCTCGATAGCCTCCTTGAGTTCGCGCAGAGCGGCGAGGCTGGAGTTTTCACGCGCGGCGAGTTCGTCTTCCGCCCACTGCCTGGAAAGCTGCGGAATATCCAGCAGCACCAGGCCGAGCGACAGCAGCCGCCATTCGCCGCGCTCCAGCACCAGGCCGAACTCGGCCTGTGCGCCGTCGGTCACGCTCACCGGGATGAACGCGAGATTTTCGCGGGTGCGCGCTTCGCCCAGGCGAAATTCCGAAGTGCCCCCCGGAGCTGAACACCGCACCACGGTGTGATGGTACGCGTCGGAGGAGAGCAGCGGATTGCCGGGATCATCGGCGAGCGAGAATCGCCGGAGGAAGGCCGCGCGCCGGTCCGCGGAGAGCGCGCGAAAGGCCGCCGCATTGTCCGCGGTGAGGTAGTTGGCAAACTGCGTTTCGTTGGCCCGGCAAGCGGCGGTGAGCGCGGCAGCCAGCGCCGCGGCGGGGTCGGATGCCTGCGCTTGCTGCGCGCAGAGCGCCGCGGGAAAACCAAGCGCCAGGAAAATGGCCGGGACGGCGAGCCGGAAAATCGAACGGGCCTTCATCACAGCTCGGATTTCACCTGCCGGAGAATGGTTGCCAGGTCGCGCGTGAACTGCGACCTCGCCATGACGTTGCCGCACCCCGCCGCGCGGGCGCGGGCGGCAAGCTCCACCTGCACGTGCGACAGGAAAGCGATGAGCGGAATCGCGCCGCCGGACGCCTGCACGCGCTCGATGGCTTCAATGGGATTTCCCCGCGAGTTTAGGTCCACGACGATGAGCTTCGGGCTTTCGCGGGCGATCTCGGCCGCGAGCGCCTCGGGCGTCGTGCAGGTGCGGAGTTCCACGCCGAGCTGCTTCGCTGTCTCGACAAGCTTCGACTGAAAGAACAAGTCATCTATGAGCGCCACCACCGCCGCCATCGCGTGTGCCTCCTACCTTCGTGTAGCACGCGCGCGGATGCAACACAAGGGCGGCTCGGGTGGCAGGCCAGTTTCCTTTCCTGTTCGCTCACAGATTGAGGCCTGACCGGGCTTTCGTAAATCGCCGATACTCTGCGCGCCGGGCATTTTGTATGATGTGTCGCAGCCGGAAGGAACCGGACCACAAATCCAACGACGAGGGGAAACCGAAATGCGGAAGACAACGATGATTTTGTTGTGTGGTGTCGCGGTTCTATTGCTGACCTCCGCTGTTTCGTCGCGATCGACGCAAAGCAGCTACGGCGAGGATCGGGCTCAGATCGAGGACCTGGAGGCCCGCTATCTGTTCGCCCTGGATTTTCGGGATGCCGACACCTACGCCTCGACGTTCACGCCGGATGGCGTGCTCGATTACGGTCCGGTGATAACCGGGCGCGACGCGATCCGAAAGTTCATCGCCGGGATGGCCAAAGCCGACGCGGACCGGGCGGCCAAGGATACTTCGGGGCTGCGTCCCGCCGCCGGGCGCCACAATATTTCGAACATCGTCCTGAAGATCGAGGGCAACAAAGCCGTCGGGCGATCCTACTGGTTCCATTACAGCAACAACAATGACAAACGAACAGCCGGCCTGGACTCATTCGGCCACTACGAAGATGAAATGGTGAAAGTGGACGGCAAGTGTTTGTTCCCCAAACCAAAACTCACCACCGCGCCGGTCGCTGGGTGGGCTCCCACGCCGGGGAATCCGGCCTGGTAAGTAATACTGTGCGGCTATAGCGGCGCGCCCGCCCCGCCACTGCGGGGCGGGCGCTAGAAAATCCCTGAGACTGTGTCAGCGGCGGGCTACGGCGTGCGGGAGACCGCGTAATGGCCGCTATCGAGCGCCTCCTGGGAAACCCACATGCCGTGGAAGGTGGTGCGCACGCGGACCGGCAGCTTCACAATAGCCACGGGCCCAGCCTCGATGTTTTTCGCGTCGAGGATGACCAGGTCGCTGCGGTTTTCGGCCATGCGGTTCACCAGAGCCAGGAGGTAGCCGTCTCCTTCGGGCGAATTCGGCTTGCGCGGGGCGAAGCATGGTTCCTGCACGCCGGAGTTCGGTCCGGGACTCCACGAGTTGGCCGCGCCGGTCTTGAGATCGTAGTGCCCCACCGAGCTAAACCCGGCCATGCCGGCCCACACGCGGCGCGGATCGTGGCAGACCACGTAGCCCTCCCGATAGGAGCCGTTGCCCTGATAGCGGTCGTCGGTGCGCGGCATTTCGCACAGCCACTCGAAAAGCCGCTCGCTCTTGATTTCCTCGGTCTGGCCCGCCAGGTCGAAGGTCAAGCGCGTGAGGTAGGGCGCGCCCTGCGTGGGATCGGGCGGCGCGCCATCGTGGTTGGGGAAGAAGGCGAAGGAATTTCCGCGGGACAGGCATATATCAACGCTCACCTTCGAGCCATTTGTGCTGCCGCTCATCATGTGCCCGGCAAAGCTCGTGGGTCCGCGGAACCACCGAATCTGATCGGCCGTGCCGTAGCGCGGCACGACCGCCACCATGGTCTGCTTGTCGCGGTGCCACTGGTAGAATGGGCCGCCCTTCTTGAGCACCTCGACATCAGTGAGCAGCGGAAAAAAGGGGAAGATCACGTATTTGTCGCAGATGGCGAAATCGTGCAGCATGCCCGGCCACGGGGCGTTGAACCAGACCTCGTGCTTCACCTTGCCGTCCGGCCCGATGACGTAATAGGCCATGTCGGTGGTGCCGTCGCCCTTGGCCTGGTAGGCGAAGGTCAAAAGCTCGTTGGTAGTCTGGTCGATGTGCGGGTGGGCGGAGAGCCACACGGACTTGATTCCGCCGTCGAAATCATAGCGGCGGATAGTTTCCAGCGTGTAGGGATGTATCTCGATGGGCAGGTCGTCCTCTTTGAGAGCCAGGAGCTTGCCCGCGTGCCACACGACGTTGGTATTGGCGGTTCCGGGATTGCAGCCCTTGGCGAGCGGGTCGTGGGTGTAGCGATTGCGGTAGCGGCCGAAGAGCCCACGGCGGTGCTTTTCCTGCAGCAGGTAGCGCTCGGTGCGGACGTAGCGCGTCTTGAAATCCACGTGGCCGTTCTCGAAGCGGAACATCGCCACCAGACCTTCGCCGTCGATGAAAATGTCGTCGCCGGTCAGCGGGGGATACTGCCGGTCGGGACCGCAGCGGTAGAGCGCGCCGTTGAGATCCTTGGGGACCTCGCCGTGGGAAATTTCGCAGTCGCGTAGATCCGACTCCAGACGCACGGGCGCGCCAAAACCCTCATAGAGGGGAATATTGGGAAAGCGCACCACGTCCAGGGTGGCAAGTTCCTGCTCCGTCAGGTTCTCCATCGGAACCCTCCTGTTGGCCTGCCGCAATGTGTGGCTCGATCTTGCGGGCTATGCTAACCACCTGGAGTTTCGGTGTCAACACGACTGCCTGGCGGAAGATGATCGGTGAGTCCGGTGGGTGCCGCGCGGACGCGGGCGCAAACGAACACGAGGAGGAGGCGGGAAAACGCGGGCCCTTTACGCGCAGGATCTCTCTTTTCCCTGCGTTTGAACCAAGAAAGATTCTTCGTCCGCCGCGGCGGACTCAGAATGACGAAATTTACTTTTCGCCGCGGCCTGCTAGTGCCCGGTTGGTTCCTGTGCGCCGACGCTCTGGTCGGGCACGTCGCCGGCGCGGCCTTTGACCCGGTCGTAGACGCTGTACTGGCAGGTCGAGCCGAGGGCTTCGTTGTAGTAGGTAATCACGCCCAGAGCCGTGCGCAGCTCTTCATTGAAGCGGCGCAGGTCGGCGAGCTGCTTCACACGAACGGGTTGCTTATGGCCGTCGTGGGTGAGGAGAAACTTCTGGTAGCCGGCATCCCACAGGTGCGTGAATTGGCCCTGGGCCATGATGGACGGAATGACCGTCGTGTAGAACAGCCCTTCGGGAGACTTCCGCAGCTCGGCTCCGCAGCCGTGCTTTTCGATGCGCACGACTCCGCCGGAACTGCGCACGAGAAAGCCTTTGGTTGACAAGGCTTCCACCTGAGACTGGCTGAACAGCTGGTTGATGTACCACATAGTGGTTCAGAATATGGGTCCAGTCCGCCCGTGTAAAGCTAAAAATCCGATGGGCTGCGCCGTCGCACCGGTCGGAGTAATCAGCTTTTTATCTTAGTTGCATTTCGGGAAGGCAGGTTTCGGGATAATTAAAGAGAATTCTTTCGCCAATATGTGCAAAGAGTTGTACTAACTCGGTAGCGCGGTGTGTATGAGGCTCAATTTTAGCAGACTAGAATCAACGACTTACACAGAGATCAAGTGAAGCTAGAGGTATGGCCAGTAATCTGCGGTATCTCACCGGGGGCAACCTGTCGATGGGGGTGGTCCCTGTCACATTCCGTCCCATTCTAGAGCCTGGAACGTGGATTCCGTTGCTGATCGGACCAGAAGTAATAGGTCTCCATTGGCCAAACAAATCGAAGACATCGAAGAGGAGAAAGTATGAAATATCGCGCGTTTTCCATGTTGGTTCTAGTCTTCGTTTTCTCGTTGCTGGCAGCCGGTGCCCGTGCCGACGACTTTACTAATTTAGTTTCGGACAACTTCGCCGTACTCGCTTACGCGGCGGTGACGAATACCGGCACCACGACAATCAGCGGGAATGTGGGCGTCTCCCCGGGTAGTTCAATCGGGGTGACAGGCATCACGCTAATAGCGCCAGGAACCACGTTCGATGCAACGAATGCGGCGGCGGCGCAGGGCATTGCCGATGCAACCGGAGCGTACGGTATCCTGAGCGGCTTGACCGGTCTCAACCTAAGTGGTCAGAATCTGGGTGGGTTGACTCTCGGTCCGGGCGTCTATAATTTTGATTCCTCGGCTCAGTTGACGGGAACTCTCACTCTCGACTTCACCGGACCCAATCAGACCATCGTCATCACCACGGTGAGCACGCTCACGACCGCAAGCGGCTCTACAGTTTTTCTGGAAGGTTGGGTTCCAACGGACAGCGTGTATTGGGCGGTTGGCAGCAATGCGACCATCGGAACCGGCTCGACGTTCGAGGGAAATATTATCTCGAACGGCGCGTCGTCGGACGCTATCCAGACCAGCGCAACAATCGGGTGCGGTAGCGTCATCGCGCTGAGTGGCGGCACCGTGACGCTGGACAGTAACACCATCGGCACAGGTTGCAACAGCGCCACCACCACAACCACATCGACGGGAGGAACGACAGTGACGGGATTGGGTACCCCGACGGTGACGGCAACTCCGGAACCCGGCACGTTAGCGCTGCTCTCGTTGGGACTGCTCGGAATGGTCTTTCTGACGTTCCGGAAGGCGCGGCGCTTCAGTGTGCAAAGAGCTTGCTAAAACAGGCTCCTGAATCCATCCATCCGAGCGCGACGAGAAATCTCTCTTAGGCAAAAGCAAGAAAAAGAGGGAATCTTTGTCGCCTCACTCCTCTCGCAGTGATTGGAAGCAGGAAAAGGCCGTTTTTCTCGCGCATAACGGGGTTTGCGAAGCGTCGTTCAGGCGGCGAGGAGAACGGCCTTTTTCACGACCGAGCGTGCCGCGCAGAGATTCGCGCCGGAAGGGCAATGTTCGCGGCGGCTGGTGGCGATGATTTCCGGTGACGGGCTGAGCGCCGAGGGCGGGGCGCTGTTGTCGCGCGATGCGAATCGAACAACTCGGTTGAACTCTTCTGGATCAGATCTCCACGTAAGGCGTCCGAGTCGCCAACAGTGGTTTCTTGACGAGCCGTCTGACTCGGCTTCATAATTGCAGTTTGCCCGAGGAAATTGACTCCTAATTATGCGCACATGGGTTCGCTTGTCGGCAGCCAGCGTGTTGGCAGGTATTTTGCTGTTGGGTTGCTCGCGCGATCCCAATGTGCGAAAGCAGAAATATTTCGAGAGCGGCACCCGGTATTTCCAGGCCCAAAAGTACCGCGAGGCCTCCCTCGAGTTTCAGAACGCGATTCAAATCGACCCGCGTTTTGCCCAGGCGCATTACCAGTTGGCCCGATGCTATCTGCGGGAGTCGCTCTGGAACGGAGCTTATCAGGAATTACTTCGAACCACGGACCTCGATCCGCAGAATACCGACGCTCTCGGCGATCTCGCGAAACTGCTGGCGGCCGGTCACAAATTCCAGGATGCCCGTGACCGGGCCGCGGCCGTTCTGGCTGTAAAACCCGACAGTTTTGACATTCAGCTGGTGCTCGCCAATGCGGATGCCGCCATGGGGAACGCACAGTTGGCCCTCGACGAGGCGGCTAAAGCGATTCAGCTGGCGCCCGGCCGGCCGGAAGGCTATGTGGTTCTGGCGCTCCTGCAAGTGAAAGATCACAAGCTCGCTGACGCAGAAGCTAATTTCCAAAAAGCGGTCTCCGTCAATGGCAGTTTTCTGCCTGCGCGTCTCTTGCTGGGACAGTTTTACGAACAGCAGAAGCGCTGGCCGGAGGCCGAACAACAGTACAAAGAGGCCATCGCCGCGGCGCCCAGCAACCCGGCCCCTCGCGCGCAGCTGGCGCACCTCTACCTCACTGAGAACCGCAAGGACGATGCGGAACGCACCGTGGTGGACGCCAAGAAAGCAGTCGGTAACGATCCCCTCGGATACCAGATGCTCGGAGATTACTACATCGGAATCGGTGATTCACAAAAGGCGCTCGCCGAATATGCTTCCCTAACCGAAGAGCATCCGGACGACGTCAGCGCAAAGAGAATCTACATCCGACTCCTGCTGGCCGCGAATCAAGTCGAGCAAGCCAATACTCTGAACGAACAGATTCTGAAAGCGAACCCTAAAGACATCGAAGCGCTGATCCTTCGCGGAGAGATTCAGAGCCGCAACGGACACGCCAACGACGCCATCACCACCCTGCAGAACGCGCTGAAAGACGCGCCGGAAAACGCGCTCGGGCATTTTTACTTGGGAGTCGCCTACCAGCAAACCGGAGCGATGAATCAGGCCCAAGACGAATGGCGCTCGGCCGTGCGTCTGGCACCGTCGCTCATGGAAGCGCAGCGTGCACTGGGTTCGCTGGCCCTGGAGCAAGGCGACTGGGAATCTCTGGCCGAAACGGCCAAGCAGCTGATCCTGACGCAGCCAAACGCGGCGCTGGGTTACCTCTATCTCGGCTGGGAACGAGTCGTTCACGGCGACCAGGCTGCCGCGGAAACCAATTTCAGCAAGGCCATGGAACTGGCGCCCGGGGACCCAGCCGGCTACGTGGGGATGGCGAAATTGCGCTTGCTGCAAAAACGCCCCGAAGAGGCGGAAAAGCTTTATCGACAGGCGTTGGTTCGCGACCCGAATTCGATTGACGCGCTCAATGGCATGGTTGTGTTGGACCTGCAACAGAAACAGCCGGCCAAAGCCCTATCTGCGGTCCGGGAGCAGATCGCCAAATCCCCGAACAACAGCGGGTTTTACGTGCTGATGGGTGACTTGCTGCTGAACGCGAAGGATGACGGCGGAGCGGAAACCGCGGCGCAGAAGGCGGTGGATCTCGATCCCAAGAACGTGAATGCGTTTCTGCTGCTGGCAAACCTTCAAGTGCGGCGGGGTGCGCTGGACCAGGCCGTCGCCGGCTATCGACAAGCCATGCAAGAGAATCCGCTCGATATCCGCTTGCACCTCGGACTGGGAGGCCTGGAGGAGAGCCGCGGGAATTGGCAGCAAGCGCGGACACTGTATCAGCAGGCGTTGCAGATCAAGCCGGATGATCCTGCGGTCGCGAACAACTTGGCCTACTTGCTGATCGAACACGGCGGAGATAAAAACCTGGCCATGTCCTTGGCCCAGACCGCCCGGCGGGGTCTGCCGGATCTCGCAGGCACGGCCGACACGCTCGGGTGGGCTTATTACTATCAAGGGGCATTCCCGTCGGCGATCAGCATATTGCAGACCGCCGTCAAGGACTCACCGGAAAGTCCCACATATCACTTTCACCTGGGCATGGCCTATCAGAAAAACAACGATTTCTCCCGCGCCAAGGAGCAGCTGGAACGCGCACTGGAATTGCACCCGGCGCCGCAGCAGGCGGGCGAAATTCGCAAGGCGCTCGGCGAAAATGCCGGACGCTGACCGATTCCATGGCGACCCGTACAACACGCATGCGCAGCACGATTTGGTTTGCCGCCTACGCGACGGCGTGCGCCGCGGCCTTCTGGGCGCCGCTGCGCAGCGTTGTGCAACTTGCCCTCGCCTCTGACGAGTACTCGCATATCTTGATCGTTCCTTTCATCAGCATCGTCCTGGTGTGGATGGAGCGGGAGCGGCTGTTCCCGACGCTGAAGCCTAACCGCTCATCCGCCGCCGTTCTGTTCTGTGTCGGCGCTTTGCTCGGCGCGTTCGGCTGGAGGGGCCGGTCGCTTTCCGCCGGAGGAGACTGGTTGGGCCTCGCCATTCTGGGCTTTGTGTGTCTGATCTGGGCCGGTTTCCTGTTTTTTTATGGCGCGCCGGCCTTTAAGGCCGGGCTCTTCCCGCTCCTGTTCCTGTTGTTGATGGTGCCACTGCCCGGATTCCTTCTGGACCGGTCCATCGCATGGCTGCAGGTCGGCTCGGCGGATGTAGCAGAATGGGTCTTTCAACTGAGTGGAACCCCGGTTCTGCGTCAGGGAGTGATTTTTGCATTGCCTAATGTCACCATTGAAGTAGCCAAGGAATGCAGCGGCATTCGCTCCACCCAAGCATTGCTGATCACATGCTTGCTGGCGGGACATCTGTTTCTGCGAACGAATTGGCGGCGCGCGGTATTGCTCGCGGCTGCCGTGCCGGTCTTGATCATCAAGAACGGAGTTCGCATCGCCACGCTCACGCTGTTGGCCGTGCACGTCGACCCCAGCTTCCTGACCGGACGTCTGCATCACGAAGGCGGATTCGTATTTTTCATGGTGGGTATGCTGATCTTGCTGCCCCTGCTCTGGTGGCTCCAGAAGACGGAAGCGGCGCGCCTGGACCGCGGTGGAGTGCCCGCGCGTGCGGCCACTTCCGGCGCCTGGCCAGGGTGACCGCCGAGCCGCTGTGGGCTTAACCCAGAGCAAGATCTTCGCCGATCGCACGGGCTGGATGTCAGGGCAAAAATCCCTACGACTTCCAGCCGCGGGTGAGATATATCACTTGACGTATTTCCACCATGTAGCTGATAACACAAATTGGCCGAGGTATGCTGGCGACTGCACGAATGCGCGTGAGGTTTGGCGCGTTAGGCTTGGTTCCGTGCGGCAGGAAAACGAGCGCGACACGACGATCTGATCGACTGCGATGACTTCGATGGCTCCCAACACACGAACTCCGGCGGGCCGGGAGGCGGGCAAGCCGCTTTCGCCAGAAGAACTGCTGCGTTACTCCCGCCACGTCGTCATGCCCGAAGTGGGCCTCGATGGCCAGCTCAAGCTCAAGCAGGCCAAGGTGCTGTGCATCGGGGCGGGCGGCCTGGGCGCGCCGCTGAGCCTCTACCTGGCGGCGGCCGGCGTAGGCCGCATCGGCATCGTGGATTTCGATTTCGTGGACGCCAGCAATCTCCAGCGGCAAGTGCTCTTCAGCACGAGCGACGTCGGCCGGCCGAAGACCGAAGCGGCGGCCGAACGCCTGCGCGGCCTGAATCCGAATGTCCAAATCGATGCGTTGCAAACGCGGCTGACCAGCGAGAACGCGCTCGACATCCTGAAGGACTACGACGTCATCGTGGATGGCACGGATAATTTTCCGGCGCGCTATCTGGTGAATGACGCGTGCGTGCTGCTGGGCAAACCCAATGTTTACGGGTCGATTTTCCGATTCGAGGGCCAGGTTTCCGTGTTCGGCGCTCCGGGCGGGCCATGCTACCGCTGCCTGTATCCCGAGCCGCCTCCGCCGGGACTGGTTCCATCCTGCGCCGAGGGAGGCGTGCTGGGCGTGCTGCCGGGCATCGTGGGCGCGCTGCAGGCCGCCGAAGCACTCAAGCTGATTCTCGGCCAGGGCGATTCGCTGGCGGGCCGGCTGCTGCTGCTCGATGTGCTGACCATGACGTTTCGCGCGATGAAGCTGCGGAAGAACCCCGCCTGCCCGGTCTGCGGCGAGCATCGCACGGTTACGAAGCTGATGGACTACACCGAATTTTGTGGCATTCGCGGAGAGGAGACTTCCAGCATGGCAACGAATGTTCCCGAGATGACCCCGCGCGAGTTGAAATCACGGCTCGACCGCGGCGACGATCTTTTCATTCTCGACGTGCGCGAGCCGCAGGAATACCAGATCTGCCATCTGAACGGCCTGCTGATCCCACTCGGCGAGATTCCGCAGCGCGTGGGGGAGCTGGATCGCTCGCGCGAAATCGTGGTGCATTGCCGCTCGGGGAAACGCTCGGCAGATGCCGTCGAATTTTTGCGGCGGGCCGGCTTTCAGAAGATATGGAACCTGAAAGGTGGTATCCTCGCGTGGTCGGATGAAGTGGATTCAACCGTTCCGAAATACTGAGTCCACCCGCCGGGCGGCAACCTGAGCTGCCATCGCCGGATTGATTTTCAAACATTTCCAGGAGGAGTGCATGGCTGGAACAACGCTAAAGATTCGCAATGACGGGTCCATCAAGGTCGAGGGCGACTTTGAAGTGTTGGACCATGACGGCAAGAAATTCGGTCTCGGAGGACGCGCCAGCGTGGCCCTTTGCCGCTGCGGGCATTCGCAGAACTCGCCCTTTTGCGATGGCTCCCACGCCAAGCATGCGTTCAAGAGCGCGGTGAAGGCTTTCGATCTTCCGCCGGCAACTCCCAAGCCGTAGGTTTTTATATTAAGGCAGGGACTGCCCAACTATGTAATATTCTCACCCGCGCTTTGGTGAACGCGGGCGGTTTTGCGGCGCCGGGCGCGGGCGGCGGCCAGAAAACTTTATGGAAGATAATCCAGTTACGCCGCGGCGGGGGCTGCGTTCAGAATGGCACGGCGATTGCTCCGGAAATGATGGGCTTGTGTTTTTTTCACCGGGGGGGGAGAAGTGCGGAGCATCCGGGAAGTTCCGGGACGGCTTCCGCGTTTGCCAGACAGCTAAGCTAGATCGTACCGTTGCTGGAGCTGAAAAAGGGGGTAGAAAAAATGGCGCTTGGGATGGGGGTCCCAAAGGGTGCCGCGACAACGCGTCGCGAGGCGCGCATCCCGATGGAAGTTGGAGTGCACATCAGCAGTGACGCCGTTTTGCGGGGCACCGAGACCACTTTTACGGAAAACGTCAGCTCCCGCGGCGCGCGCATCTTGAGCACGCGGCGATGGAAAATCAACGACTACTTGACCGTCACCACCATGGTCGGGGCGTTTCGCGCCGCCGCGCGCGTGGCGTATTGCCGTTCGGTCCCGGGCATGGGTTTCGCCGTCGGCGTGGAGTTCCCGGAGGCGCGCGAAAACTGGTTCGTCGCCGGCGGGTCGGCCCACTAGCCGCTCGGGGCGCTGAAGAACGCGGAGAGCTTTGTGGGTCGCGGCTTCAGCGAGCCGTTTGCGTCCCGGACAGCAGCCGGGACCGCGCCATGAAGACCCACTAAATGAGAACGGCTTCAGCCGCTGAAGTTCCCTGCGGCGTCTTTCTCAGCACCACGCTGGCCCGCGGGGAGCGGCCGCGCGGCTTGGGTGCGGCATGCTACTGCACGAATCCCACATTGGGCACCGGGCCCGGACCCGGTCCTTCGGGTAGCGGCCCGAATTGCGCCTCGTACCGGGCCACATTCTCCTGCAGGGCGCGCAGCAGCCGCTTGGCGTGCACCGGGCTCACGATCAGGCTGGCCACCAGTTTCCCCTGGGGCACCGTGGGGAATAAATAGATGAAATTCAGCGTAAACTCTTCCGCGTTGTGATGGATGACGGCGAGATTGGAATACTGGCCGAGCAACTCCTTCTCGTCGGCTTTGATCTGCACCTGCTGTTGCGGCGCGTCGGGCATTTCCTTCTCCTTGCCTTCGGGAACTCGTGGAACGACATCCGCCACGGCTATTCCGAGACGAGCCTGGGTGCCGGGCCCGGCGAGGGACCGGCCATCTCGGAGAGTCCGGGAGCAGCGTCCTTCCCAATTCTGGAGTGCTCCGCTCACTATAGCAGAGGCGGAAAGTCCCCCTGATGACTTTTTGCGCGCTGCGCAAGGCGCGGGAATTGACGCGCCCGGAAGTTAAGCGTAGTTTATACAAGAAGTTTAGCTTGGTTAACCCATGGACAGCATGAAGCACGATCCTCCCGGGGTTCCCTACCGACCGGCCCATCCCACGACGGACGCCGCCGCCGCATCTCCCCAGGCTCCCGAACTCGCGGGCCTGTTGACGCACGAGGACGTGGATCGCGCGCAAGATCGCTGGCGAGTGACCCGGGCCCGATGGAAAGAGCGCCAGTCGAAAACCTTTGGCGGACTTTCGGTGCTCTGGCTTCTGGTGGGGCCAGGTGTCCTGGTATTCCTCGGCGAAAACGATGCCCCGAGCATGCTCTCTTACTCGGCCACGGGTGCGCGCTTCGGCATCGGATTTTTCATTCCGTTTGTGGTATTGACGTTTCTGATAGGTTTGGTCGTGCAGGAGATGACAGTGCGCCTGGGGTCCGTCACTCACCGGGGCCACGCGGAACTGATCTTCGACCGGTTCGGAAGATTCTGGGGGTTTTTCTCGATGGGCGATCTGGTCCTGGGAAATTTCCTGACCCTGGTCACGGAATTCATCGGCATTCGAGCGGGCTTGGGTTTCTTCGGAGTTCGGCCGGTGATTGCAGTGGGCGTGGGAGTCTTGGTCGTGCTCGCCGCGATCACCACGGGACGCTACTGGACATGGGAACGCATCACGCTGGGGCTCGCCGTCTTCAACGGCCTATTTGTGCCGGCTGCGATTCTGTCGCATCCGAATTGGACTACCGTGGGCCATGCCCTGCTGACGTGGACTCCCCTGCCGAAGGGAAACGGATACGAGATTCTCGTGTTGGTTCTCGCGGATATCGGCGCGACCGTTACACCGTGGATGCTTTTCTTTCAGCAGAGCGCCGTCGTGGACAAGGGCATGCAGCCGCGAGACATCCTCGCGGGGCGCTTCGACACGATGCTGGGCGCGTTGCTCGCCTCCGTGTTTGCCATCGCCGCAATTCTGGCCACGGCGCCGCTGTTCCGTCACGGAATTGACGCCTCCCAGTTTCAGGCGGCTCAATTCGCTCAGGCGCTCGAACCGTGGATCGGCCACACGGGCGCGGCGCTTTTTGCTCTCGGCATCTTCGAAGCAGGCATCGTCGCCGCCATTGCGATTTCGACATCGTCGGCGTACGCCTTCGGCGAGGTCATGCACACCGGACATAGCCTGAATCGTCCGCTGCGCGAGGCATGGCCGTTTTACCTCATTCTGCTCGGCTCGGCCTGCGCGGCGGCAGGACTGGTGCTCATTCCCGGCACGCCGCTGGAATTCGTGGTGCTGACTGTCAATGTGATTGCCGTACTGGCCATGCCCCCGGCCCTCGCCTTCCTGTTGCTTCTTGTAAACGACCGGGAGGTGATGGGAGAGCATGTGAATGGCTTCTGGGAAAACGCGGCAGGCATAGCCGTCGCCGTGCTTTTGGTCTGCGCGGGACTCGGATTCGGTCTCGCGACAGTCTTCCCACACTGGCTGGGGCCTTAGATTCGAGTACGGGGCGACGGCGCCTTTCGCGGCGCCACGCGCAGTCATTCGGAGGTAATGGCATGAAGTCAAACGATGAGGCGCCCGCCGGGGGTCCTGACCGCGGCGCATCCTCTGTCGAGAATGCAGCAAAGCCGGATCTGAAGGATCCGCGCGTCGTACTGTCGCTCCTGGAAGCCGACCAGGTGGTTGCCGCCAAGCAGCGCACGCGCTTCGGCCGGCGGAAGCTTTCGGCCAGCGTGCGACTCTTGCTCTGGGGCCTGCGCATCTACGTGGTGGTCATGCTGGTGCTGGTGCTGATTTCCGTGCTTCGCGCGATCCATCCCGTCCACTGAGTTTCGTTCCGTCCGCGCGAAGTCCGGCCCGGGCAACCGCAAGGTGATCTTCGCTGGGAAATCCTGAGTGGCCGTGCGAAAATTTCCTGGGGCAGCCGATGGCGGCTTCCTTCAGGACGCAAGGCCGCGGGTCAACCGATGCACACCACCCAAACCGAAAACCGTTTTCACCTGATGACCATTCTGGCCCTGCTGACGATTCTCGTGGCGGGTACGGCGGGAGGAATCTATTGGGCCATGAACTGGAGCGAATCGGCCCGAGCGCGGAAACTGGTCAATCCCGTGCCGCCCACTCCAGGCGACATCGCCGCGGGAATGCAGATCTACCGGAATCATTGCGAGAAATGCCACGGCGCGAATGGGGACGGCAAGGGGGCAAAGGCCGCCGAGCTGCTTGTCGCGCCGCGAGATTTTTCCGACGCTCACGAGATGCGCGCCTGGGCCGACGGCGAGCTATTCTGGAGCATCACCAAGGGCCACCGCCCCATGCCCGGCTTCGCGGACAAGCTGACCGAGGTGGCGCGCTGGCAGGCCGTGGACTATATCCGCACCTTCGCGGGAAATCCGGCGCCCTCGGCTGCTCAGCCCGCCAATGGACTTACATCCCCATAACGGCCGGCGCAAACGCTTGCGCCGGGCCGGCACCTACTTCACTTTGGCGAGCGCTTCGGCAACTTCCTTGATGTCCGGCAGCGTGGGGAGATCGTAGTTCTTCATCCAGGCGAGCTTGCCATGCCGGTCCACGATGAAGATGGCGCGTCCCGTGATGCCCCGGTCCGCCATGTAGACCCCGAACTGATCGCCGGCAGCGCCGCGGGGTTGAAAATCCGCCAGCAGCGGATAGGAAATACCCATCTTTTCGGCGAACGCCTTGTGCGACCAGGCGCTATCCACGCTGATGCCCAGCACCTGCGCGTCCAACTGGTCGAAACGCTTGAGGTCGCTGACGAAGCAGGCATGCTCGTTGGTGCACACCGGGCTCCAGTCCAGCGGATAAAAGACGATCACGACGTTTTTCTTCCCTCGGAAATCCGAGAGCTTCACGTCCTTCTGATTCTGGTCCTTCAATGCGAAATCGGGGGCCGCAGTTCCCACGGAAAGCGCCATGCCAGTCCTCCTGGTTCGCTCGTGCGAAAAAGTTTCGAAAGTGGAATTGCCTCGCCGAGCCCCCATGATAACTGAAGCGGCCGCGAGGCATCAAATGGCCGCCCCATGGCGGCCGGCTTGCGTGGCAGAAAAAAGGCCTTTCGGGCTTGCGCCGGAAAGGCCTTCGGGAAATTCCAGACTCGGACGCCAAGCAGCCGAGTTAGTGCTTGGGAGCCGGAGCTGGCTTGGGTGCGGCCGGCTTGCTGGTGACCGCCGTCTTGACCGGATAGGTCTGGTCGTAGAGCCGGACGATCTCCTGGGTAATGTCAATCTGGGTGGCCCAGAACAGCACGGCGCTCTGCTGCCCCGAGCTGTCCAGGACGACGGTGTAGCCGTTCTCTTTGGAGTACTTTTCGAGCACGTCCATCAGCTTGCGGCCGATCCGGGCGACGACATCCTGCTGCGCGGCGGTGTAATCATCCTGCGCATCCTGGGACTTGCGCTGGAAGGTGCGCCCCAGCAGTTCGGATTCGCGGGACAGGCGCGCCTTTTCTTCGTCGCTCAGCGTGCTCTGGCCGGTGCGCAGGCGGGTCTGGTCATCTTCCATCTGCCGCTGCACGTTCTGGAGTTCGCTCTGCCGCGGGGCGAACTGCGACTGCAATTCGGCCGCCGCCAGCTTGCCCTCCGCACTGTTCGCAATCGCCGCCTGGATGTTGATCACTCCAACCTTCGTGGCCACGGGCGCGGTTGCCGCACCCGCCTGTGCCCAGACCGCGGGCGTCGCCAGGAAGGCTGCCAATACCGCCACTGCCATTCGCATCTTCATTCGCACTCCTCGTCAGGATGCCCCGGAAATTTTCCCAAACACAAATCGGGGATTATAGCGTCGAACCGCAAGCACGGTCAATCGGATTCGCTTGCCTGCTGCGTGCCCTCTCCCGCCCGGCACGAGTCTCGCCTTTTACATTCCGATGCCCCGCCCGCGGGGAAGGTTGGCCCCCGGCTAGTGAGGCAGGGGCACCAGCAGGACGCGATTATTGTCGGTATCCACCAGCACGGCCAGATTCAGCTTTGGGTCAATGGCCACGGCGTTGGGACCGAGTACCGGGGCAGACGCCACGTTGCCCCCCAACCCGATCACCGTGCGCACGCCCGGCCCCGGGCACGCGGGTGCGGCGAGGAGTGGCGGGCAAACATAATCGATGACCGACATGGTGTGGCTGGGCGGATTCACCGTCACCAGCGTGCTGGTCTGGAAATTGTAGTCCAGCGATATGGGAGCAATGCCCACGCGCACCGGCGTCTGCAGGAACGTCACCGGATCAATGATGACGACGTTGTTCAACAAGCTGTTCGCCGCCACGAACATCTGGTTGACCGGATCGAACACCACCCCGGTGGCATTCTGGATTCCCGACCCGGAGGCGCGTCCGGCAATCGATTGCGTCGTCAGGTTGATCAAATCCACGCTGCTCGATGTGGATGCGGTGGCGACGGCGGCGTAGTTCAGAGTGGGATCGACGGCCACCGCCACGGGGTTTTGATCCACCGTGGGACTGCCCCTGAGTACCGGAGCGCCCGACACGTCCAACAGGCTCAGCGAGCCGGTGCCGCCCAAGCTGTTCCCGTTGGTATTGGTGATGGCGGCGATAGCCGTATCCTGATTGAAAGCCACTCCGGTTGGTCCCGTGCACGTTCCGCAAATCGCGATGTTCGCCGGCACCTGCGTCGCCAGGTTCACCACCGTCGCATTGTTGCTCCCAAAGTTGGCGACGACGGCCAGCCCCAACCGCGGGATCACCGCGACGCCGGCCGGGTTAGTCCCCGCGAGGATGGGAGTGCCGATAATTCCGATCTGCCCCAGAGATTCCGGCGATTCGAGCGGCGGAGCCAGAGATACCAGCGACACTGTTCCCGCGGCGTAGTTGGTCACGACGGCCAGATCTCGGTCGGTGTCCACGGCGACGCCTACGGGAGACACGTCCACCGTGACCGCCTGGACCACGCTGAGGTCGGTCACATTCGAGACGGCCGCACCGTTCTTCACCTGGACAATGTAGAGGCGCGGGGCGTCCAGCATGGCACCCGGCACCGTCGCGATCATCTGGCGCGCGCTTACAACATTCACGTTGGCGGATGGCAGCGCCGTGCCGTCCAGCAGCAGTTGCGAGGTTCCGCCCACAAAACCGCCTCCATTGATGGTGAGCGTCAAATCCGCGCTGGGCGTCTGCGGAATCGTAACCGTCATGGCCGGGCTGGCCTCCACGATCTGCAGCGGATTGACTGCCGGGCCGAGCGAAACCAGGTAGACCCCGCCCACCTGATCCACGACCACGGCCTGATTGCTGACCGGATCCACGGCCGCAGCCTGCGGCGAGGTTCCCAGGCCGGTCACGGTCTGCAGCACGACGGCATTCTTGAGATCCACGATGTCCGCCGTCGCACCGGTGGGGTTGACGGCAATGCCTACATTTTCCAGCGGAGTGGCCGCGGCGGCGACGAACCCTTTTTCGTTCACAGCCACGCCGCCGGACAGCACGGGGCTCACGGCGTTGTCCAGCATGCTGAAGGTCGTGAGGTTGCCGGTCTGCGGGTCGGTCAACAGCGCCTGATGAGTCTCTGGATTGATGCCCACGCCCTCCATGCTGGCGGAAATCGCCAGGCTTCCGACGATCTGCGGGGCGCGTCCTTTGGGTTCGGTGGCGCCCGGGGCCACGCCGAGATCCACGAGGCTGACGGCTCCGCCGCCACCGGGCGTGACCACGGCCCAGTTTAAGCGCGGGTCCACGGACACGGCGGGATTGGCTCCCGTGCCGTAGAACGTCGAACTGCCACCGATCTGCTGAACGATGGAAAGCGCCGGTAGTCCCGCCGCGACAGAAAGATTCAGGATGGTGGCCTCGTTGGTGGACTGGTAGGCCACAATCGCGCGGTGCGTCAGCGGATTCACGCCGATCGAAAAAGGCAGCGGAGGATTGGAACCGGAAGCAATGGCAACGCTCAAGGTCGTCTTGGCGTACGGCGGCATCAGATCAACCGCCGTAACCGTTTGATCGGCGCTGTTCACCACCACGGCAACGGGGTCCGCCAAAAGATCATCGACGGCCACACCCGTCGGCTGGTTGCCGACGCCGACACTGGTAATCACCGTCAAAGCAGAGGGCGAAACCGTCAGCAGCGAGATGGAATTGCTGCCCGTGTTTGCGACCACGGCAATCCCGTGGGATTCGTCCATTGCCACGGCCGAAGGGCTTGTTCCGACCGTAATCGGCCCGACCACCGGACCGGTGGGGATCGCCGACGGATCGGGCGTGACGCCCAGATTCAACGCGGAGATGGAGGGCTGGCCCGGTGCAATTCCCGCGTTTTGCACGACGATGGGATACAGCCCCGGCGCGGCCAGGGCGCCCGAGGGGACCGTGACGGAGAGTTGCCGGCTGTTGGTAAACGTGGTGACCGCAGCCAGCGCATTGAACGTCGCGGAGGTGGCGGGCGAAAAGAATCCTCCCGTCAAATTCACGTTGGGGCTCGCGACACTGTTCTGCGGCACGCTATCGGGGAACGAACCCACCACCACGGGTCGCACCGCGACAACGGTTAGATTTTGCGATCCGGAAACATTCGCCGGCGCCTGGGGATCCTGGACCACGATGGAGTCCGCGCCCGTGGAGGCCAGCAAGGTCGCTGGAATCGTGATCCGCAGCAGCGTCGCGTTGATAAACGTAGTCGGCACGGCGGTTGCCAGTTGTGCCGGGGGCTTCACCCGCACGGTCTCCGTGCTCAAAAAATTCGAGCCGATCAGATAGACGTCCTGCTGGGCGGAGCCCTGGGCCGCTACGGTGGGCTCGATACTGGTAAGCGTCGGTTGCGTCGCCGTGATGACGTTGACTGTCGCCGTCGCTGTTTGCGTGGGATCGGCGGCGGACGTGGCCGTGACCGTAACAGTAACCGGACCCGACGGCGCGGTGTAAAACCCGCTCGGGCTGATGTTTCCCAGCGGAGGAGGGTTCAGCGCGGAACTGCTCAACGCCCAGGAAGCACCTTGATTCCTGGTGCCGGTAATGATGGTCGCAAATTGCAGCGTTTCCAGGGTACCGATCGTGGCCGTCGCCGGAAGCACCTGGACGCGAATACCCGAGTCGATGACCACCACAAAGTTGGCGAAGGCCGTGGATGTCACGCAACTGGTCGCCACGACCCAGGCGCTGTTGGGCTTCGGGACCGTGGACGGCGCGGTGTACAGGCCATTAGCAGTGATCGTTCCATACCCAGTCAGAGGGCTCGCCACGGCTGGAATGGTGCAGCCCGTCGCGGGCCCTTGCCCGGCCGTGCAGTTGGTCGGCTTGATGGTGGACGTCGCTGCGGGCATGCAGATCTGCCAGTACACTGTGGTGGTGGAGCCTCCGGTAACCTGCGCGGTCAGCTGCACCGACTGGTTCACCAGGACCGTCATGGGCGACGTGTGGAGTCCCCCAATGGTCACGCCAATCGCCGTGGTGCCACCCCCGCAGCCCGCTGCCACCAGGGCCAGGAGTATCACTGCGCCCAATCCCCACGATTTCATCTGATTGCCTCTGGCGGTTTCCACTCGATTCTCCACCAGCACCGCGCCGCGGCCGCTGGGCCGCCTGCCGCTCCGCGTTGGGTGCCGTTGCATTTGAATGTCCGGCTCACTGCAAACTGCAACGTCGTCTTGGGCTCAAACAGTCCCGGCGGGATGGTCTGTGACGACCGGGTAAGCGCCAAGAAATTTTGAAGCGACGGGACCACCTGGGTATCGTACACGCCCAATTGCTGCAAATATTGCCGCTCGACAGGGGCGATATAAAAAGCGCCCGGAGGTGGCGCAATGGTGCTGGTCAAGCGCAAGTAATTGTACGCGTAAAAGATGCGAAACGGTGCCTGAATGATGGGTATCTGGAAGTCGAACTCGATGCCCGCCGAGGTGTGCGGCCGGAAGTTCGTGCCGGGGTACGCCTTGGGGCTGGAGGATACGGTGATGTTCGGAAAATCCGGATTGGGGAATTGCTGCTGCAAGATCGTGCTGTTGGCCGGATCCAGGTGGTAGGCCCGCATGTTTCCGGTCATGCCGAAATCATTGAACAGGCTCATGCTCACGTACGACTTCACCAGCGGGATGCGGTATTCGGTGTTGGCCACGGATTGGAAGTCGCCGCCGGGACGCGTGGGAACATACTCCAGCACATTGACATTGAGCGGCACGGTGATGGGCTGGCCTAGAGAGTTCAGCAACTGCGGATTGGAGTAGTAGATCGTCGTCGTGGTCGCAAACGGCATGGCGACAAAGGGCGAGATCGTATAGAACTGAAAGCCCCGCACATCCTCCTCGCCGCCCAGATAGAAACGGTTGTTGGGCGGGACGTCCAAGCCGCCATAGCCGGAGATCATCGCGCCCTGCAGTCGCAGCGCGATGACGTTCCGATGGTGATAGGTCGGATGGTAGTAGGACATCGTGAATGTGTTGCTGATTGTCTTGATGTTCCCGCCCAGCGGACCACCCGCAAAGCCGGCCGAATAGTTATAGCTCTTGCCGGCGGTGGGAAACATCGGGTTGTTGACCGTGCTGTAGGAAACCGTCGGCGTAATCTGGCTCATCTGGATGCCATTCAGCGCCGACGGCCCCGCCAGGCTGGTGTACTGGCTCTGCTCGAAGAGAAGCCGGGCCGACTGGCTGTAGGGGATGATGTCGGTGGTGGACCAGCCGTATTGCAGGCCCACGCGGGTGAACGAAAACCTGCGCAGCGGATAGCTGGCGAACGCCGTGAAGCCCTTCGAATTCGTGCTGTAATTTTCCTGCAGCGCGGGATCGATGGCCACCGCCTGTCCCAGGAGCATGCCCTCCTGCCGGGCCGTGTTGTAATCGAACTTGTCCAAGAACACCGTGAATCCGGTGGCGATGGGCCGGTCGAACAGATACGGCTCGGTGAAGCCGAAGCGGACGTCGGTCTGAATGTTGCCGACTTGCGCCGAAAGGGTGAGCGTCTCTCCCAGGCCCAGGAAGTTGTTGGTCTGATAGGAAAAGCCGATGAAGCTGCCGGCCAGCCCGCTCATGCCGCCCGAAAAACTGATGGATTGTTTGCCTTTTTCCTTCACCTTCAGCTTGATGTCCACCGTGCCGGCCTTGACGTTGCGCTTCAGCTCCGCGTTTTCCGGCTTGATGGTGTCGAAATAGCCGAGCTGGTTCAGGCGCAGCAGTCTCATTTCCCAGGCTCGGTTGTTGAAGATCTGCCCTTCGTCGAGCAGGAGTTCGCGGCGGATCACTTTGTCGCGCGTGGTGGTGTTGCCGGTGAACTCAATGCGGCGGACAAAGAACTGCTTCTGCTGGTCGAAGACCAGCGTGAGGTTCACCACTTTCTTCGCGTCGTTTACGTCAAATTCCGGCTCCGCCGTGAAATCGATGTAGCCGTAGTCGCCGTACAGCTTGCGGAAGGTGTCGAGCGACTTGCGGATCTTGTCGGCGGAAAACAGGTCGCCTTCCTTCAGCGGGAACACGCGTTGCAGGAAATCGGGCTTGAAGATCATGCCCTGGTCGGGGTCCGCGCTGCGGAACAGCAGCTTGCCCATGCGGTATTGCTGGCCTTCGTCGATCGAAATGGTGATGTTGGTGGCCTTGCCGTGCTTCGCGCCAAAGCCCGGCCAGGGACCGGGAACGCCGGCGCGGTTCACGTCAACGGTCTTCAGGTCCTTTACGTCCACGACGACCTTGAAGAATCCGTTGTCCTGATACAGCCCGCGCACGCCCACCTCGAGGTCCTCATCCAGCTTGGGCCGGTCGAAGGTCTTGCTCATGATGGGAACGTCGGTGAATCCCAGCGGAACGGCAATGGGACGGTCGTGGCGCATGGTGCGAATGATCTTGCGGCTCGAGAAGGCCTTGTTGCCGACGATCAGGATCTTTCCGACCTTGACCTTGGGCCCTTCGTTCATGTTGAAGACAATTTTGACCGAATTGGTGGCGCTGATGCGTTCGTAGGTCGGCTTCACCGTGGCGAACTGGTGTCCGTGCGCCGCCAGCAATTCCTTCAGCACGACTTCGGCTCGCTTGATCTTGGTGGGATCGAACTGGCTTTCCACCGACAGCCCGACCTTCTTCTCCTTAAAGGCATCGAGGATGTCGGATTCCGTGATCGACTTGTTGCCCTTGTACTCGATCCGGCGGATGATGGGCCGCTCCTGCACGTGGAAGATCAGAATTTTCGCGTTGGCCTGGTCGGGGTCATCCTCCACCTCGAGGCGGATGTCCTCGAAAAACTGGGTGTTCCACAGGGCCTGGAAATCGCGGCGGGCGGCTTCGGCGGTGTAGGGATCGCCGGGACGCGAGAAGATGCGCGCCAGCAGCGTGCCGCGCTGAATGCGGCGGTTTCCTTCAAAGAATATCTTGGAGATGATGTACGGATTGGAGGAGGCCTGCTGCCCCGGCAGCGCCGCCGCGACGGCCCACGGCAGCAGGCACACCCCGACGGCTCCGAGTACAAACAAAAATATTTTCCCGCGGGCGGCCATAGTTCTGGTCAAGGCCGCAGTCCCACGCCCAATTTTTTATGCTCCCCCGCCGGATCGGTTTTCTCCGGCTCGCGCGTGTAGGATTCTTAGTGGGCCACTGGGGTTGCTTCCGCCACTGGACGGAACCCAAGGCCTTCGCCGGACAGAAAGATCTCCAGCGTCGCCGGCCTCTGCAAGCCGCCCTGTATGAGAGCTTCCGACAGCGGATCTTCGACGTATTTCTGCAACGCGCGCCGCAGTGGCCGCGCGCCGTAACTTCGGTCGCCGCAGGTCTTCTCAAGAATCCACTGGCGCGCCTCGGGCGTCACGGAAATCTGCACTTCCCGGTGCACCAGCGTCTCGTTGATCTGACCTACCAGCAAGTCGATAATCTGAAGCAGATCGTCGTCCGTGAGCGCGTTGAACAAAATCACTTCATCCAAGCGGTTCAGGAACTCCGGGTTGAACACCCGCTTCACTTCGCCCATCACCATGTCGTCCTGGCTCCTCGCCACGACCACCTGATCGCCGGACTGGAAACCCAGCCCGGACTGCTTCTGCAGTTGCCGCGCGCCGAGGTTCGACGTGAGAATGATGATGGTGTTGCGGAAATCCACGGTATTGCCGAGGCCGTCGGTCAACTGCCCGTCCTCGAAGACCTGCAGCAGGATGTTGTAGACATCCGGATGGGCCTTTTCGATTTCGTCCAGCAGAATCACGGAGTACGGCGTGCGGCGTACGCGCTCGGTCAACTGCCCGCCCTCTTCATATCCGACGTAGCCCGGAGGGGCGCCGATCAGCTTCGACACCGAATGTTTCTCCATGTACTCGGACATGTCAAACCGGACCAGCGCTTTCTCGCTGCCGAACAGGAACTCGGCCAGCCGCCGCGCCACTGCGGTCTTACCGACGCCGGTCGGTCCCAGGAACAGGAAGCAACCAACCGGGCGGCCCGGCGCCTTCAGGCCCGCGCGACTCCGGCGGATGGCCCGCGCCAGGGCGGTAATGGCCTTGTCCTGGCTGATGACCCGGCGGTGCAACTCCTCCTCGATACGCAGCAGCTTCTGCTGTTCGTCTTCCTTGATCGAGGTCACGGCAATCCCGGTCCAGCGCGCCACCACATCCTCGATATCCTCGCGCGTGACGACGCCGGTGGACGAATCATCAATTTTCAGTTTTTCCCGGAGCGCCCGCAGATGCTCCTTTTCCTTGCGCTCTTCCTCGGAGTAAAACCGCGCCTTTTCGAATTCGTGATTGGCGATGGCGGTCTCCATCCGGTGGGTGATGAACTTCACGCGCTTCTGCACTTCGGCCACTTCGTCGGGCAGCATGGCCTGGCGCAGCTTCACGCGCGCGCCCGCTTCGTCGAGCAGATCGATGGCCTTGTCCGGAAGGAAGCGGTCCGGAATGTAGCGGTTCGAAAGATAGACGGCGTAGCGGATGGCTTCGTCGGTGTAACTGACGGCGTGGAACTTTTCGTAGCGGTCGCGCACGCCCTGCAGAATGCCGATGGCATCGTCTTCGCCCGGCGCGGGCACCTTGATCGATTGGAAGCGCCGCTCCAGCGAGCGGTCTTTTTCCACCGACTTGCGGTACTCGCCCGGCGTCGTCGCGCCAATGCACTGAATTTCTCCGCGGCTCAGCGCCGGCTTCAGGATGTTCGCGGCGTCCAGCGAGCCTTCCGCCGACCCCGCGCCCACCAGCGTGTGCAACTCGTCGATAAAGACGATGGCGTTCTGGCTCTCCATCAGTTCCTTCATGATGGTCTTGAGCCGCTCCTCGAACTGCCCGCGATATTTGGTTCCCGCGACGATCAGCGACAAGTCCAGCGACAGAATGCGCTTGTCGGCCAGAAACGGCGGGACGTCGCCATCGGCAATCCGCTGGGCCAGGCCTTCGACGATGGCCGTCTTGCCCACGCCGGGTTCGCCGATCAGCACCGGATTGTTCTTGGTGCGGCGGCAGAGAATCTGGACGGCCCGCTCGAGTTCGCGCTCGCGACCCACGAGCGGATCCAGCTGCCCTTCCATCGCCGCCTGCGTCAGATCCCGACTGAACTCCGCCAGCAAGGAAGCTTCTTTTGGCCGGTTCACAGGCACCTTCTCTCCCGCGCTGCGCGCCAGTTCCTCGCGCACCGTGGACAGCCTCAATCCCCGCTCCAACAGAATCTCGGCGCCAAAGGACTTCTCTTCCCGCAACACGCCCAGCAGCAGGTGCTCGGTTCCCACGTGCTTGTGCCCCAGCCGCTCCGCCTCTTCGGCGGCGAAGTTGAGAATGCGCCTGCACGCCTGGCTGAGAGGAACTTCCACCGAAGTGGAAATGCGCTCGCGCACGGTGATGCGCGACTCGATTTCCTTGCGAATGGACTCGATCGATCCGTGCGCGCGCAAGAAACGGTTGGCCAGAGCCTTGTCCTCGCGCAACAGGCCGAGCAGCAAGTGCTCCGTCTCGATGTACGGGCTTCCATACTGGCTGGCCTCGTACCGCGCAAAAAAGATCACCCGCCGCGCCTTCTCTGTATAGCGTTCAAACACGGTTCACCCACGCCCTCCCAGGGACGTTCCCCTACCGCCCGCCGGCCGCGCGGCATCCGCCGCGGTTCCCGCGAGCCGTTGTGTGCCCGGCGACAGCTTCCCGTGCTCCAGAGCCAGAACACGGTCGGCGCGCCGCGCCAAGGACAAGTTATGCGTTGCAACAATTGAAGTCAGATGGTGAGTTCGGTGCAAGCGCTGCATCAATTCAAAAATTCCCTCGGCGTTGCGCTCGTCCAGATCGCCGGTCGGCTCGTCCGCCAGGAGCAACACGGGATGATTCACCAGCGCGCGCGCGATGGCCACGCGCTGCTGCTCCCCGCCGGAAAGCTCCCCGGCGGATTGCCCGGCCCGGCCGCCCAGCCCTACTTGCTCCAGCCACTCCCCCGCTACGCCCAGCGCCTCATCCCGCCCGAGGCCCTGAATCAGCAAAGGCATGGCCACGTTTTCGGCCGCCGTGAAATCGCTCAACACATGATGCCGCTGCCAGACGAACCCCACCGCCCGGTTGTGATATTCCGCCAGTTCAGCCTCTTGCAAAGAATGGAGCGCATTCCCGGCGAAGTATACTGCACCGCTCGTCGGAGTGTCCAGCGCCGCCAGCAGGTGCAACAGCGTGCTCTTCCCCGCTCCCGACGGCCCCACGATCGCAATCAGTTCGCCGCGCTCCACCGAAAGCTCCACGCCATCAAACGGCGTGATTTCCTGCGGGCCCGGGCAGAATGTCTTGCGCAGATGCTCGGCGCGCAGGATCTCGCCGGTAGCCGGCACGTCGGCCATCCGAAAGGTCTCCAGCACTGCACCGGTACCCGCGTGGCTGTTCATGACATTACCTATGACACGTTAGATGCCGAACTCCGCGAGAAGTATGTCCTTTTCTTACAAGCAACTAAGTCATTTCGGGACAGCAGCTAAGCCCACTTTAGTTCACTTTTTACCCCGAACATTCCCTTCGCCAGCCGCGCCTGCATGACACTTTTTGGCGCTTTTTATCTTAACATGCCGTCCAGCGTCTGCAATGGATTCAGACGCCGCGATTGAGAGTCCTTCTATTCGCTATTCGAAGCGGAGAATGTCGACGGGGAGGATGCGCGAGGCCGAGCGCGCGGGCAGGATCGTGGCCGCGATGCTGATGGCCAGCGCCGCCGCTGCGATCCAGATGGCGTCCAGGCCGTTGGCGTGGAACGGAACGTAAGGAATGGCGTACACCTCGGGATTCAGCGGAATCCACCGCCAGCGGTTCGCCATCCACGCAAAGCTGTAGCCGGCCGCCAGTCCGGCCGCCGTTCCGGCAAGACTCACGGCTAGGCCTTGCAGGATGAAGATCCGGCGAATCTGCTGGCGGCGCGCCCCCAGGGCCATCAGCACGGCGATGTCCCGCGCGTGATCGGTTACGGTCATCGTCAGCACCACCAGGATGTTGAGTCCGGCGACAAACGTAATCAATCCGATGAACAGCGCGGTGACCAGTTTTTCCAGACTGAGCGCGCGGAACAGCGCGCGGTTCTCGTCCATCCATGTGGTGGCCGTGAAACCGGCTCCGGCGCGGTTCAGCAACGCGCCGGCCACGGCGCGCGCGTCATCCAGATGCGTCACCCGCACCTCAAGCAGGCTCACGACATCTCCGACTCCGGCCAGTCCCTGCGCCGACTCGAGAGTCACAAATCCCCAGTTGGCGTCGTAATCGTAAAAACCCGAATCGAAAATTCCCGCCACGCGAAACCGCCGGGAGCGCGGCAGCAGGCCGAACGGAGTCAGATTCCCCTGCGGACTGGTCAGCGTAACGTAATCGCCGGCGGAAATTTTCAGGTCCTCGGCGAGCAGGCGGCCCACCATCATTGCCGGGACGGCGTCCTCGCCGGGCGAAAAATTGTCCGATCCCGAGGCGAGATGCCGCAGCGCCCCGCCGGCTTCGCGCTCGCGAGCCGGATCAATCCCTTTGAGGACAATCCCGCGCGCGCGGCCGCCAATCGATAGCAGGACGGTATTATAGATGGCCGGCTCGATCGAGCGGACTCCGGGAACGTCGCGCAGGCGCGCCATCAATTCCGTGTAATTGTGGATTCCTTCGGGATTCGCGGGCTTCAGGTTGACGTGCGCGGTCACGCCCAGCAGGCGGTCCCGCAACGCCTCGCGGAAGCCGGTGTTCATCGAAAGCGCGATCACCAGTGTCGTCACGCCCGCCGCCACGCCCAGCACCGCCAGCAGCGTCACCAGCCGCAACACCGCCGGGCGGTTGGGCGAACGCAAATACCGCAGCGCCACCAGCCATTCGAAGGTCATTTTGATTTCTTGCCCGGTGAAACGTCCGTTGGCCCATCCGCCTGGGGCGCGCCGCCCGCAGGCGCCACGTCTTCGCCTTCCGCCGCGGCCCGCAGCAGCGGAAACAAGATGACTTCGCGGATGGCGTGCGAATTCGTCAGCAGCATCACCAGCCGGTCGATGCCAATGCCTTCGCCGGCGGTGGGGGCAGGCCGTGGCTGAGCGCGCGAATGTAGTCGGTATCAACTTCCTTGGGCGCATCCAGCCCGCCTTTTTCCACCTGCGCGCGGAACCGGCGCTCCTGATCGGCGGGATCGTTCAGCTCGGAAAAGCCGTTAGCGACCTCCATGCCGGCGATAAACAATTCGAATCGCTCGGTCAGCGACGGGTCATCTTCGCGGCACTTCGCCAGCGGCGAGATCTCGGTCGGAAAGTCGAAGATGAACGTCGGCTGGAAAAGATGCCCTTCGGCAATGGCTTCGAAAAGCTCTCCCGTGAGTTCCCCGCCGGACTTTCCCGCCACCCCGGCGACGGGCTCGGCGGCATGCGCGCGCGCAAACGCGTTATAGCGCTCGGCCACGGCTTGCGGGCCGCCGGGACTGGCCAACTCGGCCGGGCTGGGAGCCGCTCCGGCCGCGCCGGGCCAAAACCGGCCGATGGCCTCGCGCATGGAAAGCCGTTCGAAGCGGCTAAAGTCGATTTCGTGTTCGCCGTAGGGAATCTTCGTGGCGCCGCAGACGCTGTGCACCAGCCCGCGCAGCAGTTCCTCGGTCAGCTGCATCAGGTCCGCGGCGTCGCTGTACGCCTGGTAGAACTCGAGCATGGTGAATTCGGGCTGGTGGATCGCATCAATTCCTTCGTTGCGGAAGTTGCGGTTCATTTCATAGACGCGGTCGAACCCGCCGACGACCAGCCTCTTCAAGTACAGCTCGGGCGCGATGCGGAGGTAGAGGTCCATGTCAAAAGTGTTGTGGTGGGTGACGAACGGCCGCGCGGTGGCCCCGCCGAGAATCGGATGCATCATGGGCGTCTCGACTTCGACGTAGCCGCGCTGGTCGAAAAAGCCGCGCAATTCACGGATGATCCGCGCGCGGCGCTGAAAAATCTCCCGCGCCCGCTCGTTCACGATCAGGTCCAGATAGCGGTGGCGGTAGCGCTGCTCGATGTCGGTGAGCCCGTGCCATTTTTCCGGCAGCGGCAGCAGCGCCTTGCTCAGCAGTTCGATCCGCTCGACCCAGATGGTGAGTTCCTGGGTCTTGGTGCGGAACAGATGTCCGGAAACGCCGATGATGTCGCCCAGGTCGAGAAGCTGGAACAGCCGGAAGGCGTGTTCGCCCACGACGTCGAGCTTCACGTAGATTTGCAAGCGTGCGCCGTCGCCCGCCAGATGCGCGAAGGCCGCCTTGCCGTGCGGACGCAGCGCCACGATGCGCCCGGCCGCGCGCACGTTCACCGGCTCGGAGGAAAGCTGTTCGGCGGCGCGGCCGCCGAACTCGCCGGCAATCTGCCGGGGCGTGTGCGTCCAGTCGAACTTGTGGGGATAAGGCGCGTGGCCCAGGGATTCGATTTGGCTGAGTTTCTTGCGGCGTTGCAGGAACTGATCGAGCGGCTCGAATTCCAACGGGACGATCCTTTCACGACTCGCGGCTGCGGGCCTTTCCGGAGGGCCGGGCGGCAGTATAGCGGCCCGCGGAACACAGCGTCAAGAAACCGCGTACCAGACCGAACACCGATGGTATACTGCAATCGGAATCTTGGGGGCGTTAGTATTGTTCAGGCGCAACGCACAATTCCCTTCCGTGCGTCGCGGGGTGGCGGACGACTGGTTGCGGGCCCTGCCACGGGAGAAGACCGAACTATTTGACGTGGTGGTTCGGCGGTGGGAATGCACCTACGCCATGATGAGCGTGGCGCTGGATGAATCCCTTTCGCTTCGGGCCCGCGGGGAGTTGGTGTGCGCCCGCCAGCAGGTGGGCATCGCCGCGGAGTTGTTCGCGCGCTTCACCGCTTCGCTGGTCTCCTTCTGCGACGCGCTCACGACGCGCGGCCGGCGCATGAACAAGCTGCCCGTGGTCGAGCCGCTCCAATCCGGGTTCTTTCGCAGCGACACGGGGCAGAGCGCCGCTTCGTGGAACGCCATTCTCCACCACCTGTGCTTCGGCAACCGCTCGCGTTTCTTCCACAAACTGCGGATTCTCTCCGAGACGATCGAGCATCTGGAAGGCGAATTCGACGAGGCCGCCGATGACCTCTCGAAGGGCCTTTCCATACAGCCCCAGGAGTGCTGGGAGCAGCTCGATGTCCTCCACTACGACTTCAACACGTGCCTGCGCGAAGCCGAAGTGATGTTCAAATCTTTTCTGCGCGCGCTGCCCGCCGAACAGTTGGCCGCCCTCGCCAGCGCCTTGGACGCTCCCCCGACGCCCCAGCGCCTGCGCATGAGCCCGCGCCTGTCCGGCGCCTCCATCTAGTCCCGCAGCCCGCGCTTCACCGCACGTCCTCGCCCCCCATCGGACTGCGCCCATACGACCTTTTCGGGCGTGGGCGCATCTGCTCTGGACGAATCGCGCCATTCCGACGAAAATAGATGGGACTTGCCAACCACATGTTGCAGCCAGCAGGGCCAGCCGCCCGGGTCCGCCACCGGCCGTACGGAGGCAGGACTGTTGCGCGACAGGAACCGCAAGGACAACTTCTGAAAGGAACGGCGCATCGCATGGAAGGATGCGTCCCGACAGCTAGCGTGGCTCGATCGAGACCAATCGAAACCGGGGACGTACCGGAAGCGGAATCCATCCGGCGGGCGCAGCAGGGCGACAGCGCCGCGTTCGAGCGGCTCTACCGCCAGCACAGCCGGCGGGTTTATTCGTTGTGCCTGCGGATGGTGGGAAACACGGCCGAGGCGGAGGATCTGACGCAGGAGGCGTTCCTGCAGCTGTTCCGCAAGATCGGCACGTTCCGTGGCGAGTCGGCGTTTTCGACTTGGCTGCACCGCATGGCGGTGAACGTGGTGCTGATGAAGCTGCGGAAGAAGTCGGGCAAGGAAGCCTCGCTCGAGCAGCTGACCGAGCCGGACGAGGAGTCGGGAACGCCGCGGCGGGATTTCGGCACGCTGGATCTGAAGCTGACGGGATCGATCGACCGGGTGCATCTGGAGCGGGCGGTGGAGCAACTGCCGCCGGGTTACAAGACGGTGTTCGTCCTGCACGACGTGCAAGGGTACGAGCACAACGAGATCGCGGGAATTATGGGATGTTCGATCGGCAACTCGAAATCACAGCTGCACAAGGCGCGCATGCGCCTGCGGGACCTGCTTCAGGAAGAACTGCGCGCGAAGGCCCGCGAGGCGCGCCGCGAGGCGGGCGTCGCAGCCGCCGCCGGCGATGAGGATGGAACACCATGAGCACGACGGGGTGTAGCGAATTCGTGGGTCATCTCGAGCAGTGGATGGAGGGCGAGCGTCCCACCGGCTTGCAGGCCCATTTGCGCGATTGCGCGAACTGTCGCGCGCTGGCGGGCGATCTGGAGGCCATCCGGGATGCGGCGCTGGCCTCGGCCGTGCCCGAGGCGGAGCCTCCGGCGCGCATTTGGGTTTCGTTGCGCGCGCAATTGGAGCAGGAAGGCCTGATCCGCGACGGCCACCGGGCCGGCTGGCTGGAACGCCTGAAGGCTCCTCTGGGCGGGACGTTCACGATCCTGCCGCGGCCGGTGCTGGCCGGGGCCTACCTCTCCGCGGTGATCGCCGTGGCGGTGGCGCTGGCGGCGCCGGGCGTCCGGCAGCCGGACGAGAGCCGCTGGATCGCCGGGAACGAAAGCGCGACGCAGCCGCTGAGGGCGGAGCTGGCTTCCGCCGAACGGGACACGATTTCCACCTGGCAGGATTCGAATCCGGCCGTCACTGCTTCCCTGCACCAGAACCTCGCGATCGTTGACAACTACATCGTATTGTGTGAGAAAAGCGTACTCGAAGAGCCGGAGAACGAATTCGCGCGCGATTATCTCTACGACGCCTATCAGCAAAAGGCGGAGCTGCTCGCGCAAATGACGGAACGCGGAGAATAATAGCCATGATAACCCAGCCCTTTTTACCGGCCCGATCTGCTTGGAAAGCATCGATGCTGCTCGTATCCGTCTCCTTCCTGCTGGGCGCCGCATCCGCATCGGCGGATCGCCTGGAACGGCATTTCAAGGTCGAAGCGCATCCCGTGGTCACGATTCACAATCCCAACGGCACGATCGTGGTGCGGGCGTGGACGAAGTCGGAAGTCATGGTGGTGGCCACGCGCGCGACGCCTCAGATCGAGGTGTTCGTCGAGCAGACCGGGAACCGCGTGGACATTCTGACCCACCAGGTGTCCGGGGCGGCGGCGCCGGAGGATCTGCGCGCCGACTACGAGATCAGCGTGCCGGAGAACGCGGAGCTGGAGATTCACGATGATTCCGGTGGCGTCAACGTCTCGAACGTGCTGGGCGACATGAACGTCGAAACCATCGCCGCCGACGTGGCCGTGCAGGATGCCGCGGGCTATCTGACGGTCAAGACCGTGGGCGGGGCATTCCAATGCCTGCGCTGCGCGGGCCGCCTGGAAGTGAGTTCGATCAGCGGAAGTTTCCGCCTCATCGATCTGCGCAGCTACAGCGTGCGGGCGCAGACTTCCACGGGCAACATTTTGTTCAATGGCGCGTTTCTGCCGAACGCCAGCTACCATCTGAAGAATTACAGCGGCGTGATCGAGGTGCGCTTCTCGCCCGGCGATTCATTCGACATCAGCGCCACGTCGCTCAAGGGCAAGGTACACAACGAGGCGAGCCTCACACCATCCTCGCACCGCCACTTCATCCCGCGCTTCGGCAACGCGCTGTTCGGATCGTTCAACGCAGGCCGGGCCAAGGTCGAGCTGAGCTCCTTCGATGGTACAATCAGCATCCTGAAGCGGGATTGATTGCGCCGTCTCCCGCCGGTAACAATTCGCATCCGATGACATCCGACACACGCACGCGCCGACTCGTCTGCCTGACCGGCTT
>VFSW01001263.1_pt1 | contig 38504 bp, 39 predicted proteins | sample 5358111 | NCBI WGS metagenome assembly VFSW01 (sample SAMN11554181, study PRJNA540505) | mine drainage metagenome | isolation source: sediment from site ElyBrook_90M | place: USA: Ely Copper Mine, Vershire, VT | collected 2017
CATGGTTCAATCACTGCATCACCGGTCTACGGTAATTGCTAAAATGCTCTAGCCTCTGTTGGCATGGGTAATGTCTTGGAAAAAGCGAAGCAGGAAGAGGTGGTTGCGCTGGGGCGTCTTGGTTGGTCCCTGCGTCGGATCGAGGCAGCGACGGGAGTCCGTCGCGAGACAGCTGACGGATACTTGAGGTCGGCTGGGATAGCGCTGCGAACGCCGGGAGGGTGGGGGCGGAAGCCACCGGCCAAGTCGGCCAGTTCAGTGACCAGCGAGCTGGTTGGCGAAGAGGCGGCAAAACCGGCCAAAGAGGTGATCGCCGGCATTTTCGGTTCCCGACCGACTGAGAATTCAAAACCGGCCAACGAAGTGATTACCGGCTTTTTACCGGAAGCAAGGTTGCGGGAGCAAGGTTGCAAGCGCCCGTCCGGAGCCAGTGAACCGTATCGGGAGATGATCGAGCTTGAGCTGTCGCGGGGCCGCAACGCGATGGGTGCACGTGATGCTGGTGAACATAATCGTCCAGCCGCAGATAGGACTTGAAGCCATCGGTTCGCACAGTGCTGCCGGGTTTGACCGATGCCGCAATAAAGCCATGCAAGACTGTTCGCGTTAGATTCGGGATCGTTTACAGCCGGACGCGGCCGATCTTTCTGCCGTTCTCCTCGACCGCCACGGCGACAATCGCTTTGTTCACGGCCAGTCGTCCGATCAGGCCTGCTTCCTCGGCGCACCAATAGGTTTCATCGACTTCCACCGTGCCCGAAAGGCGGTCGCGGCCAGGACGAACCATCGTTCGGCGCAGCTTATGCAACATCGTCTAGGATGTTTTGTAGCTTCCCAGACCCAACACGCGCTGTAGACCAAGGGCGCTGATGCCGCTCTTCTGGCTGGTTACCTGCCAGATGGCGCGAAACCAGATCGTCAGGGGGAGATGACTGTCCTGAAAAATGGTTCCCGCCGTGACCGACATCTCATAGCGGCAATGACCGCAGAGCCAACGGCTGCGCCGTACTGTCCATCTCTCGAAGGCGGCGCAACGCGGACAACTCCACCCTGCTGGCCAGCGCAAGGCCGCCAAATACTCGGTGCAGGCCTCTTCGCTGAAAAACGCTTCGCCAACTCAAGCAACGTCCTTGGATAATCCTCGTCCACAACCCAAAACACAACGGGTTGGGGTTGGTGGCGTCAAGTAAATAGCTAGATTACAGAATAACTACGCAGAGCCGGGAGAATGTTGGTCCACGTTACGACTTTCACATACACAATCATCTGCAACGCTATTCTTGAGTAGGTTCATCGCCGCTCGCGCATTTCAGTTAAATACTTGAACGATGCCCGCCTGCAGCCAAGACTGGAAAGCAGCAGACGAGGAATCGCGGGCCGGTTTGATGATTTCCAGTCACAGCCCGCATGCCAACGGCCTTACCCTTGATGGTACTCAACGGTTTTTGAAAAGGGACCAGCGAGAGAATCTGGATAGAAACGCGGTGGTCGGCTTCCGCGTCTGCCGTGCAAGTTACCGTTAGATCGTCGATATCCTCGTCGAAGTCCACTGCCGCTCAGAACGGAAGAATCCTTACGCTTCCGAGTTTCGACCAGAACTCGGAAGCTAGCCTGCGGCCGGACATGCCACACTCCTGTTAGCCGCTCAATCGTGGTCAGTAGAACATCCGGGGCAGCAGTGGGCGCACGGTCATCGTAAAGACCATCATCAAGAAGACTCTCTCCCCTTGCAACCAGAAGAATCTTGGCATGAGACCACCGCTGGCGAATCAATCGGCAAACTGCCTCAAGCTCGAACGAGGACAGCGTGTCGTGCAGGACTGCCACATGAATAGATTCTTGAGCAGATATTTCCCAGAGCTTTCGATAGTCCGTCGCAATAGAGAGATGGTAGCTTGTTCGACCAAGCAGCGCATCGTGGACCATGCTGCCACAATCCACAGGACCAACTGAAATGACATGGATTGTCTTTGGCGTCCGAATATGCGTTCGGTCCAAAGTCTCAGCTCTGATAGCGCTTTCATTTGAGTCATGAGCAACATCACATAGCCTGTTCATGCAGCCTCCCCAAGGCGACGGTTGCCTTCCAAAACATAAAGAGGCAGCGAATCTGTCATGTAAGGGTTCGTCAGGATCATGATGATCTTGAGACTGAGGCTGAAAGCGCAGAGCTCACGGTTTTCGGTTTGCCTCATCCGCCACACGGCGAACAACGGGACTGCCAGCAGGACTGCGGGCAGGAACGAAAGGGAATTCATAGTGTTCCTCCACTTAGAAAACGCATAATGATCGGACTTGTTTGAGATCGCGCGGCAACGGCTCTGACTCAGAGACGAAACAGCAGCGCCAACTATGCCAGACAAAAGTGCGGTGGCGGAGGCGAGCGGGAAGGGATTAGAAAATCGAAATATGCGATGCCGTGTCTAAAGACGGGCGGAATGTAAGTGGTTACGATATTGAGACACGAAGGTCGCGAAATGGGAACGATAAATGCCAGTGAATCATGACCAGGGTACGATATGCCCCTGATTCCGGAAGTCGTCGGTGAAGAGGCACCTTTCGGTCCGAACCACGATCTCGCAATTGGAATGCGTGCTGAAGGCGCCGCATGGCCATGATATGGGGACAGCCTGGAGCCAAGCCCCCAGAAAGCAGCCACTATCACAAGTCCAGACAGCGTGAGGATGCAAAGTCCAAATACCTGTCTCCACGATGGATAACGGCTTGGCGTCAGCCTGTTCATCTGCTCAATGCGGCGCGCTCTGCCGACAATTATCGTGATTGGGCTTCGTACTGACAATTCGCTGAAGAACTCCTTTTGCCTAAGTGGATGCAGACTCATCTGTACAGACGCCCTTCCGGAGGAAAAGTGTTGGGTATTACCGTCAATTTGAATTGACTTCGATTAAAGATGTCTTCTGTGCACACCGACAATGAGCGAAGATGCCGTTCCGGGCTTATCCCGTGCAGACAGTATCGTAGGATAAGCCTGGTGTCAGGAGCCGTGACCACGGTACAGCGGCATAAAGGATGCAGACGAACAATACCAACAGCACGCCAGGATGCCGGCTACGAGTCGGTGGAGCCGTAGTTCAGTTTGTATGCACTGCTCCTCTCAATGCCATTTCGCGACAGGAATCAAGAGCTAGGCCAGTGTCATGAGTCGTTGACCGGGGACACTAGCTTTATTCCGTGCACTTCTAGGCAGGTTTCCCAACAGTGCTACTGGATAGCCGCACGAACAGCTTCAATACTTCAAACCAGGCGATGCTGGCGCAACCGGCCAGAACGCACAGGGTTAGATCTCGGAAACCAAGGTTCGAGATTCTAAACAGGCCGTTGAGGAAAGGAACATTCAGGACCAGTCCGAGCAGTGCCAACGCGCCACCTGTCACGGTCCACAGCGCAACATTTCGAGATCGAAATGTCTGAATGATCGTTCCCGTCCAGGAACGGTTGGTCCAGATCAACGCAAGGTTGGCGACGATCAACGTGGTAAATGCAAGTCCGCGGGCATGCCATTCCGGTTTTCCTCCGTGCAATGCCCACCAGAACATGCCGGCAACAACTGCGAGCGCACTGAAACCCTGGATGAGTGCGACCATAGTAGTGCGCAATCCAAATATGGGTTCCTTTGGATTGCGCGGTGGACGGCGCATCACGTTGGGTTCTTCCTTTTCGGCCTCAAAGGCAATCGAGCACGCGGGGTCAATGATGAGTTCGAGAAAGACGATGTGTACTGGAAGCAATACAAGAGGCCAATTGAATAGAACGGGGATGAGGGACATGCCAGCGATTGGCACATGGATGGCAAGGATGTAGGCCATCGCCTTTTTCAAGTTGTCGAAGATACGGCGGCCGATCCGCACTGCGTGCACAATTGAGGAAAAATCGTCGTCCAGAAGGACCAGTGACGCGGATTCTCTTGCGACATCGGTACCTCGTCCGCCCATGGCGATACCGATGTGTGCGGCCTTGAGTGCCGGCGCATCGTTAACCCCGTCGCCGGTCATTGCCACGACTTCCCCATTGGCCTTGAGTGCGTTTACCAACCTTAACTTTTGTTCCGGCACAACGCGCGCGAATATATTGGCCGTTGCGATCCTTCTCTGTAGTTCCTCGTCGCACATTTTGGCCAGTTCGGAGCCGGTGATCGTTGCATCACGAGGATCTAGCCCGATCTGTCTCGCAATGCTTTGCGCAGTTGCCGGGTAGTCGCCCGTAATCATAACCACCCTGATTCCGGCGTTGTAGCACTCGCGAATGGCCTCCGGCACGGACGGTCGTATCGGATCGGCAAGGGCTATCAGCCCCACAAATTTGAAATTGAATCCATCCTGGGTGGCAGGAAGTTCGCCTGCCGAATGGCGCCCAGCGGCCACGCCGAGCACTCTAAGCCCTTCGTCGGCCATCCTACGAACCTGTTCGACGAGAGCCGTACGGTTGGCTTGGTCGAGGCAACATAATCGAGAGATCGCTTCGGGCGCTCCCTTGACCGCAACGATCAACTCCGCGTCAGCGCGCGGTAGCCAGACCCTGGACATCGACAACAACTCGCGTGTGAGCGGATATTCGCGGATCAGTTGCCAGTCCTGGTGGAGGTGCTCGGTCCCGGTCAGATATTTATCGCCAAATTCCTTGAATGCCAGTTCCATCGGATCGAAGGGGTTCTGCTGGCTGGCAAGGATGCTGAACTCGATGACCTGGTGGAACTCCTCCGGGAATGGTCCCACCGTGTGTCCTGCCAGGTCGAACACCGAGCCGTTCGCTGCGAGCTTTTGGACGGACATCCGATTCTGTGTCAATGTACCTGTCTTATCGACACAGAGAACTGTCGCTGAGCCCAAGGTTTCAACGGCGGGAATACGACGGGTCAGAACCCTGTTCTGCGAGATACGCCATGCGCCAAGGGCAAGGAATATCATCAGTACAACGGGAAACTCTTCTGGGAGCATAGCCATTGCCAAAGCGATTCCCGCCAGAATGCCCTGGAGCCAATCTCCTTGCGACAGGCTGTAAATGAGGGCAACGAGGGCACACATCGACACCCCCACGATTGTGAGGATCTTGACTAGCCGGGCGGTTTCTTTCTGAAGCGGAGTGTTCTCCACTTCGACCGACCGCAAGGACTTTCCGATCTTACCGAGTTCTGTCTTAAGGCCGGTGGCCTGCACTCGTGCGACTCCCTGCCCTTGTACCACCAGCGTTCCTGAGTACACGAACGGGAGGTCGTCTCCTCCGGGGGAACCGCAGGCAGAACCAGCGTCTGCGGTACGCTTTCGTACAGGAACGGACTCACCGGTGAGCAGCGATTCATCGACAGAAAGGTTCACGGCTACAAGCAGGATCGCGTCAGCAGGTACACGGTCTCCTTCGGAAATTACCAGAATGTCATCGGGGACAACGTCCCGGCCCGCAATTCGGCGTCGCTCAGTGTCCCGGATTACGAGCGCACGGGGACTCGACAGGTCTTGCAACGCCTCGAGCGCCCGCTCCGTCTTTCGCTCCTGATAAAGCGTAATACCCATAACAACGAACACGAAGCCGAGCAGGAGCAGCGCCTCTTCCAGATCACCAAGTCCCAAGTAAATGCCTCCTGCTGCAAGCAGGAGCAAAAACATCGGCTCGCGCACCACTCCCCATGCGATTTCCCAGATGGTGCGTGGCTTTGAAGACGGAAGCTCGTTAGGCCCTTCAATTCTCAGCCGCTCAGCGGCTTCGGCTTCAGAGAGCCCGGCGATATTATCGACTTTCACAAGGTCCGAAAGGTGCGCTCTTACATCGCTGACCGGTTGAGATGTCAGGATCATCGCGCCTCCAGAAGATCTTGATTCCCACTTATGTCCTCTCGAGTGTGCCCCATCGCGCGAGCGGTTGGGTGGCGATTAGCCCGTTTCAATCTTCGCGCAACTTTTCGGGACAGCCGGTGGGTTGCATTCGCAATGGCTGCATGCCAGTCCATCTGGACTTCTTCTACTACAAAAGATGCGAAGCCGAACTCGGCCACAATACGGCAGAACTTGTCCATTCCACCCTTGGGACCGTTGAGATCATCGAGGGAAACAACCACCCTTCTGGCATTCCGGAAGCGATCAAGTGCGGAGGAAATTCGCCGTGCTGCATATTTCCGTATTTCATTCGTGGCACATTTCTTGGAACGAATCTCAAATGGAATCATCTCTCCCCCTGTCTGCTTATTTTGCACGTTGCGATCCTTCGGAAGTTTGAAATCCGTCGATACTGACACGCTGAGAGAAGAGACTGCACATTGCTGGCCAAAGCCAAGCCGTCAGGACGTGCGATTTTGGCCTATGGTCTATTCCTACTGGGAAAGGTGTCAAAGAGTTCTTACGTTATGTCCCAATTCTTGGACGATCTGTGTCTTCTTGGTCTAGTCATTTACAAATACGAGAGAGCTCAATACGGACGTGAAAGCCATTAAGGGCAATAATTTGAAACCGCGGAACCCGCCGTATAGGAAAGGGCTGAGGTAGACTTATCGAGCCGCATTCAGGAGTTAGTGAAGACTGATTCAACCTTGGCGCCTGTGTCTGGCGCTTCGATAACACCCGAGCGGTTGGATCTGATCGTGATGACTGGACATTGCGCCTCGACAATAACGTGCCGCACTACGCTGTCTGTCAACAGCCGGGGCGCCATCGAGTAAGAGGAACCAAGAATGAGGACGTCCTGCGAAAACGATCCTGCTTCATGGAGTATGACCGTTGCTGGATCTCCTTCGCGGATCAAAAATTCCGGCGTGTACCTGTGCATGGCTCCATCCGGAACCAAGGCGGATAGCTTTTGCCGAGACGCAGATCTAGCCATCTCTCGTTCCTGTTCGTCCATCCCCTTAGAATCGAGAACATGAAGAAGTGTGAGTCTCGCGTTATTCACCTCCGCGAGTGTACTCGCAAAGGCCGCAAGCAGTGGGTTCGTTGAATGAAGTGACGTCGCCAGGAGGACGTTACCGAGCGAGACGCCGATACCTGCTCTTGGGTGAGTGCGCCTGCCGATAATGCAGACGGGAATCCCCAAGGTCGCTATCAATTCCTCCGCAACAGAAGGTTCAACCAGGCGTGCGACACCTGATGCGTATCTTGTGCCTGCGATGACTCTGTCTACGGCTCGCAACTTGACGAGTAACGAGATCTGTTCGGCCGGGCTCCCGGTAAGGACAATGGGCTCGCATAGCACTCCTGCTTGTTGAAATTCCTTGGCAACGTCGTCCAGATTTTCCTTTACGGCCCGAACTGCAGGGCCGGGAAGGAAGGACGGAGCGTCATCCTGGAAATCTTTTTTTAGATAGGAGTGGGGAATGACGTGAACAAGCAAGACTTTGGCTTTGCTCAGCCTGGCCTGGAAGATTGCATGGAGCAGCAGTGATTGCCCTTCGAGCAGGTTAGTGGCGACAAGGATCAACTTAGGACTGCTCCAACGGACAACGACACTCTCCTTCATCACGCGCCTCACAACATCGAGCAGGTCGTCACTGCTGAACCCGGAGTGCGAATATGCTCTGCGAGGAAGAATGCATGTCTCTCGCCAAAGCCCTCAGGCAGACGATTCGAATAGGCCGGACCGCAACCTTCTACAACCGCGTGGACACATTCCTGGGTTTCCTGCTATCTCCCTCGCGAAAGGGCCGCGTGAGGAGCAGGCTGTTTTAGTCGCGGCTGTAGGCGAGATGGTAAGAACGTATGTCCGAAAGTTTTGACAAGCGTCAAAATTTCCGAACCACTCACCGCAGCGAAAGCACCGTGCATTGAGCCTTTCAGGGCGAAAGCAAGCCTATACACGGATCACGGCAATGGCCCAGCGCGTGCAATGAATATGTGTAACGCGTGGTGTCCCTGAATGTCCACGCTCACAGGAGAATGGAATGATTCGATCGAAGTCTGTTCGCGGTAGTGTGTTGAAAATGGCTTTGTGTCTGTCGGGAGTGGCCGCCATGGCTGCTGGCGCGCATGCCGCAACCACGTTGGAGAATATGCAGGCAGCATTTACCGGAGAGAGCAACGCTCATGCGCGATACGTGGCATTTGCAGCCCAGGCGGACAAGGAAAGCTATGGTGAGGTCGCCAGCCTGTTCCGTGCGGCCGCACGGGCCGAAGAGATTCACGCAGCTAATCACGCCGCTGTCATAAGGGAGTTGGGAGCCACCCCGAACGCAAAGATCGATAAGCCACAGGTGAAGTCGACGAGGGAGAATCTTGAGGCGGCTATCAAGGGCGAGACGTACGAAAAAGACATAATGTACCCGGAGTTTCTGAAACAGGCTCGGGCCGATCGCAGCAAGGCCGCGATCAAGAGTCTGAACTTCGCCCGGGCCGCGGAAGTGGAACACGCCAAGCTTTATGGCGCTGCGTTATCGGGTCTGGAGAAGCTGAAGAACACGAAGGGGGTGACGTACTCTGTCTGCCCGAAGTGCGGATTCACTACACGGAACCCCAGCTTTGCAAAATGCCCTTCATGCTTTACGCCGAAGGAGCAGTTTGAAAAGGTTGCTTGAGATGCAATGAGTGCTCACCTTGGCCGCAATGTCGTCATGGCCAAGGTGGGCACAGGTCCAGGACTGCTACCGCGCGCAGCAGCGAGAAAATGCTGTGATCAGGAGGACGTATGCAGTTTCCGCCGCTACCGAGCTGGGATGCGATTCATCCACTCGTCATTCACTTTCCCATCGTGCTGCTGCTCCTTAGCCCGCTTTTTGTGCTGATTGCCGCTGCGCTTCGTCCGCCCGGGAACCGCCCTTACATGATAGCTGCGCTGATCACTCTGTTGCTCGGCACATTCAGCGTTTTTCTCGCTGCATCGAGCGGGGAAGAGGCTGCGGATCTGGCGGATCGTGCGGGCGGTGTGAATGCCGTACTCGCCGCGCACGAGTCGCTTGCATCCACATGCGAGATTCTCTTCGCGATCTACTCGGCGTTGTTTGCTGGCCTTTTCGTCTGGCAATGGGTTTCCCGACGGCGCCCGAACAGGATCACTTCCACCGCTGCGCCTCTTGCATTTCTGGCTATTTATTCAGTGGGACTGGTGTATCTTGTCAACACGGCTCACGCCGGTGGACGGCTCGTTCATGAATTCGGTGTGCATGCCATGATCCAGCAAGAGAACCACCCGCTGGCACCGCACACCGCTCCGGCAACAACGGAACACAAGGAAGGGGAATAGTACAGGTTTCGCGATGCATGCGGGCCGGGCGTAGAATGATCGATAGCGTCGATGTGAATAGTATTGATGAGTAAGTCTCCCTCCATAGAGCGAATCGAAGCCCAGGCCTTGCGGAGGCAGCAGATCGCGTTTTGCGTTCTCACCTATTTTCTTATCGCCGCACTCCTCCTATTGCACACCCATTTCTCCTCACTTCTCGGCGAGCCTAGCGAGGGCGTGATCTTCATCCTGGGGCTTGCGTTTTCAGTAAAGATCGGCGAAGGGGTGTGGCTATGGCGGCGGAAGGACGGCATCACCGAGCGTGCGGCCAGCATCTCCACCGTTCTCGCGATACTGACAATGTTCCTGCTGGCGGCCATCCTGGCGGTACTTACGGATCGCGACGACGTACCGTATTTCGCGCTTCTCGCCATTCCGATTCTGCAGAGTGCCTATCGGTTCGGCTTATTTGCCACGATGCTGACCATTACCGCTTCCGTCGGCTTGATCTTCACATGGACTCAGCATTTCTTCTCTGCCCACCCGCCGCCGCGTCCGACAGAATTCCTCGAAGCTGGAATGATCTCCCTCATATACTGCCTGATGGGCTTGCTGGTCTGGTACCTGGTGCATCAACTCGAAATCAAGCAGGCCAAGCTATACCGCAACATGATAGAACTGGAAGCCACGCGTGAGAAACTACTCTCAGAAGAGCGTCTCGCCGCCGTCGGCCGTTTAGCAAGCGGAGTCGCTCACGAGATCCGTAACCCGGTAGCCATGATCGCGAGTGCCCTGGCAACCGCCGCCTACCCTTCGGCGGATGCGGGCGAGCGTGAAGAGATGTTTGCAATCGCAGCTCATGAGGCAAAGAGACTTGAATTCCTGACGAATGATTTTCTCACTTATGCGCGCCCGTCGCAGCCGCAGCGTATTCTGTTCCCGATCACTGAAATCCTTGATCATGTCGTCAATATGACCAGGATGCGCGCAGCCGAGCGATCCATTGAGGTTCTATGCCAGCCCTGGAATGAGCTTATGGCCGAGATCGACACGCCCCAAGTGGAAGGCGCACTGGTCAATCTCAGCTTCAACGCCATCGACGCCACGCCCGATGGCGGCCGGATTACGTTTCGAAGCCGCACCGATGATTCAATGCTCATGATCGATGTGGAGAACTCGGGCAGTTCGATTCCTGAGCATCACCTGTTGCGAATCTTCGAGCCATTTTTCACCACCAAGCCAAGTGGAACTGGCCTGGGACTGGCGATCGCACGCACCGTAGCCTGTGCGCATGGAGGTGATCTGTGGGTGAGCCAGAACCTGAATGGAGCGGTGGTGTTCACGATGATGCTCCAGATCCGAGCTGGCCAGGACAAGAACGGAGAGGTTGCTGATGGCCAAAGTGTTGATAGTTGATGATGAGCCTGGCATGCGCAGAATTCTTACGGTTAACCTACGCCGGGATTCGCACGTCGTTGTCGAAGCATCGGGCGCAACCGAAGCCGTTGCCCTCATGGGTCACGAGGAATTCGACGTCGTAGTGACTGATCATAAGATGCCCGATGGGAGTGGGCTCGATGTGCTTCGTGCCGTGCAGGACGACGATCCTACCACCTCTGTCATCTTCCTCACCGCGGTGGGCACCCTGGAACTGGCCGTCGAAAGCATGCGCCATGGCGCGTTTGATTTTATTACCAAGCCCTTCATCCCCGATGTGGTCCGCGCGGCTATTCGCCGGGCAAGTCAGCACACGGCGCTGTTGCGCGAAAATGCCGTGCTCAAAAAAGAGATGCGCAAGCTGGAAGGGGCGGATGAGATTCTCGGCCACTGTACTGAGATTCGCGCCGTGCGCGACATTGTGGCACGGGTCGCGGGCACGAACAGCACCGTTCTGATCACTGGCGAGACGGGTACAGGAAAGGAGCTGGTGGCGCGGGCGATTCACAGAAACAGTCTTCGCGCCCACAAGCCATTTATCGCAATCAATTGCGCAGGACTGACTGAGACTCTTCTCGAAAGCGAATTGTTCGGCCATGATCGCGGGGCGTTTACGGGAGCCGACAAGGCGCGCGCCGGCTTATTTGAAGCCGCGCATGAGGGCACGCTGTTTCTCGATGAGGTAGCTGAGATGTCCGCGGGCGCTCAGGCTAAGCTGCTGCGCGTGCTTGCCTCCGGAGAAATCCAGAGAGTCGGATCGACGGCAACTCGTAAAGTGGATGTAAGGGTTCTGGCGGCAACCCACCGCAATCTCCAGGAACGCATCCACGAGGGACTATTTCGCGAGGATCTTTACTATCGCCTCTCTGTGGTTCCTCTACATCTGCCTTCGCTGCGAGAGCGCGGCGACGACGTGGGGGAACTGTGCGCGAGCATCTGTCTGCGTATCGCAGAAGAGATGAAGGTTCCTTCACGACCGATCAGCGCCGAAGCTCTGGCAAAGTTGAAGACGTATGCATTTCCTGGAAACGTCAGGGAATTGAGGAACCTGCTGGAACGGGCTTTGATCCTGGGCCAGCAGGCTGAACTGCAGCCTGAAGATTTTCATTTACAGACCCCGGGGGAGCCGCTCCACTCGTCCGATGGTGAACTCACCGTTGAGCAGCTTGCAGCGTTGCTTCCCAAGCGTCTCGATCTGCGAGAGGTCGTGGCCCGCTTCGAGCGCGCGCTGCTCGAACGCGCACTTGAGATGACCAACGGAGTACAGGCCGAAGCCGCCCGGCACCTGGAGATTTCCCGGAGCGACCTCGGCTACAAGGTGGGAAAGTACGCGCTGTCCGCCGTTCCGCGAGCAAACACCGACTGAGCCTGTGCACGACGATGTGTCCAGATCCTCGGGCACCGTGTCAAATTGTTTGGCCGATCTCTATCCGCGACGAGGGCACGGTCTTTGCTGGAATCAGCACTCTGACTACGCCCAGCGTCGCCGCAAGAATCGGAGCCGCCAGCGCAACCCCAAGCACCCCAGTCAGCGGAGCTAAAAGTAGTTGCAGCGAGAGCGTCAGAAATGGAGGAAGCTTCACGATTCGCCGATCGGCCAAAGGCGTAACCAGATTTCCCTCGATGAAATGCGCCAGGCAGAATACCCCGACTGTGAGAAAGCCCTTCATGGGACTGATCCCGAACGCGATGAGCATCGCAGGCAAAGCGGAAGCAATGGGACCAACATTAGGGATGAATGTGAGGAGCGCTGCGATGGTACCCAGGGTGCCTGCGAGCGGTATACCGAGCAGCCACAGTCCGACAAAGACAATAAGTCCGATTGCGACCATTGAAATCAGCCTGGATAGAAGCCAGAAGCGCAGTGTGTGGATCGCGCCCCTTAGGCAGGCTTCAACTTTTGGCCAGATCGAAGGAGGCAGTATACGCTGCATACCGCGCAGATAGAATTCTGGTTCCGCAGCCAGGTAAATGCTCGCCATGACAACCAGCAGAAGACATGCGAGAGTAGTCATGATCATCGACATTGCTCCCCTGATTCCCGATGCCGCGTAGGACAGCCAGTTTGACCACTGACCATCGTCCGGCGCGTTGGAAATAATCCATTGTCCCCAGTTGCTCTTTCCTACAGACAAATAAAGTCGCCTGGCTGCATCGGGCAGGTCCACTTGGAGCTGACCTAACTGCTGCGCTAATGCAGGTCCGCGAAGCCACACTCCAATCCCGACCGCGAGTCCCAGCGCGGCCAGGACCGCGGCAAATGCAAGCATTCGCGAAATGCGCATCCATGATTGAAGAAGTGACGTCAACGTAGTCAGCACAAGCGCACCCAGGCACCCGGCAAACAGCACCAGCAGGATGACCCGCGCCTCCCAAACTGCAGCCATCGCGATTAGATACGTCGCAATCAGAGTTACAACGTAGATCGCGCGCTGCTTGAAATCAGGGCGAGGGCCTCGCTCCCGCTTCGCCAACCGCGATGCAAACCTGAGGAGCCGACGATCCGACTTATTGAGCCTCGCCCTCATCCGATTACGCGGCACCGTAAAGGCTTCCTGTGAATTCCGGCTCTATTGAAACTGCGGAAGGTTTTCTGCTGGCTTGTGATTCAGGCAACTGAAACCCATCCGTGTTTTGGCGCTCTAGTATCAGTCCCGACGCGTTCCACCTTCGAATCTTGAACAAACGCGAACACGTCTCACACAACCAGAAATATTTCGTCCGTGTGACGTAAATCGGGAACCCTCCCGACGCGTGCGAGATGCGATCGTCGGGGGCAGTTTCGAACTCCACTAGCGTCAGTGTCCCCATAAGCAGTTGATCCGCCATCGCGCGACAATTGAAGTTTGCGCAACGCATTTCAATTCATCTCCAGTGAATGGAACCTAGCGTCTGGATTCTTCAAGCGAGAGTCAGTCGCAAGATTGGTGGAATCCGAAATGGACTCGATCGCTCTGCCAAGCACAAGTACCGGACAGTGGGCTTCCGCAATCACCGTTTCTGTGACGCCATGTCCAAGGCCTCGGATCGGATTTCCCATGCGAGAACCTCCCATGATGATCAGGTCGCAACTCTTCTGTTCCTGAAAATGGAGAATTTGCCTTGCAGCGTATCCCTCACTCACCGCGATTTCCAACGGGCACAGAATACCTTCGCGCCTCAACTCCGAGATCGGAAGCTTCGCCTCGACCGCAACCGGCGTTCGGTCCCAGGGTTGCTCGTCTGCACTGCAGCTTTCAAATACGCGTAACACCATCACCCGTCCGTGATATCGTCGCGCAAATCGGCACGCGAATCGAAGTTGGGTTCCCTGGTCGGGTCCAAATGTGATCGGCAAAAGAATCCTTCGGAATTCCGTTCCCTGCCACACGCTCATGTTCATGCGTAGACCGAAGGTCAAGATCGGAAGCGGAAGCGAAGAGAAAAGATCGGTCTCCAAACCATTCCCGTTGCGAAATCGCATCCGGCCAACCGCTGGCATCGTCAGCACAACGAGTTCGGCGCCAAGCGAGGCTGCAAGCGCGGGAATTCGTTCAATCGGCGTGTTCTTGACAATTGTTACTTCGCTCAGAATCTCAGCCCACAGAAATTCTTGGCGCGTGCCGTTCACCGATGGTTCTTCAGCAGTTGTCCGCGTATCTGAAACTAGAAATGGGAAGTCGTCGACCGATCCCGGCATGGTATTCACCGGACCAGGCAACTGCACCAGGTAAACTTTCGCCCGCATTGCCCGAATCCTGTTGACCACCTCCAGAGCGTGAGCAGGACTTTCAGAGCGATTGCTGATCACCAGGATCATCCTGGACCTACAACATCTGCGAAGAAAATTTACCTTCATACGCACCTCGAGTTAAACCCGGCTTCAGATCAAAAAGACGTCTCAGTGAGCATGCCCGCCCATCTCACGCTTAGGTCAAAGCATGTATCGCGCCAACTCCCATTGCTCGGTTTACAGCAAAAATGGAGATCGGCGCCGGATCCTCCGGCATTCATCGTGTTTTCTTGTCCAAAGATTGATACGTTCGTTCAACATTTCGGACCGGCCGCACGAGTTCGAAACAACATTTGCTTTGGCTCAAGCAGCGAAAATGCGGTGTACGACATGATGTAATGCTGGAGCGGTTCCACATTAGTAACGCGGGGATCCTCGCAGCCACCGCTGCCGTCGGGGCGGCGTTCGGAATCGGCTTCCGGCTCCAGCGCGATGCCAAGTTACTCGACACCTGCCGGATCGCCTGCATCATTAAAGCGCACTCTTGCAATGCCAATGCGTGAGTAATTTCCCTTTGCGACCAGTCTCGGAAACAGGTAGAATTTGCCATCTGGCCCACGGGTCGCAGCCGGATTCAGTATGTCTTCGACCTCATGGGGATTGCCCGGCACCGGTTTTATCAGCATGCCCAGGCGACGCAGCTTGAACAGGCTCATCCATTCACCTCAAAGTGTCTCGCTTGATTGTCTTCGCCCAGGCATGCAATGATCGCTTCTATTACTCGCTTGGTCTCATCGGGCCCTCGAACCGGAATGGAAATAACACCTGCCTGTTCAGCCGGGTAGTCGTTTCCGCCCACAAACAAGGCATCTCCGACGTAGATCATCTCTTTCACTGGAATGCCCAGAATATCTCTCAGCTTCTTTATTCCGTACGCTTTGTCAATGCCAGGCTTGGTGACGTCAATGGATGTCGAGCCCCCGATTCTTACCGAAAACTCGGGAATGAGAGTATCAAGGATTGCCTTAATCTTCTTCCGCCTGGCGAAATCCGAATCCCATTTCTCCTTCTCTTCCAAGGAGGCTTGCTGGCCCAAAGCGGAGTAAGTTATCTGGCTTCCCCGATCCTCAATTATTTCACCCCAGGTTTTATTCACAGGAAAGCCCGATGTCTCGATCGCTTTGTTCAGAGAGCCGACGATTTTCTCTTTTTCGTCCTTGGTTAAGTCTTCTGAATAAACTTGCTTCCAATTTCCTGTGTACTGGAAGAACTTGGTTCCACAAGTAGGAAGAATCGATAGCCCTGTCATGCTTATGTCTTGCGGAAGATGAGATAGCACCTGCTTTTCAAACTGTAACCAGGCGCCTCCGGAGATTACTGCAACTTTGACGACACCCAGCAGGTCATGCAGGAGGGCTGACATTTCTTCATCGAGGGGCGATTTACTTGGCGCCAGGGTTCCGTCCAGATCAAACACAATAAGATTTATCATTCATCTCCAACTCAAATTTGTTGCGGAGCGGCATGGAGAGCAGCATAAGCAAGCGCAGGCCGTACCCAAGGCGAGACTGCTTTATGGACTAGAGCGCAAAGGGTCAGTCTCATCTCGCTCGTAGCTTTCCGCTTTTATCGCATTCGTCCCCACGGAGCCCACGACAGGTCCAGGCTCAGTACATAAATAGCGAGCGCCGCAGCCATAAAAAGCGCGCCGATCCAGAAGCGCCAGTCGCGATGCATCCGCCTCCAATAAGGGCCTGGGCCGGGCTCGCCATTTTCGCAACTATTTCCTTCCCGGTTGTGTCTGTTTCCAGTCATCTCTTCTCCATAACTGCGTATCAGTCGACATGTGCGGAGGATTGGCCATGTATTACGCAGCCATCCATGAACAGATCGAGTCCTGCAAACTCCTTGGTACGGACAGGTCGGCACATATTCAAGGTGTTTGCTTGACGCGTCGCGGCGATCTAGGTAAATCAGCGCAATTGATGCAAACACGGCAATCTACGTCCATCATCGTCTGAACGCACAACATCTGGGTGTGCAATAGTGCTCATGCTTGATTGGCCGCTTGAGGTTCACGCACATGCGAGTATTGCAAATGCAAGGCATGGGCCTCATTTTGACAAGATCTTCTTCAAATCAGGAACGCAGCGACCGCAATGCGCGCGTGACGCTAAGGCCTAGGTTCAGCAGACGAAGATGCAGCCGTGCGGACGCGAGGACGCTATTCAGATCCGGAACTGACCGGACTCACCACGTATTTTCCTTTTCCGCTTTTGAAGTGTTCCTTTGAGCAGATTGATCTCTCATCTCATGCTCTACGCGATAAGACGCAAAAACACTTTGTCGCTGCGTGCAAATATGACCATTCACGAGGTTCACACTGTGTCAGTATCTCCATTGACGGAGCTTCGCACCAACAAGCGTCATGGTTGAGAACTGCTGGTTGGATATACGCGATGCCTGTCGGAGGAGAGCGCATGAAGGTATTGGAGACAAAAATAGGTTGGCATCTCCTGCGCGCCGGCCATGGGGGCAGGGTAGATAAACAAGATAGCCGATCGACTCCACAGGCACTCAGGTTAAGTGCCTACGCAATGATTGTCTTGTTTCTGGCTACTGTCATTCTTGCAATTCAACCTTTGACGGCAAGATCGCAAACGCTGATTGCTACGGTAGACCTGCCTGCTGAGCCGGCAACCACAACCGCAAGGCAACCCTACGCGGCATACCAACGCCCGACTCATGAAACGAGGGTCAGCAACTACTTGTTCGACGCCTACGGCCCATACCCAACCGCCGTTGCCGCGTTCACGGCCGGAATCAACCAGTGGAGCAATGCTCCCCCGGAGTGGGGCCAAGGGGCTGAGGGCTATGGCAAACGATTCGGTTCCAACTATGGCATCGCAGTTGTGGCCACAACAACGCGCTATGGGCTGTCGGAAGCCTTCAAGGAAGATGCAATGTATTACCGCTGCGAGTGCAGTGGCGTATTCCCGCGACTGCGACATGCCATGGTTTCCACTTTGACGGCACGCCGCGGCCGAGATGGCCACCGTGTTTTTTCTATTCCTGCGCTCATCGGGCCATATGCGGGCACAATGACAGCCACTTATGCTTGGTACCCAGACCGCTACGGAGCCAAGGACGCGTTTAGGGCGGGCAACTACAGTCTGCTGGCATATGTCGGTGGCAACATTGCCCTGGAATTTCTTTACAGTGGTCCGCACTCATTGCTGGGTCGCATGCACTTGAATAATGCGCACGGCTCTCCTGACCCAGGACCAAACAATTGAGTATCTCTGGCTTCATGGCAGGCACACCCCTCCGTCCCGAACCGCACACTGGACCGAAGCCTATGCTGACCCTTGCAAACTCAGCAGCTGGATTGTTCACCAGCTTTTTCGAGTGGTTTGGTAGTCTGGGGATTTTTACCTGGCAGGTTCTAAAGGCAGGTGTAACACCGCCGTATGAAGGTCGCGAGTTGATTCGGCAGCTCGACGAAGTGGGCTCCAAGTCTCTGCCGCTAGTCGCCATGGCCGGTGCCGCAATCGGTGTTGTCATCTCACTTGAAGCTCGCTATAGTCTCACCCGATTCGGCGCAAAATCGTTGTTTCCCGCCACTCTCGTCTACTCGGTTGTTCAGGTAATGAGTCCTGTCATTACCGGCTTGATCGTAAGCGGGCGAGTGGGCGCTGGCATGGGCGCGGAACTGGCGTCGATGAAAGTGACCGAGCAGATTGACGCCATCGAAGCATCCGCAATTAACCCTTACAGGCTTCTAGCGGCAACACGGATTCTGGCTTGCATCCTGATGTTGCCGCTACTGACGATTGCCACTGACGCATGTGCTCTACTGACAGGATGGTTTGCGCAGGCACTCGTTGAGCCGCTCTCCTTCCAACAGTTCATTACAAGCGGCTTCAATGGCGCCACCTTCAACGCATTCTTGCCGCCTACCTTCAAGACCGCCGTTTATGGCCTAATCATCGGGATCATTGCCTGTTTCCAGGGAATGCGTACGCGCGGAGGCGCTGCGGGTGTGGGTCGCGCGGCCACCAACTCGGTAGTGATGGCCTCGCTCTTCCTTATCCTGGCCGATGTCGTCATGGTCAAATTCATTCTTGTTTTCTTTCCTTAACCGAACCAAAATCTGAATCGCTTGTAAAACAAATATGACCACTGCGTATGACATTGCGACGAAACAAGAGAAACCTGCGCAAGGCGGCAGTGTGCCGGTTGTTGCGGTCGAAAATGCACATAAGGCATTCGGACCTCATAAGGTTCTGAATGGAGTCTGTTTGTGCGTGAACAGGGGAGAAACCCTGGCCGTCCTCGGACGCAGCGGTACTGGAAAAAGCGTGCTGCTCAGACTCATCATTGGTCTTGAAAAGCCAGACTCTGGATCGATTAACATCAACGGTCAGGACATCGCAAGCTTTACGCTTGACCGGATGGGCGCAATCAGAATCAAGATGGGGTTTCTGTTTCAGCACGCGGCGCTCTACGATTCGCTTACCGTCGCCGGGAACGTAGCATTCCCTCTAGAGCACCATCGGAGAGACATGTCCCGGACGGAGCGCGGCGACCGGGTTATGCAACTGCTCGCCGAGGTAGGCATGGAAGGCGATCTCGATAAGATGCCATCCGATATCTCGGGAGGAATGCAGAAGCGCGTGGGTCTGGCGCGCGCGCTTGCCTTGGAGCCGGATATTCTCCTGCTGGACGAGCCAACCGCAGGCCTCGACCCTATCAGCTCAGGAGAAATTGACGAGTTGATTCTTAAGCTCCAGAGAGAGCGTCAGATGGCCTCCATTGTAGTGACGCACGATCTGCACAGCGCCAGAACGATTGCCAACCGTCTTGCCCTGCTAAATGAGGGCAATGTGGTAATCGATGGAACCTTTGAAGACCTTAAACAAAGTGAAATCACGTTTGTAAAAGAATTTCTGAAGTTATCGTAGGGGGAACTATGTCGAGAGTCGCACGGCTGGGAGCATTTATCGTTTTGACACTGGCTATTCTTGCCACCGGGGTCTTCATTATCGGAAGCAAAGAGTATCTGTTTCGCTCCACCTACCAACTTAAGACGCAATTCGACAATGTGGCTGGTCTGTCTGAAGGTGCTGACGTGCAGGTGGGCGGAGTTCACAGCGGAACCGTGACCGGAATTGCGTTGCCAAGCAGGCCGCAAGGGAAAGTCACGGTCATCATGGAACTCGCCAAGTCAACGCACGATATTATCAAGCAGGATTCTGTGGCCTCAATTGAAACCGAGGGTTTACTGGGAAATCAGTATCTGGCGATCTCGTTTGGATCTTCCGGTGAAGCGGACGTGCGCAATGGAGATACGATTGCCAGCATTCCACCATTGGAAATGTCGGATATCCTGAAGAAGACCAGCGGCATTCTGGATAGCAGCCAGCAGGCCATCAGCAACACAACATTGGCGACAGCGCATCTGAACTCGATAAGCGCAAAAATCGATGCTGGCCAGGGAACCGTGGGAGCGCTGGTAAACGACAGACAGCTATACAGCAATCTGCAACAGACCACCACTACTTTGCATGCAACCATGCTCCAGGCTCAGTCCGGCGTGGCCGACTTCCATGAAAACATGGAGGCATTGAAGCATAACTTCCTCTTACGCGGGTATTTCAATAAGCGTGGATATGAAGATTCATCGAATTTGGTAGCACACAAGATTGACGGTCTGCCGCCAGGTACGCCATTAAAAGAATTTAGATTCACAGCAAAGCAACTCTTCGAAAGCCATAATTCAGCCAAACTAAAGAATCAAAAATCTCTCAATGATGTTGGTGAGTTTCTAGCACAGAACCAATTCGGAGTTGCTGTCGTTGTGGCTTCCATGGGAATGGAGGGCGACACGCAAAAGGACATGATACTGACTGAAGCCAGGGCCATGGTTCTGCGCGAATATCTGGTAGATAACTTTGGATTCGACGACAGTCTGCTCAAGACGCTGGGAATGGGCAAGCAGACAGGCGCGAATCTGGAAGCAGAGTGGGGCTCGATTCAGATTCTCATCTTCCCGCCAGGAACTGTGATGTCAGCCGTCACGCCTGCGCCGGCGAGCAGCGCGTCCGCAACCGATGCTGCCCGTCCGGTTCAGGTAACTTCCGCAACCACTCAAAAGCCATAGTATTCGCAGTGAAACCGGCCTAAGTAGCCATGGATAGCATAGTTACGTATTCTGTGAGCTGGCGAGTTCATTGCATTTCCGGCCTTTGCAATCGATGTGCTGGGAGAGGCCGGGAGCGGATTGTGAATGGCTAAGCTGCAACTGTCATGTGAGCATTCTAGCTCAGCATCTTCCGCACTGATTTGGAACAATAAGCATGAAGCAGAGTGAGTGTTCTCCTCTTCCTGATGACTCCACGGTCAGTGAGTTCATCTGACAAGTGCAATTCAATACAAAACATTCGAACTGCTCGAAAATCTGCTGAGTGCAGATCGGTTTCGAGAATGATTGGAGAAAATATGCCACTTATCACGGTTGTTCTCACGATCTGCGTAGTAGGCGTCCTGCTATGGCTGATCAATCGCTTTATTCCCATGCAAAGTCAAATCAAGGGGATACTGAACGCCGTAGTCGTGATTGTGCTTGTCATATGGCTCATGAACATCTTTGGTCTGCTTCACTACCTTACGCAATTCCGCGTAGGGCAATGAACAAGGCAGCCGTAATTACGCGACCACTACACCCCACAACGCAAGTGAGGCGCACCGCAACATGGCAGAGTCTCGCCCAAAAGGATCTCTCGTGAGAAAAGTAATCTTGTTAGTAGCAGGCAGTGTTCTCGGTTTGAGCGTGCTTTCTCAAGCCAGTCCACAAGCGCCTGTAGCTGTAGTAGTCACCGTTCCAGCGCCGGCATTCCGTGTTGTTGTGATCAGCCGTACGGTCCAGGCCATCAACTATCGCCATCGCGACGGAGCCACCAAAGTTGATTTTGCCGGGACGACGTTGATGTCTTCAGCCTATGGCAAAGCCAAAGTACGCAGCAAGCGCGGCACCATGGAGGTCGAAGCGGAATTTGGAAATCTGCTAAGCCCCACAACCTTTGGCTCTGAATATCTGACCTATGTCATGTGGGCCATTTCGCCCGAGGGTCATGCTGTAAACCTTGGAGAAGTGCTAGTAGGCGGTAATGATCGTAGCAAGCTCACTGCGACCACCAATCTCCAGGCATTCGCGCTGATCGTTACTGCAGAGCCTTACTATGCTGTCCGACAGCCCAGCAATGTTGTTGTACTGGAGAACGTAGTACGGGCGGACACAAAAGGAACCAGCGAGGCCGTGGATGCAAAATATGAACTGATGGAGCGTGGCGGCTATCTTCCCACTGGATACAAGTTCGACCCCGTGGTTCTAAATGCAGATTTGCCGTTGGAATTCTACGAGGCGAGAAATGCTCTGCGCATCGCTGAATCCGAGGGAGCCGGAACGTACGCCACAGATAGCTATCAGCATGCTGTTCAATTAATGAATACTGCTGACGGGTACGCAACGGACAAGCACTCCGAAAAGAAGCAGTTGATCGCGACGTCGCGAGAGGCGGTGCAGACCGCGGAAGATGCGCGCGAAATCGCCGTCAAGAGAATTGAAGCGGATCGTCGGGCGGCGGAACTCCAGGCATCGGCAAACGCTCAGGCTCAGTCGCAAGCACAAGCCGACAACGCTACGCTGCAAAAGGAACAAGCCCAGTCCGCTGCGGCAACGGCTCAAGCTGAAATGGCCGCAAACCAGACGAAATCTGCCGAGGCAGTTGCGGCAGCTCAGGCCGATGCCGATAAAGCCCGCTTGAATGCAGAGCAGGCTCAACAGAGTGTGCAACAGGCTGACAGCGAGAAGGTGGCAATGCGTGCCCAACTTTCAGAGCAGCTTAACAAGATACTTGAGACGCGCGACAGTGCTCGAGGGCTGATCGTCAGCATGTCCGATGTATTGTTTGACACCGGGAAGTATTCGTTGAAGCCTGGCGCACGCGAGAAGCTTGCAAAGGTTGCAGGGATCCTGATCGCTTATCCGAGCCTCAATATAGAGGTTGACGGTTACACGGATAATGTCGGTGCCGATGAGATGAATCAGAAACTTTCAGAGAATCGCGCGGATGCTGTGCGAGATTACCTGGTTCAACAGAGCGTTGGGGCAAACTCCGTGAGCGCGAAGGGATTCGGCAACACGCTACCGGTAGCCTCCAATGACAACTCTGCCGGCAGGCAGGAAAACCGAAGAGTCGAACTGGTGGTATCCGGCGAAGTAATTGGCAGTCCAGTAAATACAACAGCAGGAAGCTTGCAGTAGTGCAGGCGTTATGTGGTGCGGTCTCGTAGAGGCTGCACCGCATTTTCTAGCGAGAGTCTGGCCGCAAACAGGAAAGTGAGAAGTGAAACATGCTCGGAACCATATTGATCGTAATCCTGGTGCTGGCGTTCGTCGGTGTGCTGCCGCGTTGGCCGCATAGCAGAAGCTGGGGATATTTTCCCAGCAGCGGGTTGGGACTGATCCTGTTGATTGTAATCGTGCTTTTGCTTCTCGGTCAGATTTAGGCACAGGCGCATTCCGCAAGAGCCTACGCTCAATGTGTTTTGCGCGTATGCTTGAATGTAGTCATATCTTTCTATCTCGCCTTCAGCCTTCCGGGTTTCACTCCAGACGAGTACCCTCCAAGTAAGCAACAAAGAGACCGGAGCGGCGATGAGCCTCATTAAGAGAATTGATGTTCCAGGGCACTTTGCTGTACGCCGAGCCATACGCGAGGCTACTGCCCGGCCAGTCATTCAATTGGATGCGACCGCAGGCTCAGAGATCGGCTCTGCTGCCGCGAAAGCGAGTGAGTCAAAGTTTGTTGAAGACTTCTCTCTCGAACACTCCTCTTCTACTTTGTCTGCGCCATAGAAGAAATAGCGATCTTGCTCGCTTGATACAGGGGCACGCCGGGGGGTGGGGGTAGAATGACCTGCTCGCGTGCGCATCTAATACGCGCTTGAATAGCCGGTATGGCACGGGCATCATGCTAAATGGCAAGCACCAATCGCGAGTTGGCGTACCAAGACAGAGGCTGCTCGCACCACGCCGATACAAAAGAAAGCGGGATAATATGTCTTCCACAGAAATGGGTCATCACGAGGACATTGCACAGGGCGTTCATCCGGCGATTACTTCGCGCGATTTACTCAAAGTCCGCAGACTGCCTTTGCCCACGCGTATTGCATTTATCGGCAATTATCTCCCGCGCCAGTGCGGCATCGCGACTTTTACCACCGACCTATGCAACGCGCTGGCTGCCGAATACGGTGTAGGCCGCCTGTTTGCTATTCCTGTCAACGATCCAGATTCGAGTTATGAGTACCCGGAGCAAGTGCGTCTTGAGTTGGAGCAAGAAGATCTAACCTCTTACGAACGGGCCGCGGAGTTTCTCAATTTCAATGGAAACGACCTGGTCTGCGTCCAGCATGAATATGGCATCTATGGCGGCATCGCTGGTGCTCACATTCTGACGTTGATGCGTAAATTGAAGATGCCGGTGGTAACCACCCTTCACACTGTATTGCGAGATCCGGATTCGCATCAGCGCAGGGTACTTGCAGAGATTGCGCAACTTTCAGATCGCCTGGTCGTCATGAGTGAGCAGGCCGCACAGTTTTTGCGCGAAGTGTACATGGTTCCAAGTGAGAAGATCGACATCATTCCCCACGGAGTGCCCGACTTCCAATTCATGGATCCCAATTACTTTAAGGACCGATTCAAATGCGATGGGAAATCCGTACTGCTGACCTTCGGCTTGCTGTCGCCAAACAAGGGAATTGAGAACGTGATTCGAGCTTTGCCGGCGATTCTTGCCAAGCATCCGAATGTGGTCTACATCGTCTCCGGAGTGACACATCCGCATATTCGCCGCCGCGAGGGAGAGCACTATCGGGAAGAATTGCAAGCTTTGGCGGAACAGCTTGGGGTTTCGTCCAATCTGATTCTCGTCAACCGTTTCGTTAGTTCAGAAGAACTGGTGGAGCATGTTGGTGCAGCGGACATTTACATCACGCCGTATCGGCAGGAGGCGCAGATAGTCTCCGGTACGCTCGCAATTGCACTGGGAGCTGGGAAGGCCATTATTTCGACTCCGTATTGGCATGCCAAGGAATTGCTCGCCGAAGGACAGGGTGTGATCGTTCCGTTCGAGAATCAAGATGCCATTGCAGATGCTGTGCTTCATCTCTTGAATAACGATGGGGAGCGGCACGCGATGCGAAAGCGTGCCTATCTCCACTCGCGCGAGACGATATGGCCCAAGACGGCGCAAAAGTATATGGCCAGCTTCCAGCGTGCGCGCTTCGAGCGCACCTTGCAGCCAAAAGCTGCGAAGAAGGATGAGGTTGACCTGAACGCCGGCGACAGCCTGCCGGTCTTGAACACAGATCACATGTCGAGGATGACGGACGACACGGGCATCCTGCAGCATGCAATATTCAGCCTGCCGAATTCAAGCGAAGGTTATACAACCGATGACAATGCACGTGCACTGATTGTGTCGACACTGCTGGAAGAGAATCTCAAACCTGCGGTTAACTTGGATTATTCAAGCCTGTCGCATCACTATTTGGCGTTTTTATGGCTCGCGTTCAACACGGATCGAGGCAAGTTCAGAAACTTTCTCGGCTATGACCGTCGATGGCTAGAAGAGATTGGGTCGGACGATAGTCATGGACGCGCGTTATGGTCAGTGGGAATTGTGCTTGGCCACTCGCGCGATGCAGGATTGAGAGGAGCGGCTGGAAGGCTATTCGAAGCAGCCGTGCCTGCGACACTCACGTTCACCAGTCCGAGGGCATGGGCGTTTTGTATTCTTGGAATGCAAGCTTATCTTGACTGGTTTCCTGGCGATAGAGCCATCCAGGGAATTCGCAATACACTTGCGAATAAGCTACTCGATATCTATGAGCGCAGTCACTCGGCGACCTGGCGTTGGTTCGAGAAAAGCCTTTCCTACTCTAATGCGAGGCTTTCTCAGGCGCTCATCCTTGCAGGATGGCGTAGCGATAACCAAAGAATGGTCGAAGTTGGATTGGATAGTCTCAAGTGGCTTGTTGCCGAGCAGCACAGGGACGACAAGGAAATCTTTGTCCCGATTGGTTCCAACGGATTCTATCTAGAAGGAAATGAGAAAGCGCGTTTCGACCAGCAGCCAGTGGAGGCTTGTGCTACAGTCTCGGCCTGTCTTGAGGTATACAGGCTGACGGAAGAAAGACAGTGGTTTGAAGAAGCACAGCATGTCTTCCGCTGGTTTCTTGGCAAGAACGACTTGCAGGCGCAGCTATATGATGCAACTACTGGCGGCTGTCGAGATGGTCTTCATCCCGACCGCATCAACGAAAACCAGGGGGCGGAGTCAACGCTTTCGTTCCTGATGGCCCTGCTCGATATGCAAACGGCCAAAGTGACAAACGCACAAGAACAACAGATGGAAATGAGCACCTCTTCTTGAATCCAAATGTTTCTCCCGATGTATCGACAGATTCAAACCACGGTGAATCTCACGTTGAGACTCATACCGGGCTTCCTCTCTTCACACGTTATGCGTCCAACCCAATTCTCACTCAGAGCAACTGGCCCTATCCAATCAACAGTGTCTTCAACGCCGGTGCCGCAAGACTGGCCGACGGCGACACGCTGCTGCTCTGTCGCGTCGAAGACCGCCGTGGCTTGTCCCACCTATGTGCCGCGCGTTCAGCAAATGGAATCGATAACTGGCGCATCGATCCCCTGCCAACGCTGCAGGCGAACCCTCGCGAGTATCCAGAAGAGCTTTGGGGCATCGAAGATCCGCGCATCACTTACGTCCCGGAACTCGAGCAATTCGCAGTGGCGTACACATCTTTCGCGCGAGGCGGTCCCGGAGTTTCCCTGGCGCTAACCAAGGACTTCAAGAGCTTTGAGCGTTATGGCGTCATCATGCAGCCCGAGGACAAGGACGCCGCACTTCTGCCCAGGAGAGTCGGTGGTCTTTGGGCGCTGATTCACAGGCCGGTGACAACCCTCGGCGCGCACATGTGGATTTCCTATTCACCCGATCTACGCCACTGGGGAGGCCACAAGATCATTCTCGAAGCGCGTCGCGGCGGATGGTGGGATGCGAACAAAATTGGTCTGTGTTCTCCTCCCATCGAAACGGAGAGGGGATGGCTCACCATTTACCACGGTGTGCGGCAAACTGCATCGGGGAGCATTTATCGCATGGGCCTGGCGCTCTTTGACCTGGAAAAGCCGGAGATATGCTTGCAGCGTGGAGACTCCTGGATATTCGGTCCCGAGGCAAGTTATGAACGCGGAGGAGACGTGAAGGATGTAGTGTTTCCGTGCGGACAGACAATCGGAGAAGACGGAGATACGATCAACCTGTATTACGGTGCTGCGGATACTTCGATGGCGCTGGCGACAGGCAGCATACGTGCGCTGCTGTCATGGCTCGACGCCAACTCAAGCCCATGGGAGGGATATACCCAGCAACAAAACCACCTCTCAGGTCGTTAGGAGCAAATGATATGAACTTTTCAAGCTGGACCTGGCCAGACTGGCTGCCGCATCTGCTCTGGATACGGCGCGAATGCCCTCGCTGCAATTCGTTGAAATTTAAACCGGCCGAAGTGAGGTCGTTCGATGGACTGTTGAGTATGTTTGCGCTACGGCCGGTTCGCTGCATGTTTTGCTGGCGCCGGTACTACTGGTTTGCGTTGCATGGCGCAACTGCACAATAGATAGGCAATTCATAAACTGAAGCGTCCAGGCGCAACCGCAGAGAACAATCCGTATGGGCGTACTTTTCCTACGAACGGCTCAATCTTATGCGCTGCGCACGCATCTCTCGCTAATGCCGAACTGGCTCACTCACCTGGGAGTGTTGGGGCTGTTCTCAGTTGCGGTTGTCGATTCCTCCGTCATTCCTTTGCCTCTGCCCGGCAGCACAGACCTGCTGCTGTTGTGGCTGGTGGCGCACAGTGGAAATCCATGGTTGCTTGGCGCAATGGCCATCGCCGGGAGCATCCTCGGCGGATACACCACATGGCATGTCGGCAGAAGAGGTGGAGAAGCTGCGCTGCACCGCTACGTACCTGCGCGCCTGCTTGGACCAGTCGTCGTATGGGTGGAGCGTCACCGCATTCTTGCTGTGTTTCTTCCCGCACTACTACCACCGCCGATTCCACTGTTACCATTTGCGCTCGCCTCCGGCGCGCTCGGCGTTTCACGCAGGCGATACCTCTTGGTCTACGGCGCGGCTCGCACCCTGCGTTACTCCTTCATTGCATGGCTGGGTGTGGCCTATGGCCGCCACGTAATCCACCTGTGGTCAGGTACGCTCCAGAAATGGTCGACACCACTTCTATGTGTGTTCGTGGGTCTGCTCGTCTCTTGCGTATGCTTTGGGATATGGAAGGTTCAGGCCTGCGCAAGATCGATGCCGCGGAGATATTAGAGCTGCAAGGTAAAGCAGACCGTTTGAGGTAACAGCGGCGGTTGCTTTGTTGTCGCTCCCAGCCAGTGCATTTGCAGTTGCCCAGTGTAATACCGCTTACCTTGTGCGTAAGGTGAGTAATCGGCATTGACTCCAGTTCATGCCTGCTTGTTCTTTCCGCACTCGGCATCCACCGTTGAATTCTTCATTTTTAGTGTCGTGTGAGTATCGAGATGCACCTCGGTGTTCTCGATCGCATCGCGGACTGCGTTCTTTGTCTTGCCGCAGGCACTCTCGACCTTGCCCTTCAGCTGCTGAACCATGCCTTCAACCTGCAGTTTAGGGTTGTCGGTCAACTCTCCCCCTTTGCGCTTGGCGCTTCCCACTACTTCGTCGATCTTGCCCCTCACTCGATCCTTATTCATAGTCCACCTCCGTGGATTCAACAGATGATTTAAACTGCTGCTTTGGTTGTCTCCGCAATCGCGAGTCATAATCCATTCGAGACAGGTGCAGAGAACGGAATCGTCTTTCTATATCTTTCTCGCCACTGCGGAACCTGAAAACTGAAACGTCATGTGGTCCAGCGTAGCCGAACGAAGCGACTTGGTCTGAGCTATTGAGACCAGCCTGGGTACGCTCTTATGCGGAACAGTGTTGTAAGTGTCTCGGTGAATCCATGCAGGCACATCGGGATAGGATCCGCGTCGCACACTTCGGACGATTTGAGGTAGCGCTCCCAGGATACGCAACAGGACGCAGATGCCGCAGCGCTTCTGATAGAACACATACGTGGCAAATTCAGGGGCGCCTAGTCATTGCAATACACGCCGCTCATGGTAATCGTCTTGATGGCTGAAAAGTTGCGCTGGACCTCCTAAGGAAGTTCGAAGCCGCACATACTAGGCAAATTGAGATCGGAAATCAAATCTGCGCACGATGCACCAGAAAAATACCACCGCAAACACAAAGCGGCGGAGCGATTTGGCCCCGCCGCCAGTTCTACTAGCCTCTGCCTGATTCAGCAGCTACGAGTTAGTATCCGCCGCCAGTATGTCCTCCACCGCCACCGTTGTTATGCAGAGCGGATGCATGTGGTGCGCTGGAATGGGAAAGCGCAGACGGCCTGTTATCGGGAGCTACCTGTTTTGGGGCGGGAGCTGCCTGTCTGGCTGCCGGAGCGTCTTTGCGACGTGGGAGTTGGTTTAGCCGCAGGAATCTGCTTCTGTGGCGGCGGAGCCTTCTGATTATCGTTGGATGCGTTTGCCAGGCTGCCCACACACAGGAGTCCGGCGAGAATGGTTGCCGCGGAGATAAATTTAACGGCGAAGTGAAAAAATAGCTTTGTCATTCGTTCCTCGTTCTTGTTTGTGCTCCGCGCTCCATCGGGCGCGCGGACAGTCTATCCGACATTGCTAACTTTTCTGTTGGTAAAGACGACCTTCATGTCCTTGTACTAGAAAATCACCCTCTCCCAGCTTCACTTCCTTTGCGGCTGCGCGAAATCTCCTGTGACTTGATCTATGGTTTCGCCCAAGGATATCGCCGACTGCAGGCATTGGCCGACTGCGGTGGTGGCGCAATGGCCCAGCCAGCCGCAGCAGCGCCAGCAGAATTGCCAACGCGACAAATATTGCCACCAAAAGCCGTTTGGAATCTGCGCTCACAGGAAATGATCCAGAAAGATTGCACCTATCCTACCTTGGCGGACCCTGGGTGCGCGTAGAAATTTATGGTTGCACTGTAAATATAGTTGGTAACTTCCTTACTCGCTCTCCTGCATCTTCACCACAAAGCAGGTAAGTGTCTTCTCTCCACCCACAAGCATCTGGTGCGCTACGCCCGCCGGAACATGCGCCACGTCGCCCGCACGTAGTTCTTGCCGAGTGCCGCCGTCAATCGACGCGCCGCGTATTTCTCCCGGCCCAACGGTCTTCGCCTTGACCACCTTACCTCCGGTCACCAGCGTTGCCCGGCCAGCCAGGACATAGAATAGGTCGGCATAGTTCTCATGCAGCTCTGCCACGCCGTCCCGGCTGCGATAGAGCAGCATGGTAAAGTGCCGCGGATACTCTTTCAGCGTTTCGCTGGCTTCGCCGCTTCCGTGCCGTGCCATCTCCCGCAGATACGCCGCCCGTTCCAGGAGAATGGCCGGAGTCCAATGGTCCAATCGCGTCCCGGTATTCTTCGCCCGCGCGCTTGCCGGCGGTATAACTTCCTTCTCTTCCGGAAGTAACTCCTTCAAAATCTCGCTCGATAACTCATCCATTTGTTCTCTCGCTTTCCAGATCAATCTCTGCATGAAAAGTGTTATTGCGGCAGACCCGCCAACTCCCGCGCCCGCGTGAAAATCTCCAGAAACATAGGCCCATTCAGCTTGCCGGTGTTGGTGTTTTGCAGCGATGGGTGATAACTGGCGATTAACTTTAGTCCGCCGGGCAGCGTGTATTCCGCGCCATGGCCAAACACGAAGCCAGTACGCCGTTGAAGTCTACGGGCGCGCTGTGCATGAGCCAGCAGCCCGTCGAAGGCAATCTTGCCCAGGCACACCACTACGCGCAGATCGGTCAGCAGGCCGATCTCTTCGTCCAGCCATGGCGCGCAATTGCGCAGCTCTTCTGGTGTGGGTTTGTTGGCTGGCGGAGCGCAGCGGCCCACCGCGCCAATCCATAGGTCGGTCAGCTTCATGCCGTCCTCGCATGAAACCGCTTTGGGCTGCGAGGCAAACCCGGCTTCATAGAGCACAGGAAAGAGAAAGTCACCCGACCCGTCCCCGGTAAACATCCGCCCGGTGCGGTTGGAACCGTGCGCTCCCGGAGCCAACCCCAGCACCATTACGCGCGCACGCGGGTCACCGAAGGAGGGAACTGGCCGTCCCCAATATTCGCACTCCGCATAGGCCTTTCGCCGCACCCGCGCCACTTCAGCGCAGTAAACGCGCAGCCTTGGGCAGCGCTCGCAGGCAACGATGCGGGCATTCAAAGCGTCAAGCGCAGATCTGGCCGTCATGGCTGAATTTTAAGACATTGGCTGCCCTGCATGTGGCACACTCTCAGGTAGAGGGATTCGCGATGAAACATGCAAAGTTGTTACTCCTTGCTGGTGATTTTGTTGAGGACTACGAGATCATGGTGCCGTTTCAGGCCTTGCAAATGGTGGGCAATACCGTGGATGCGGTCTGCCCCGGCAAGAAGAAGGGCGAATTTGTGCGCACGGCGATTCACGACTTCGAGGGCGATCAAACCTACTCTGAAAAGCGCGGACACAACTTCGTATTGAACGCAACCTTCGACGATGTCGATCCGGCAAATTACGACGCGCTGGTGGTTCCCGGCGGCCGCGCGCCGGAGTATCTGCGGCTCAACGCCAAGGTGTTGGACATTGTGAGGCATTTTGCCACGTCCGACAAGCCCATCGCTGCAATCTGCCACGGAGCTCAGTTACTGGCCGCGGCTGGCATCCTCAAGGGCCGCAAGCTGAACTGTTATCCGGCCTGCGCACCGGAAGTTGAACTGGCAGGCGGAACCTTTGTAGCCGTGGAGTTCTCAGACGCGGTGGTGGATGGAAAACTGGTTACCGGTCCTGCCTGGACTGCCCACCCAGCCTGGCTGGCGCGCTTCCTTGAAGTGCTGGAGGCGCACCTGACGGCATAAGGCGGTGTACTGATTTGCGGAGAGCGCCCTACACGTTCACCAGCGCCTTCGCTCCAGGTGTATAGCGGTCGCCCGCCGCCGCATCCGGCGGAAAGATTGCTTTGAGTTCCTCGACAAGCGCCGCAGGGAGGTCCAAGTTAACTGCCGCGGCGTTCTCTTCAAGATATTTGCGGCGCTTGGTGCCGGGGATGGGCACAATGTCTTTGCCCTGGGCCAGCACCCAGGCCAGCGCCAGTTGGCTGGCGCTCATGCCTGCATGCGCGGCCAGTTGCTTCACCTTCTCCACCAGTTCCAGGTTGCGCTTGAAATTTTCGCCCTGAAAGCGGGGACTCATGCGGCGGTAATCGTCCGCCTCAAAATCGTCCGGCGACTTGAAAGCGCCGGTTAGAAAGCCGCGCCCTAGCGGGCTATATGCCACAAAGGCCACGCCCAGCCGCAGGCAGGTGGGCAGCACCTCCGGCTCGGGGTCACGGGTCCACAACGAGTACTCGGTTTGCAGCGCCGTGATGGGATGTATCTTTACCGCCCGCTCCAGCGTTGCCGGGGCGGCTTCAGAGAGGCCCAGAAAGCGCACCTTGCCCTCTTCCACCAGACGCGCCATTTCGCCCACCGTCTCCTCAATGGGAGTTTTGGTATCTACGCGGTGCTGATAATAAAGGTCGATGGTCTCAATGCCCAGCCGCCGCAGGCTGCCCTCCACTGAGGTGCGTACGTAGGCCGGGCCGCCATCCACGCCGCGCCTCTCGGGGTTGGCAGGGTCGCGCACAATGCCGAACTTGGTGGCCACAAAAAACTTGTCGCGACGTCCTTTCAGTGCTTTGCCCACCAGCACTTCATTAGTATGCGGCCCGTAGGCGTCGGAAGTGTCCAGGAGATTAATGCCCAGATCCAGAGCGCGATCAATCGTGGCCAGCGACTCATTGTCGTCGCGGCCGCCATAGAAGTCGCTCATTCCCATGCAACCCAGCCCGATGGCTGAAACCACCGGCCCGTTTGTGCCCAAAATGCGTGTTTTCATCTTCTTCGTCTATCCAGTCGGCGCAAGCCTGCAATCGAACTCCGGCTCGCTCAACCGTGGCCCGCCAATGCGGATGCGCTGCTCAATCTTGCGGTAGTTGGCGATTTTATGCGTCAACAGCGCATGAGCCTGCTGCAGCTCCACAATCTGCGCGGCAATCGCGGCCTGGTGGTCCTCCAAGATCTTGCGCCGCTCCAGAGAGGTGGAGTCGCCCTCTTCACGCAGCTCCGCGTAGCGCTGCATCTCGCGAATCGACATGTTAGTGGCTCTCATGCAGTGCAGGAACTGAATCCAGCACTCATCAGCCTCGGAGTAACGGCGGTGACCGTTCTGCGCGCGTCCTACGGGCTGGATAAGCCCAACGCGCTCGTAGTAGCGAAGCGTATGCGCGGTCATTCCGCATCGTTCCGCCATGCTTCGGATGCTGTACCCTGCGTCTCTCACAGTTCCAACGTACATCTTAGAGCGCGCTCGAAGTCAAGTATTGAATTCCCAGAACAAATAATGAAAAAAAGGACGGCCCGCGAGGACCGCCCTGAGAGGGGTAACGAAGGAGATCGGCTTAGAAATCCAGCCGAAGAGACATCTGGATCTGGCGCGGGCTGCCGATGGTGTGCAGGGTAATGCCCAGTCCTGCCGGGCAGTTGTAGAACGATTGATTGGTCTGGTTGCCCGACGCGTCGCATCCAGTCGGCGCCGGGGTTGTGCCCTGCACGGGATAGCTGTTGTAATTCTGATTTTGAGTTACATTCTCGCCCGTTACGTCAAAGCTCGTGGTGTTGGTCAAATTGAAGACGTCAAAGCTATACCGCAGCTTGGCGCCGTCTTTAATCGACGTCAGTTTCACCAGGGAGATATCCGCGCGCCGTTGCGGAGCCTGACGGAAGATGTTGCGCTGTCCATGGTCCACGAACGTGGTTTCGTACTGATCGTTCTGGTCGATTGCGCCGTTCAGGTCGCCGGGGCTGAGCAGGGGAATGGTGAAGCACTCCGCTTTAAGTGCTGCGTCTGAAGGGCCAAAGGCGCCGGACTTGCCGGTGCTCGCGCTTTTCGCTGTGCAGCCAGGTGCGAGTGGCACCACCGGATTGTTAATGCCGTCAGCGGTGCTGTAGTAGAGGCCGCCTACCGCGCCTGAGTAGTCGATCACGCTGAAGGGCTGCCCGCTCTGCAGCACCGTCAGGCCGTTCACGCTCCACCCGTTGGCAAATGCGCCTTTCAGCGTACCTTCGCCGTAGAAGGCCGGTAGCTGGTAGGTGTAAGTAAAGTTGAAGACGTGCTTGCGGTCGAAGTCGGAGAGCCCATAACCGCTGCGCAGGTTCTCCGGGTTGTCGCCGTTGTAGAAAAGGCCCATCGCGCTCTGTTCATCGGTGGCGTGGGAGAAGGTGTAGGAGGCTCCAATCTGGAATCCATGGCTCATCCGCTTGTCCACGTGGATCTGTGCCGCGTTGTACTGTGAGATGCCTGCCGCGCGGTAGTCGATGGACTCAGCCGAGTACCCGATGTAGGGAACGCGAAGGTCCACGTTGCCGCCCTCATAGGTGGTCAGGTAGGGAGTGTTGTCCCCCAGGTTGATGGGAGCGCCGTTCGTGTCGGTCACCGTGTAGCCGTAGGAGTAGTTCTGACCGCGGATCGGATTGCCGGGACTGGCGATCTTTGCCTGGTTGAAGGGCGTGGGAATCACCTGGTGGCGGCCCAGGTTGCCCACATAGCCAATCTCGATAGCCAAGTCGTTGCGCGGCTGCCATTGCACATCGAGCGTGTAGTTGATCGTGTAAGGTAGCTTGTTCGCACGGTCGTAGGCGCCCATGGTAAAGGGCTCAGCGCCGTTCATGATTGCGTTGGCGTTAGGCAGGTACTGTGTGATGTCAGAAGCCTTGCCCGTGGGCGCCGGTCCCAGCAATGGCCCCCAGGGTTGCGCCAGGTTGGCCACCGTGGGATCGCAGGTGGGAATGTAGCCGTGGTACATTGTTGGCTGCAGAGTGCTGCAAACTTGCGAATTGACGAAGGGCTGCGTCTGGCTCACGCCAAACGGGCCGCCATGCACCAGACCCGCTGCATATCCCGGCGAGAGATAGGTAAAGAGTTCGCCGCGGTCGTAGTAGAAGCCGCCTCCGCCGCGCACTACCACTTTGCTGGCAAACGTCTCCGGCGACCACGCGAAGCCCAGCCTGGGCGCAATGCCCCACTGCCGGCCGGTCAGCGTGGTATCGTGCGAGTCCTTGGCTACCACGTATCCGTTGTTCACAAATCCTGGGGCATCGGACGTACCAACGTAGCTGGGATCGTTGGCCTGACCGGCATCAAAGCTGCTCGGGTCGAAGTTGTAAAGGTGACCGTACTTCTCGCTGAATGCTCCGTTCAGGTCGTAGCGGACGCCAGCCGTCAGGCTCAGGTTGGGGCGTAGCTGGTACTTATCTTGCAGATAGAGGCCCGTCTGGTTGGCGCGGTAGTAGCGGTCGCCGTTGCCCTGCAAAAAAGTGGTGGTGTTGAAGTCGTCATTAGTGGTTACAAGGCCCTGCACAAACTCGCTGAAGTCCGCCGACGCCGTAGTGCCTGCTGTTCCCGGTCTGCGGTCGCGCGGGTTCAACTGCGTGTGCGACCAGTTTCCGCCAAAGGCCAGCGTATGGTTGCCGATCGTCCAGATGGCGTTGGCTGAGGGCATCAGACGATTCTGAAAGACACCCGTCAGGGAGCCCTGGTTCGATCCGGGACCGATGTTCAGGGTCTCCAGCGAGGTGCCCGCAGGCGTATTTGAGCCCAGAATGTCTACGATGGTTACGCCAGAGTAGTAGGACGAGCCAAAATTATTCACACCCAGGCTTTGCGGCGTAAACGGCTCCTCGTTGGTCGAGTAGAGCTTCTCGCGGATGAAACCCAATGTTTCGGTAACGCTCAGATTGTTTCTCAGCAGATTCACGTTGTTGACGGAAAACACATGGCTGCCCGCATCCATATGCTGCGCAAATCCTGGCACATTCGAGAACGCGTAGGGTGCCGTCGTTGGGTCGTGCTGGTAATAGTACTTCAGCGCCAGCGTGTCTTTGGGGCTGGCGTTCCAGTCCACATCGGCCACCAGTTGGTCGGCGATAAAGTAGGCCGTGCCCGGAAGCGAGACGTTATAGGGATGGCTGACCGAAGCCACGCCCATCGGGTTGGGAACCAGCCATTTGCCCGGTTCGCCCGCCACCGCAGGTGCGTTCATCAGAGCCAGGGCAACGCTCGACCCTGGGCAACCGCCGCTTGCGCACGCATGGCTTACGTTGTTTTTCCAGCCGTTGTTGGCCAGGTCCGCCATGGTTCCCGCGCTGCGGTCGTCGCTCAGGCCCACCGGTACTGAGAACCGCGAGTAGCCTATCTCCTGGTCCGATACGTGCAGGTGCTGGTAACCGATAAAGCCGAAAAGCTTGTCCTTGATCAGCGCGCCGCCCGCCGTGCCTCCGGCCGTATAGCGGTGCAGTTGTGGAACTTTCTGGTTAGCGGGAATATCGTCGTCCTGCTTGAAGAAGAACGGCGCCGCGTTCAGCCAGTCGGTGCCGCGATGGATGTAGACGTTGCCGTGGAACGTGTTAGTTCCCGACTTGGTACTCATGTCAAGGTGCGCGCCGGCCGTCGAACCTTGTTGCGCGTCGTACATTGAGGCGTTTACCCGAACCTCTTCAATCGTCTCCGGGGCCGGGCTGGGAATCGCGTTACCGATGGAGAGATAGACTGAGGCGCTGCTCTGAATCACTCCGCCGGCCCCGTTGTTGCCGCCGCCCGCGTTCTCTACCACGCGCGCCGAACCCACCTGGCTGGTGCTCTTGCCGTTGAACAGGTTGCTGGCGTCCACGCCGTTCAGCAGGAATGTATTCGAGGTGTCGCGCTGGCCGTTGGCCCAGATCGGCGCGTTGCCCAGGCCGGAGTTCACACCTGTGCCACCCGGCAGCTCCGCGCTCACGCCTGTCGCCTGAATCGCCAATCCGGTAAAACTGCCTGTAGGCAGCGGCGCCATATCGATCTGCGCATTGTCCAGCACATAGCCGTTTGTGGTGTCCACGGCGTTCATCAGCGGCGAGGCTTCCACCTCAATCGTCTGCGTGGTCTTGCCAACCTTCAGCGCGGCGTTTACCGTGGCCGTGCGGTCCGCCTGCACCGCGATGTGTAGAGTCTTCTGCACATCGAAGCCCTCCGCCGTATAGGTCAGCGTGTAGGTGCCGATAGGCAGGTTCACAAACGTATATGTGCCGGCCCCGTTGGTCATGGCAGTGCGCGTCAGAGATGTCTGTTCACCCACAGCCGTTATTGCGGCGTTCGCTATCACGCCGCCCGTCGCATCGGTCACAGTGCCGGTAATGCCGCCTAGTGTTTGCTGTGCAACCGCAGCGGGCGGGAAGAAAAGCGCAACTGCCATTGCAACCGACAGCAGCCGTGGAAACAGAGAACAAAGCATTCGCATGGAATTCGTCAAGTAATCGGCCTCGAAATGAGAAATTTCCCAACCGGCCTTCGATGACCATCGACAGCCCCTGGGAACAGTGGAGTTTTGGGCGTTCTTTGTTCTATCCGAAAGGAGAAAACAGAACTGCCCTTACGAGTCATGCTCGCTTGGTAGAACCTGTCAGATTGGTGCTAATGAATGACTCTAGGATACCTGTTACTAAGAAAAATTCAACAGGTATTTACCGATTCCAGTTGCCAATCGTACCCTCGATGTGCAAAATGCGGGACGGAATTGTTTGTTCCAAACCGTAAGCCCGCGCAATCGCGCCTCCGCCTTCATAGCCCTGCGATACACTTGTCGGCAATGCCCCCTGAAGCCAATCCGGAGTTTCTGCGCCGGGTCATCCGCTTGGCCGCGCAAAATGCAGCCAGCGGTGCCGGCGGCCCCTTTGCCGCACTCATAGCCCGCGACGGCCGCATTGTCGCCGAGGCCGTCAACACCGTTACCGCCACTCTCGACCCCACCGCCCACGGCGAGGTCAACGCAATTCGCGCGGCCTGCAAAGTCCTGGGCGCATTCACCCTGGCCGGCTGCCAACTCTATACCAGTTGCCAGCCCTGCCCCATGTGCCTCTCTGCGGCGTACTGGGCGCGGATTGAAGCCGTATTTTATGGTGCCAGCGCCCAGGACGCGGCCCGCGCCGGCTTTGACGATGCCTTCCTCTACGAGGAATTCCGCAAAGATCCGCACGCGCGCTCGCTGCCCGTTACCCAACTGCTCGTTGAGGAGGCTTCGGCCAGTTTCGCCGCCTGGCTCGCCTCGCCCAACAAAATCGAATACTAGACGCTATCTTCTAATCCTGTTTTGAATGGGCACGGCTTTACAGGCTGCGGAAAAACTCGTCAGGTCTTATGTACGGGCTTTAGCTCGCACATAAGACCTTTAAAATCAACAAGGATTTAGCCCCTGAGGGATGCTTCGCATAGGCTCAATGGCCGGGCGCCCCACCCTCGCCACGCCCTTGTTTTTGTGGCTAGGGTGGATTACTTCAAGCTCTCGATTCGGACACCAACTCCGTGTGCCCAGTTCCCGATCCTGGAACCTAGGAATGCGTGGCGCTCAGGCGGTTTCCCGCCTCAGCATCAGTCCCAACACAATCAGCGCCAGGCCAATGCTTGCGTAGAGATAATGCGGCCAGATCGCCATGCGCAGCATAACCACCTCAACCGCAATCCACCCGCACAAAATGCATCCTTGAGTCGCTATCCACCAGCCGTACTTGGGCCACCGGCACAACGCCGCATACAACACAAGTAGACTTAGCGCTCCGTTGGCCAGCAGCAAAATGATCCCCGGAATCAGGTAGGAGTGAAACGGAGAGTGCTCCAGCAGGAAGAGTGGCATATGCATCAGCCCTCCTGATGGATCCAGGATGAGCGGCACGGCTCCCACAATCGAGGTGATGCCTACAGACGCCAAGGCAACCAGCGCTATTGCGCGTGCAATCTTCATAGTCCTCTTCCGCCAAGCGAGAGTTTTGGTGAATGTGTGGACTTTTGCATTTCTCAGGCTAGGAATCGTGAATCTGTCAATACCCCCGGCAGAGCCGGGGGCTTGATTATGTGAGCCGCTCAAAGCG
>VFSW01001264.1_pt1 | contig 38492 bp, 47 predicted proteins | sample 5358111 | NCBI WGS metagenome assembly VFSW01 (sample SAMN11554181, study PRJNA540505) | mine drainage metagenome | isolation source: sediment from site ElyBrook_90M | place: USA: Ely Copper Mine, Vershire, VT | collected 2017
CACTCCACTATACACCGCCGAGTGTAAAACTCCTCGTTTTTCAGCATCCTGCTAGATTTCGATGAGCTAAGGCATGAGGCGCGAGACCGTCTAATGGCGACCCGGAAAGCGCCAAGCGATGGCGGCTAATTTGACCTGGCGCCCGCAAGCGCGCGAAGATCTGCTCATCATCTACGAATTCATCGGACTCGACAATCCAGCCGTAGCCGAGCGGTTATTTACGCCTATCGAAAACAAAACACCTCTGCTGGTTCGTTACCCACGGATGGGGCCGCGCCGCCCCGATATCCAGTCCTCCGTGCGCATTATTGCGCGGGCTTCTGGTCAGCAACCGGGAGCCATCGAATGAAACGGCCTTGAAGGCCATTGGCGCATGCTTGGGTCTGGGTGCTGTCAAACAGGAAGCCCGCGCAGAGCAAGGGCCAAGTGCAGATCAGCCGCCCTCCATTCGTCGCCATTTCTAATGGCGTATGGTATTGTTAATGGTATGGAACTTAGGATCGACAAAGCGGGGCGGATTGTCGTCCCCAAACCTCTCCGGGAACGGCTGGGTTTCAAGCCGGACACGGAGCTGGAGGCTATTGAGCAGCCAGACGGCGTGCTTCTTAAGCGGGTCGAACAACGGCCTTCGATGATCAAGGTCAATGGTCTGTGGGTCCATCAGGGCAGCGCGGAACCGGGGGCAAACTGGGAGCGTATCCTTGCGGACGTGCGCGAGGAGCGGATTGAGTCCGTTCTGAAAGCGTAGCCAGGTGGATATTTTCTTCGATACCACAGTTCTGGTTGCCGCCTCCGAGCAAAGCCATCCGCACTACGCGCAAGCCAGGCCTGCGCTGCTGCGAGTCGCCGCGGGGCGGGACAAGGGATTTATGGGCCTGCACTCGATCGCAGAAGTGTATGCCACACTCACGCGCCTGCCGGTCCAGCCGCGCATACATCCGGTTGAAGCGGCGCGCATCGTCACCGATAACATCCTGCCGCATTTTGAGGTCGTATCCCTGGGCAAAGAGGGCTATCTGGAGGCACTGAACACGATGGCAAGCAGCGGATGGAGCGGCGCGAAAATTTACGACGTTCTGCTGCTGGGCTGCGCGGCAATATCCGCGATAGAACGTATCTACACGTTCAATCTCGGGGATTTCAGGCAGTTGGCGCCAGCCAGTCTGCAAGAGAAAATATGCGCGCCATGAGCAATGGGGAATCTTGCCGTTCGCGCCGCGCGGTAACCCTCCGCCGGTAAATCCGGCCATTCGTCGCCGTCTCCACCGCGGACCAGCTCCCACCCGATGGCATTCAATGCCAGCAGTGCGCAGTTCGCGTCCTTCAAGTCCGCGGTGTCGAAGTCCTCGGTGAACCAGTTGTAGATCTAGGCAAGCATCGCGCGCCCTCGTCGCGATGACCTTGCTTCGCGAGCAGCTGCGCGAGGCTCAACGTCGCGCGGAGTCCCCAGGATTTCGCCTCCTGCTTTTGCGAAATTTCAAATTTCATTCGCGCAACCACGCCTCGCATTTCAGGATCGACGATGCGATCGATCCTGCGGCGACGCGCAAATGGATTGCTGCGGGATTGCGCTCCTCACCCAAGCCCCGGCCTCGCACCGGCAAAAGTATCCTTACCTCGATAGTTGGTGCGAAGGGCGGCGCCGTTACGAAGCAACTTCCGAGAGCGTCACCATGAATTGTCCGCCCGCCGTACGCGGTATCTCGGAGACGCGTTCGAATTCAATGGAGACACTCCGCTGCGGACATTGCTCTCAACCTCGGGCCAGATCCGACCTTGGGCGACGTACCTTATCAGGATATGGTCCACGGTCTTCTGCACAATCTGGTAGATCGCGAACTACGGCAAATTTATCAATACATTCACCAGGTCCCATGTAGTGAGCAACTTACCATCGAGGCTGCGGAAGAGATTCATCCCGCGCCCAACCACTCGCCCGATCAAGGGCAACGTCCGTCCGCATGAGCAGTCACCGCTGGCCGCGACGGCATAGTCACCGATTTCGTAGCGCACCAACGGCATCACGAAATTTTCCAGCGTAGTGAGAAGGACCCTGCCCAACTCGCCCGGAGCGACTTCGCGACCGGCCTCGTCGACCAGCTCGATCAATACGTGCTCCGCGTTTTGGTGATAGTTGCCCGCCGGATGCGAAGCCATCTGCAAGATGCTGACCTTACGCCGTCGCCTCGCGCGCGACTGCTTCCGCTCGCCGTACCTTGACTCTCACCTCTACGCGCGAGCCCAGCCGATTGATGATCGACATGAGGCGATCAAGGTGAACCGCCCAAGGTCCGCGTTGCGGATCCGTGAGAAGTCCGCCGCCGCAATGCCGGTACGGCCGTGCGCGGCGCGCACGGTCAGGTGTTCCCGGTCGAGCGCCTTGATGATTTCGGCAGCCAGGATGGCCTTGAACTGTTCGGCATCAGCGTTATCATGCCCCAGATCGCGGAACACGTTCCCGCTTCCCCGCACCACTTCCAGCTTTTCGCTTTTCATCGCAACATCTCCTTCAGTCTCTTCAACCGGTCCTTTATCAGATCTAATTCACGCTTGGGCGTCACCGCGCTCGCGCGGCTCTGCGGCGTAGCCCGCCAGTCGGTCTATACCTGGATCGAGTAGTGGCGGGTCGAGCGGCTCATTGATGCGCTCAGACTTGCGCGAGCTTCGGGAATTCCAATCGAACGGCTTGCGGGAGAGGCGTCCAAGCCGGAGCGCATTTCCAGCCGCGAAATCGCCGGCATTATCCCATGAGGCCCGACAAGGACCCTGAATAGAAAATCAGCCGCACGTATAAGAGGCTATCTTTTTTGTAACCGCATATCTGGTGTCAGGTATGGGTGCAGCACGGAAATTCCTCTTGCTACCGTCTTTAGAGCCTTGTTCCTCCCCGTTGCGTCTGCTGCCTATGTAATTGATTTTGGTCGTCATGATCGTTTCTCCTTTTTGGGTTGAGTGCCTTCTTCAGCCTTCAGGCCGGAACGTACCGCTTGATCGAGATGCCCCGCGCGTGCTCCCGCGTTTTCGCCACGTCGTAGGCGAGCTGCATCCGGAGAAGGTGGTCCATGTCCGGGCCGAACGCCTTTTCGATGCGCAGCGCCATATCCGGCGTCAGCGCGGCCTTGCCGTGCAGAAGGTCGGAGAGCGTGGCGCGGCGCACTTTCAAAATCTCCGCCGCCTTCGACACGTTGAGGCCGAGGGCTTCGATGACTTCGGTTTTAATCAGGTCGCCCGGATGGGGCGGGTTCTTCGTGGGCATTCGGCCTCCTAGTGGTAATCGATCAGGTCAATATCGCTGGCGGTGTTCGTCTGTTCGTCGTAGCGGAAAACCAACCGCCAGTTTCCCGTGACAGTCAGGCTCCAAAATCCTTTCAGGTCGCCTTTGAGCGGATGCAGCTTCCAGCCGGGAAACCGGCCGAGCTGCTCCAGCGTTTCGGCGGTTTCGAGGGCGAACAGAAGCTTGCGCAGCTTGTCGGCCATCGCGGACGGCACCCCTCTGGCGTTCCCGTCCTCGTGGAGCTGCCTTAGCCCTTTGTCGCGAAAGCGGACAAGTTGCATGTCACCCCTTCATGATTCCAGTATGTACGGTTATACCGTACACTTCAAGAGCTTTTGTTGTCGAGGAGAAAGACCGCCACAGGGTTAATTCTCTCCGGTCGTTCCCAAACGCCGGCAGAGACGGGCTTTTTCCCAGAACCTCCACAAGTGAATACCTGAAGGCCCTCGGGCGAATCCGCTGCACGGACCGGGCTCTATTCGCTGGCGCTCACCGAGCCCCGCCGCAGGGGTCTCGGCCATCCGGTGACGATCCCTTTCGCGAAATGCGGAATTAGAAATCGGTTGCTAAGGGACCCAGGTCCCTCGCGCGGTCTAGGAAAAAACAGCGCAAGATCGTTGCTTTTTTGGACCAAAAAAAGACAGACGATCGCCTCGCTTTTTCCAAGCCCTTCGAACCCCCCTTTCTCGCCGAAGGGCAAGTGTGCATGTGCGCAGGGCACAGACACAGCAGACGCGAAGCGGGTGATTTCGATACTTTGAACTGGGCCACCCCCCGGGAGAGCTAAGGAACCGGTTTCCCTGCTACCGCGAAAAAATTCCCTGCTAACGTTTTTGGATTCCCTGTTCGGGTGCAAAGAATTCCCTGTTCTGTTGCGTAGGGAATTAGACTGAAAACCTGAGGCAGATCGAAGCCCTTTTGGGCTGGTTAGCGCGCCCAGAAGGCCGAAATTCGCGAAATTCCCTGTATCTTCCCTGCTTAGCAGGGAACGCAAAGAAGAAAAGTACCGGGCGCCTCAAACGCTTAAGAGCCGTCAAATCCAATATGGTGGCCGCCGCGGTTGAGATCGCGGGCGGCGTCACTGGCTCCGGTCTCAGTAACTATGCCGCCGGGCACCGGGGTCTCGTGGGCGCTCGGCGGCTGCACAAATCTGGCTGGAATCGATTGGCCGACCTTTATACCGTTGATGAAGCAGAACTTCGCGGCTCCAATTCTGGACCCGTCACGCTTCACGCTGTTTATCACTCGCAATGCGGTAACGGTGCAGAACGGACTCAGCCTGGCCAATTGTTGCGCCTATGGCTGGCACGACGTCCAGTATGACGCCTCGAACAGGCCGATGACTTACGCTATCGCCGACTATGACAGCACCGGCGCGTTGCCACTGCCGATGCCCGACATCATGACGATCAGCCATGAAGTAGCCGAGTGGCTGAACGATCCGTTGACAACAAATTGGGCTCCGCGCTGGGAATTGAATCACTTCCTGTTCGAGGTCGCCGACCCGTTGCTGGCGATACCATATTCGTCGAGCGGCATCACGATGCCAAATGGCCTGACCTATCATCCTCAGCAGCTCGCATACTTCTCATGGTTTTACGGCGATATACCTTCGCTCGGGGCTGGTGGCGGGTATTCAGCTTCGGGAGATGGAACGCCGGTGTTTACCCAACCGGCACCCTCGGAATGAAAGTCGCGAGAGCATCTTTCGTTCCGGTTACGCTCAACTGGTGGTCGATCTCTGTATACGTCCCTCCGAGGTTCATGCTTCAATTCGCCGCGCTCGCGCCGCGCGGCTCATTCACGGACCCGAACTTGGCGACCGCGTGATCGCCAGGTCGCTCGAGGAGTTTCTCGTTCACGGGATCAGATACGCTTTTCCTCCGGAAAAGGAGGCCTGATTAGGGGAATGCCGACCGCCTTGGCAGCGGGGCCGGTCCAAGCTGAAGACCAAGACGTAGTTTGACGTAACCGTTTTTGGCAAGGCGCCAAGACGAGCCTCGCACGGACACACCGTTAATCGCGACGAGGCATGCGTCTACCGCTAATCGAAAGCGTGACACACCAACGCCCCATCGGTGCGCGGCAGGGCGTTGTTTGAAAACATCGAGAACGCGATTTTAGAGAGCAGAAATCAAAGCGACTGAATCACCTCGGTGCCGACACTTACTCAGTCGGGCAGTTACAGATTCCGCCGCCGGTGCCATTGCCGACCAACGCGCCGCACTGGGTTTGCAGATAGGTCAGGTTGGTCGGGTCGCCGCCCGCATCGTCGGACAGGGCGACTTCGGTGATTTCGCCTTCGGATCTGCCGATGCCCTGACTGTGCGTGACGCTGCCGAGCAGGTTGCTGGCAGTTGTAACGCTGTAGCCGGGAATATTGGTTGGATCGCAGCCACCGTTGCAAGCGAGGTCAGTGTTGGCACAGCCCTTTCCGTTGCTCAGGCCGGGCGCAAACGAGACAGCCACATTCTGCGCCGCTGCGACGATGGCAAGCGATCCGTAGGCACCAGGGTCTGAAAGCGGTTCTGTCGCTCCTGAAACGGCCCAGTTTGATGTCAGGTTCCGGTCGGCCGAGAAAGTTGCCAACTGCGCCGAGGTCAGGGGGCAACCACAGCACTCGCCCATTTCCTGTACTTCGTCGAAAACGTAGATCATTGCGCAAACGGTCTGCGGCTTGGCGCCTGCTAGATTGCCATTCGCAGCGCCATTGGGGTTGATGAGGCGAAGGATGCTATCGCCGGATCCGTATTCGCTCTCCCAAGTCTGGTAGTAACCCCAGAGAACCTCTCCCGGCAATGATCCGGTAACTGCGCCGCTCCCACCGGTTGAACCCTGCCGCAGCGAGCCTGCATGCGCCGACGCCGACATTGCGACTGCGGCCAGCGAAATTCCCACAGCCAAGGCAAGTGTTTTTAAGGTGTGATTTCTCATTCCATTCTCCCTCCCGTCGCATGTCATAGCCCCCAGCGAGCAGAAAAAGCGTGGCTGGCCGAGCGATACGGCTGTTTAGCACACTCCCGAACGGGAAGCGAGGCTAATGGGAACCGCCTATGCCAAGGCTCCGTAGGAGAGCGCATTCTGCGGCAACCGGGAAAATTCTTTGACGAACCGTTCAGGAACGAGGATAACCTCTACCCCCACGACCGCATGAAGGGAGATTTGCAACGACGACAAAAGGAACGCTGGGCTCTGTCGTCAAAGCGGCGCGTGATGAGGCCCGGATTACACAACGCGATCTGGCTCGGGCGGTCGGCATCAAAGCCAGCCATGTCGCGTATATTGAGAATGGTCGCCGCCGACCGTCGATTGCGCTGATCCGTCGGCCGAGCGAGACGTTGGGACTCGACGCCAAAGAACTGCTCGTTCTGGCGCACCCGGAGGTCAAGCAAATAGTCGAAGGCGATCCGCCTTTGGCCAAAAAAGGCGACGGCGCTTGGCCGCGGTTCGTGTCAAACCAGGCTTTGCTCGGGCGTCACGTCATCACCAAAAGGGAACTCAAGATTCTGAAGCAGGTTGCGCTGCTTGAAACCGTTGCCCATCCGGGCCATTTCATCTTCATGCTGAATGCGATCCGGCAGGCTGCGGCCCAGCTTTAGATAGCCGCCGAGCCGCTACTGCACCGATGGCGTTATGGTGGACGATTGGCGTCTCTGCGACCTAACCGGGCGGGTCACTTGCCCGGCGCGCGTTAGTGGACGTGAGTCGAAGCTGTATTCTGCCAAAATCAGCAATTCGCCAAAACACAGGTTGCTGATTCATGTCGGGGGCTTCAATCTCGGGCTCGTCATGCGCCACCTGTGGGGCAGCGGTACGCCGCGCGGGCTGCAGGATCGCGCGGGCAACTGTCATCGCCGCGCTTGTGGTGCTCCTGCGCGCTCCCCGACGCTGGCTGGTCGCGATTTCCGCATCACAATAAGAGCGTCACGGGTGCCGGATGCGAGGTTCGGCGGGGTTCGATTTTGCGTTCCTGATAGAACCCGAGCTGTTCGCGCAGGAACAGATTCTCCGCCGCGAGGGAGCTTTGGGAGCGGAAGCCGAGCACCACAAGGCGGAGTAAATCGGCCAAGACGTTCAGCCAAATCAGGCAGGATTTCATTATCGACCGATTCTTATTGTTTTGGTCGCCACTCTTCAAATTGATAGCAATTTGGCGCGTTTCACGTCACGCCGAGAATTTTTGCGGACGACAGTCGGCTTCTTGCGTGCCGTTTGGAGTCTACTCGGATGGCCGATCTAGTCCACGCGCACCGGCAGTTCGGTCTGTCGCTCCCGTTTTGAAAAAGAACCACACGCCCAGAGAGCGCCGCGTCTAACCAGGCATTGGGTGTATTACGGCCTCAACTCAACCGCATAAACAGGCGACAGCCGTGTGTGTCCGCGGCGCCCGACGGCGGCGTGTGCTCGACTCCAGCACCCAAAGGTTTCCTCGGCTGCCGATGCTGTGGTAGCGCCACGCTCGCCCCTACCTGTCGAGTGCCGATTCGAACGCGCTCCTGACCACCGCCGCGATAGACGAGAAGGGACCGGAGAACCGGGCGAAGAAGCCGGTTGCCCCTGATTTTGGTCGATCGCGAACAACCGAGGCCGGCCGGACGCTGGCGACGAAGAACCTGCAGCTGATGACGGCGGGCGAGGTTCTCCAGTTCCCCTGCAGCCCGGCCGCGAAATCGGCGGGCAACAACCGAGACGATCGAGCGCACGGCCTTATGCATACCGGCGACACTACGGCGGCGAATCTCAAAACTCCAGACTTTTCCTCGCTTTCCGGGTTTTTGGCATCCACAACATCAGGTCTACGCTTTTGGAGTCTTTGCCAGACACTGGGAGTCTCGCGTAATCATATAGACAAGCGCCCCATCTGGATCGCGCGTCGGGGCACGACGGAGCCCGCAGTTCTGCATGACCTGCTCGGACGCGGAATTTCGAGCGTCGCAGGCGGCGCGTATCGTACGCGCTCCAAGCATCGCGAAAGCGAAGTCGAGAACAAGAAGTACCGCCTCGGTCGCGTAGCCATTTCCCCAGAATTCACTCTGCAGAAAATATCCAATCTCGCCGCTGCGCTCTCCATCAGCGTCTGGACTCCATTCGAAGCCGGTCTCGCCAATCACCTTCCCGGACGCCTTTAGCTCGATCGCGAAGTAAAACCGAACCCTTGCGCAATTGGATCCGCCTTCGCACACACTCTTCGATGACGAAGACGATTGGAGTCCCCTCGCTGTTCTGCGGGGAAAAATCGCTAGACCGCATTTTCGCAACTGGTGCCGGAAGGAGGATCTCCGCTTGCGGCAATCCTGGTCCTTGATAAATCCTTCGAGACGCTTCAGCGAGTCTTCGAACGTCAGGGGTCCCCAGGTTAGAAAGCGCGTGACCTCGGGATTTCCCATCAAGCGATGCATCGCGCCACCGTCGCCGACGCGCCATTCGCGCAAGGCAATTCGATTTCCCTCGAGCCGTACTCGGTTCATATCGCAGCGATGCATAGCACCTTCAGAAACGATGTTGTCCATTTTCGAAAGGCTTCAACGCGAACTCAGAGTAACAAGCCATCCCGCTGCATTCGTCGATGCTGAAGGTGATTCCAGCGTCGCGGCACGATCGTCATCATATTGAAAACCCACTGAAGAACTCGCCAGGATTGAGGTGTCAGTTTGTTTCTGAGTCGCAAGCGCCCCTTTGTGAGTAGCACCCGAATGTCGGAGCTTCCTTTATCTCGGGCGGAAGCTTCGAGTGCGACCGCTTCGGCCCTATCGATACTTTCGCTGTCGTACGCGCGACACGCCAATCGCAACGCCCGAGCCGCCAAGCCACTTCTAACCCGCGCCGCCAGGCGGTGGTAATTGGCGATCGAATCGGTGCAGTCTCGAAAAAGAAGCTTGAACGCTAAATCGATTTGCTCGTGATCAGCGAGAGCGCCAGCGAAGTGCGCCCGATGCATACCCGCAGTGTGGTCACGATAGAGCGCCTGATCAGGTCCCGCGATATAGCCGATGTCAGACTGCAGCGCAAAGCGCATCCAGAGTTCCAAATCTCCGCTGTGCGGAAGCTCCTCGCGAAAACCTCCTACTCTACGAAGTAAGACGGTCCGCATCACCACCTCAGGAGAGCGAATACAATTTTCAATCAGGCGGCATCGGATTTCGAACCATAGCTTCCCCGGCCAAATTTTCCATCGCACTGGCGCTAGGGTGGAAGGTGGACGCGGGCGATCGTCGGCAAAAAGGAGTGGCCGCCCATATACGAGGCCCACCTGGGGGTGTGCCTCCATCAGATTGCACGCACGCTCTAGCGACCCCGGGGTAAGCATGTCGTCGGCATCGAGGAGCACGGTATAGGTTGCGGCGGCCAGCGACAGTCCCTCGTTGTACGTGGCTATATGGCCAAGGTTCATATCGTGCCTGCGGAATTCGACACGCGGGTCTTCGGCGGCAAATGCGGCTCCGATCTGCGGAGTGATATCGGTCGAGGCATCATCGATTATCAGCACGCGTACTTCGACCCCGCTCTGACTCAGTACACTCTCTACGCATTCGGTCAGATATCGACCGTAGTTGTAACACGGGATCACCACGCTGAATGTCGGCAGATGCTCCGTACTCGCGGCTTGCTGAACAGGCGCGTGCCTCCCTGATAGCGAAGCGACGGCCGATTTTCTCACGATTGCCTCGACGATATCGCTTGCCCGGACGAAACCCTCGCGCACTCCTCGATGACGCCGATTACCTGATCCTGCTCGCTCTCCGTCAGATGATGAAACAGGGGCAAAATGATAGTTTGGCGCGTCAGACGCTCAGTGACCGGGAGCTCGTCGCGGCAAAAGACGCCCGCATAAGCCGACTCGAGATGCGACGCCATGAATCCGCGCCGTGGAGAAATGCCGCGTTGCATCATAGTGCTCATGAGATCGTCGCGGGCGATGGGGAAGTCATCGGGAAGCGTGATCCAGAACGACTGGAAGTTGGTCGTGCTGTAGGGTGGATCTGATAACAACCGAAAGGCCCGGCAGGCCCGCAAGCCGGCGCTGATAGCGAAGCGCCAACTGCCGGCGCCGCGCCACTATCGCGTCGAGCCGTCCGAGCTGAACGATACCGACCGCTGCCTGAATATCGCTAATCCGATAGTTAAAGCCCGTCTCGGGATATTGCTCAATAATCGGCGTGCGGCTTTCATGGCGCTGCGCCGCGCTGATGCTCATACCGTGATCCCGCAGCCTGCGAATACGCCCGACCAGCTCCGCTCGACGGGTGACCAGCATGCCGCCTTCGCCGGTAGTAATAACCTTGCGCGGGTGAAAAGAGTACGCCACGAAATCCGAATGAGACCCAATCGGCGCGCCCTTGTATGTCGATCCGAGCGCGCAGGCGGCATCCTCCACAACGGCGACTTTGAGCGGTTCGCATACCTGCCGAATCGCGCCAATGTTGGCCGGTACCCCTCCCTGGTGCACGATGATAACCGCCTTGGTTCGAGGCGATAGTGCCCGCGCGATGGCCGCCGCGGAAATGTTCTGGGTATCCGGATCCACGTCCGCGAAAACCACCGAGGCACCTGTGTAACGAATCACATTCGCAGTGGCTATGAATGACAAAGACGGTGCGATCACTTCATCGCCGGGGCCCACGTCCAGCGCCGCCAAAGCAAGGTGCAGAGCTCCTGTGCATGACGACGTTGCGATGGCGTGGGGAGCGCCAACCTTTGCGGCCAAGGCATTCTCGAAGGCCGTTGCACGTGGACCTTGCGCGACCCATCCAGATGCCATCACCTCAGCAACGGCGGCAGCTTCCTCAGGGCCCAGCCATGGGCGCATGACAGGAATCATTTCGATACCTCGGGCCGGTCCAACGACGGCTGCGGCCGCCGCAACGCCCGCGACTTGCGCCACCATTCGACCAGCCGTCCGAGTCCTTCCTCGAGAGCCACTTCGGTCGCGAAGCCCAGCATACGATTTGCCTTCGCTGGGTCGCCGAGCCCCCGAGACAGGGAGTTGACCGAGCGCCTCGGCGCGTACTGTGGTTCCATACGCGAACCCATCACTTTCAAAAGCATCTGGGCAAGACACCCTAGAGTGGTTTCGATTCCGGTCGCAACGTTGAACACCTCGTCGGAAACCGGGTTCGTCGCCGCGAGGATATTGGCGCGGGCCACATCCGAGACATATACGAAGTCGGCCGTTTCCGATCCATCGCCGAAGATGATTGGCGGTAACCCTGCATCGATTCGTTCCATCCAGCGAACCAGAACTTCGGTGTACCGGCCTTCGACATCCATTCGCGGACCGTACACATTGAAGTAGCGCAGCGCGACATAGTTGAGCTCATACATTTCGTGGAAACTGCGCAGCATAGCTTCGTTGGATGCTTTGGCGGCTCCGTAAATGGTGCGGTTGTTGTAAGGATGGTGGGTCTCGGCGATAGGAAAGATCTCCGCCTCGCCATACACGGACGCCGAGGAGGCCGCGACGACTTTTCGCGCGTGGGCAAGCTGCGCGGCCTCAAGCAGGTTGAAGGTTCCATTAACCATCACGTCCATTGCTAGACGCGGATCCTCGGCGCATTGAGTTATACGCAACGCGGCTTGATGAAATACGATGTCTGCCCCTGCCACGGCCTTACGAACCTTCGAGATGTCGCGAATATCGCCTTCGAGCAATCGAACTGGTCCGTTCGCAATTGCCCACTCGAGGTTTGCGGGTTTTCCGCGAGTAAAGTCGTCCAGGATCAGAATTTCGGCGACATCGAGTTCAACCAACTGATCCGCGATTGCCGATCCAACCAGGCCCGCACCGCCAGTGATCACGACGCGGCAGCCTTCGAGTTGGTTTTCCCCTTGCACAGCGGCGAATCTCGCGAATTAGTTGGAATGTGTCAAGGCGAGCTACTTGACCTTGAGAGCGATCGTCTCAAAGAGCTTTTGCCCGAATCCGGAATCAACCGCGGCCGAGAGTGCGGCATCATATCCAGAGCGTCTATCAACTATTGTTCTTCGAGCGCGCGTCATAATTTCACCTACCTTTAGGCCGCCGCACTGCAAACGGACAATCGGCTCGGGACCAATTCGCGATGGCAGAATTCCCTGATGGCCGGGGGCTGGCGAATCAAGCGGCCAGAAGGTTACTCCATGCCGGGCAAGCGCAGCGCGATCTATATCACCGAGAAATTGAGTGACTATCGCGCCCGGATATCGTCGCGCGATCAAATCTGCCTCATGCTCCCCGATGGCAGGATCGGCGTGCGGGCGAAGGGCAATCAAAATCGCATCCACTGCAGTCATCGCACTGCGATCAGCCAACCCTTCGACGGTATGGATTTCGGCTCCAGCGCGCCGCAAGACGCTAGAAAGGAATTCCTCGAATGAATTGTCGCAACAGATGAGTATTCGGCTCTGATAGACGGCAATGCCAGCGTCGAGAAGCAGGCGAGTCGCCATCATTCCGAGAAACGAGAATACGTCGATCGCTGGATGGCGCTCATTGGTGCCGGCGACCGGAATCCAATTCTCGCGGCAGGCCGCCAGATCCAGATCGTCGGGGCGGAACTCCCATGCTTCGTACATCAAAGGGATCACCGCAGTCGGCCTCATCGAATGCACCATCGCGGAGTCGATGGGTCGTAGGTGACCGCTATTTGTGACTATGTCTGCGCGTGCGATGATATCTGGGCGCTTTTCGGTAATGATCTTGACGCGATCCGCTACCCCTGCCTTGCGTGCCAAATCGATGGTCGCCCGCGCGACGTCTTCCACCGTGCCATACCGAGAACTGCGAGCAAGCGCCAAAACCTGCACCGCCCCCGCCATCGCAGCGAGCACCGGCGTGACTGTATAGGCACCCGACGCCGCCTCGGTGAAAACGACAGTATCGCTTAAGTCGAGCGCACACCGCTCGATGGCGGAACGCATAAGGACGTGCAGTCTCTCCGGATGAAAGCCGGGAATAGGTATGTTCAGTCGAGTCAAATCCGTCTGGGATGTCTTCTAGATTTGCGGTGCAAGCCAGCGAAAACTGGACGATGGGACAAGTGCCCGAGGCCACTATAGACAGAATTCAATTCTGGAGGTCAACCAAGCCGTGCTGGCCTTGGCAGGTGCAGCTGGTGATGCGGCAGCTGGAGGCCTTACCGGAGCGCTCCTGGGCATGGGCATTCCTGAATATGAAGCAAAACGATACGAAGGCAAGGTAAAAGACGGCAACATCCTGATGTCCGCCCATACGGAGGGAGCACCGAACGCGACCGTGCGAAGGCAATTTTGTGAAGGGCGGTGCCGAAGATATCTCCTATACCGGCGAGGCTTTAGTCGACAAGGACCATAAGACCGCCGAACCGTATATCGCTGCCCGATAACCTCTGTTTGTGGTGGGATCTCCTCGATCCCACCTCTCAACCCGAGGCGAAGGCGGTTAGAAATGCCGCGGACTGAATTCCGAGACACACGCGGACCGAGAATCCTCACCGTCGTCCGCATTCTTTGCATAGTTTCTGACACCTTTCTGACTGCCGGCGGGTACGGCGGTCGGAAAGAATGGGATCGATTAGCAACGGATCGAGGCGACGTTACGATGGCAATGGGCTCGCGGCGCTCTCGACGACCACCTGATACGTGCCGGTGTTGCCCAAGCTGTCGCTGCCCTCCGCCACTCAGTCCGCCGCCCAGGAGATTCTCCGCATCGCTAACCGATAACGACGTACGTGCCTCCCGAATCGGACCGCCGCTTTGGCGCAGCCGAGTACTTTTCAGACTGCGCTATGGCTGGGGCGTGGTTCGTTCCGGCGATTCAAGTATAATTCCTTCCGACTGCGAGGCGGGTCTCGTGTCCGCCAATGCGATCGCGCCCAACCCGAAGGTTCGCTCGCCCATGGCATCCGGCCGCCGCTCCGCTGCGCGCGCTGACGTTTGGTATCACGCTGATCGGCATCACCATGGGGATCGGGGCGATTTACTATGCCAAGAGACAGCCGCTGCTCGACCTGTACCTCGATAGCGCGCGGCTCGCCCTGATTGTCGCGGTGGTAAGCCTCACCGCGCCGCACGGGCTGCTTCCGGCCAGCATCGGCATGACACTGGTAGAGAAGGAGCGATCGGACAGCTGATGGTGGATTCGACGATCGCGCTGCCACTGGGCCGGGTGATGCGCGCGCTGGGGCCCGGAATTCGCAATTCTCTCCTCGCTGCGATAACGACCGAGACCGGAAGGCTGATTGTATCGGGGGCGGGCCTGCATGGACCGGCGGCGCTCGCGGCGATCATCGTCCTGCCGGCTATCGCGGTCGGATGGTTCGAACTTCCGACGCCTTTCGCACTGGCCAAAGGGTCACACCTCGGCGACTTACCCTCGCCTCCAGACAGGGCGGCCGGATTTCGGTAGAGTCAAATCCGGGATCTCGTAGAATCTGACGGAGCATCTCGGACGCGGGTGGTCGTGGTCACAAAGATGAAAGGCGCTGCCGCCGACATATCCGACGCTGCCGCCTAATCTTACACGCTACACGACCGTACCTGGTCCCCTTCCACGGCCTTCGAAGCGGGCCGGCTGGAGTAATGCCACGACGTCTACGTTCTGTTGAACTTCTCTGCCGCAGATGCTGGTGGGCGCCCTACCGGCTTTTGCTGGAGGTTTGCCTCAAATAGTCCGATGGACTTCGGGGGTTTTAGGTCACCTCGCCCGGTCGTGCTGGCATGCAATAGAAGGCTGGTCCTAAAGGGTGCGAAGAATTTCCGCAACTTCGCGATAGTAGCGATCCTCGAAATGAAAAGGACTCAGTCCCCAGCGATGGCTCTCTTCAGCTATATAAGCATTTGGTGGAAGGGCGATCTCAGCAGACCCAGGAAACCTGGCAAGAAAGAAATCGCAGCAATCCTCCAGCATCGCTCTCAATGCTTTCAAAGGAATACCGTCAGCGAAAGGCTGCAGATCATGAACGCCTCGGCTATTTCGATAGCGCTCGGCACCCATTACTCGATGGAGAACGACGCGGACATCCGGTAGATTTTCCTGCAATGCAATTGCGAAATGTGCGCAGGCATCGCGCCATAGAAGCTGGGTTGTTTGCTCCAAGCGCGCGACGCGCTCAAATGCGTAGCTGGCCGATTGTTCAATCCCAGCAGCCAGGAGATCCGACGAGCGTGTTACAAATGACTGTTGGGTGCGAAGCAGATCCCATCGTTCATCAACGAAATCTATCAGCAGGAGGTCGCAATTTGCCTTCCCGATGTCCTTGAAAAAGGTCTTTTCGAAGTCGGCCTTGACCTCACGCCGCGCGAAGCCTGACGTCCATTCGAAGGCTCCGTCCTGCAGGCGAAGCGGCGGCGACATTACGCTGAGCAGTGAACTGCGTGCGTGATACGAGACGAGTTCTCCCACGTCTGGATTCAGACGGAAGATATCTGCTGAAACGCAGCTTCCAAAAATCGCTCTCCGGCGGCGCGCCATGTTACATCCAGACAGTCGATAGATATATGCCATCGATCGGAAAAAAACCTGAGGATGGTTCTCATATCAATTTCTCGAACCAAGATCGAGGTGCCCGCATCATAACCAGATCCAGCAAATTCGAATATGAGAACCGAGGCACCGATCCGTCCAAACCATGGCCGCAAGAGAGTCCGGCGGGGCATCGGCGTGAGCGGCGTATACGATAGAAGGCCGTATTCAATTGACGTGAGGGGTCGCTTTCGAGAAGTTAGGCTGGCCGGCTTGTGAATAGATTCAAAGAACAGTTCCCCAATGCCTGCGATCCAACCGGCAGCGTCGCCACGGTCATGGCTTTTCTGTTCTTTTTCTCGATTGCATGGTTTCTTTACGCTAACAATCTGACGCCGGATCTATCGACGACTTATATCGGCGATGGTCACGATCCGGCCAGCTTTATTTGGAGCCTGGTTTGGTGGCCCTATGCTGTACGGCACGGCCTCAATCCCTTCATCAGCCGCGTTATCTGGGCTCCGATCGGGTTCAATCTCGCGTGGGCCTGCCCGATCCCCGGACCCAGTTTCATACTATGGCCGCTCACGCAATGGTTTGGACCCATAATATCTTATAACATTCTTGCGATCGTCACCCCGGCGCTGGTGGCCGAGTGCACGTTCCTATTGTGTCGCTACATCACCGGCAAATTCTTCGCGTCAGTGTGCGGAGGATATCTGTTTGGATTCTCGCCCTATATGCTCGGCCACCTGTTGTTGGGCCAGCCGAATCTAACTTTGATCTTCGGCGTGCCGCTGTGTTTGTATTTAGTCCTCTTAAGAGTGAATCAAGCTATCAGCAAGAGGGTATTGGTGGTCGCGCTGGCCACCGTTCTTATTCTGCAGTTTCTCACCTCCACCGAGATCGTCGCGCTTATTACCTTGTTCGGAGGCGCCGCGCTGGTGACAGCGCTGTTTGTTGTGCCATCGGAAGAACGGAATGCGCTTCTTGAGGCGATCGTCCCGATAGGTCTTTCTTACCTGCTTTTAGCGATCGCCGTTGCGCCATATCTCTACTATGCGTTTGCGAAGGGAATTCCAGAGCAAATGCATCCGGTCGAGAGATGCTCGGCGGATTTTATGGGCTATCTCGTCCCCTCACCGATGATGCTGTTTGGCGGGAAAACCTTTGCCCATTTTGCCGACACACTCACACCGCACGTATGGTATGCGGGAAAAGGGGTTTACACGAATCCCGCCCTTTTGGCGATCCTCGCTATCTACTGCTATCGACGTTGGCGAACCCCCATCGGCAAATTCCTGATTCTATCGGCGATGATAGTGGTGGTGTGTTCTTTTGGTCCTCAGTTTCACGTCCTGGACCGGCCGCTCGTGCCCTTTCCGTGGCGATGGATAATGAGATTGCCGACGCTCAATCAGGCGCTTCCGGTTAGATTTGCGATGTTGTTCTTTTTGATCCTTTCAATCATGGCGGCAGTTGTCATGAGTGACGCTGGAATCCCTAAGTTGATAAGGATCGCTTTAGGGCTCCTCGCCGTCGTTCTGCTGCTTCCTAACCGTCACTATCGCCTGACAGTGCCCCATAAGGATGATACACCTGCCTTCTTCGATGCGGCGATCCTGCAAAAGCAGATTGCGCGGGACGATACGCTGCTGATTTTTCCATTTAGCATTCAGGGTACGAGCTTACTGTGGCAGGCACGCACCGATATGTACTTCAAGATGGTCGGAGGCTATGTCAGCACCTATGTTCCGCCTGACTATCGACCATGGCCGGTCGTGGAGATGATGCTTGATAATCAGCCCGCCGGTGACTTCGCCCAGCAGCTCCGACCCTTTCTGACTCACTACCAGGTCAAGGGGATAGTGGTGGCGCCTGAAGCGCAGGCGCAATGGAGCGGCCCAATCGGTGAATTGGGAATTGAGCCCAGGCAAGTAGGTGGCGTTCTGTTCTACTCAATCACATCTTCGTCGCTCTCTTTCCATCAACGAGAATTCGACCGGACCAAGATCGTCAGTCAATCATCGAAGAACATCGATCGAACAAAGCAGTGAAAGTCGCGATAGCAAATTTCTCACAACCTTTCCCGATCGCTTTGGATTTTGACGAGTACTGGAAACGATACCAAAAGCCTGAGATCGGATCTCGGATGGAGCTCTTGAAACAACCCCACGATTGGGGATTTCATATTTTTGCGATTGCTGCCCGTATGCTCGACTTGGAACTCGCTGATGAAGCCGAGTTCTGGGACTACCGTGACGACCGATTCAGCTCCTATCATCCTACCGGCGTTCGGAGGGTATCGTTCTTCAACGAGATCGATCTGGAGTGTTATTTGCGCCGCTTCGGATACCCGGACCTGTTTATTAACTACGGACAGCTCGGGCATCCAATCCTGGAACTTCTTGCAGGCAAATCTTTTCGGGTTCAAATTCCGTGCTTGCGGACTGGAAGGTATTTGGGAAGCAACTTCGGCGCCGAATGTTACCTCGTCGACGGCGTTGAATTCCTGGATGCTCGCTCGATGCTATATGTCCCGGTCGTTCATACTCGGGCGATATTTCCGGTCGAATGCACCAGGGAACGTGATCTTATCTATCTTGCCAGTCTCTATCCGGCTAAGCGCCACGACCTGCTCCTGCGTTCCGTGAAAGGGACCCGTATCACTGGCCGTCTCCATCCGGTGGACAGAACCGGAATCGATCTGACAGATACCTTATTAACGAGCAGCAATTGGTATGAAAGAGATGTGGCGGAACTGCTGAGGACGTCGCGGATAGCCGTGTATCCGGGCGATCGAACTTCGAATCCTGCCGCGATGTGGGAGTGTGTGGCGGCTGGGCTGCCGATAGTGGTTAATGCAAACATCGCGGGCGGTAAGCATTTGGTGATACCCGGCATCACCGGAGAGTTCGCCTCTGAGGAAGGATTCCTGGATACGATTCAACAAGTCCTGGCGAATCGCCATTCCTACCGTCCCGGGGAATATTTTCATTCGCATTGGAATACGATTGAGATGTTAGATAGGTATCTCGAGTTTTTTCAGACCATGGGACTTAGGATTTAGGATTTGGGCGATGTTCTTGATCGGCGGGCCAGCATTCAGCGGCACTACGCTTCTAGCGCTGATGCTGAATCAGAGTGGCATTGTCTGCCTCGACGAACCGGACTTTCATAATTCGCTTCAATCGCATCGTTCCGTAGGCGCGCTCCGGCAAATGTTTCCGCAGCTTTCGTTCCCGGAACATCCGGGCCGGGATCTGACCTTCGAGGAAGGAGCCGCGTTGACCGAGGAGTGCGAGCAGGTGATCCGCCCGCACGTGCTGGGCACTAAGACCTGCAACAGCTACTTCCTCGGCTACAGCGAGATCTATCGGCGCCGAGGTTGGCCGGTGATCGTGATTTTTCGCGACATTCGCGACGCACTGGTCCGGGACCCTCCGGAAGGGCTGGAGGAAAGCCGCCTGAATGAGCATTATCGCGCGGTCTGGCAGCATCGGGATAACTGCGATCTCGAGCTGCGTTACGAAGACATGATCTCCGACCCGGATTCGACGATGTTTCGAATCGCCAAGGTGTTAGGCCGTCCACTCTCCGTTAAGCGCCAATGGAGTGAGCGCGATGTGTCACATCATATGTTGAAACTTGACAAGCATGAGCTTTTGAAAACACTGCGACTCTCTAATTCCAGGGTGGGGATTTGGAAAACCTGTGGAAAAACTTTTTCAAAACAAACTCATGACACTGCTCGGTTGATGGGGTATGCAGTTGATGGGATATAGGCGTTAGCTGGCACGTCTTCGTTGAAGGCTGACCAGAAGCGCACGGTAAGCCGAAATCTGGTTCTTCAATGAGAAATTCTCCGCGGTAGCACGCGCGCCACGCCCGAGGCGTCGGCGCAGAGCGTGATCGTCCCGGAGATGGCGAAGGTGGTTTCCAATCTCATCGAGTGTGTTGGCCAGGAGCCCGTTCTTGCCATTGACCACGATCTCCGGTATCCCTCCCCGCGCTTCAGCGATGACGGGTAAACCGGCGGCCATCGCTTCGAGGATCGCGAGAGGGCAACATTCCACCGCTGACGAGGTCACATAGCAAAAAACATCGAATGTCCTGAGGAGCGAGGGGACCTCGGAACGCGGGACGTAGCCAGGAAACGAGATCCGATCCATCAAATGAAAATCGATGGCTGCTTCGCGCAAGGCCGGCAGCAATTCACCGTCGCCGGCAATGGTGAAATGCTGGTTTTCGAGTCGATAGGATGCCAAGGTGTGGACCCAGTCAGGAGGAATTTTCCCCTCGCGCAACTCGCTCAACCTCCCAACGACGAACGGACGCTTAGCAGAGTCGATAGGTCGGTCCCACTCATCGCCGGCAACATGGAAACGCACTAGATCGATGCCATTGGGAATCACAACCACTCGCTCGGCAGGAACCTGACTAACCTGCGGCAGTTGGCTTCGGGACACCAGCACATAACGGTCATAGCCGACTTTCGCTGCGATACCTTCGTGATGAAGAACACATACGAAGGCGGGGCGATCAGGCTTCGGCGAATTTACCCATGCCAACCACGGATCGTTTCCCCACCAATGGAACATGACCACATCGGGACGAAACCCATCTAGGATATCCGACCTTCGGACGTCGTCACGAAGCGAATCCCAATGCGTATCAATGCAGTCGATTCCAGCGGACCGAAGCGCATCGACGAAGCTAGGTTCGGGTGCGATCGAATTGGCGCTGCTGAAGTGGATGACGCGATGCTGGTGCTCGGGCAGCGCCAGGACGGTATCGAGAAGGACGGTTTGCGCGCCGCCGTGACAAAAAGCCTCGATGACCGAAAGAATTTTCACGAAGTCGCAATTCCCGCATCGGGGTTATCTTGCAGCGTCGCGAGCACCACCTTCTCGTATTCGCGTACCGTGCGATTGAGGTCATATTGTTTTGCAACAATTTCGCTTCGAAGCGAGAGGGCGCGGCGAAGTTCGATATTTGACAGTAGTTGATAGAATGCTTTCGCGGTGTCTTCCGGATGCAGCACCGACACCAGGAAGCCATTGCCATCGATGATTTCCGGGATCGCCCCCACTGAGGTTGCAACTACCGGAAGTCCCATCGCCATCGCTTCGAGGAGGGCGAACGGCGCACCTTCGTAGAACGATGTTATAGCAAATGCGTCCAGCGCCCGCAGCAGCTCCGGGACCTCCTCGGTCGGCCCCAGAAACTTCATCCGATGCGCGATGCCGAGGCGCTCTGCCTCCTTTTCCAAATGCCGTCTCGAACCTCCGTCCGGTCCCGCGATGATTCCCCGAACCGTCATCCCATGGGTTTCACGCCTCGCGGTCAGCAATCCAATCGCGCGCAACAAATGCTCAAGGTTCTTCTCCGGCGCCATGCGCGATACCGTGCCGATAACGAAGTCCGTCGGAGTCAGTCCCAGCGCCTCGCGGCATCGTTTCCGATCGTAGCGCGACGGATCGAAGCGGTTCAGGTCGACGCCGTTGGGAATCACCACTACCTGTTCGCTGCGGCACTTCAGGATGCCGCTTTGCGCGAGGATTTCCCGCCGAATCGCGTCCGCCTCGCAGATGATTCTCGCGCAAGCGGATTTGTCGCTCAGCCGGGTCGCCAGGGCGCTTCCGTCGACTCGCTCGATGATGCTCCACACGCCGGCCTGCTGTGCCGCGGGGATCGCGTCGGGCCAGGCGTATACCAGGCACGCGTCGATGCGATCGCGCCGAAGCCGAGCGGCCAGCCGCTCGCGATAGCGGTTGCGCGCCCCGTCGTCACCATCATCCCACGACGCATCGGTAGCCGACTTCCCATAGCCGACCATGGTTGGAATCCCCAGGCGCGCGGCGCGCGCGATAAGTCGGCCCGGACGAAACACGTAGAGGTACGGTGCAAATTGGCTTCGGTCGAGATGTTCCATCAGCGCCAGGCATCCCAATTCCTGGCCGCCCAGATCGAAACTGTCGCAGATGAACGCCAACCGGATCACGAAGACCGGCCACCTCGAGCAGTTCCGAGCTCGTCTCGTTGGTCGCCCGACTTTTCGTACTGCTGGATAATTTCGAGCGCGGGCCCAACCGCGCGGATTTCGCCATGGTCGAGCCACATCACCCGATCGCACAGCAGGCGCAGGTTTTCCGAGCCATGCGAGACGATTATCATCGTGGCTCCGGAGCGGCGAAATTTTTGCAGCGTCGCGGTGCAGCGTTCCCTGAAGGTGCGATCCCCGGCACTTAAGGCCTCATCCAGCAGCAGCAGCTCGAACTCGACATGCGCCGCGACGGCGAACCCCAAGCGCGACTGCATTCCACTCGAGTAGGTCCACAGTTGACGGTCGACGGCGCCTTCGAGGCCGGTGAATTCGACAATCGCGGGGATCAATTCACGGATCTGACGATTGGTCATCCCCAGAATTGTGCCCTGAAGAAAAATGTTCTCGCGGCCGGTGAGGTAAGGATGAAATCCTGAACCGAGTGAAAGCTGAGTGGAGACGCGCGCGTGAACCTCGACCGTGCCGGATGAGGGCGCGGTAATTCCAGCCAGAATTTTCAGCAGCGTGCTTTTGCCGGCGCCATTCCCGCCCACGATGCCGAGCGATTCCCCGCGCGCCACCCGGAAGGAAACATTCTTCAAGGCGTAAATCTCGTGGCGGCGCTTCGATATTCCAAGCGCCTTGCGCATCAGGTTCTCCACCATCGCCTGACGCTCGAGGTTGCGTGGGCGGTAGAGCTTGGAGACTCCTTCGACGACTACCACGTCATCGGTTCTACTATGCATGTCCGATGCTCTCGATAAAAAATCGACTCGAAAACACCCTATGACTATACGCTGGATGGTTGCCGCGGTAGTGGGTCAGACTGAAATTCTGGCATCTCGATATGATTGCGGTCGCTATGTGCGATAATGGCCGCATGGCGGAACGACGGAAGAAACGCCCGCGCGACCCTCTTGCGCTGGCGAAGATGATTGGCGACATCGCTACCGGCCAGACATCGGATACCGAGCCGGATACGCGAAATCAAGCTGCCGTGGAACTGGGAAGGCGTGGCGGTCAAAAGGGTGGTAAAATGCGCTGGGCGCGCTTTACTCCTGAACAAAGGTCCGAAGCAGCCAGTCTTGCGGCTCAAGCTCGCTGGCTTAAGAAGCGCAGTTAGGCCGCATCTTCCTCGCCACTCCCGAGCTCGGCCAGGTCGATAGTAAAATCGAACGATATCTGAAGGGGGGCTTCTTGCGGGTGCAAATCGTTCCAACTCAGACGGGCCGTATCCAGTTCGCGGCATTCCCCAACGATCTTTCTCCGGTGCTGCTGAAACGATAGCGCCATATGCGTGCGCGGCGCAGTCCTTAAATCGTCCCACACCGTGCTGAGCACGCCCTGTCTCTGATACGTTGCGGGATACAAGACCCGAGTTCGGCGACCACTCACCGTGGAATGAATTTCGCCCATCGCTTCGGCAACATCCTGGGAGCACCTATTGAGGACTGCCGTAGCGGGCATTATCCATTTACTCTCACCAATTGCCCAAGCTGCTATCTCTCTGGCCGTCGCGGGCCATGGTTGACCAGAAACGCGATATTCCTGCACAATCTGCTGCATTTGCTTGGTGTAATTCATCGACGCTTATCCCTCTTTCGAAACATCCACGGATACGGTTTTGCCATATCCATCGGTTAACGCCGTTGCGGTTATAAGCTCTCTGATTCGCGGCTTAAACTTATTGAACAGATCATTGCGGCCAGTCCTATGTTGGAGTTGGCCTACAACTAGGCCAGGGTGGCGCTTTACGATCCGACGAGAGAAACCGAGCAGTTGCTCTGTCGAATAAATGGGATCATGCCTGATTATAAAATCGTTTAAGGGATTCTGCGGAACACAAAAATCGGCGGCGACTGCGTTAACAGCCTTTTCAATTTCGTCCTCGCGATTTGCGTCTGAGTCGAAATCATCGATTACGACACAGTTTTTTTTCCCATCTTCACGAAGAGCGTGTTCGATTTCGTGCCGGAGATTAAACCAAAACCGGTCCATGTAATCCCACTTCAAGGTTAGTCCGATTACAGGCGAGCGATCGCGGTCCAGCCAGAAGCAAGCACCGTCGATTTTTGAATTTGGGATTGGCTCGACAATTACGAGGCGAACGCCACAATTCGCCAGTATTTCCGGAACATGTCGAATCTCTTCGGGTTCCATCAGAAGTAACTCAAACTCGCGGAGAGCTTCTCGAAGGTTCTTCTCGGAATAAGGGGGGACTTTCAGCGCACATGCTAAATGCTTTACTCGGAAGAGCCACGCTTGCTGTAAGGATGATAAATCCTCGCGATAGTTTCTCCGAGCCGCGTAAAGGAATTGCGGCTCTTCTGACGCGTTCGCGATGCCGTAAAAATCGAGGACGCGCTTTTCCAAAACTTCAAAGTTATCTGAGGAGACCAACCAACCTCTCTTAATCATCGCGCGCACGGGAAATCGCTCCCGTATCTTGGCGTCACGGGCGATGATCTCTTGAGACGCGGAGGGGGCAGTTCTCCAAAGCTGGTAGGCAGTTTCTAGATTCAGCCAATATTGCGGAGAGGTTCCCAGAGCCGCCGCAAACTCACGAGCGGTTTCGGGCGTGATCGACTTCTTGCCGGCAACAATCTCGTTAACAAGCTTTACGGGCCTACGAATGATGTCAGCAAACTCCGCCTGCGTCCAACCTCGCGCCTCAAGTTCATCAGTTAGAAATTCGCCAGGTGGAAATACCTCCGCAGGAATGCGCTCATTCATTGTCGTTCTCCGTCTTCCCGCTTCAATGGTAGTCCTCGATTTGGATAACCCGTACGCGGCGTTGTTCGCCGCTTTCGATTAATTCGAGAATTAGCCGCCATTGCTTATTGATCTTGATCGAACGCTGATGACTTCGATCGCCTTTGAGCTTTTCAAAGTGAAGTCCTTTTGACGCGTATAGGTCCCTTTCGTCAACGGCGGCTCGAATCGCCTGCATTGCTTTCCGAAATCCGCGCACCGCATCGTCCGCGAGATTCCCGCCGAATTTCGGGTCGATTTCGAGCCGATCCAGCTTTGCGTCCGCAAACTCCACTTCCACACAACGGTATTGTACTCTCGTAGCGATTTGACGCAAGAGCCATTAACACATAGTATCAAAATGACTTGATATTCAAAAGCGCTTTCGCATTAGATTTATTATGAACAAGTTGACGACGGAGCGACGTGCTCAAATCCTCGGAATGATGATCGAAGGTGTCACCATCCGCGCAATCTCCCGAATGACTGGTGCAAGCAAGAATACTATCGTTAAGTTACTCGCCGATGCCGGTAAGGCCTGTTCGGAATATCAAGATCGCGTGCTCGTCAATCTTCCCTGCAGGCGCCTACAGGCTGACGAGATTTGGTCCTTTGTGTACGCGAAGCAAAAGAATGTTCCACAAGAGATGCGCGGCAGGTTTGGCGTTGGCGACGTATGGACGTGGACCGCGCTCTGCGGCGATACCAAGCTCGTTCCTTCGTGGTATGTGGGGACGCGCGACGCCGACGCGGCTTATCGGTTTGTCAGTAATCTCGCAGGGAGTCTCGCTAACCCACTCCGCTTAACGACCGATGGCCATCACATTCATCTAAGCGCCACTGATTCAGCTTCTGATCGCGCAACCGACTACGCAGTGTTGGTTGAGATCTACGGACCCGCGCAGAAAGCCGAGCAGCGGTACTGCCCGCCAACTTGCCTCGGTACAGAGCGAACGGTCGTTAGCGGGCGTCCCGTCTCCGACCACATCGATACGTCGTTCCTTGAACCTCAGAATTTCAGCATGCGAATGGGCTTTCGGCACTTCACTGGTTTGACGAATGCTTTTTCAAAGAAGCTGGAGCACCACGTTCACGCGCTTTCCATCTACTTCATGCACTACAATTTTGTGCGCATTCATCAGACGCTGCGATGTACGCCAGCGATGAGAGCGGGAGTATCGACGAAACCATGGTCGCTTGAGGATATCGTCGCGCTCGTGGATGAAATGGGAAGTCAATCGGAAGGCAAAAGAGACACGCGAATTTAACTGAACCACCTTACGCTGGCCTTCTTCTCGATCTCCTGGCGTCTCACTCACAGCTTGTCGCGGACAGCATTTCTTTTAGCCGCGGTCCGGATGTTGGCGGTCGGCCAGGATACGGTCGTAGAACTGGCGAACCGCGCGCGCCCAACGACTATACACATAACGCTCTTTAATAATTCTCTTTCCAAGCTCGCCGATTCGCCGCCGTTCGTCGGGACGCTCGAGGTAGTAGGCGATGAGCCGCGCCGTTTCCTCGCCGCCCGAGGTGTACACTATCGCATCGCCAAATTCTTCACGTAATCCTGCCGCCTCATCGCATATCATCAGGGCGCCGCAGCCCAGCGCCTCGAACACGCGATTGTTCCACATTCCCGCTTGACGCTGAGAGTCCTCATGGAAGTTGAGGACGATCTTCGCGGAACTATACAGCGCGGCGATGTCAGGCAACGGCAACGGTCCGCGCCAGTAGCGATACCAATCGTTCGCTTCCGGCGAATCGAGGTATTCCCGCGCCCAATAGTCCCGCTCCCAGTCACTGCCCCAAATCGCAAAGTCAAATTTCTTGGCCGCCTGGAGGAAGTGTTTGGTAGTGCGCGGGCGCTTGTTCCCGCGTCCGCCGCTGCCGAGAAAGACCACCTCGGCGCGGTAACGATCCTGCGGTGGCACCGCTCCGTAATCGTCCTCCACTGCGAGTGGAATGTATGCGGCGGGATGTCGCTGCCCGAGGATTTTCACTGCCGCGACGCTGTTGGTGATAAAGCCATCGACCGGGATTTGCGCAAATTCATCGAGCAAGTCGGCATGATTTACCACCTTGAGAATAGTGACGCCGTCAACCTGGTCAGCGATATCATCGACTCTCCAGGGCGGCTCCGGCCCGGTGAAATAGGAAATCAGCAGGTCCACTTTCACTTCCGCGATGCGGGCGAGGTCCTCAATCCCGTATTGATAGACTTTAGCCGCGGGAAATTCGCGGAGGAGGTATTTCGCCTCACTAATGACCGCCAGTTTCTCGCCCCAGATCGCTTCATCATTGAGGCCGGGACTGAACAATACGATATTCTTTACAGCCCCGCCGGGATTGCGCTTGTCACGAAGGTTCATAAGGGCATCCGCGCCGGCCTTCCTTCAGCGCTGAGCACCTGCTCGTACAGCGCCGCACGAGCATCCCAGGAATGTTGCAAGACCATGTACTCGGCGACTTCATTCTGATTCCGAGGTGCCGCAACCAGTTGCGCCGCGGCCGCGGCCATCGCCTCGATATCGCCGTAGGGGACGATCGCGCCGCATCCGGTCTCTTCGATCAGTGATTTGTTCGGGATCGATTCCTCGCAAACCGTGGGTAACCCGGTGCGAAGGTAGTAGTAAATCTTGCTGCTCTCGTTGTCCTGGACCGGACCCTGCGCCAGGACGATTCCGACTTGCGCGTGGTACTGCCAGTCCCAGTAATCGTTAGCCTCGATCCTGCCAACGTGGGTGATCGCCGCCGGGTCCAGATGGTCAATCTCGCCATCGCCCATCGCAACCAACGAAATTCCGCGCTGCGCTAGTGATCGTCCGAGTCGGTTGAGATGTTCCTGCCACAGCAGGTTGACCTCGGGCTGATGCTCGCGCGAATAGATATTCCCCGCGAATATCGCGATGGGGCTTTTCACTCCCAGGCACGCGTAGGGATTGCGATCGGGCGGAGGAATTTTCGCATCGACTCCGGTCGGAACCTGAAGGAGCCGGGAGCAAGTGCCGTGCTCCTTCCACCATAGCGCCGCGCTGCGGTTAGTGAGCACGGTCACCACCTTGCTGCGTCGGGCAATCTCGGTTTGAGCGGCATAAAGCCGTTCGCGCACGGCGCCATGAAAATGGACTCCGGGAGTTTCTTCGCGTCCGACCACCGAGCCCAGCTTGCTGATGATAAAAGGATGGTCGTCGCCACCTTCTGCTACCAGGGTCTCGAAGCCGCGATGGAAGAACGTCTTCACCGCATCGTACTGTTCCCAGCGCACCAGTTTGAAAGGGACCTCGCGCAAGTTGTGATCCAGCATTCGAGGCTGATGGTGGCGATTCAGCACCAGATCGACTGCGTGGCCGCGGCGCGCCAATGCTTCCGCCATGCGAAAGAACCGGATTTCCGCCATCGAAGAAAGGGCAAGGTTGGGACGGTGATCGCGATGGTAAACGCACGCGATTCGCCGCGGTTGGTTCCGTACGCCTCGAGCCGGCGGGCTAGATGTAGTCATCGAAATGAGGCTCCAAACGCCGGAACAGCATAACTCCAGCCACCAGAGTCGCGACGGAGGTTATAACCGCCATCTGCAAAACCAGCTTCGAGGCGGGCCAGCCCGCGACCAGGGCATTGCGATACAGCTCGATAATGCCGGCCATCGGATTGAGCAGGTACCATCGCAACCATCGCTTCGGGACATAGGAAAGGGGATAGAAGATCGGGGTGAAGTAGAATAAAGCCTGCAGCCCGGGCGAGAGAATGTGTTCGATGTCGCGATACAAGACATTGAGACTGGCAACCAGCAGGCATGCGCCGACCAGAAATACCAGGTGCAGACCGATGATGATGGGCAGGAACATCACAAACGGCGAAACCCTGACCCGCAGGTACCACATCAGCGCGAACAACATGATCAGCGAGATCAGAAAATGCACCAGGCTCGCGAGCAGCGCCGACAACGGTACGAACTCGCGCGGGATACGCACCCGCTTTACCAGTCCGGATGCGCGCGACAGCGAGCTCGCGGCATTGTTTATTGCCATCGAGAAAAAATTCCACGGCAGCAGTGCCGCCAAGACGAAAGCGGGATAATTCGGGATATCGAGGTGAACCACCTGGCCGAAGATCATCACCAGGATGCCCATCATCACCATCGGATTGACGACGAACCATAGGACCCCGAGCGCGGTCGTTTTATAGCGGGCAGTGAGTTCTGCCCACACCAGGTTGAGAAGCAAATCGGGCCGGGCTAATGCCTCGCCGATACCGGTACTCATTGATCGACCTCCTGCCAAACCCACCCTCGCAAACTCAGCCCGTCGCAGTCTGCTTCATCGATGCGCGGCGCTCATCTTCACCGCCGCGAGGAGCGCGGACTGGTAGCCTCGCACCATGTCATTGACACTATATTGCAAGGACAAATGTTGGCTGCGGCGGCTCATTCGCCCCCGCAGAGTATGGTCCGCCATCAGCTCTCGCAACGCGTAGAAGGTTTCCTCCGGTTGCAGCACGCATACCAGGTATCCGTTGCCGTCGATTATTTCGGGAATCGATCCCACCTGCGATGCGACGATAGGCAGCCCCATCGCCATCGCCTCGAGCAGGGAAAATGGCGTGCCTTCGTGAAATGAAGGCATCGCGAACACATCGAGCGCGCGCAAAACTTGCGGAACATCGCGGCGCGAACCGATAAACCGAACCTGCTTCGCGATGCCGAGTTGCGCGGCCTGCGCGACCAGCGCTTTTTTCGAACCGCCATCGGGACCCGCGATAATCACTCGAATCCGCGCGGCCCGGCGACCGGCGCTTGCGATCAGCATCTGCATGGCCTGCAGCAGATGCCCGAGGTTCTTTTGCGGCGCCAGGCGCGACACCGCTCCCACCACGAAATCATCGGGATGAAGCCCGAGCGCCTTGCGGCATCGACTCCGATCGTAATGCGACGGATCGAACCGACCAAGATCGATTCCATTTCGAACCACGACTAACTGCTCGCGCCGACACCGCAGCAGTTGGCGCTGTGAGAGGAGGAGCCTACGGATGACCCGGGACTGACAGATGATCCTTTGGCATGCGGATTTGTCGCGAACCCGGGAAATCAAGCCAAAGCCATCGACGCGCTCCACGACGGCGCGGATGCCCGCCTCCTGTGCCGCGCGAATGCCGTCGCGCCACGCATACACGATACACACGTCGATGCGATCCTTGCGCAGTCGCGCCACCAGGGCACGATGGTACCGCTCGAGACGCAGATTATCGCGCGCGGTCCAGGTTTCATCGGAGGGACGCTTGGTCGATCCGATCAGGACCGGGACTCGAAGACGTTGCACCTCGCGCACCAACTTGCCGGCGCGAAAGGTGTAAAGATAGGGCTTGAAGCGCCGTCGATTCAGACGCCGCATGACCTCGAGGCAACCTTGTTCCTGTCCCCCAAGTTCGAAGATGTCGCAGAGAAATCCGACGCGTAACAGAAGGCACCCCTTAAGCGCTCAGTTGCTCTGCCTCGCGTATGGCAACGGTGGATTGCGACTCGAGTCTTCCCAGCGCCCGCGCGACGAGGTCGTCCAGCCAACCGGACGACGCCTCCAGAGCACGCTTCCATAATGCTTCGTCGGTGCTGGGAAGATTTTGCGGTCGCACCCCGGCCAAACGCTTGCGCAAGTCATCGAGAATCGAAATTTGTGGAAAACCCGCTTCGGCACAGCCTGCCAGTGCTTCTTCGGAAGAAGTGGCAATGGTCGAATGCGCAAGTAACAACCATAGCGCCGGAATCCGGCCCAGCAGCGCGTCAACCAATTGGCGAGGCCGACGCGAGCGGCTCGCCTCCCATATGCCATTGCGCAAATCCGTTACCGCGATGGCGGCGCTGCGGATCACATCGATGGCCGAGGGCGCCATGGTCAAGGCGGCGCGCGGATCGCGTCCCCATAACACCACGCCATGACGGTGGAAAAAGAAAAACTCCTCGACCGGCCTCAGCGCATGATACCAGTGCGAGCTCGCGCGCCACATCGCGGGAGTAAGAACCATCGGATGCCGCAGCCGCAACCAGGTGCTGGGAATTCGCTGATAGGTATCGTTCGCCGTGCACATTTCCCGGATCGCGCGAAACACCTCGACCAGCTCACGTCTATCGAGCCCATCGCGCACGATGAGATAGATGCGGAAATCGAACCAGGTGGCCGGCACGCAACCCAAAATCGCGCTTTCCACCCGACCCTCGAGGCGCGCACACAACCCGCTGACGGCGGCGGAGCACGAAGCGATCACCTCAGGCAAATTCGCGGGAGGAATCACCTCTTCGGTAAGATGGAACCTCCGATCGCTTCCCGCGTCGGCCAAGCGCCGCGCCGTTTTGGAGATCGCATCCACTTCGCTCAGAGCCGTCGCGAATAGCTCTTCCCTTTCGGTAGGTGTCACCTTGCGAAGAGCACCGCCGCGGGTAAGGCGATTCGCCTGCGACCTGACGCGATCGCGAAGGGGCTGGCATTCAAAATCGAGAGTCCCACGCGTCGAGGTGAGATAGTCGTCGATCCGCGTCATCCGGCGATACAGGGTCCAGGTCGAATGAAGACTCGGCGCGCCCTCGAACAGTTCTTGCGATAGACATCCGTACTCATAAATCGCCCGGCTCAACTGCGTATTCTCGATGGGCTGCGCGGCCGGGGTTGGTGGCGCTTCGATGGTCTTATCGGACTTGGGTCCTAGCAAACGGATCCATCGTGCATCGCTGAACGCTATCGATCCGAGGCGCTGTTGCAGCAGCGCCTCGCCGGACCCGAATAGGTAAAAATCGAGGATTCGCTTGAAGCGCTTCGAGGGCAAGAGCACATCGGCGAGCCGATCCGAGAGAGCAAAAAACTCCGCACCTCGGAGGGGGCTCGTTTCGGCGCGAACATCCAGATCGCTGCTACCGAAGCGATGACCCTTGCCCGGCGCGCGAAGCTCGAGCACACGAATTTCAGGCATCCTGCGCAGTCGCATCGTGAGCCAGAAAAGCATCGCCCCGTAGGCCATCCAATAAGCCCATCGAAAAGGTGGATACGGCGAGGTTGTTATGACGACTCGTTGAATGCGCTTGGTGAGATTCATTGCACCGAAGCTGCGGGGGCGGTCACGTTTTCAATTGGCTGAGGATATTCTATCATTGCCGCGCCGCTGGCAAGTCCCGACCTCGATGCGAGGCGCGCTGAACTTCGAATGGATGCTCAATTCGCTGCAACCATAGTCATTCCATTACTCGACCAGGTCGATGAATGGCTTCGCCAGTGCGTGCGCTCGGCGCTCATGCAGACGGTCCGATGCGAGGTCGTGGTGGTGTTGTCCCCGATCACTCGGCAATCCAACCTCGATCTCCTCGCGGCGCTGAACTCGGAATCCGATAACCTGCGCGTGCTTCCCCGGGAGACTATGGGATTTCCCGGCGCCATCAACGCGGGATTCAAGGCGGCCTCCGCCGATCGCATCGGCTTGCTCCTATCCGATGATTGGCTGGACCCTCGCGCGGTCGAAGTATGCTTGGGACAGAAGGCCGACCTCGTTAGCAGCGGCAATACGGTATTCGATGCGGACGGAAGGACCGTCTTTCGAGGCTTGGGCCAAACCCCGCGCATGGATGAATTCCTGCGTTGCAAAACGCTGGAGAGCCGGGCGCGCTACCTTCAGCATTTCTTTCTTTTCAATAAGCGCAAACTCCTGGAGATCGGCGGCGCGGACGAATCGCTGGGAGATTTTCCGGGCATCGATGATTTCGACATGATCTGGACTTTGCTGGAGCATGGCGCCAGCGTCGCAATCGTCCAGGAACCGCTCTATCGATATCGGGATCATTCGGGCGAGCGCCTGACGCTGCGCTGCGGGCAGCAGGCCGCGAACGTATTGCAAAGAATCCTGGACAAACACGGCATCCTCGAGCCCGAACGCACGGAAATCATACGTCAGCATCTGCCATGGTACGGCCGGCCGATGCATGTGGTTTTCGAGGAGCTGCGCAACAAGGAATCTCGCGACGGCCGCGCATGAAACACTGTTACACGGCCGATCCGTTCGTCGCCGCGGGATTCCGCCGTCGGGTTTTCTTTCCTCATGACGCGATTGTACTGCGCAAGGCCTATCCGGACACCTTCGTGCAGATGAAGAAGCGTGGTGTGCCGGCCGCGCAGAGAGCCGGCTTCCAGCCACTGCAAGTCAATCTCTACTCCAACCGGATCGAGGACTTACCCCCCGACCTTTTTGTCGATCCGGTTGTCAACTGGCATCAGCAGCAGTTCGGCCTGGATGGCCTGATCACGTCAGCCGGACTATTCCTGGGACACGACGCGCTTTTTGTAAGCCTGCTTCAATCAGACCTATGCCAACAGATCGCGAAGAACCGCCGACTTCACGAAATTTGCGCCTCGCGGCTCAACAACCGATTTCGTTACTGGTACCAGATGCTGTTCAATGCTATCCTGGACCTCGCGATCGATCTGAACGTGACGCAAGTTTATTCTCCAACTGCCGAGCAGATTGTAGGAACGACGCTAAGGGCCATCGATCCCGCATTGTTTAACCAAGTTTATGATTTTTGTCGGAGCCGCTACGAAGTCGCCCACCAAATGGTCGGAAGCGCCAAGTATTGGGGTCTAAACGTTGCAAGGAATGCTGACAAAATAGTTCGCCTCGAATCCGCCTCGACCGCGGTTGTACCAAAGCCGCCCCAATGCACGATCTGTCTCTACCATGACATTGAAGAGAATGTAGACACCGATGTGGACCCGGACGAGTGTCACCGGGCATTCATTCGAATGCTGGAGGTCGAGCGCAGGCACGGAGTAGCAACGACCTACAACGTCCTGGGTCAGATCTTTCCGCGAAAGTCAGAACTTATTAGCGCGGAGGGCGGCGGCGCTCATTCGATTGGTTTCCATACCTACGATCATTGTCATGACTCATTAGATCAGCTTCCCCGGGCCCGCGATGTCAATTTGCAGCTCAAGGGCTACCGCACTGCGAAATCAATTATAACGGAAGAACTCACCGATGAGGCGTTGAGCTTTTACAATTTCGAATGGCTGATGTCGTCGGCGCATTCGTATGGATTCGATCTTCCGAAACTGGAGAATGGCATCGCGAAGATTCCGGCCAGTATTGACGATTATCCGCTAAAGACCGGTGAATTGAGCTACGAACAATGGTTTGATCGGATTGTCACTATCGCGAAGCGGCAGGGATTCGTGGCGGTTGGCCTTCACGACTGCTATTCGAGGTTCTGGCTCGAAAACTATTCCGATTTGCTCGAGCGCCTGAGGCGGATCGGAGAATTCCGGACTTGCGATCAAATCACCAATCTCGTTTACCTTTCCGACTCATCGAGGGTGTCGGCTGAGGCGCCGCCCGATTTGGCCCAACTGGGTTAGCTACCGATGCTACAATTGCGGGCCTCATTCCGGTAATGTCCGCTCTTCAAATAGACAGAGGCAAAATCGGGAGATCTTCAGGCATGAGTTCCGATGACATGGTCGACCACCGTCTTATCGAGCGCGAGCTAGCTGAGAAATCACCCATCGTTGCCGGTTTGCCTTACTATTACCAGGTGCATCTCAATGAGCTGTGCAATCAGAAATGCATAATGTGCAAGCCTGACGGCAGGCATCCGCGTGGTGAAATGACCTTGGACAACTTTACCGCATTCTTCGAGCGGATCAGAGCTTCTGCCGAGCACCTGACTTTGATCGGCGGCGAAACCCTTATGTATCGCTGGTTCGATGAAGTTATCGAGTTACTGGCGCGTACCCAAATTGCCGTTACGATCATTACCAATGCCACCGCGCTTACCGAGTCAGTCAGTCAGCGCCTCCTATCGCTGCACGAGCTCAACCTTCGATGCTCGATCAACGCGGCGACGCGACAAACCTATCTTAAGATACACGGTACCGACCATTTCGAACGGATCGCGGCCCAGGTTCGGCGATTCAGTGATCTCGCGCGCGCCAAACCCCGCATCCGTTTGATAATGAACTACGTGGTAATGCGCGAGAACCTGAACGAGGTGCTCTCTTACGTCGACTTCGCAAAGCCCTACCGGCCTCATCGAATAGAGTTCCATCCGGTAAGGCACGTTTCGAGCTGGAACGTCGACAATGGCACCGGTTGGGGCTTCCGGGGCACGGAACAGTCATGCGAGGCTTTTAAGGATGAGTACAACGAGGTGATGACGAGGGCCAGGCTCAAGTGCGAACTCGAGAGGCTACCTTACGAAGTCATCCTTCTCTAGCAAATATTTATGAAGGAAGGAAAGAAGTATTTCTGCGCGGAACCATGGACCGGCATCCTAAGCACGGAGGTGAACCTGGACGTAGTATTTTGTCCTTGTTACTTGAAGATGGGAATCGGTAATCTTCGCGACAGCTCACTCGCCGAACTTTGGAATTCGGATGCGTTGATAGCCTTGCGAGAGTCTTTCGCGAAAGGCGAGCTTCCATCCATCTGTCAGCCACAGCTATGCCCAGTCGCGATCGGGAAAGAAAACTACAGAATGAGTTGAGATCACGAACGATCAAGCCGCTTACTGCCAGAATGCCTCTCCATCGGATCGCCTATATCGTTAAATACTTCCCGTTACTGACCCAGACCTTCGTCGTCGGAGAGCTATGCGAACTGCGCCGGCGCGGCATCGACGTGCTTATCCTGTCGTTGCAGAGACCTTCTGAGACGCTGCGGCACAATATCGTCGAACGCTCCGGCCTCGACAAGCTCACTGTCTACGATGCAGAAACCTTTCCATCGCGCCTGAGGGAATACCAGCCACAACTTCTGCATGCGCATTTTGCCACCGATCCTACCGCCGCGGCGCGCACGCTGGCCGCGGACCTACGAATACCATTCACCTTCACTGCGCATGGCTACGATATTTATGAGCGACCGCCGGCAGACTTCGCGGCGCGAGCTGAAGCGGCAGCGGCGATCATTACCGTCTCCGAGGCGAACAAGCGTCAGATCGTTAGCAACCTCGCGGTTTCGCCCGAGCACATTAGTGTCATTCCCAATGGAGTCGATACCGATTTCTTCTGCCCCACGCCGAAGCCGGAGCCGCCCTCCGAGCAAGCCCCCACTATCGTATGTGTCGCGAGGCATATGCCGGTAAAAAATCTCGCGCTTTTGATAGAGGCATGCGCGATCCTTCGCGACCGTGCGATCGACTTCAGGTGCGTTCTCATCGGCGACGGTCCTGGCCGCAGCCGGTTGGAAGAAGAGGTTCGTCGATTCCGATTGGAGCATCACATCGAACTGAAAGGCGAGATGGTCCGCGACCAAGTGTTGCAGTGGTGGCATCGCGCCGCGGTAGCTGTGCTTTCCAGCCATAGCGAAGGCATGCCTATTAGTCTGATCGAGGCAGCGGCTTGTGCGGTTCCGGCGGTGGCCACCGCGGTCGGTGGAGTTCCGGAGTTGGTCGAAAATAGCGTCAGCGGATTGTTGATTCCTCCACGCAACACAGCTGCTCTGGCGGATGCGCTTAGCTCTATCGTGACGGGGCCCGCATTAGCAAAGGAGATGGGGCAGGCGGCGCGTCGTCGCGCGGTCGAGAAATTCTCTCTTAGTCGGCAAATGGACCGGTTGATTGCTCTATGGCAGGGCATCCTGGAGAGATCGGTGCTTTCTCGCGCTGAAGCCAGCTGATCTCTTTCGGATGGGCACCGGGTCCGTGACCGTCTTGGGATCCACCGGTGTACAGACGCAGAAAGTTCTCAGTAACGATGTCCCAATCGGCAAGTTCCGCGGCGCGCACCAATGCTGCGCTTCGCAAGCGATCCACCTTGGCTTTGTCGGTCATCACTCGACTCAGCGTCTGAGTCAACGCGTTCAAATCGCCGGATTTGAAAATTGCCGCCGCATTACCCACCACCGCCAGATTTTCCGCGATATCGCTGGTGACTATGCAACAACCAAAAGACAACCCCTCCAGCAAAACATTCGAGCAGCCCTCGGCCTCCGACGGCAGCACGAGAGCAAGGCAGCGCTGGTAGAGGTTGCTCACCGATTCGTGGTCTAACGCTCCCAAAAAAATAATCCGCGGATTCTCATGGCTCGAGTTCTTTAGCGATGCGAGGTAGCTGTCAGTATGAGAAGTCGGTCCGGCAATCAGCAACTGTGCATTTGAATCGATTCTCGTGAAGGCTTCGATAAGAAGCTCGAGCCGTTTTTGCGGAACCACGCGGCCGACATAAAGAAGGAACGGTCGTTCCTCGATAGGGGCAGCCGAAATTGGCTGAAATTGTCTTCGATGGTGTGGCATACCATTGGGAATCAGCCAGGTTTTACGCGCTGTTCCGGGAAGGCGTCTGATTGCCATAACGCCGCGGGTACAGACCGATCCGACTTCATGAGCACCTAAAGCCCCGAACGCGCAGCTGCAACGAAAAAGCCGAGACATCATCTTGCCCCATTTCCGGGCGCGCCATTCGGCGCCGTGAAGATGAAAAACTACCCGCGCGCCCGTCAGCCGAAGTGGCAGGCAAAAAAAACCATTTTGCGCTCCGTGAAGATGGTAAACTGTCACCTCCCGGTGTCGGAGCAGACTGTCGATTACCGACAGCGCCACATGCGACCAGCCGGCGAGCGTTTTTCGATCGAGGAATGGAACCGAGCGGACCCGGATGCCGTGTTCAATTCGCGTACCGTATGATCGCGCCCGTTCGTAGACGATGACCTCATGTCCCTTGGCCACAAGTCTTCGCGCGACCTCGCTTACGCCGCGCTCGATACCGCCGCTGCCCGAAGAACCCGGCAGGCCCTTGGCCCCAAGCATAACAATTTTCATTTTCCAGCCGTGAGCACGGACCCCCTTAGCGACTTAAGCCCCGACTTCGCGTCAGTGTTTTTCGGCGCCATCATCGTCCGACGAATAAGTTTGCGGATGACATCAACGATACATCATCAAGGCTTTTAGCGCCGCCCTGCAAGATGAGCGGACGCAATAATTTCGATGGCCCTGGGGCCGACCACCGAGATGGCGCAAAAAGCTACTCCGCGATAGCGTGGCGTCGGCCACTTCGTCGTTCCCGCCGGGGAAGATTTCCGCTGGTTTGAACGCAGGACAGCTCATACATCTCTAATACAATGCGATGTACAGGGCGGTCCGCTAGGCAATGGCAAAAACGGATCATCGCTGCGGGAAATCAGCCGTCAGCGTCCAAATATTGAGCTGACGGAGCTGGAGAAGAAGCTGATTGAAGTGCCCATGATCATTGTAGAGTCCCACCCCCCAGCGCGGCAATTGCGACATCATGTTTCTCGAGCCCTTGCCGGAATCGCAATATGTACCCAAACCGAAACTGATCGGGGGTAAGCTGACTCAACAGGTCATCTGCAATCTAATCGTGCGCGTTCGCAAGGGCGCCTGCCCGAGGAGGCAGCATGCCAGGAGGGTGTGCGCGACACCGCATTCTGGCAGGCGTTCGCGACCGGGATCACGGCGTCGAGCAAAAGAGCCGAGCGGGAACTTTTCCGCGCGGTGATGGCGCAGCTCCATCCGATGCTTCGCGTGTGGCCTCGAATAAGTTCCCAGAGAAATTCATGGATCGTGGCATGGCCGTGTTCGATAGCCGCGAGCGGCATCGACAAAGAGAGGGCATATGATCATTCCGACCTTCCGCAACTACCGCATCCCCGCGTCTGCGGACGTGCCGCAACGGACCGAAATCTACTTCGCCGAAACCTACGATGCGTTCGGACCGCTCGGAGCGAAATCAATGGGCGAGGCGCCGATCGATCCGATCGCACCGGCATTGGCCAATGCGCTGATGGATGCCACCGGAGTTCGCTTCCCCGACTCGTTGCTCATGCAGGATCGGATTTTTCGGCGCATTTTCGATCGTAGCCTGGTCAGGCCAGCTGGGCGCGATTCCTTTAAAACCACCAATCGGTCATAGCATTCGAATTATGAAGACGAACATTGTAAGTCCGACTGCGACTTTGAAAAGTCCTAGGGAATCTCTGCAGTGCGCCACGAAAGGCGCTGGTGTCCAGCGGATGAAAGT